>Ga0134122_10000068_pt1 | contig 53995 bp, 55 predicted proteins | sample KB302_FD_96461 | JGI IMG/M metagenome (GOLD analysis project Ga0134122, IMG submission 96461) | Terrestrial soil microbial communities without Nitrogen fertilizer from Kellogg Biological Station, Michigan, USA - KB3-0-2 | ecosystem: Environmental > Terrestrial > Soil > Unclassified ... | reverse complement strand
GAGGACCTCGGCGCACCGATGGATGTCTTGTGGTTCCGGGTCGCGAAAAGCGGGACCGGCAAGGCCGGGCTGCGCGGCAACGTCGAGCGCGGCCGGCTGCTGGTGATGATCGACCGCGGCGATTACTGGCAATGCGCCTTCCTGATCCCGAAGGGCGCGGCGGAGGCCTACCAGGCGCGCGGAATCGACGCGATCCGCGAGGAAGTCGCCGCCGCGGCGCCACCCGACCTCGATCTCGCCGAGCTCGACGAGATCACCGACCTCCACCTGCTGACGGTCAAGCTCGATCGCCTGACCTGCTGGCAGCGACCGGGCCTGCTGGCCATCGGCGACGCGGCCCATGCGATGTCGCCGATCGGGGGAATCGGCATTAACCTCGCCGTGCAAGACGCTGTCGCGGCGGCGAATTTCCTCGCCGGGCCGCTGGCCAAGGGAGCGCATGTCGATTCGCTTCTGCACAAGGTCCAGGACCGGCGGCTGTTCCCGACGCGGGCGGTCCAGGCGGCGCAGAAGGCGGCGCAGGACAATATCATCGGCCGCCTGCTGCAGCCGGGGGCGGCGCTCACCCGGGCGCCGCTGATGGTCCGACTGCTCGACCGTTTCCCGCTGCTGCGGCGCATTCCGGGGCGGCTGATCGGCCTCGGCGTTCGGCGCGAGCGGGTGCGGTCGCCGCTGGCGCCCCGGTCCTAGCGGCCGGCGTCCGATTGAACGTTCCGGTCGTCGGGCGGCCCAAAGACGTTCACCATGGCCGTTGAAGAGCTCGATTTGATCGTCGCCGGCGGCGGGCCGGCCGGGATGATGGCCGGCCTGCTGTTCGCGCGCGCCGGCTGCCGGGTGCAGGTGCTGGAAAAGCACCCCGACTTCTTCCACGATTTCCGCGGCGACACCGTGCACCCTTCGACGATGGAGATCCTCGACCAGCTCGGGATGCTCGAGCGTTTCCTCGAATGCCCCCATCACAAGCTGCACAAGGCGCAGTTCCGCCTCGCCGGCCGGTTGTGGACCATCGGCGACCTGTCGCGCCTGCGCACGGTCGCGCCGTACGGGGTGATCCTGCCGCAATGGGACTTCCTCGATTTCCTCCGGCGCGAGGCCGAAGCGTTCCCGGGATTCCGCCTGGCGATGAGGTCGCCGGTGGATGCCTATGTCGAGGAGCAGGGACGGGTTGTGGGAGTCCGCCTCACCGACGGGAGCGTGCTGCGCGCGCCGCTGACGATCGCCGCCGACGGTCGCTGGTCGCTGGTCCGCAGGCTGCTGCCGCTCGAGAGCCTGGCGGTCCCGATCGACGTCTTCTGGTTCAACGTGCCGAAGACCGAGCCGGGGGGCGACGCGCTGCGCGGCAGCATCGAGCGCGAGCGGGTGCTGGTGATGATCGATCGCGGCGACCATTGGCAGTGTGCGCTGCTGATCTCGAAGGGCAGCGCCGAAGAGCTGAAGGCGGGCGGGATCGAGCCGATCCGCAAGGCCATCCGCACCACCGCTCCCGAGCTCGACCTCTCGGCGCTGCGCAAGGTCGACGATCTGCACCTCCTGAACGTCTCCCTCGACCGCCTCAGCAGCTGGTCGAAGCCTGGCTTGCTGGCGATCGGCGATGCCGCGCACGCGATGTCGCCGATCGGCGGGATCGGCATCAGCCTCGCGATCCAGGACGCGGTCGCGGCAGCCAACCTGCTCGCGGGGCCGCTGGCGGCAGGCGAGGGGGTGGACCGGCTACTGCCCGGGGTCGAGAAGCGCCGCCTGTTTCCGACGCGCGTCGCCCAGTTCGTGCAACGCTTGGCGCAGGACCGTATTTTCGCTCCGATCCTGCGGCCGGGCGAGCCGATCCGCAACGTTCCGCTGGCGATCCGGCTGATCGACCGGACGCCGCTGCTGCAGGACATTCCGGCTCACTTCGTGGGCCTCGGCGTCAGGCGCGAGCGGGTTCGTTCTCCCGTGGCGCCCATTCGGCCATAGCCCTTTCGAGGTTGTGGACGATCGCCTCGAAGAATTGCTCGGTCGTCATCCACGCCTGCTCCGGGCCGACGAGGATCGCGAGGTCCTTGGTCATCTGCCCGCCCTCCACGGTCTCGACGCACACGCGCTCGAGCGTCTCGGCGAAGCGCACCACGTCGGGCGTGCCGTCGAACTTGCCGCGGTACTTGAGGCCGCCGGTCCAGGCGAAGATCGAGGCGATCGGGTTGGTCGAGGTCGCCTTGCCCTGCTGGTGCATCCGGTAATGGCGGGTGACGGTGCCGTGCGCCGCCTCGGCTTCGACCGTCTTGCCGTCCGGAGTGGTCAGCACCGAGGTCATCAGGCCCAATGAGCCGAAGCCCTGGGCGACCTGGTCGGACTGGACGTCGCCGTCGTAATTCTTGCACGCCCAGATGAACTTGCCGCTCCACTTGAGCGCGCTGGCGACCATGTCGTCGATCAGGCGATGCTGATATTCTATGCCAAGTTCGGTGAACTTCGCTTTGTATTCGCTGTCGTATATTTCCTGGAAAATATCCTTGAACCGCCCGTCATAGGCCTTGAGGATGGTGTTCTTGGTCGACAGATAGACCGGCCAGCCGCGGTTGATTCCGTAGTTGAAGCAGGCATGGGCGAAGTCGCGGATCGACTGGTCGACGTTGTACATGCCCATGGCGACGCCGGAACTCTCGAACTCGAACACCTCGTGCTCGATCTCCTCGCCGTTCTCGCCCTGCCATTTGATGGTCAGCTTGCCGGGGCCGGGGACGCGGAAGTCGGTCGCCTTGTACTGGTCGCCGAAGGCGTGGCGGCCGACCACGATCGGGTCGGTCCAGCCGGGGATCAGCCGCGGCACGTTGGCGATCACGATCGGTTCGCGGAACACGACTCCGCCGAGGATGTTGCGGATCGTGCCGTTGGGCGACTTCCACATCTTCTTGAGGCCGAACTCCTCGACCCGCGCCTCGTCCGGGGTGATGGTCGCGCATTTGACGCCGACGCCGTACTGTTTGATCGCATTGGCGGCATCGACCGTGACCCGGTCCTCGGTCGCGTCGCGATTCTCGATCGACAGGTCGAAATATTTGAGGTCGACGTCGAGATAGGGCTGGACCAGCCGTTCGCGGATCCATTGCCAGATGATCCGGGTCATCTCGTCGCCGTCGAGCTCGACGACCGGGTTCGTCACCTTGATCTTGGGCATTTCGCTTCCTGTTTTCGGGTGTCGCGGCGCCTTAGGATGAGCCTCCAGCGCGCGCAACCGCGGCGTTGTGCCTCCACCGGCGGGGCACTAAGAGCGCCCGATGCCCGCGCTCGACAAGCACGACACGCCGCTTCCCGCCACCACCATCAAGTGGCGCTTCCCCGCCGTCCACCCCGAGGGCCGCAAATATGTTGTGATCGCCGCCGCGATCACCGCCTTCGTCTATCTCGTCGTCAGCCATTTCGTCGGCTGGCTGCTGATCGGGGCAACGATCTGGGTGGCGACCTTCTTTCGCGATCCCGTCCGCACCACGCCGAAGAACGACAAGATGATCATCGCCCCGGCCGACGGGCTGATCACGATGATCGCCAAGGTCCCGCCGCCGGCCGAGCTGCGCGGACCAGACGGGCTCGCCGACGGCGACTATATGCGCGTCTCGATCTTCATGAGCGTGTTCGACGTCCACATCAATCGCTCGCCCATCGCGGGGCGGGTGAAGCGCATCGCCTATGTCCCGGGCAAGTTCATCAACGCCGACCTCGACAAGGCGAGCGAGGACAATGAGCGGCAGCATCTGCTGGTCGAGGGGTCCGACGGCCTGCGCATCGGCTTCACCCAGATCGCGGGCCTTGTCGCGCGCCGAATCCTCGCCTTCGTCAAGGAAGGCGACCCGGTCGAGGCGGGGCAGCGGATCGGCCTGATCCGCTTCGGCAGCCGGGTCGACGTCTATCTGCCCGCCGGCGTCGCGCCGCGCGTCCTGCCCGGCCAGCGCGCGATCGCCGGGGAGACGATCCTCGGCATCGTCGGCCTCGACATCCCGGTGACCGGGACCAGCCAGTGAACGAGGACTCGCCGGCCGACCGCGAGCCGCGCGGGATCCCGTTCCGCGCGATGATCCCCAACGCCATCACCGCGCTCGCTTTGTGCATGGGCCTGACCGGCGTGAGTGTCGCGATCACCGCGGTGAAGGCGGACGACCTGATCGGATGGCAAATCGCGCTAGCCTGTATCGTGGGAGCCGGGGTGCTCGACGGGATCGACGGGCGCATCGCCCGGCTGCTGCGCGCGCAGAGCAGGTTCGGCGCCGAGCTCGACTCGCTCAGCGACAATATAGCCTTCGGAACCGCTCCGGCCCTGATCCTGTTCCTGTGGTCGCTGCAGAAGGCGCCGAGCTTCGGCTGGATTGCGGCGCTGGCGCTGGCCGTGTGCTGCGCCCTGCGTCTCGCGCGCTTCAACGCGCGGCTCGACGCCGCCGAGCAGCCGCACAAGAGCGCTGGCTTCAACACCGGCGTCCCGGCGCCGGCCGGGGCCGGGCTCGCCTTCGTGCCCATTTTCCTCTGGCTGGTGACCGGAAGCGAACTGTTCCGCCGCTGGGAGGGCGTGATGGCGTGGACCCTGTTCGTCGCCGCGCTGATGATCTCGAGCCTGCCGACCTACAGCTGGGCAAGCATCCGTATTCGCCGCGATTGGCGGCTGTTCGCCCTGGCCGGCGTGGCGCTGCTCGGCGCGGCGCTGGTCGTGGCGCCGTGGACGACCCTGCTGGCCGTCGCCGCGCTCTACCTGCTGATGATCCCGGTCGGCCTGATGAGCTATGCGCGGGTCAGGCGGCGGCGCGCCACTGCGTCCGGGCGCGCCTAGGGGGGGCCGCCTGCATCCGAATCCGGATCGTGCGGCCGCCGGCGACGGGCGGATGCCGCGGCTCGCCCTTGAGGGCGGCGGCGATCTTCGCGCCGCTCTCCTCAAGAATGCGCGCACCGAGGACCACCAGGAGCCACAGAGTGGCGAGGAAGGGCAGGGTGCCGAGTGCTGCAGACATCGCGTCGTACCTCCGTTGAGGAGGTGAAATGTTCACTGTTTGTTCTCACTTGTCAAGCCCGGCCGCAAAGCGTCGGCCGAATGCTTGAAACTGCGCCCCGCTTCGGCTAGGGGCCGCGCCTCAACCCGCATGGGAAGCAACATACACCGGTCGGCCGGGGCCTAACCGCCATGTCCGCATCGCTTCCCAGAGGCAGAACCGGAAGGAGAAAGACTATGGCGGCCACGGTCGTCACCATGCAGCAATTGCTCGAGGCCGGAGCGCATTTCGGCCACCAGACCCACCGCTGGAACCCCAAGATGAAGCCGTACATCTTCGGCGACCGCAACGGGGTGCACATCATCGACCTGTCGCAGACCGTGCCGCTGTTCGCTCGCGCGCTCGACTTCGTCCAGCAGACCACGGCCCGTGGCGGCAAGGTGCTGTTCGTCGGCACCAAGCGCCAGGCCCAGGACGCGATCGCCGAGGCGGCCGGTGCGTCCGGCCAACATTTCGTCAACCACCGCTGGCTCGGCGGCATGCTGACCAACTGGAAGACCATCTCCAACTCGATCAAGCGGCTCAAAAGCCTCGAGGAGCAGCTCGGCGGCGACACTGCCGGCCTGACCAAGAAGGAAGTGCTCCAGCTGACCCGCGAGCGCGACAAGCTCGAGAAGAGCCTCGGCGGAATCCGCGACATGGGCGGGCTGCCCGACGTCATGTTCGTGGTCGACACCAACAAGGAAGAGCTGGCGATCAAGGAAGCCAACGTCCTCGGCATCCCGGTCGTTGCGATCCTCGATTCGAACAGCGATCCGAGCGGCATCGCTTTCCCGGTCCCGGGCAACGACGACGCCAGCCGCGCGATCCGCCTCTACACCGACGCGGTCGCCCAGGCCGTCGGCGAGGGCCGTACCGGCGAGGCGCAGGCGCGCGGCGAGGATGTCGGCGCGATGGCCGAGCCGCCCGTCGAGCAGGCGCTGGAAGCTTAATTGCCTGCGCTCCTGCGCAAGCAGGAGCCCAGATCCTATATCAAAGACTGACTGGCCCCCTGCCTTCGCGGGGGCACGAGGAAGGAAAAAAAGACATGGCTGAGATCACGGCCGCGATGGTGAAGGAACTGCGCGAGCGCACCGGCGCCGGCATGATGGATTGCAAGAAGGCGCTGGCCGAGACCAACGGCGACATGGAAGCCGCGATCGACTGGCTCCGCGCCAAGGGCCTGTCGGCCGCCGCCAAGAAGGCCGGCCGCACGGCTTCGGAAGGCCTCGTCGGAGTCGCGGTCGCGGTCAATCGCGGCGCTCTGGTCGAGGTCAACTCGGAGACCGACTTCGTCGCCAAGAACGAAATCTTCCAGCAGTTCGTCGGCAATGTCGCCAAGCTGGTGCTCGAGCATGGCACCGACGTCGAAACGCTCGGCGCCGCCCAGTATCCCGAGGGCGGGACCGTCGCGGAGAAGCTGACCGAGAACATCGCCAAGATCGGCGAGAACCAGTCGCTGCGGCGCGCCGAGATCCTCGAAGTGGGCGAGGGCGCGGTCGTGTCCTACGTCCACAACCAGGTCGCGCCCGGCCTCGGCCGGATCGGCGTGCTGGTCGCGCTCGAGAGCGCGGCGCCGGGGGAGACGCTGACCGAGCTCGGCAAGCAGATCGCCCAGCACGTCGCGGCGGCGCACCCGCTCGCCCTGTCGGCCGAGGAGCTTCCGGCCGAGCTGGTCGAGCGCGAGCGCGCCATCGCCATCGAGAAGGCGAAGGAAAGCGGCAAGCCCGACACCATCATCGAGAAGATGGTCGAGGGCGGCCTCGCCAAGTTCCGCAAGGAGCATGCGCTGCTGACCCAGCTGTTCGTGCGCGACAACAAGACCCCGGTCGCCGAAGTCGTCGCTGCGGCGGCCAAGGACGCCGGGACCGGCATCGCGCTCGCCGGCTTCGTCCGTTTCCAGCTCGGCGAGGGCATTGAGAAGAAGGTCGACGACTTCGCCGCCGAAGTCGCCGCGGCGTCGGGCGTAAAAAAAAATCCTGAGCCCGTCGCGTAATTTACTTCCTCCCCAGCCATTCGGCTGGGGAGGGGAACCATGCGAAAGTATGGTGGAGGGGTAACCGGCGCAGCGCCTCCTACCCCTCCACCATCCAATCTTCGTTGGATGGTTCCCCTCCCCACGAGCTGCGCTCGCAGGGAGGAACTAAGGATTGGCAACCGGGCGGCCGCGCCATAAAGGCGTGGCCGCCCGTGTGACATCTTGAGGACAGCCGAGCCGAATGACCCGACCGCGCTTCAACCGTATCCTGCTGAAGCTCTCCGGCGAGGCGTTGATGGGTCAGGGCCAGTTCGGAATCGATCCGGACGCGGTCGCCGGCCTCGCCGGCGAGATCGCGGCAGCCAAGGCCCAGGGTCATGAATTGTGCCTGGTGGTGGGCGGCGGCAACATCTTCCGCGGCATGGCGGCCGCGGCCAAGGGCTTCGATCGCGCGACCGCCGATTACATGGGCATGCTGGCGACCGTGATGAACGCGCTCGCCCTGCAGATGGCGCTGGAGAAGATCGGCGCCGACACCCGAGTCCTCTCGGCGATCCCGATGGCCAGCGTCAGTGAGCCCTACATCCGCCGCCGCGCGCTGCGCCACCTCGAGAAGGGCCGGATCGTGTTGTTCGCGGCCGGCACCGGCAATCCCTTCTTCACGACCGACACCGCCGCCGCGCTGCGCGCCGCTGAAATGGGCTGCGACGCCTTGTTCAAGGGGACCAGCGTCGACGGGGTCTATACCGCCGACCCCAAGCAGGTCGCGAGCGCCGAGCGCTACGACACGGTCTCCTTCAACACGGTGTTAAGCAACGACCTCAAGGTCATGGACGCCGCCGCGGTCGCCCTGTGCCGCGACAACAATATTCCGATCGTCGTGTTCAACATCCGCCAGGCCGGCAACCTCGCCGAGGTGATCGCCGGCGGCGGGATCGCGACGATCGTGCAGAATGGGGAGTAGAAGATGACCACCACCGTCAGCACGGACGACCTCAAACGCCGAATGCATGGCGCGGTCGAGGTCCTGAAGCACGATCTCGGCGGGCTGCGCACCGGCCGGGCGTCGACGGCGCTGCTCGATCCGGTCCACGTCGAAGTCTACGGCAGCAACATGCCGCTGAACCAGGTGGCGACCGTGTCGACGCCCGAGGCGCGGCTGCTGTCGGTTCAGGTGTGGGACAAATCGAACGTCCAGCCGGTCGAGAAGGCGATCCGCAACGCCGGGCTCGGCATCAACCCGATCGTCGACGGCCAGATCATCCGCCTGCCGATCCCCGAGCTGACCGAGGAGCGGCGCCGGGAGCTCGCCAAGCTCGTCGGCCAATATGCCGAGAAGGCGCGGATCGCGGTCCGCAACGTGCGCCGCGATGGCATGGACCATCTGAAGCAGGACGAGCGCAAGCACGACATCAGCGAGGACGAGCGCAAGCGCCTCGAGCACGACGTGCAGAAGCTGACCGACGACACGATCAGGGAGATCGACGAGGTCAGCCACGCCAAGGAAAAGGAAATCCTCGGCAAGTGACCTCCGCCGCCGCGCCCGGGGGCGTTCAGGGACTGGCCGGGGGCACGACGGTCCCGCGTCACGTCGCGATCATCATGGACGGCAACGGCCGCTGGGCCGAGCGGCGCGGGCTGCCGCGCGTCGCCGGCCATCGCGCCGGCGCCGAGGCGGTCAAGCGCGCGCTCCAGGCCGCCGCCGATCACGGCGTCGAGGTGCTGACGCTCTACGCCTTCTCGTCCGAGAACTGGCGCCGCAGCGACGACGAAATCTCCGACCTCACCGCATTGATGCGCTTCTACCTCGAGCGCGAGCTCAACCGGCTGATGGACGAGGGGGTCAAGCTCCGCCTGATCGGCGACTATTCGGCCTTCGGGCGCGAGCTGGTCGAGAAGCTCGAGCGGGCGGTCGAGCGGACCCGGGACAATCAGCGCCTGACCCTGGTCGTCGCGCTCAATTACGGCTCGCGCGCCGAAATCGCCGCTGCGGCCCGCACCCTGGGCGAGCGGGCCGCGGCGGGCGAGATCGCGCCGGCGGCGATCGACGAAGCGAGCATCGCCGCCGAGCTCGACACCCACGGGCTGCCCGAGCTCGACCTGCTGATCCGCACCTCGGGCGAAGTGCGGCTGTCCAATTTCCTTTTGTGGCAAGCGGCTTATGCGGAACTCTTGTTCCTCGATCTGCTCTGGCCCGACTTCGACGAGCAGGCCTTCGCCGGGGCAATCGAGCATTTCGCGGGCCGCCAGCGCCGCTTCGGTGGGCGAGGGTGACAGTTTGAACGAACTTTCCGTTCGGATCGTCTCCGGAGTGATCATGATCGGGGTCGCGCTCGCCGCGGCCCTGCAGGGCGGGGACTTTTTCGCGCTGCTGGTTGCGGCCGCCGCGACCGCGATGTTCTGGGAGTGGTGGATCCTGACGCGCGCCTGGGGCTTGCGCTGGACCGTCGGCGGCTTCGTCTATGCGCTGCTTCCGGCGATCGCGCTGCTGTGGATCCGCGAGCGCTTTCCAGACGCGGCCAACGCCAACGCGAATCTCTTGCTGTGGGTGTTCATCGTCACCTGGGCGACGGACATCGGCGCCTATGCCGTCGGCCGAGCGATCGGCCGCAACAAGCTCGCCCCGTCGATCAGCCCGGGAAAGACGGTCGAGGGACTGTTCGGCGGCATCGTCGCCGCCGGCCTGTGCGGCGCCGCCTGGTCGGTCTATGCTGGCCTGCCCGAGCTGCTCCTGATCCTCGCTCCGCTGTTCGCCGTCGCCGCCCAGGTCGGGGATTTGTTCGAAAGCTGGATCAAGCGCCGGGCCGGGGTCAAGGATTCGGGTCACTGGCTCCCCGGCCACGGCGGGCTGCTCGATCGCCTCGACGGACTCGTTCCGGTCGCTGTCCTAACCGCGCTGGTCCAGCTATCGGGGCTGGTGTGAGACGCAAGATCGCCATTCTCGGAGCGACCGGCTCGGTCGGCACGTCGACGCTCGACCTCGTCGAGCGCAATCCCGAGCGATTCGACGTGGTTGCGGTGACCGCCGCAACGAACAGCGAAGCGCTCGCCGACATTGCCCGCCGGACCGGCGCGGTGCTCGCCGTGGTCTCCGACGAAGCGCGGCTGCCCGACCTGGCCGAGCGCCTCGCCGGAAGCGGCTGCCGCGCCGCCGCGGGCGCGGAGGCGCTGATCGAGGCCGCGGCGGGCGAAGCCGAGCTGGTGATCGCGGCGATCGTCGGCTGCGCCGGCTTGAGGCCGGTCATGGCCGCGGTCGAGGCGGGCCGGACCGTGGCGCTCGCCAACAAGGAGGCGCTGGTTACCGCCGGCGCGCTGATGACCGAGGCGGCAACCCGCAGCGGCGCGACCCTGCTTCCCGTCGACAGCGAGCATAATGCAATTTTTCAATGTCTTGCGTGCGGCCGTAAAGAAGACGTCGCGAAGATCGTCCTGACCGCGAGCGGCGGGCCGTTCCGGACCGCGTCGGCCGCGGCGATGCGCGACGCGACCCCGGCCGAAGCCGTCGCCCACCCCAACTGGTCGATGGGCGCCAAGATCTCGGTCGATTCGGCGACGATGATGAACAAGGGCCTCGAGCTGATCGAAGCCCATTATCTGTTCGGCCTGCCGGCCGAACGGATCGACATCCTCATCCACCCGCAATCGGTGGTCCATTCGCTGGTCGAGTTCGTCGACGGGTCGGTGCTCGCCCAGCTCGGCAGCCCCGACATGCGGATCCCGATCGCTTATGCGCTCGCCTGGCCCGAGCGGATCGCCACCCCGGCGCAGCGGCTCGACCTCACAACTGTTGCGAGGCTCGAGTTCGAAGCACCGGATTTCACCCGCTTTCCAGCGCTTCGGTTGGCTCGCGAAGCGCTTCTCGCCGGCGGCTCGGCGCCGATCGTTCTGAACGCCGCCAACGAAGCCGCCGTCGCCCGCTTCCTCGCCGGCGAGATCGGCTTCACCGACATCGCCCGGATCGTCGGGCAGTCGCTCGCCGAGCAGGACTTCGCCGCGCCCGGCTCGATCGCCGAGGTGGTCGAGATCGACCGCTTGACCCGGCAGCGCGTCGTCGCTGCGCTGCAGGCCGCCTGAGATGCCGATCGCCCACCCGCCGCTGTGGATGGTGTTGCTGGCGTTCGTCTGCGCGCTCGGTCCGCTGGTCTTCTTCCATGAGCTCGGCCACTATCTCGTGGCGCGGCTGTTCAAGGTCCCGGCGGAGATCTTCTCGATCGGCTTCGGGCGCGAGCTGTTCGGCTGGACCGACAAGCAGGGGACGCGATGGAAGGTCGCCTGGCTGCCGCTCGGCGGCTACGTCAAGTTCGTCGGCGACATGGGGCCGGCGAGCGCCCCGGCCGAGGAGGACAGCATCCCCGATGAGCTGCGCGACCGGGCGTTTCAGTTCAAGCCGGTGTGGCAACGTTTCCTGATCGTGCTGGCCGGCCCGATGGCCAATTTCCTGCTCGCAATTGCGATCATCGCAGGCTTCATCGCGATCTATGGCGCGCCGTCGACCCCGAATCGCGTCGTCGGAACCGTTCCGCACAGCGCGGCCGAGAAAGCCGGACTGAAGGTTGGCGACAGAGTCATCTCCATCGCCGGCCGCTCGACGCGCAATTTCGAAGAAGTCTCCCAGCTTGCCAGCCTGTATCCGGACCAGGACGTCGGCCTCGAAATCGAGCGCGGTGGGAAAACCTTCGACATCGACGTCCATATCGGCACGCAGGTCATAAAGGATCGCTTCGGCCAGTCTTATCGCATCGGACTGCTCGGCTTACCCGTGCCACCGAGGCAATTCGAGCCCGTCCCGCTCCGCAGGGTCCTTCCAGTCGCCGTGGAGCGGACGGTATTTCTCACCCGAAGCATGATGGAAGGCCTGTGGCAGATCCTGACCGGTCGGCGGTCGCCCAAGGAGATCGGCGGGCCGATCCGGATCGCCAAGGTGGCCGGCGAACAGGCCAGCCTGGGGATTGAAGACTTCATCAGCCTTGTCGCGCTGCTTTCAATTAATCTCGGATTCATCAACCTGTTGCCAGTCCCGCTCCTGGATGGAGGCCATCTCTTCTTCTATGCCGTGGAGGCGGTGCGGCGCCGCCCGCTCAGCGCGCAGGCGCTCGATTGGGCGTTCCGGGGCGGCCTCGCACTCATCCTCGCGTTGCTGGTCTTCGCGACCTTCAACGACCTCGGCCTGTGGAACCAGCTAGAACGCTTGATTGGCTAGGAGGCTTGGGGCAGGGGCGGTGTACGGCGTGGCTGAGGGGCGGCCGAATCTCAAGTACAAGGCGGGGATGCGTGATTTCAAAGACGAACGGCTTCAATCGGCGTGCAGGCGCCGCTCTCCTGGTCGGAACGATGCTCGGAGGCTGGACCGCGCCCGCGCTCGGCCAGCAGGATGCCGCTCAACCCGCTGAGCCCGCCGCCCAGCCGGCGGCGACTCCGGTCGAGGCGGTCGCTCCGGCGACGCGCACGATCCGCTCGATCGCGGTGCGCGGCAACCAGCGGCTCGAGCCGGAGACCATCCGCTCCTATGCCAATCTCGCCCCGGGCCAGACCTACACCGCCGGGACGCTCGACCAGGCCCTGAAGGATCTCTACGCGACCCAGCTGTTCGCCGACGTGACGATCACCGGCGCGGCGACCGGCGACCTCGTCATCCAGGTCCGCGAGAATCCGGTCATCAACCGCATCATCCTCGAGGGCAACAAGCGGCTCAAGGACGACAAGATCCTGCCCGAGATCAAGCTTGCCCCGCGTCAAATCTTCACCCGCTCGTCGGTCCGCTCGGACGTCGAGCGGATTCTCGAACTGTATCGCCGGCAGGGCCGCTTCGCGGCGCGGGTCGAGCCCAAGATCGTCCAGCTCGACCAGAACCGGGTCGATGTGGTGTTCGAGGTGTACGAAGGCGATCTTGCCAAGATCCGGCGCATCAACATCATCGGCAACAAAGAGTTCAAGGACGACCGCCTGCGCAAGGAGATGTATTCGCGCCAGGCGGGCGGGCTGCTGAGCTTCTTCAAGTCCAACGATACCTACGATCCCGATCGCCTGGCGGCCGACCAGCAGAAGCTGCGCGCTTATTATTTGACCCAGGGCTATGCCGATTTCCGCGTCGTTTCGGCGCTCGCCGAACTGACCCCGGACCGCAAGGACTTCGTGATCACCTACGTGATCGAGGAAGGCCCGCGCTACAAGTTCGGGACGATCGAGGCCGACAGCGCGCTGCGCGACTTTCCGGCCGCGAAGGTCAAGTCGCTGGTCACGCTAAAGCCCCACACCTGGTTCAACGCCAAGGCGGTCGAGGATGCGGTGACCAAGCTGAACGAGGAGGCGGGCAACCTCGGCTACGCCTTCGCGGACATCAGCCCGGCCTACGACCGCGACGCCGACAAGCACGAGATGAACCTCACCTTCAAGGTCGGGGAAACGCCGCGCGTCTACGTCGAGCGGATCGACATCACCGGCAACACGGTGACCCGCGACAAGGTCATTCGCCGCGAGTTCCGGGTCAACGAAGGCGACGCTTTCAACGCGATCAAGGTCAAGCGCAGCCAGGACCGCATCCAGAGCCTCGGCTTCTTCCAGGACAAGCTCGAGATCAAGCAGAGCGAAGGCTCGGCGCCCGACCGCGTCGTCCTCGGCGTCAATGTCGAGGAGAAAGCGACCGGACAGCTCGCCTTGTCCGGCGGCTATTCGAGTCTCGAGAAGTTCGTCGTCCAGCTCGCGGTCAGCCAGAACAATTTCATGGGCAAGGGGCAGGAACTCAACGCCTCGGTCAACTGGTCGCGCTATGCGAAGTCGGTCGAACTCGGCTTCGTCGAACCCTATTTTCTCGACAAGGCGATCCTGCTCGGCGGCTCGATCTATCGCCGGGATTACCGCAGCTTCAACTTCGACACCAACGGCGACCGCAACACGACCTATTCGCAGACCAGCACCGGCGGCGGCCTGAGGCTTGGTTTCCCGATCACCGAATTCACCAGCTTCGCCACCCGCTACAGCCTAGTCCAGGACAAGATCGCGCTCGACAAGAGCAGTTTCTACACCGACCCCGACGGCGCCGGGCCGCAAGAAGCCGAATGCGATCCGCTCAAGGCGGGACGCTATTTGTGCGACGAAATCGGGACCCGGATCACCTCGCTGCTCGGCTATTCCCTGGTCTACGACAACACCGACGGAATCCGCCCGACCCGCGGCCAGCGCCTCATCCTGTCGCAGGATTTCGCCGGCCTCGGCGGCGACGTCCGCTATGTCCGCTCGCGCCTCGACGCCACCAAATATCGCGGCTTCGGCGGCGGCTGGGTCGCCTCCGCCCACGCCGAGGGCGGCTACATCCAGGCCCTCCAGAAATCGCCTGGCCCGGGCCGCGACGCGATCCGCCTGACCGACCGCTTCTTCGGCCCGCAGCTGCGCGGCTTCGACATCCGCGGCATCGGCCCGAGGATCCAACGCGTCAGCTACGACCTCGACGGCAACCTCGATTTCACCAACGCGCGCATCACCGACGCGGTCGGCGGTCGGGCCTATTACATGGGCCGCCTCGAGCTCGAGTTCCCGGTCACCTCGGGCCTCAAGAGCGTCGGGCTGCGCCCCTCTGCTTTCCTCGACGTCGGCTCGCTGTGGATGATCAAGCAACCGATCCTGACCGATATCGGCATCGTCTGCACGCCGAACGAGGGCGTTTCGGGCGGCCAGATCCCGCAGGCTCCGGGCACGCACTGCCCGGGCGAAGGCGCGGCCGGAACGCTGCCGGGCGACGATTATGTCCGCAGCCCCGGAATCAAGGAGTTCTTCCGCGGCAATTCACCCAAGCCGCGCGTGTCGATCGGCATCGGCGTCAACTGGACGTCGCCGTTCGGCCCGCTCCGCATCGACCTCGCCAAGGCGCTGCTCAAGCAGAAGGGCGACGACACCAAATTGTTCAGCTTCAACGTAGGGACCCAATTCTAATGCTTAAATTTGCGATTTCGGCCGCGCTCGCTGCGGCCACGCTCGTGCCCTCCGCGGCGCTTGCCCAAAACGTTCCGCCGGCCGTCATCGCCGTCGTCGACCTCGAGCGGGTCCAGGCCGAATGCACGGCGTGCAAGAGCGCCCGGGCCGCGCTGCAGACGCAGGCCAATGCGATCAAGGCCCGCGAGACGGCCCTGACCACCCCGCTGCAGACCGAGGGCAAGGCGATCCAGGCGGCGATCGACGCGCTCAAGGGCGCCGAGCCGGACGCCGCGCTCCAGGCCCGGGTCAAGGCGTTCGAGACCAAGCGCCAGCAGGGCGCGCAGGAGCTCGCCAACCGCACCCAGCAATTCCAGCGCAACCAGGCCTATGTCGCGCAGCAGATCCAGGCCAAGCTCGGCCCGATCTACCAGCAGGTCATGACCCGTCGCGGCGCCAACGTCATGGTCGAAATCGGCGCCACGCTCGCCTCGGGCCAGTCGCTCGACGTAACCAGCGACGTGCTCACCGCGCTCAACACGGCCCTGCCGACCGTCGGCACGACCGCGCCCGCGGCGCCGGCCCAGCAGCAGCCCCAGGGCCGCTAAGCCCCGGTGACCGACACCGCCGACAGCGCCGCCGTCGGCCCGCTCGACATCAAGCGGGTGATGGCGGCGCTGCCGCACCGCTATCCGATGCTGCTCGTCGACCGGGTCGAAAGCCTCGACCCGGACAAGGGCATCGTCGCGATCAAGGCGGTGTCGATGAACGAGCAATATTTCCAGGGGCATTTCCCAGGGCGGCCGATCATGCCGGGCGTGCTCCAGGTCGAGGCGCTGGCACAGGCGGCGGGCGTCCTTGCGGTCGAAAGCCTCGGCCTCGCCGGCTCGGGCAAGCTGGTCTATTTCATGTCGATCGACGGGGTGAAGTTCCGCAAGCCGGTCGAGCCGGGCGTGCTGCTGCGGCTCGAGGTCGAGTTCGTCCAGAAGCGGTCGCGGGTGTGCAAGTTCGCCGGCCGCGCGCTGCTCGACGGCGAGATCGCCACCGAATGCGAATTCACGGCGATGATCGCCGATCCGCCAGCCTGATCCCTGCGAACAGCCCGCGCCCCTCGGTGCGATAGCTGAACGCGTCCTGGTAGTGCTGGTCGAGCAGGTTCGAGCCGCGCGCGAACAGCTCGATTCCGGGGCGCACGGCGTAGGCGACGCGCGCGTCGGCCAGCCAATAGGAACCGAGCGCGACCCGGTCGAACGGGAAGGTGTCGTGGTTGTCGATGTGGCGGCCGACGTAGGCGAGCGACGCGCCGTAGGTGACAGGGCCGGACACGCCGTCGACCGCGACAGCTCCGCTGTGCTTCGGCCGCCGCACCTCGGTCCGCTGGGTGCCGCTGATCGCGTCGAGCTGGGTGGCCTTCAGATAAGCGTAGTTGGCCGAGAGCCGCAGTCCGTCCCGGACCCTCCATCCCACCGTCGCTTCGATCCCCGAACGCCGGCTGGTGCTGTCGGCGTTGAGCGCGCTGGTGAAGCTCGCATTGTTGACGATCTCGTCGTGGAGGCGCTGGCGATAGCCGGTCAATGACGCTTCGACCGGTCCGCGGCGATAGCGCAGCGACAGCTCGAAGCCGCGCGAGCTTTCCGGCTTGAGGTCGGGGTTGCCGACGTACAGTCCGGGGAAGAAGCCGTAGAGGTCGAAGAAAGTCGGCTGCGCAATGCCCTCGGCATAGGCGCCGGCCAGCGAGAATCCGCCGCCCAGCTCGCCGAGCAGCGCGGCGCGGAGGCTGGTCGAATCCCGGAACCGGTTGAACCGGTCGCGGCGCACCGCGACGTCGCCGTGGATGCCGCCTGCATCGGCGCGCCATTCCGCGATGAGCGATTCGTGGCGCCGGCTGCGGTCCTGGTTGGTAAACCCGCCGAAGGCCGTGTCGCGGGCGTGGAACGTTTCGCGCTCGGTCTCACCGGCGACGATCAGCCGATGGGCGAGGGCGCCGGTGACCAGTTTCCGTTCCAGCTGCGCGGAGACAATGCGGCGAGTGCCGCGGGTGCGGTTCTGCTGGACAGCGTCGAGATCGTTCTTGTTCGACGAGCCGAGCAGCGCGCCCGAGACCTGGCCGCGCCACGGCGAACTGTCACTGCCGACGCTCGCCCAGAGCCTGCCGGCGTCGAGCCGGTTGCGGCTGCTGTCGAGCGTGTCGGTGTGGGCGCCGGTGAACAGGTCGAATCCGTCGAACCGGGTGCGGCCGCTCAGCGCCAGGGCGGAGGCGCCGAACTCGACGTTGGGCGCCGGCCGCCACGTGCCGCGCAGCCGGCCGGAGAGGTTGCGATAACCGTCCCTGTCGCCCGGGCCAGCGACGCTGTTGATCCCGGTGGCGCGCTGGAAGCCGACCGCGCCGGCGATTCCGGCCTGACCGGTGGTCACCGCGCCGGATGCGCTCGCCCGGACCAGCCCGAACGAGCCCGCCTCGGCGCTCGCGCGCCCGCCGGGCACGTCGTCGATGCCGTTGACGGCGATCACGCCGCCGATCGCCTCCGACCCCCACAAGGCCGATTGCGGTCCGCGCACCACCTCGATGCGCGAGGCGAGGTCGGCGTTCAAAATCTCGAACCGCGGCGTGTCGCCCGAGGCCGGATCGTCGATCTTGATCCCGTCGACGAACAGCAAGGTGTGATTGGCTTCGGCGCCGCGAATCCGGACTTCGGTCAGCGAGCCCGCCGGCCCGGAGGTCGCGACCGCCGCCGACGGCGTCAGCCGGAGCAGGGCGCTGATCGCCGGCTCGTCGAGGCGCTCGATGCGCGCCTGGTCGATGATGGTGACGCTGGCCGGGGTTCGGGATTCGCTCTCCGGGGCGCGCGAGGCGGTGATGACGATCTGGTTGGTGGCGATCGGTGTAACGGGCATGGCATCCTCCTGTTGACGAACACAGTCGTCACAGAGGGATGCGCCGCCGGACTGCGGCGTCGGGGCCCACGCCCCCGCGGCTGACCCCGGCCGGGGAAACGGACGACGGACCAAGGCAGGTTCCTGACTTGCCAGTCGGACTGGCGTTCACAGTTGCGGGCACAGCGCCGGATTTTCGCCGGCTTCCCTTTGAACCGCCCCCGGTCCGCCAGACCCCGGACCCGATCCGGGGAAAGGTGGATGGGCGGCACCCTGGTCGACGCTGTGGCTAGGGCAGGGCGGGACGGACTGTCAAATTCGCGAAGGCGGAGCTATGCAGCGGCCATGACCAGCACCCACACCCGGCTTCTCGCTTTGCTCTCGGCGATCGTCGTCGCGGCCGCGCTCCGGCTCGTCCCGCATCCGCCCAATTTCACCCCGATCGCGGCGATGGCGCTGTTCAGCGGCGCTTATCTCGGCCGCCGCTCGCTGGCGTTCGTCGCGCCGTTCGCGGCGATGCTGCTGAGCGATGCCGTCCTCGGTTTCCACCCCTACATGTGGGCGACCTATTCAAGCGTCGCGCTGATCGTATTGATCGGCTGGGCCGTGCAGGCGCGGATCACGGTCTTTCGTGTGGGGATGGCGGCCGTCGCGAGCTCCGTCCTGTTCTTCGCGCTCACCAACTTCAGCGTCTGGCTCGGCGGTACCGTCTATCCGCAAAGCTTCGCCGGCCTCGCCGCCTGCTACGTCGCGGCGATCCCGTTCTTCCAGAACACGGTTGCGGGCGATCTGTTCTACAGCGCGCTGCTGTTCGGCGGCTTCGGCCTCATCGAGCGTGCCGTCCCGCGGCTCCGCGTCCAGCCCGCCTGAGGGCGCCCTTGGTTGCAACTTTGCCGTGCCGCCTGTAAAGGCGCGCGCTCAAGCTTCGGCAGCTGGTCGGAAACCAGCGGCTAACCCGAGGAAAACAAAGATGAAGTCCGGTATCCACCCCGATTACCACATGATCACCGTCGAAATGACCGACGGGACCAAGTTCCAGACCCGCTCGACCTGGGGCAAGGAGGGGGACACGCTCCACCTCGACATCGACCCCAGCGTTCACCCGGCGTGGACCGGCGGCAACCAGAAGCTGCTCGACACCGGCGGCCAGGTCGCGCGCTTCAACAAGCGCTTCGGCGGCCTCACTCTCGGCAAGAAATAACCGCGCTTGATCCGCGAAGCGCCGCGGATCGAGACCGAACGGCTGATCCTGCGCGAGTTCCGCGCGGGCGACCTCGACCCCTATGCGGCGACGCTCGCCGACGAGGAGGTCATGCGCCACATGGGCGGGAAGCCGATGATCCGCGAGGACAGCTGGCGGCGTATGCTGGGCGGGATCGGCATGTGGGCGACGCTCGGCATGGGGCCGTGGGCGGTCGAGCGGAAAGCGGACGGCGCGATGGTCGGCCACTGCGGCTTCTTCCAGTTCCATCGCGACATGGTCCCGCCGATCCTCGGCGAGCCCGAGATGGGCTGGATCTTCGACCGTTCGGTGCATGGGCAGGGGATCGCCTACGAGGCCTGCGTGGCCACATTGGGCTGGGCCGAGCGCGAGCTTCAGGCCGACAGCTATCCGGCGATCATCGACCTCGATAATTTTGCCTCGATCAAGCTGGCCGAACGCCTCGGCTTCGTCCGCCAACCCGACGCGACTTATCGCGGCCAAGCGATGGCCTTCTACCGACGGCCCGCGAGCCTACCACCCGCCGCCGCCGCCGCCGCCCCCACCGCCGCCTGACGACCCGCCGCCGCCCGAGCCGCTGCTCGAGCCCGGGGCCGCCGAGGCCGAGCTGATCGTGCTGGCGAGGCTCGAGCCGACGCTGTCGGCGAAGCGGCTCGGGTTGTTCCACGGGTCGCTGCTGCCCGAATACCACAGGAAACCCTGCTGGCCGCCTTGCGCCGCGGCGGCCGCGGCGAGGACGCCCTGGAAGCGGTCCGCCCAGCGATTCTCGACTCCCAGGGCGATCGCATAAGGCAGGTATTTCTCGAAGACTTCGGGCGTGTCCTGCGGGGCGGTCATGCGATCGAGCCGCTCGCGCTCGGTGATGGACAGATATTGCTTGAAGCCGGCGATACGATCGAGCACCGCGCGGCCCTCCCGGGTCGGCGCGGCGATCCACCAGAAACAACTGACGACCAGGGGCAAAGCGAGCGCCGGGATCGCCAGCGGCAGCCACCAGCCGCTGTTCAGAGCCGCGATGAAGATCGGGGCGCCGACCGCCAGCGCCGCGGCGAAGGCGGCGAAGGCGATGAATCCGAACAGGCACTTGCCCATGGTCGAGGAGCCGTGGATGATCAGCGCCAGCAAGGCCGCGACGGTCATCGCGCCGAGCGTCACCAGCACGCGCCACAGCGCCGCCTCGTCGGTCGCCGCGACCACAGCGGCCGACGCCGCCCATAGCGCGGCAGCGAAGGCGACCACGCCGACGACCGCCCAGCCATAATTGCGATGAAACAGTTTCTCATCGAACTGCTTCTTCAAGTCTTCCGCCAACGCATTCTTCGCGGACGAAAATTTCTGGTGGTTCTTCTGCTCCATAGTGATTGATTCGCCGGTCGAGAGGAGGTTGCGCAGCGCCGCCTCCTCGTCCGCCGGCAGCGGGTTCGAGCCCGGCAGGCGTTCGATCCGGGTCTTGTCGCGCGAGAACCAGCCGCCGTCCTCCTCGACCAGCCGGATGTGGCCGCGAACCCCCATGTCGACCAGCGCCGCGGCGAAAGTCCGGTTGTCGGCGCCCATCCTGGTCACGTAGCGCATGCCGGCGGGGGTGAGATCGTCTGGCGGTGAGAAGATCGGCACCACGGTTCCGGCGCGCGGGTCGCGCCCGGCCCGGGCCCAGGCGAAGTAAAAATAGCCGAGCAGGCCGAGCAGCGCCGCCCCGCCGACCAGGGGCGGACCATAATCGGTCAGGAAGGTCCGGCTGGCGCTCGGTTCGGCGACGACGCCTTTGGGGAAGGCGACGGCCACGGTCAGGCCCTCCCTGGGGCCGAGCGGAGCGGTCGTCCGCCACGCGATCTCGCCGGGCTTTTCCTCGACGACCTCGGCATTCGACCCTTTCGCGCCGTAAGGGCCGGTGTAGCTCCTCCGCTGGCCCAGCGGGACCGGGCCGGGGAGGCGAATGCGCGCCTCGGCGACGTCGATCGGGAAGATCCAGCCGGTCCCGGTCGCGTTCCAATAAAGTTCGTCGAAATCCTCGAAAAAGCCGATCTCGCGGGTCGCCCGGTAGCGAAGGACGTAGCGGTGATCGCCGACCGCGACGTAGCTGTTCGGGTCGCCGACTTTGATCCGGATCCCGCTCTGGATCGACTCGGTCGCCGCCGCGACCGGCGCGCCGTCGAGAGTCGCGCCTTCGAAGGTGAAGCCGATTCGGACCCGGCCGCCGTACCGATTGGGGTACGAGGTCGGGAAATCGCGGAAGATGCCGTGCCGGATGTCGATGTTCTCGGCACGGATGTCGATCGTCTCGATGACTTCGACCGAGGAATCCCGCTGGACCTGAACCTCGCTCCAATAATGGGCGATTCGCTCGTCAGCCCGCGCCGCGGCCGGGCTGGCGATCAGCAGGAGCGAGGCGAGCGCCCGCCACAGAGAGCGCATGGTCAGGCCGCCGGGCGCGCGAAGTCGATCCTGGGCGCGGTCTGGATGCTCTGGTCGTCGTCCTGGTAGAACGGCTCCTCGGTGAAGCCCATCGGCCGCGCGATCAGCACCGGCGGGAAGCTCTGGATGTTGGTGTTCAGGTCGCGGACGGTCGCATTGTAATAGCGCCGCGCGCCCTGAAGCTCGCCCTCGATGTTGGCGAGCTGGTCCTGGAGCTGGAGGAAATTGGTGTTGGCCTTAAGCTCGGGATAGGCCTCGGCGACGGCGAACAGCTTGCCGAGCAGCCCGGTCATGTGCGCGTCGGCCTGGGCAGTCGCCGCGACGCTGCCCGCGGTCAGCGCGGCCGAGCGGTTGGCGCTGACCTCCTCGAACACCTCGCGCTCGTGGGTGGCATAGCCTTTGATCGTCTCGACCAGGTTGGGAATGAGGTCGGCGCGGCGGCGGAGCTGGACGGTGATTCCGCTGAAGCCTTCCTTGACCAGCGCGCGCAGGCGCACCAGCCGGTTGTAGACCGCAACTCCGTAGAACAGCAGCAGTGCGATGACTGCGACGATGACCCAGCCGAAAATGCCCATGTAGCCCCCCATTTCCTCCCGGGCGGCCAGCATAAGGCGGTTTACGGCTGTTCGCTAGAAGGCGGCGATTCCGGTGATCGCCCGGCCCATGATCAGCGCATGGACGTCGTGGGTGCCTTCATAGGTGTTGACCGTTTCGAGGTTCGCCGCGTGGCGCATCACCTGGAACTCGGCCGAAATGCCGTTGCCGCCGTGCATGTCGCGCGCGATCCGCGCGATCTCCAGCGCCTTGCCGCAATTGTTGCGCTTGATCAGGCTGATCGTCTCGGGGATCAGCTCGCCCGCTTCGAGCCGGCGGCCGACGCGCAGCGACGCCTGGAGGCCGAGGGTGATCTCGGTCGCCATGTTGGCGAGCTTCAGTTGGACCAGCTGGTTGGCGGCGAGCGGGCGCCCGAACTGCTTGCGGTCGAGCGTGTACTGGCGCGCCGCGTGATAGCAGGCCTCGGCCGCGCCCATCGAGCCCCAGCTGATCCCGTAGCGGGCGCGGTTGAGGCACCCGAACGGGCCCTTCAAACCCTCGACGTTGGGCAGCAGCGCGTCCTCGCCGACCTCGACCCCGTCCATCACGATCTCGCCGGTGATCGAAGCGCGGAGCGACAGCTTCTCCTTGATCTTGGGCGCGCTGAGCCCGCTGGCGCCCTTCTCGAGCACGAAGCCGCGGATCTTGCCGTCGTGCGCGTCCGACTTCGCCCACACCACGAACACGTCGGCGATCGGCGAATTGGTGATCCACATCTTGGTGCCGGTGAGGAGATAGCCGCCCTGGACCTTCTGGGCGCGGGTGCGCATGCTGCCCGGGTCTGAGCCGGCGTCGGGCTCGGTCAGGCCGAAGCAGCCGACCCATTCGCCGGTCGCGAGCCTGGGCAGATACTTCTTGCGCTGCTCCTCCGAGCCGTAGGCATTGATCGGGTGCATGACGAGGCTCGACTGGACCGACATGGCCGAGCGGTAGCCGCTGTCGACCCGCTCCACCGCCCGGGCGATCAGCCCGTAGCTGACGTAGCCGAGGCCGGCGCCGCCATATTCGGGCGGGATGGTCGCCCCGAGCATGCCGAGCGCGCCGAGCTCGGTCATGATCTCGCGATCGAAGCGCTCGTCGAGATAGGCCGAGGTGACCCGCGGCAGGAGCTTTTCCTGGGCATAGCCTTCGGCCGTGTCGCGGACGAGCCGCTCCTCGTCGGAAAGCTGGTGATTGAGATCGAACGGATCCGCCCAGTCGAACGGAAGGATGGCAGGCTCGCCCACGGTGTTGCGGCTCCGAAACTGTAAAGGAAGGTGCCGCCCTTACCGATGTGCGCGGCGCCGCGCCACCCCCGCCGTCAGTCCTTCTTGGCGACCTTCGCCCCGCCGCTGCTGCCGAACGTCTGCTTGAGCGTCAGGCCGACGCTGATGTGCTGGTCGCGCTCGCGGAACTCGTTGATGATCAGCGACGGGTCGGCGCGGTTGGGGCGGAACAGCAGGCGGTTCCGCTTGCCGAACACATGGTCGACGTTGAGCGTCACCGAGGTGTTCGCGGCCGGCCGATATTCGACGAACGCGTTCCACCCCGGCGCGCCGTTGAAGTTCGAATCGAACTCGTCGGTGCGGAAGAAGGTGGTTCTTTTTTGGTCGAACAGCTCGAACCCGTAGGACAGCGATCCGGAATCGCGGCGGACGGTCAGATCCCACTGCCAGTCCGGGAAGAAGCCGCTCCAGTTGCGCTTGTCGCCGCTGATCGGGTCCTCGACCCGGGTGCGCTGGATGGTGCCGGTGAGCTTGGCGCGGAGGCCCTTCCACAGCATGGCGAGCGGGGCGTCGAGCGTCAGGCTGGCGAAATAGCGGCGCCCGGTGCCGAGATTGCCGGGGGCGTCGGCGCAAAAGTCGGGGTCGCCGGGGTGATCGATCTCGTCGCAGATCAGGATCCGGTCCTGGAGCTTGCTGACGAGGTCGTGGCCGAGGTCGAGCTTGAACAGCCCGTCGCCGAACAGCGGATGTTCGACCGTCGCCCGGAACTCCCAGGTGCGCTGCGGCTCGAGGTCGGCGTTGCCGCCGTTGATCCGCTTGGTCGAGAGATCGCCGACGCTGATGAAATCGTAGAAATCGAGCTGCGCGACCGTGCGCTTGACCGACAGCTGGGTGTGCCAGCCGCCGCCCGGCTTCCAGTCGAAGGTGATGTTCGGCTTGAGGAATTTGAGCGTCCGGTCGGCGATCGCGTCGCCGCGCACCTTGAGGTTCGAATATTCGTAATTGACGCCGCCGTCGACACGCAGGGTCGGGGACAGCGCCTTGCCGAGGTTGACGTAGACCTCGCCGCGTTTCTCCTTCACCGTCGCGTCGGCGATCGACAGGTCGATCGGCACGCGATTGCCGTCCTCGTCGACCGCATTCAGTTCGACGTGGTCGTCGAGCGTATTGTAGGCCGCCTCGGCGCCGGCCTCGAACGACAGGCCGAGCAGATTGGCCCGGGTCCAGCTCAGCCGGCCGATCGTCTCGTTGCGCTTGGCGTCGATCAACTGGTCGAAGCCGCCGTTGGTGACTCCGCCCTCGTCGATCAGCCCGTCCCGCTGGACATATTGGTCGAAGTCGTGGCGCTTGCGGCGGGTGGCCAGGCCGACCAGCTTGATCGCGCCGCTCGCGAGCGGGCGGGTGACATCGCCGCCCAGTTCGAACACCGGATCCTTGTAATGCTGGAACAGATTGTCGTCGTGCTGCGGACCGTCGAACGGCGACACCCGGTTGGTCTGGGTCAGGTCGAAGCGGTTCGGCTGCCAGCGGAGGTTGACCCGGTAGGCGTCGTTGGCGCCGTGCTCGAGCGCGTAGGCGGCGGCGATGAACGGATTCTTGTTGGCGTAGACGTTGTGCTTGCGGCGGAACTCGACCAGCGTGCCGCTCGCGGTGTCGACCAGCGTGTCGGTGCCTTCTTCATATTGCTTGTTGTAGCCGGTGCCGGCCGACAGGTTGAAGCTCGACGGTCCCTTGCGGATGAGGGCGTTCGCCGAAATGTTCTTCTGGACGTAGCCGGAGTAGCGGCGGAGGGCGCCGACGGTGACGTTGGCGTCGAGCCCCCCGGCGTTGGACAGGACGACGTTGAGCACCTGGCTCTTGCCGGCATAGTCGGAGCCGTAGAGGTCGCCCGAGCCGAGCTCGACCCGGACCACGCGCTGCGCCGGGATGCGCTGAAGGGTCGTGTCGAGCGCCTCCGACTTGGTGCTCGGGCGGGCGCCGTTGATGACGACATTGCCCGCGGTCCCGGCGAAGCCGCGCACGTCGGCGCCGTTCTGGCCGGCGCCGAGGTCGAGCTGGAAGCCCGGAACGTGCTGGACGATGTCGTATGCGCTGCGCGGCGCGAACTGGGCGAAATAAGCGGCGTCATAGACCGTGGTCCGCCCGCTCGGCGCGCCGGCCGGCGGGGTCGCCGGAGCTTGGGCGAGCGCGGGAGCGGCAAGAGCGGCCGCCGAAGTTCCGACAGCGAGCAGCCAGGTTCGGCGCACCATTGTTCCCCTTGTTCCTTGCGCAGCGCCTAGGCACGGGTCCGAGCGCGCCGCGAACGCTCTTCGATCAATCGACAGACGGTTCGACCGGGGCCTTGGCCGGCCGCACCAATGGACGAACGGTTCAGCGGCGGTGCCCGAACAGCTTGGCCTGGACCAGGTCGTCGATCGACAGCCGGCCGCCCGGCCTAACCGACTGGGCAAATTCGGGGGTGATTCCGAGCGCCCTGAGTTGGACGAGCTGATCGACCGGCAGCCGGCCGAAGCCGATGCGGTCGAAGCCGGCGACGAACTCGGGCGTGACTCCAAGCGCGCGCAGCTGGACCAGCTCATCGGCCGGGAACGCGCCGTAGCCGATGCGGGTGAAGCCGGCGATCCACTCGGGGGTGACTCCGAGCGCCTTGAACTGGATCAAAGTGTCGATCTGCCGCGGGCGATAGCCGGCGCGGGCCAGCTCGCCGATGTAACGCGAATCGACCCCGAGCGCACTGAGCCCCATCAAATCGTCGATGGTCGGGGTCGGGAAGCGCGCGGCGGCGAGCGCGTCGATCACGTCGCGCCGGGCGTTGACCGCCATCAGCCCGAAGGCTTGCTCGCGGGTCGGAGTGCCGATGCCGCGGCTGGCGAGGAGCTGGGCGAAGCGAGCATCGGCGGTGAAGCGGCAATTGCCGTAGCCATGGCTGGAGCCGCCGCTGCCCAAGCAGTCGAGCCGGCCCGCTTCGCGGATTATGGCAAAGCGCAAGGGTCGACTGCCGGGCCCACGAAACCCGCCGAGGTCGAGACCCACCAGCTCCGCGGGCTTGAACCCAGTAGACCAGCTGTTTTGGTCGCGGTCGCGCTCCTCGTCGCGAAAGCTGGCGTGGATCCGATCCCCGCTCTCCGGCCGAAGCGTGAAGGCGATCCAGCCGGGCGAGCCGGCAAGGCAGGCCGACGACACGCTGATCGTCGCGAACATCAATGCCAACAACAATGCGAGACAGTGCTTCATGGTCAGTCTCCTTGGGCAAGCCTCACCCGTTCGCCCGGGCCAGGCGTTCGAAAAATCGGAAAGTCGGAAGTCAGGAGTTGCTTAGGGCCGCGACCTCAGCCGTCGGGGTCGGATCGCGACGGGTTCACGCTGACGTCGCTCGGCTTGACCCCCATGGTCCACATTTCGACTACCCGGTCAGCGTTGCGGACGTTGATCCCGGCCCGGCGCATGCTCTGGACGTAGCTGGGGGGCACGCCGACGGCGCGAAGCTGGATATAATCGTCGACGTCGGGCGGGATTCCGGCGGCCGCCATGGCGCGCACATAGTCTCCGGTCAGTCCGACCGCCCGCGCCGAAGTCAAATTCTCGACATCGAGCCTGCGGAAGCCGACGGACGCCATCGCTCGAGTCCATTCGGGAGTCGCTCCGACCGCCTTCAGCCCGACGAACTCGGACGGGTCGACCGAGCGCAGGCTCGGCGCGGCGGCGCGCAGCGCCTGGATATATTCGGCAGTGACTCCGCTCGCCTTGAGCTCGATGATCCGGTCGACGATGTCGCGATCGGGGTGGCGCCCCGGCCCGACGTCAACGCGCACCGCGCGGTCAGGCCCGACTGCGACATGAACCTTCGCCGCCCGAGCCTCGGCCACCGCCTGCCGTGCCTCCGCCAGCGCCTCGTCGCGCGCTTCGGTGGCGTTCGCGACGGCCTCGGCGACGTCGGCCGCGCGCTCGGCCCGTGCTTCCTCGGCCTCGGACATCGGCTTCACCGCGGTCACCGCTGTCGACACGCCATGAGCAATGATCGTCGGCAGGTCGGTCGGGACCTCGCTCGGCTGGTAATATGGAGCGATTCCGCCCTTGGCGGCGGTCTTGACGACCGGAGCCGGCTTGGGCGCTCCGCCGGGGGTCAGGGTCAGCGCGGCGAGCGGCGCGGCAACGAGGACGGCGCCGACGAACACCCCGGCGGCGAAGCTGCGCGCGGCCGGGCCGCGGACCGACTTGCCGTCGAGCACCCGCGCGACCCGCCGGGCGAGCGAGGTCCTGGACGGCGCCACGCCGTGCGCGCCGAGCAGCAGGCCCGGGCATTCGTGGCGGGCGACGCCGACCAGCAGCTCGGCATAATCGGTGTCGGCGATATCGGCGGCGAGCACCGCGTCGTCGGCCGCTTCCTCGCGCAGCTGGTGGGCTTCGCGGGCGAGGATCCAGACCAGCGGGTTGAACCAGAACAGAGCGGTGGCGACGCGCGCGAGCAGCAATTTGACCCAGTCCATCCGGGCGACGTGCGCCAGCTCGTGGGCGATGATCGCTTCGGCTTCATGCTGCGCCTCGACCGCGCGGCTGTTCAACAGGATCACCGGGCGCATCAGGCCCCAGCTGATCGGCGAAGCGAGGGCGTTGCTGGTGAGCAGGGCGGTGCCGTGCTTGAACCCCATCCGCCGCTGGGCGCGGGCGAGCGCGGTCAGCCAGTGGCCGTCGACCAGCACCTCGGCCCGGGCGCGGAGCGCGATCAGCCTCGCGAGCGCAAGGACGGTGATGAGGAGGAGGATCGCGGCGGGGACCGCGTAGAGCGCCGTGGTCAGCGCGAGCGGGCTCAGCGCCGCTTTGGCCGGCTTCGTCCTGGCAACGATCTCCTGGGCGACGGGCGCGATCGGCTGCGCGGCTGCCGCGGTGGGCGCCGCGGCGGTGACCGCCGAGGCCTCGGCCGCGGGGGCGCTGCCGAACAGCGCCGGCGTTGCGACGTTCCAGCTCGGCAGGACCAGCGGGGCCAGGGCCATGATCACCAGCGCGAGCAGGCCGATATGGGCGAGCCACGAGCGCTCGGCCGCCGAGCGGCCCTTGATCAGCTGCAGCAACCCGAGCGTCAGGCCGGCGATCAGCAGCGACTTCAGCGCGATTCCGATGAGGACGGCCATTATTTGCCCCCTTTGGCCTGGCGGGCGCGGGCGATCATCGCCTCGAGCGCGTCGAGCTCATCCTTTTCGATCCCGTCCGACATGCCGAGCAGGGCCGAGGCGGCGCTCGCCGGCGAGCCGTTGAAGAAGGTCTTCACGATCTCGCTCAGCGCCGATTTCTTGGCGACCGAGTCGGACAGCACGGGGCTGTAGAGATAGCCGCGCTCCGATTCGCTGCGCTGGACATAGCCCTTGTCCTCGAGCCGCTTGAGCATCGCGCGGACTGCGGAGCCGCTCAACTGGTCGGGCAAAGCGTCGCAAATGTCCGAGACGGGCAGGGCGCCCCGCTCATAGAGGATATCGACGATCTGGCGTTCGCGGGGCGGAATCTTGCTGAGCATTCTTCAGGTCCTCTCGCGACGGGACTCGCCGCGCTACATTTGTAGCATGTGCTACATTTGTAGCGTGAATGCAAGCTGAATGTTTCCATCGGCCGGTTGCGAACGCCCACGAAGCGTGCATCAATGCATAGATGATCGTTGGAATTGCGACAGCCGTTGTGTTTTCCAATCCACCGACGCAACCGACTGTGTCGACCTGCGATGCGGCTTGGGCCTACATCGAAACTGTGTTGGCGCGCCCGCGCGATCGCCCGATCGTTTTTTCAACTGAGCCGATAATCCTCTTTCCTGGCCTCCCCAGTGGTGACTGGTGGGATATTGCGAATGAACGAGTCAGCCGGGAAGTAACTCCTTCACCGGCGGTGACCACAAAGGTGCTCGAAGCAAGTGCGACGAACGCCGTCGGGGGCTGCGCGTCAATCAGGCAAAAACTGTCGAAACGGGGGATTGCGTTCGGGCGCAAAGCCGAAGCCTGGGCCAGGAATGTTAGGGACCGACGACCCTACAAAGCGAGAATCCTGTGGGTCAGCGTGCCCCAGTTGACTGATGACCTCCAAGGGGCCGTGTTGATCGAAAGGGGGTCGTTCGCCCTGTTCGATGGCGGATCGAGCCTCTACTACCTCGTGCGTCGAAACGATCGATGGCATCTCGTCTCGACCGCCGGTCTCTACGTTTCCTGATTGCTTGGCGGATGGGGTGGGATTCGAACCCACGGACGCTTGCACGTCGCCGGTTTTCAAGACCGGTGCCTTAAACCGCTCGGCCACCCATCCATTTGCGTTCCCCGAAACCCTTCGGGTGGTTTTCAAGCCCGCTCGGCTTGGTGACCTGCCCCCGGCAGGTCAGTCGCCTCGCGCTTAAACCACTCGGCCACCTCTCCTTAATCCGATGCCGCATATCATCCGCCGCGCCGGGCTGTGCAAGGCGCGCGATGAACCAAGCTGGCCGGATGAGGGTTGTCCTCATAGCCTCGGCAGTGATGAGGAGCGTGGAGTTGCGGATGCTCGGGGGACTGGTGCTTGCGGCCGGGTCGGCGATCGCGCTCGCGACGCCGTCGGCGCAGGTGCAGCCGCCGGCGGTTCCGCCTCAGCAGGCTCAGGTCGCCCAGACCTATGTCTATCCGCAGCCGGCCTACGCCGTGCCGGTCACCAGCCCGTGGGAGACTCACAAGCAGCGCCTGGCGGCGCTCGCGCGCCAGCAGGGGGTGCGCGAGGCGACGATCCAGGCGGTGATCCCGGCGCTGCGGGTCAACCAAAGGGTGATGGAACTCGACCGCGCCCAGCGGCCGACGAGCTACAGCAATTACGTCCAGAACTACCGGCCGTACCTCGACCGGCATATCACCAGCTCGCTGATCAACCGCGGCCAGTCGCGCTACTCGGCCCACTGGACCAGGCTGTCGCGGATCCAGTCGTTCTACGGGGTCGACCCGGCCGTGATCGTGGCGATCTACGGCAAGGAGACGAGCTACGGCTCGGTGACCGGCGGGTTCGACCTGGTCGAGGCGCTCGCGACGCTCGCCTACGAGGGCCGGCGGCGGTCGATGTTCGAGCAGGAGTTCGTCGCCGCGCTGAAGCTGATCGACCAGGGCGTCAGCCGCTGGCAGCTGCGCGGCAGCTACGCCGGGGCGACCGGCTATCCGCAGTTCATGCCCACGGTCGCGCTGCGGCTGCGCGCCGACGGCGACGGCGACGGCTATGCCGACATCTGGCGCAACGAGGACGACGCCTTCGCCTCGATCGCCAATTATTTGCGCGACGCCGGGTGGAAGCGGAACGTGCCGTGGGGCGTGCCGGTGTCCATCCCCGCGACCCTCAACCGCGCCGCGATCCAGTCGCGGCTGACCCCGCCGCGCTGCCCGGCGGTCTACCGCCGCCACAGCCGCTGGCTGACCGTCGCCGAATGGCGCGCGCTCGGGGTCGTGCCGACCGGCCGCGCCTTGCCCGACACCGAGCTGGCGGCGCTGATGGAGACTCCGGGCGCTTATGCCCAGGGCTATCTGCTGACCACGAACTACCGCGCCATCCTCGATTACAATTGCTCGAACTTCTACGCTTTGGGCGTCGGGCTGCTGGCGAATGCGATAGCGGATCGATAGAGGAGGGGCGTCGTCCACCTGAATCGGGGAATTCAGTCATTCTCATGTCGCGCCCAGTCCTGCTCGCCGCCGCCTCCATCCTCGCCGCCACCGCCGCCCCGGCCGCCGCGCCGCAGTTCGAGACTCCGGCCAGGGTCGCCTATCTGATCGACGTCTCCTCGGGGGCGACGCTCTATGCCAAGAACCCCGACACGCGGATGCCGCCGGCCTCGATGGCCAAGATGATGACGGTCGAGGTGGCCTTCGAGCTGATCGACAAGCACCAGCTCCAGCTCAACAAGATGTGCACGGTGCGGCCGGAAACTTGGCAGAAGTGGCACGGGCCCGCCGCCGGATCGACCATGTTCCTGTCGGCGGGTGAGCAGGTCAGCGTCGAGAATCTGCTGCACGGCATCGTCACCCTTTCCGGCAACGACGCCTCGGTGGTGCTGGCCGAGTGCATCGCCGGGACCGAGCAGGCCTTCGCCGGCCAGATGAACGCGCTGGCTAAGAAGATCGGCCTCACCAACAGCCATTTCGGCAACAGCAACGGCTGGCCCGACGAGGGCGTCACCTACGTCACCGCCCGCGACCTCGCGACCCTCGCCCGGTCGGAGATCGAGAACCACTACGCGCTCTACAAGAAGTTCTATTCGCAGCCGAGCTTCACCTGGGGCAAGACGATGGGGTCGGGCGACAACATCACCCAGCAGAACCGCAACCCGATCCTCGGCAAGGTCGCCGGCGCGGACGGCCTTAAGACCGGCCACACCGACGAGGCCGGCTACGGCTTCACCGGCTCGGCCGACCAGAACGGCCGCCGGCTGATCGAAGTCGTCGCCGGCCTGCCGAGCTGGAATGCGCGAGTCGAGGAGTCGACCCGGCTGATCCAGTGGGGCTTCAACGCCTGGACTGCCAAGCCGCTGTTCAAGGCCGGAACGAAGGTTGGAACTGCGCGGGTGCAGATGGGCAGCAGCAGCGAGGTCGCGCTGGTCGCTCCGCGTGATCTCGCCGTCACAGTCCCGGCCGGTCTGCCGAGCGGCGCTACGGGCATGAAGATCCGCTACCAGGGCCCGGTCGCGGCGCCGATCAAGAAGGGCGACCATATCGCCGACCTGGTGATCACCACCGCCGACACGCCGCCTCAGGTCGTGCCGCTGGTCGCCGGCGCGGACGTCGGCGAGGCCGGCTTCTTCGGCCGCATCTGGCTCGGGCTCAAGTCGCTGTTCGGGATGGCGTGACCGCCCGAGGCAAATTCATCAGCCTCGAGGGCGGGGAGGGGGTCGGCAAGTCGACGCAGGTCAAGGCGCTCGCCGCCGCGTTGCGGGCACGGGGGCTCGACGTCGTCGAGACCCGTGAGCCGGGCGGAAGCGAGGGCGCCGAAAAAATCCGCGACCTGCTGCTCGATCCGCGGGAGGACTGGGTGGACCGGACCGAAGCCCTGCTGTTCGCGGCCGCGCGCGCCGAGCATGTGGAAAGGACCGTGCGCCCGGCGCTCGACGCCGGCCGCTGGGTCCTGTCCGACCGCTTCGTCGACAGCTCGCTCGCCTACCAGGGGGGCGGCGGCGGCCTCGGCATCGAGGCGGTGCGCGAGATCAACGCGTTCGGCATCGGCGAGACGTTTCCCGACCGGACCCTGGTGCTGGTGCTCGACGACGGCGCCGAGCGCGCGCGCACTCGCGACTCCAATGGCAGCGACCGGATCGGCGGCCGCAGCACCGACTATCACCACAGGGTCGAGCTCGCCTTCCGCCTGATCGCGGCGGAGGAACCCGAGCGGGTCCGGCTGGTCGACGCCTCGGGCGCGGCCGAAACGGTCACGCAGCGCCTGCTCGATGCCATTTCGGACCTCCTCCCGTGATCGTCGGCCAGGACAAGGCCGTCGCCGCGTTCGCGAGCGCCTGGGCGAGCCGCAAGCTGCACCATGCGTGGCTGCTCGCCGGGCCGAGGGGCGTCGGCAAGGCGAGCTTCGCGCATGCCGCCGCGCGCCGCGTGCTCGCCGACGCCACCGGCCCGCAGTCCGCCCTGCCGGGCCTCGCCACGGACGATGCGCACCCGATGGTCAAGCTGGTCGAGGCCGGCAGCCATCCCGACATGCGCCGGCTCGAGCGGCTGGTGAACGAGAAGACCGGCAATCTCGCGCGCAACATCAGCGTCGACCAGGTGCGCGGCCTCGCCGAGCTGTTCGACCTGAGCCCGGCCATGTCGGACTGGCGGGCGGTGATCATCGATTCGGTCGACGAGCTCGAGGCGTCGGGCGCGAATGCGCTCCTGAAGATGCTCGAGGAGCCGCCCCCCAACAGCCTGTTCTTCCTCGTCAGCCACGCTCCGGGCCGGCTCCTGCCGACCATTCGCTCGCGCTGCAGAAGGCTGGATTTTCAAGCGCTTGACGATGACGCCATGACGTCAATCCTGGAGCTTCAGGCGCCCGAAGTCAGTCCGGCGGAGCGAGCAAAGATCATCGCCATGGCCGGGGGCTCAGCGGGGCGGGCGCTGGCCTTCGCCGAGCTCGGCCTAGCCAGGCTCGAGGACGATGCACTCGCCATTCTCCGCCGCGGTGACCCCACCAACGCGCGCCGTTCGGAACTGGCGCTGGACCTGGGCAAGCGCGGCGCCGGCGAGCGCTACACAGCGTTCCTCGACCTCGCCCCGTCGCTGATCGCCCGCGAAGCGCGCCAGGCGGACGGATCGAAGCGCGAACGGGCGCTCGACGCCTATGCCAAGGCGCGCGAGCTGGCGATGATCGCCCCGCGCCTGTCGCTCGACCCGGCGGCGACCGTGTTCCAGCTCGGCGGGATCCTCGCGTCGGTCGCCGACCCGACCGTTCCTTGATGCGCTAGGCCGCCGCCGCTAGGTGCGGCGTCACATGTCCGAGCCCTTCTACATCACCACCGCGATCAGCTATCCGAACGGCCCGCCGCACATCGGCCATGCCTATGAGGCGATCGCGGCGGACGTCATCGCCCGCTTCCAGCGCGCGCAGGGCCGGGACGTGCGGTTCCAGACGGGGACCGACGAGCATGGCCTCAAAATGGCCCAGGCGGCCCGCGCAGAAAGCGTCGAGCCGCGTGCGTTCGCGAACAAAATGTCGCGCCTTTTCCAGGATATGTGCGACAAACTTAACGTATCATACGATCGCTTCATCCTGACTTCGCAAGCGGACCACTATCGCGCCAGCCAGGCGATCTGGAGCGCCATGGAGGCCAACGGCGACCTTTATCTCGGCCGCTACGAGGGTTGGTACTCGGTCCGCGACGAAGCCTATTACGACGACAGCGAGCTGAGTGTCGGGGAAAGGGGCGAGAAGCTTTCGCCGCAGGGGACCCCGGTCGAATGGACGGTCGAGGAGAGCTGGTTCTTCAAACTCTCGGCCTATCAGCAAAAGCTGCTCGACCTTTACGCAGGGCAGCCGAAGTTCATCCAGCCCGAGAGCCGCCGGAATGAGGTGCTGCGCTTCGTCGAGGGCGGCCTGTCCGACCTGTCGATCTCGCGCACCAGCTTCGACTGGGGCGTTCCGGTGCCGGGCAGCCCGGGTCACGTCATGTACGTCTGGCTCGACGCGCTGACCAACTACATCACCGGCCTTGGTTATCCCGACGATACGGAGCTGTGGCGGCGTTACTGGCCCGCCAACCTCCATCTGATCGGCAAGGACGTCGTCCGCTTCCATACCGTCTACTGGCCGGCCTTCCTGATGTCGGCCGGACTCGAATTGCCAAAGCAGGTGTTTGGCCACGGCTTCCTGCTGAGCCGCGGCGAGAAGATGTCGAAAAGCGTCGGCAACGTGGTCGACCCGATGGTGCTGGCCGACCGCTTCGGGGTCGACGCGTTGCGCTATTTCCTGCTTCGTGAGGTGCCCTTCGGCCAGGACGGAAGCTATAGCGCGGAGGCGATCGTCAACCGCGCCAATGCCGAGCTCGCGAACAGTTTCGGCAATCTCGCGCAGCGTACTTTGTCCATGATTTTCAAAAATCTCGAAGGCGTTATTCCCAAAACGGGCCAGGCAGAGGAAGACCAGGCGCTGCTCGAGCAGGTCGCGCAACGGTGTCAGCATCTGGCGGACAACTTCGAGCGGTTGGCCTTCTCGACCGGCCTCGAGGAGTGGATGCTCGGGGTGTTCGCCTGCAACGCCTACGTCGACACCAAGGCGCCGTGGGCGCTGCGCAAGACGGATCCTGATCGAATGGCCGCTGTGCTTGGCACGTTGGTCGCCGCCGTTCGCAGGCTGGCCGAGGCCGTGCGGCCCGTCATTCCGGCGTCGGCGGAGAAACTCATCGCTGTGATCGACGCCGGCGAGGGCGGAGTGCCGATCGCCCAACCGCAGCCGCTGTTCCCGCGCCTCGAACTCGAGGAAGAGGCCGAGACCGCGAAATGAGGCTGATCGACAGCCATTGCCACCTCAATTACGAAGGCCTCGCCGAGCGCCAGGAGGAAGTGCTCGACAGCGCCCGGAAGCGGGGCGTCGAGGGTTTTCTCAACATCTCGACCCGCCAGCGCGAGTGGGGCGACGTCATCGCGGTCGCCGAGCGCCACCCGGACGTCTGGGCCACGGTCGGAGTCCACCCGCATGAGGCGGATGCCCATCCCGACCTCGGGGCCAAGGCGCTGGTCGATGCCGCATCACATTCGAATGTGATCGCGATCGGCGAGTGCGGCCTCGATTATTATTACGACAAGTCCGATCGAGCCGCGCAGCGCGAGCGCTTCCAGGCGCATATCGACGCCGCCCGCGAGAGCGGGCTGCCGCTCGTCGTCCACACCCGCGAGGCCGAGGCGGACACCGCTGAGCTCCTCGAGGCGGCGGTCCGGGGAGGGGGGGTGACCGGGGTCCTGCACTGCTTCACCGGCTCGGCCGAGCTGGCAAAGAAGGGGCTCGACCTCGGCTTCTATGTCTCGCTGTCGGGGATCGTCACCTTCAGGAACGCCGCCGACCTCCAGGCGACGGCCAAATGGCTGCCGGCGGACCGGATGCTGGTCGAGACCGACTCCCCGTTCCTCGCCCCTGTCCCGCACCGCGGGCAGAAGTGCGAGCCGGCGTTCGTCGCCGACACCGCCGCGTTCGTCGCCGAATTGCGGGGCGAGGATCCCGATGCTCTGGGCGAGGCGACTACCGCCAACTTCTTCCGATTGTTCAAGAAAGCCCAAGGGCAAGCGGCTTGAAGGTCCGCATCCTCGGCTGCGGCACGTCGACCGGTGTGCCGAAGATCGGCAACCAGTGGGGCCAGTGCGATCCCGCCGAGCCGCGCAACGCCCGCCTGCGCTCGTCGATCCTGATCCAAAGCAGTGAGACGAACACCCTCCTCGACTGCGGGCCCGACCTTCGCCAGCAGCTGCTGGCGGCGGGGATCGGCCGGCTCGACGCCGTGATCGTCACGCACGACCATGGCGATCACGTGCACGGCATCGACGAGCTCCGCCCGCTGTCGCAGGCGCTCGACGGCCCGGTGCCGCTGTACGGCGATGAAGCGACGCTCGCGAGCTTAAGGCAGCGGTTCGCTTATGCCTTCGCGCAAAGCGACTTCTACCGGCCGATCGTCGCGGCCCGCGCTCTGAGCGAGGAGGCCCGCTTCGGTGACGCTTCGGTCCGCTGGGTCGTCCAACCGCACGGCACTACGAGCTCGCTTGGCCTGCGCTTCGACGAAGGCGATCGCGCCATCGCCTACGCTATCGATTTCAGCGACTTAACCGACGATATGGCTGCGCTCTACGAAGGCGTCGACGTGTGGATCGCCGATTGCCTGACGCGCAGTCCGCATCCGACCCACGCCCATCTCGACGGGGTCCTCAATTGGGCGCGCGACCTTCGCGTCGGACAATTGTATCTGACGCACATGGGGAACGGCCTCGACTATCGGACTTTGCTCGCCGAGCTGCCCGACTGGGCGGCGCCGGCGCATGACGGGCTCGAGATCGACCTGTGATGACCAACGACCTGATGCTCGGCGGAGTCTATATCCTGATGGCGATCATGCTCGTCGTCGGCTCATTGATGGCCAGGCGAGAGCCGGCGGCAAAGCTGGTCAAGATGGCGTTGGGCTGGATCGTGATCTTCGCTGCCGGCTTCATCCTGTTCACATTCCGCGACAATTTCGGCTGGGTCGCGCAGCGGCTGAAGGCCGAAGCGGTCGGCACGCCGGTCATCCAGGGCCGCGAGACGCGGATCCCGATGGCCATCGACGGCCATTTCTGGGTCGAAGGCCGGGTCAACGACGTCCGCGTCAAATTCCTGGTCGACAGCGGCGCGACGATGACCACGATCGACCGCGAGACGGCGATCCGCGCCGGGATCAGCGTCGCGCCACGTCCGGACCAGTTCGTGCGGACCGGGAACGGCATCATCCGCGTGTCGAGCGGCCGCGCGCAGCGGCTCGAGGTCGGCGGGATCGAGCGGCGCGACGTCGGCATGCAGGTCGCGGAGCATGACAACCTCAACGTCCTGGGCATGAACTTCCTGTCGTCGCTCAACCGCTGGGGAGTCGAGGGGCGATGGCTGGTGCTGGTCCCCTGACCGTCTATGGATTTACATAATGCATATTATCATACTTCGAAATCATAGGGAGCGAGGGGCCCCCGGTCGCCCCTTCGGACGTTCCTGATGCCGCTCGACCGCCTGGTTGCGATCATGCGCCGCCTGCGCGACCCCAGGACCGGTTGCGAATGGGACAGCGTGCAGGATTTCGACACGATCGCGCCCTACACGATCGAGGAAGCCTATGAGGTCGCCGACGCGATCGCGCGCAAGGACATGGACGCGCTCGCCGACGAGCTCGGCGACCTCCAGCTCCAAGTCGTGTTCCACGCCCAGATGGCCGAGGAAGCCGGTCATTTCACGCTCGCCGACGTGATTCAGCGGATCTGCGACAAGATGGAGCGCCGCCACCCGCACATCTTCGGCGATGCCGAACACGGCGGCCATCATCTGTGGGAGATCATCAAGGCCGAGGAGCGCGCCGCGAATCCCGACCGGAGTGCGCTTGCCGGGGTCGCTTTGGCGCTGCCCGCGCTGGAGCGCGCCGCCAAGCTCCAGCGCCGCGCGGCGCGCACCGGGTTCGACTGGCCCGACGTCGCCGGCCCGCGGGCCAAGATCGACGAGGAACTGGCCGAACTCGACGCCGAGACCGACCACGACCGCAAGCTCGACGAGCTCGGCGACCTGCTGTTCGCCGTCGTCAACCTCGCACGCCATCTCAATATCGAGCCGGAAGCCGCGCTGCGCGAAGCCAATCGCAAGTTCGAGCAGCGCTTTCGCGCGATTGAGCAGACCCCCGGCTTCAGCGACCTGTCGCTCGACGAGATGGAAGCCTTGTGGGCCGCGGCCAAGGCCGCTCAGGCGGCCCCGAGCGACTGAAACCGCGCCCAATTCTCGGGCGACAGGCGGACCGACAGGCGGACTTCGTCATGGTCGAGCTGCTGATCGAGCACCTCGCCGCGGGCATGGAGCCAGGCGATCCGGTCGCCCGCCCCGGCGGGAACGCGGATGTCGTGGACCTGCTCCCCGCTCCGCAGCATATTCGCCATCCGTTCGCGCAGCGCATCGAGGCCGGCGCCGGTCAGCGCCGAGACTGCGACGACATTCTCCCGCCGGCCAGCCTCCCCGAGCAGCCGCTCGCGCTCCTCGGCCGACAGCAGGTCGAGCTTGTTCCACGCCTCGAGCCGCGGCGGCGCCCCCTCCTCCGCCAGGCCAAGCGATTCGAGCACGTCGTCGACGTCCTCGCGCTGCGCCTCGCGGTCGGGATGCGCGATGTCGCGCACGTGGACCAGCAAATCGGCCGACGCGACCTCTTCCAGCGTCGCCCGGAACGCCGCGATCAGCTCGGTCGGGAGGTCGGAGACGAAGCCGACCGTGTCGGACAGGATCGCCTTGTCGATCCCGGGCAGGCGGATATCGCGCATGGTCGGGTCGAGGGTCGCGAACAGCAAATTCTCCGCGAACACGGCTTCTCCGGTCAACCTGTTGAAAAGGGTGGATTTTCCAGCGTTGGTATAGCCGACCAGGGCAATCACCGGCCACGGCGCGCGCTGGCGCCGGCCGCGGTGCAGCGCGCGGGTGCGCTTCACCTGGTCGAGCTCGCGCTTGATCTTGGCCATGCGCTCGCGAATCAGCCGGCGGTCGGCCTCGATCTGGGTCTCGCCGGGGCCGCCGAGGAAGCCGAAGCCGCCGCGCTGGCGCTCGAGGTGGGTCCAGCTCCGGACCAGGCGCCCCGCCTGATACTGCAGGTGAGCGAGCTCGACCTGCAGCTGGCCCTCGGCGGTCGCCGCCCGCTCGCCGAATATCTCGAGGATCAGGCCGGTGCGGTCGATGACCTTGGTCCCGACCTCGTCTTCCAGATTCTTCTGCTGGATCGGGGCCAGCGGCGCGTCGACGATCAGCAATCCGGCCGATTCGTCCCGCGCGAGCCCGGCAATCTCTTCGACCTGGCCCTTGCCGAGCAGGGTCGCCGGCCGCACCGAGCGCAGCCGGAACGGGCGGGCGGCAATGACGTCGACGCCAATCGCCCTGGCCAGGCCGGCGGCCTCCTCGACCCGGGCGTCGGCCGACCGCCGGGCTCCTTCCCCGGGCAGCTCGGGCACCGCGATCAGCGCGCGTTCGCCGCGCGCGACCTCGATCGCGCCGTGGCCATCGAAGGTGGTCAGAGCTGGTCCTCCGCTTCCTCGCCCGCTTCAGGCCCGAGGTTCAGCGCATGGGCCGGCTGCAGGGTCGAGACCGCATGCTTATACACCAGCTGGATCTGCCCGCCGCGCTCGAGCACGAGGCTGAACTGGTCGAAACCGGTGACGGTGCCCTGGAGCATCACGCCGTTGACGAGGAACAGGGTCATGCGCTCGCCGTCGCGGGCAGCGGCGGTCAGGAACAGGTCCTGGAGCTGGGCCTTGACCCCCTCCGCCCCGTTCGAGGTCGCAACGAAGCCGGCGGGCGGCTCGGCCGGCATGACGGTCGAGATCGAATGCTTGTAGACCAGCTGCGATGCGCCTTCGCGCCGCAGCAGCAGCGAGAAGGCATCGAACCACGTCACTACGCCCTGGAGCTTGACGCCCTTCACCAGGAAGATGGTGACCGGCAGCTTGGCGCGGCGGATACTGTTGAGGAAATGATCCTGGAGGCTGAGCGATCGAGCAGACACTGGGACCTCTTCTGTTCTGTTCTACTCGTCCCCCTCCCTTTTCTCCCCGATGCCCAAAGCCTTGAGCTTCCGGTGCAGCGCCGAGCGTTCCATGCCGATGAACGACGCGGTGCGCGAGATGTTGCCGGAAAAGCGCCGAATCTGAATCTTCAGATACTCGCGCTCGAACGATTCGCGGGCTTCGCGCAGCGGGCTGCCCATGATCGCGACGGCCGCGGTCGGCCCGCCCATCGCGGTCTGGTTCTCGAGGATTTCCTGCGGAAGCAGGTCGACGTCGATGCACGCCACGCGGTCGCCGGGGGCGAGGATGATCGTCCGCTCGATGATGTTGCGCAGCTGACGGACGTTGCCGGGCCAATCGTGCGCCTGGAGCGCAGCCATCGCTTCCTCGGAGATGGACGGAGTCGCCATGTGCCGCTCGGCGGCGAAGCGGGCGAGGAAATAAGCAACCATCTCCGGTATGTCCTCGCGCCGTTCGCGCAGCGGCGGGATGCGGACTGGCACGACGTTGAGGCGGTAGAACAGATCCTCGCGAAAGCGGCCCGCGGCGATTTCGTCGGACAGGTTGCGCGACGTCGCCGAGAGCACCCGGACATCGACCTTGACCGGGCGCTGCCCGCCGATCCGGTGATAGCTCTGATCCGTCAGCACGCGCAGGATCTTGCCCTGGGTGGTCAGCGGCATGTCGGCGATCTCGTCGAGGAACAGGGTGCCGCCATGGGCATGCTCGAGCAGCCCGGAGCGGACCATCCCCTCGGCCTCGCTGCCGAACAATTCCTCCTCGACCCGGTCGGGGCTCATCATCGCCGCCGGCAGGACCACGAACGGCGACTTGGCTCGCGGGCTCCAATTGTGAATCATCCGCGCCGCGATCTCCTTGCCGACCCCGGCCGGGCCGGTGATCAGCACCCGGCTGCCGGTCGGCGCGACCCGCTTCAAGGTCGCCCGGACCGTGTTGATCGCGACCGAAGTCCCGTGGAGCTGCTCCTCGTGGCCGACCTGCCGGCGGAGGCTCTCATTCTCGCGCCGCAGCCGCTCGGTGTCGGTCGCCCGGTCGACGAGATAGAGCAGCCGCTCGGCCTCGAACGGCTTCTCGATGAAGTCGATCGCCCCTTCCCTGACCGCCGCGACGGCGGTGTCGAGGTTGCCGTGGCCCGAGATCATCAGCACCGGGACGGTCGGGTCGCGGCGCTTGATCTCCTGCAGCAACTGCAGGCCGTCGAGCCGCGAGCCCTGCAGCCACACGTCGAGCAGGACCATCGACGGCCGCCGCTCCTCGAACGCGTCGAGGGTCTGAGTGCTGTCGGCCGCGGTCCTCACCGCATAGCCCTCATCCTCGAGCACGCCGCTGACCAGTTCGCGGATATCCGCCTCGTCGTCCACCACCAGCACTTCGAGCGCCATCAGGCCTCATCCTCGCTTTCCGCGTCATGATCTTCGGTCGGAGCCGCCGAATCCTCGGTGGCCAGGGTCGCAAGCTTGTCGGTGTCGAAGCAGATCCGGACGTGCGTGCCGCCGCCGGGACGATCGAGGAAGGCGATCTCGCCCATATGTTCCTCGACGATCTTCTTGACGATCGCGAGGCCGAGGCCGGTGCCGCGGACTCGGGTCGTCATATACGGCTCGGTCAGCCGTTCGCGGTCCTCGGGCAGGCCGACGCCGGTGTCCATGACGTCGATGATGAGGTGGCGATCCTCGCTGTGCAGCTTCAGCTCCAGGCGATCCCCGGCAAGGCTGTGCTCACCACGATTCTTCCGACCCTCAATGGCTTCGACGCCGTTCTTAACGACATTCGTAAGCGCCTGGCCGAGCTGGCGCCGGTCGCAGACCATCGTGAAATGACCCTGCGGCGGGTCGAGCAGGAAGCTGATCCCGGGATGGGCGACCTCGTGCAGGAACAGGGCCTGGCGGGCGATCTCGTGCACGTCCTCCTCGCGGAACACCGGCTTGGGCATGCGCGCGAAGCTCGAGAATTCGTCGACCATCCGGCGCAGGTCGCCGACCTGGCGGACGATGGTCCCGGTCAGGCGTTCGAACGTCTCCTTGTCGGCAGTGATGTCGTCGCCGAACCGGCGCTGCAGCCGCTCCGCGGCGAGCTGGATCGGGGTCAGCGGGTTCTTGATCTCGTGGGCGATGCGCCGCGCGATGTCCGACCAGGCCGCGCGCCGCTGGTCGATCAGCTGGTCGGTGATGTCGTCGAAGGTCAGGACGCTGCCGTCGCCGTAGCGCACGCGCTTGACCGCCAGGGTCCGCTGCCCGCCTTCCGGGACGACGATCACATTGGCCTCGCCCTGGTCGCCGCGCAGGAACTCGTCGAGGTCGGGCGAGACCTCGGCCAGCGCCTTGCCCTCGAGATCCTCCTGGCCCTTCTGCAGCAGCCCTTCGGCCGAGCGGTTCATGAGCAGGATGCGGTTGGCCGAATCGAGCGCGATGACGCCGGCGGTGACGCTCGACAGCACCGCCTCCATGAACGCCCGCCGGGTCTCGAGCTGGGTGTTGGCGGCCCTGAGCGCTCCGGTCTGCTCCTCGAGCCGCCCGCTCATCCGGTTGAATGCCGCAGCCAGCGTGTGGATCTCGTCCTCGGTATCGGCGACCGGCACCCGGGTCGAGAAATCGCCTTCCTCGATGCGCCCGGCGGCGGTGACCAACTGCCCGACCGGCCGGACCAGGCGGTCGGCGAGCTTCAGCGCGGTGAAAATGGCGAGACCGACGATCACCAGCGCGCCGAACAGCAGCGCCGCATTGAAGCGCAGCTGGTTGGTCCGCGAGCGCTTGAGCAGCGAGCGATAGTCGTGGAGCACGTCATTGCCGCGGTCGATCTGCTGCCGGAACGCCGGATCGAACACGCGGGCCGCGTAGAGGTAGGCGTTGGGGCCGAAATCCAGCCTGGTCAGCGCGCCGACCCGGTCGGCCGAATTGATCGGGACGACCTGCCGCGTCTTCAGCGCCGCGAGCTTGTCCTTGGTAATGACCTCTTCGAGCTTGCGATCATAGGGGCTGACCAGCGCATGGGTCCGGATCTCGCCGTTCGGGCCGAGCGTGAAGATGATCGCTTCGGACAGGCCGCGCTGATAAACCTGGATCCGGGCGAAGGCGTCGGCGAACCGCGGGTCGTCGATCGGCACCTGACGCAGGTAGCCGGCGACGTCCTTGCTCATCGTGACCGTCTCGGCGCCGACCCGCTCGACCTCTTGGTTGTAGACGCTCTGGGCGATGACCGTCGCATTCTCGAACATGTCCCGTGCCCGGTTCGAAAACCAGAATTCGAGGCCGCTTTGGAACAGCAGCGAGGCGAAAATCGCGACCAGCACGGTCGGGACCGCGGCGACCACCGAGAACAGCCCGACCAGGCGGATGTGCAGCCGACCACTGCCGAGCCCGCCCCGTTCGGCGCGCGCCAGGGCCACCTTGCGCGACAGCAGAACCATCAGCGCGATTGCCGGGATCAGGTTGGCGATGAGGAGCAAGGCGATCACCGGTGGGGACAGCAGGCTGCCCGGCTCGCCGTTCTTGCTTAGCAGCCAGAAGCTCAGGCCCAGCATCGCAGCCAGGAAAATCGCGATCAGCCACGCCGCCCGGGCGTACAGGCGGCCGCTCGCGCGTTCGCGCTCCAGCCAGCTCAATCGTTCCGAGGTCATCGCCGATTCGGCCGCGCGGGCATCCATCGCGGTGCGCCCTAGCACGGTCGTTGCGGCCGTGGCATCAAAAACACACGTGTGTCGGCAAACGGCCGATCAGGCCGCCGCGCGCTCCCGCCAGGGGGCATAGAAGCCGCGCAGCATGGCCACCACCACCCTGGGGTCATCCTGTTGATTCACTTGATTTCTCAGCTCCGCGGAGCCGGGCAGCCCCTTGGTGTACCAGCCGATATGCTTGCGCGCGAGATTGACCCCGGTGTGGGTGCCGTAGAGCGACAGCATGTCCTCATATTGCTCGAGCATGACCGCCAGCTGCTCGTCGAGGCTGGGGTCCGGGCGATGCCCTCCCCCGCCGAGGTCGGCCATGACCTGACCGAGCAGCCACGGCCGGCCGTAGCCGCCGCGGCCGATCATCACCCCGTCGGCGCCCGACTGGCGCAGCGCCTCGCGCGAATCGGCGATCGAGCAGATGTCGCCGTTGACGATCACCGGCACCGAGACCGCGTCCTTGACGGTGCGGACGAACGCCCAGTCGGCGTCGCCCTTGTACATCTGGCAGCGGGTGCGGCCGTGGACGGTGATCATCTTGATCCCGAGATCCTCGGCGATGCGCGCCAGCTCGGGCGCGTTGAGGTTGTCGTGATTCCATCCCATCCGCATCTTCAAGGTGACCGGGATGGAAACCGCTTTCACCGTCGCGTCAATGATTTGCCCGGCGAGCTTCAGGTCGCGCATCAGGGCCGAGCCGGCCTCGCCGTTGACCACCTTCTTGACCGGGCAGCCCATGTTGATGTCGATGATCGCAGCGCCGCGCTGCTCGTTGAGCCTCGCCGCCTCGGCCATCACCCCGGGCTCGCAGCCGGCGAGCTGCATCGACACCGGCTCCTCGGCCGGGTCCCACAGCGCCTTCTGCAGCGACTGGCGGGTCTCGCGCACCATCGCCTGGCTGGCAATCATCTCGCTGACCGTCAGCCCGGCGCCGAAACGCTTGACCACGCGCCGGAACGGCAGGTCGGTGACGGCCGTCATCGGCGCCAGGATGACCGGCGACGCGACCTCGACCGGGCCGATCTGGATGGGCTTCAACGCGTTCATGGAAGGCGCGCATGTAGTGGAACAGCCCTTGGCGGACAAGGCAAGCCGCCCTAGACGCCCGCGCGCATGTCCGTCACCGCGCTCATCGTCGCCGCCGGCAGCGGCTCCCGCATGGGCGGCGCGACGCCGAAGCAGTTTCGCGCGCTCGGCGGGAAGCCGGCGCTGCGCTGGGCGGTCGAGCCGTTCCTGCACCATAAGGCGATCCGGGACGTGCGGGTGGTGGTTGGACCGGGGCAGAGCGAACTTGCGGCGAGCGCGCTCGACGGCCTTGCGGTCGGCCCCTTCGTCGAAGGCGGCGCCGAGCGCGCGGATTCGGTTCGGGCCGGGCTCGCGTCGATCGACAGCGCGGCGGTGCTGATTCACGACGCCGCCCGCCCCTTCTGCCCCGCCGCAGTGATCGATCGCCTGCTCGCCAGCCTCGAATTCCATGAAGGCGCGGCGCCGGTCCTGCCCGTGGGCGACACGCTGGCCCGCGCCGATGGCCGGCTCCGCGAACCGGTCGACCGGTCCGGCCTGGTCCGGGTCCAGACCCCCCAGGCATTCCGGACCGCTGCGCTGCGCCGGGCCTACGACGCCTGGTCGGGCGCCGCTCCGACCGACGAGACCACGGTGCTCCGCGCGGCCGGGATGGCGGTCGCCGCGGTGGATGGCGATCCTGCCCTCGAGAAGCTGACCTCGCCGGCGGATTGGGACCGCGCCGAGCAATGGCTCGCCGGCGGCCGAACCCCGCGCACCGGACTCGGCTTCGACGTCCATGCCTTTTCCGGCCAGGGCCCGATCATGCTCGGCGGGGTGGCCGTGCCGCATGCCCGCGGCCTCGCCGGCCACAGCGACGCCGACGTCGCCCTCCATGCGATTACCGACGCGCTGCTCGGTGCCGCCGGGCTCGGCGACATCGGCGCTCACTTCCCGCCCTCCGATCCGCAGTGGAAAGGCGCCGGCTCGGACCTGTTCCTCGGCCGAGCGGCCGCCCTCCTCCGTGCCGAGGGAGCCATCATCGATCACGTGGATTGTACGATCATCGCGGAGGAGCCGAAGGTGGGGCCATATCGAGCCGCCATGCGCGAACGGATCGCCCAAATCCTCGGGCTGACGATCGATCAGGTCAGCATCAAGGCGACGACGACCGAGGGGCTCGGCTTCACCGGCCGCCGCGAGGGGATCGCCGCCCAGGCGGTCGCGAGCATCCGGACGAACCGCCATGGCTGAAATGCTGCTGCCCAAGGAGCTGGTCGACAAGGCGCGCGCGGTGGTCGAGGCCAATCGCAAGGCGGCGCGGCGGATCGCGGTCGCCGAGAGCTGCACCGGCGGGCTGGTCAGCGCCGCAATCACCGAGATCCCCGGCGCGTCGGACGTGTTCGAGGCCGGCTACGTCACTTACTCGAACGCGTCGAAAATCCACGAGCTGAAGGTCAGCGAGGACGTGGTCGAGACGTTCGGCGCGGTCAGCGTCGCGACCGCCTGGGCGATGGCGCGGGGCGCGCTCCACGCCTCCGACGCGGACGTCGCGGTGGCGATCACCGGGATCGCCGGGCCGGGCGGCGGGACGCCGTCAAAGCCGGTCGGGACCGTCGTCTTCGCGCTGGCCGAGCGTAACGCCGACCCGGCCAAGATCGTCGCCGACCAGAAAGTGTTCGAGAATGAGAATCGCGCCGGCGTTCGGCTTCACGCCGCGCTTACCGCGCTCGACCTGCTGATCCCGTAAAGCGCAACCGCGCGCTGCTCGAAGGCGCCGATCATGCGCCGCAGAGCTCGGTCGAACATCGCCCCCGCGAGGCTTTCGAACAGCCGCGACTTGAACGCGAAGTCGACCGAGAAATGGAGCTCGGTGCCGCCGTCGGCGGAGCGTTCGAAGCGCCATTCGTTGTGAAGATATTTGAGCGGGCCTTCGATATAGTCGACGCAGACCCGCACCGGCTTGTCTTTGACCACCCGGCTGGTGAACCGCTCCTTGAAGGCGTTGAAGCCGACCACGAGGTCGGCGACCGTCTCGCGCTCGCTGGACGAGCGGACGCGGACTGCGACCACCCACGGCAGGAACTCGTCATAGCGCGCGACGTCGGCGACGAGGTCGAACAATTGCTCCGGCGTGTACGGCAGGTGCCGCGTCTCGCTGTGGCGCGGCATCAGTTCCTCCCTGCGAGCGCAGCTCGTGGGAAGCGGGACCACCCAACGTAGATTGGGTGGGGTGACTGCGGGCAGCGCCCTCTACCCCTCCACCATGCTGCGCATGGTCCCACTCCCCGTTGCTCCGCAACAGGGAGGAACTTCACGCGCGCTCCCGTGAAAGCTGCTCCCCCCGGGCCGCCTGCATCTTCTTGAAATCGTCGCCGGCGTGGTAGCTCGAGCGGGTCAGCGGTGACGCCGCGACGAGCAGGAAGCCCTTGGCCCGGGCGATCGCGGCATAAGCGTCGAACGCCTTGGGCGTGACGAACTCCTCGACCCTGGCGTGGCGCGGCGTCGGCTGGAGATACTGGCCCATGGTCAGGAAATCGACCCCGGCCGAGCGCATGTCGTCCATCACCTGGTGGACCTCGAGCCGCTGCTCGCCGAGCCCGACCATCAGCCCCGACTTGGTGAAGATGTGCGGCGCCTTGCGCTTGACGCTCTCGAGCAGCCGCAGCGAGGCATAATAGCGCGCGCCCGGCCGGATCGTCGGGTAGAGCCGCGGCACGGTCTCGAGATTGTGGTTATAGACATCGTGCCCGGCCGCGATGATCGCCTCGACCGCGGCCTCGCTCTTGTTGCGAAAGTCGGGGGTCAGGATTTCGATCGTCGTCGCCGGGGTGCGCTTGCGCAGCGCCTCGATCACCTTGACGAACTGCGACGCGCCGCCGTCCGCGAGATCGTCGCGATCGACCGACGTGACGACGATATGTTCGAGGCCGAGCTCGGCCGCCGCGGTCGCGACATGCTCGGGCTCGAGCGGGTCGACGGCGCGCGGCATGCCGGTCTTGACGTTGCAGAAGGCACAGGCGCGGGTGCAGGTGTCGCCGAGGATCATCACCGTCGCATGCTTCTTGGTCCAGCATTCGCCGATGTTCGGACAGGCCGCTTCCTCGCACACCGTGGCGAGATTGAGCTCGCGCATCAGCCGCCGCGTCGCGTGATAGCCCTCGCTGACCGGGGCCTTGACCCGGATCCAGTCGGGCTTGCGCTGCCTGGGCACTGCGGCGGGGGCGTTCATGAGCGGGCAGATAGCGATTGCGCAGGCGGCTTGCCACCCCCGCCCCGCAGCCGCTAGCCGGGCGCCATGACTCACCTGAACCAACTGATCGACGGCTACCATCGCTTCCGCGCCAGCGACTGGGCACGCGAGCGGCGGCGCTGGTCGGAGCTGGCCGAGGGCCAGAACCCCCAGGTCATGATCCTGTCGTGCGCCGACAGCCGGGTCGACCCGGCGCACATCTTCGACGCCCGGCCGGGCGAGATGTTCGTCGCCCGCAACATCGCCGCGCTGGCCCCGCCTTATGAGACCAGCCGGGGCTTTCACGGCGTCTCGGCGGCGCTCGAGTTCGCGGTGACCGAGCTCGAGGTCGCCGAGATCCTGGTCCTCGGACACGGCTTCTGCGGCGGCTGCGCCGCCGCCTTGACCGGCCAGTTCGACCATACCGAGCCCGGCGAGGGCGGTCATTTCATCGCCGACTGGGTGAGGATGCTCGAGGCGGCACGCGACCAGGTTCGGGCGCGCCATGCGCAGCTCGATCGGGCGGCCTTCCTCGACATGGAGCGCGAGGCGGTCCGGGTGAGCCTCGCCAACCTTCGTACCTTCCCGTGGATCGCCGAGCGCGAAGCGGCCGGGAGGCTCAAGCTCCACGGCGCCCATTTCTCGATCGCCGAAGGCCGGCTCTACATACTCGACGAGGCGGAACGCGAGTTCCGCCCCGTCTAGTTCAAGCTCAACAAAGGGTTTGCTGCGAACGACTTAGCAGCGCGTGTTATAATCGTAGTGCGGCTGGCCGTACTGGTCGACGTAATAGCAATAGCCGCGCGTATCGCGATAATATTGGCGGCCCTTGATGACCGCGCCGAGCACGCCGCCGAGCACCGCGCCGGCAAGCGCGCCCTCGCCGACGCTAAGGCCCGGGATGACCGCGCCGGCGACTCCGCCGGCAACCGCGCCCCCGACCGCGCCGGTCGCGGCACGCCGCGCCTGCTCGTTCTGGTAGCCATTCTGGTAGCCATTGTTGTAATACGGATCGTAGCCGTAGCCGCCGTTCCCGTAGGTTGCGCAGCCGGTTGTCGCGACGCTTGCGGCGACGACCGCGGCAATGCCAAACTTCCTCATCGTCTCGTCCCTTCCACAACGCGCCCCCTGTCGGGCTATCAGTGCATCAGGAAGCATTTCGTTCCCGCATCGATCCTGTCCCGTTCATGAACGGGATCGAAGTCACGCTTAGCTGTGGTCATTCCGCGACACCGCGCTAGAGCGGTCCGACAACCGAGTTGAGAGTCGCCGATGCCCGACCATAATGGAGAGAGCGAAAACAATATCGCCCTCCTGATCGATGCCGACAATGCCAGCCCCGAGCACCTCGACGAGGCCCTGCTCGTCCTCGGCGAATTGGGCACGATCAACATCCGCCGCGCCTACGGCAACTGGGCCAAGGCCAGCCTCAAGGGCTGGGGCGGGCTGACCGGAAGCCATTCGATCGTCCCGGTTCAGCAGTTCGACGTGGTCAAGGGCAAGAGCGTGACCGATATGCGGATGACGATCGACGCCATGGACCTGCTCTATCGCGGCCATGTCGACGGCTTCGGGATCATGTCGTCGGACAGCGACTTCCTGCCGCTTGCCCAGCGCATCCGCGAGGAAGGGCTGCAGGTGTACGGCTTCGGCACGGCCAAGACACCGGTGTCCTTCCAGCAGGCCTGTTCGCGTTTCTTCGACGTCGGCGCGCTCGCGCTTGCGGACGACGAAGATCGCCTCGAGCAGCCGGCCACCGCCAAGGGCCAAAGGCCGGTCGACCAGGAGCTGCTGCAGGTGCTGGGGTCGGCCTACAAGGCGTCCAAGCGCGACGAGGAGGGTTATACCCCGCTCTCCGAACTCGGCCAGCGGGCCAAGGCCGTATCGAGCTTCGCGGCCCGCAACTACGGCTTCACCCGCCTGTCCGAGCTGATCAGGGCCGTCCCCAATTTCGAGGTGAAGGCCGGCGACGACGGCCGCCTGCTGGTCAAGCGGCTCCGCTAAGCCCTTCGCGCCTGTGCTTCGGCGGCCACAGGACGCCTTATTCCGGCCCAAAGCGGAACAAGCCCTCCAGACGCTGGTTCTGGGGCGAACATGCAATCTCCAACCGGCTCGCCAGGCGTGGACCTCTGACCCCGCAAACCTATCTCGACACGGCGATCAGCGCGCTCTCGTCGGGCGGCGACTACCGCTCGGTGCTCGATGAGCTGCCGGTCCCGATCTACACCACGGACGCCGAAGGCTCGGTCACCTACTGGAACCGCGCGTGCGTCGCCTTTGCGGGTCGCGAGCCCGAGCTCGGCAGCGACCGCTGGTGCGTGACGTGGAAGATCTACACCACCACCGGCGAAGTCATGCCCCACGATCAATGCCCGATGGCGACTGCCATCCGCGAGCGGCGGATCGTCCGCGACGTGGTGGCGATCGCCGAGCGGCCCGACGGGACCCGCGCCGCATTCCGCCCCTACCCGACCCCGCTGTTCGACTCGGCGGGCAAGTTCATCGGGGCGGTCAACATGCTGGTCGACGTGACCGCGGAGCAAAGCGCGGCGCTGGACGAGCAGGCCGAGCGCTGCCGCCGCCTCGCCGGCGCACTCTACAGCCGCGAGGGCCATTTGGTCCTGAGCCGCATGGCCGAGGGGTTCGAGGTCACCGCGGCGAAGCTTCGCGCCGACAACGACCGCTAGGACTCAGACCAGGTCGAGCTCGACCGTCACCTCGTCGCCCGCGGCAATCTCCGCCTCGCGCCTCACCGACGCCTTCACCGGCAGCAGATAACCGCCCGACTTGTGCGGGAAGACCGAGGTCCGCCAACCGACTCCGTTGATCGTCGCGGCGACCCTGACCGAACCGAACCCGCCGCGGTTCGCCAGGCCATGGGCGCGGATTTCAGCGGACTGCTCGGGCGGCACCGAGATGAAGTGCCAGCTCGCGCCGTCACCATTCCATAGCCACAAAGTAGACTTTACGACGATCAAAGAACCCTCGACCCGGCGCCGTTTAACTTCGGGTTAAATCGTGGACAAGGATTCGCGCTCGTCTTGCCAGTTATTCGCAATCGTGGTCTTCTTCCGCCTGCTCGATTTGGCCAAAGGGGGAACAGATCATGGCGCTCTTCCAAATTCAGGGTAGTCTGCGTATCGGCAACGGCCTCGGGTTCGGGGCCACCAACCAGGCCGGCCTGTCATCGGGCGAACGGCCGCCCTACACCGAGTCCCTGGTCAAGCTGTTCCCGGCCGAGGGCGTCGGCCTCACCACCCTCGCGGTCGGCCTCGGCGCCGACAAAGTGTGGCTCAGCATCATCCTGACGATCCTGATTTCGGGAGCGGTGTTCGTTTTGCGGATGTTCGCGACCAAACCCGGCAATGGCGGCAAGACCGACTGGATCGCGGTCGTGATCGCGACCATCTCCTACTTCCTCTACGCGATCTCGATCCACGCGTTCGGTGACTTCGGCAATCCCGGGACCCTGTCGACGGTGATGGGCGTGATCGTCGGCATCTGGACGCTGCTGGTCCCGCTGTTCCCGACCAAGAGCTGAGCCGGTCCTGATTCCTCCCCGTCGCGATGCGATGGGGAGGGGGGCGATGCGGAGCATGGGGTGGGGTAACTGGCTCGGCGCCTTCTACCCCTCCACCATTCCCTCTGCGGGGAATGGTCCCCTCCCCATCCCCGCTGTCGCGGGGACAGGGAGGAACGTTCCGTCCCGCTCCCAACGGCGGGCCGGACGTGATATGGCTGCGCCCGGGCGAGCGAAGCCGGTTCCCCGGCTGCTCGGATCGACCCGCCCGCATGGTCAACCCGATGTTCAAGGGGACTTGCGATGGCGAAACAGAAGGCGAAACCTCAGAAATCGAAGAAATCCGCGGCAGCTCGGCCGAGGAAGGCCGCGGCCGAGCCGGTCATCAAGATCTGCACCGAGCTGCACGTCGACAGCCCCCGGGCGATCGCCGCCGCGCTCGAGGAGCGGCGCGACAATGCCGTGGCGCCGATGATGGCGATGGGCGCTCCGGCGGGCCTCGCCAATCCCGCCGTGGAGATGGCGGTCGTCATCACCAAGCTGTGGAAGCCCGGCCGGACACTCAAAATCTCGTTCCTCGGCAAGATCGACCCGACGGTGAAGAAGAAGATCAAGGACTTCGCCGTTCAGTGGCTTCAGTTCGCCAACCTGAAGTTCCGCTTCGTCACCAGCGGCGGCGACGTCCGCATCTCGACCACGCCGGGCGGCTCCTGGTCCTATATCGGCACCGACGCCAAGACGATTGCCGCCAACAAGCCGACGATGAACTATGGCTGGTTTGCCGCGGATACGCCGGACGACGAGTTCAGCCGGGTCATCCTGCACGAGTTCGGCCATGCCCTCGGCGCGATCCACGAGCACCAGCATCCCAAGGGCGGGATCCCGTGGGACAAGCCCAAGGTCTATGCCTATTACGCCCGCCAGGGCTGGGGCCAGGCGCAGGTCGACACCAACATCTTCGCCAAATATGACGCGGACCAGCTCAACATGACCGACTACGACAAGACGTCGATCATGCATTATGCGGTCCCCAACGACCTCACCATCGGCGACTATGAGGTCGGCTGGAACCGGATCCTGTCGGCCAACGACAAGAAGCTGGCGAAAAGCACCTATCCGAAGTGATGGTGCGGCGCGGCTCGGCAGCCCGCGCGCCGCGCCCTTAGCTTTTCTTGCGGCCGAGGTCGTAGCCCGGGATCTTCTCCCCGGCGGCGCTGCATTCGATCAGGGTCGCGAGGCGCCGGGCGCGGGTCTCGGGCCGTTTTGCGCTGGTCAACCAGTGGAGCACGACCTTGCGGTAGCCCGGCGGGCGTTTGTCCCAGTCGGTCCAGGCGGGCTTGTTCTTGCGGAATTGCCGGTCCTCAGCATCAGTGAGTGAAGTCAGCGGCTTTTCGTATGCATAGACACCCTTTGGCCCGGTGCTGTCCTTCAGCGCCCGCTCGCCGGCGGGGGTCATCAGCCCCGCAGCCTTGAGCGCTTCGAACCGCTCCAGGTTGACGTTGCTCCAGATGCTCTTCGCCCGCCGCGGGGTGAAGCGGATGGTGTAGGCCTCGTCGCCGAGCGATTTGCGGACCCCGTCGATCCACCCGAAGCACAAGGCCTGGTCGCGCGCCTGCGGCCAGTCGATCGACGCCTTGCCGCTGCCCTTCTTCCAGAAGCCGACGAGGAGCTCGGCCGCGGTCGCGTGATTGGCCTCGAGCCAGCGGCGGAACTCGGCCTCGGTACGGAAATAGGTCGGCATGCAACACCCTTTGCGACCGGGCGAAGCTGCAACTATGTGGGCTGGACAGTCAAACGAGGCGTCGAATGTTGAGCCGCATTTTCTGGATCGGGATCGCTGGCATCGCCATCGTCGCGGGGATGATCCTTCAGAATGGCAGAGGAATCCTGTCCTGGGGCGACGGCTCCGATCATGCGCGCTCGCAGCGGATCGAATCGCGGGTCGACGCTGCGATCGACCGAACCGTCGACAAGATGCAGGTCGTCGGGCCTGACGGCGAGGAAATCGACGTCCCGGCGGAAGCCAAGCGCGCGCTGGCCGATGCGGTCGGCCGACTGGTCAAAGCCGAAACGGGGCTCGCTCTGCTTAAAGTCCGCGACGCTGGCAAAGGAGAGATCGAGGCGGCCACCGATCGCCGCGACCGGGCGCGCGCCGAGGTCGAAACGCTCAAGTCCCGCATCGAGCGTCAGAAAGCCCGGTCCGAGGACAAGAGCGACGCCATCCGCGATCAGATCCGCGACGACGTTAGTGACGACATTCGCGACACCGTCCGCGGCGCCGGGAGCCACTGACCGGGCAACCGACCGACTTAGCGCGTCAGCTTCCGGTACGTCATCCGGTGCGGCCGCGTGGCCTCCTCGCCCAGGCGGCGGACCTTGTCTTCCTCGTAGGCCTCGAAATTGCCCTCGAACCATTCGACCCGGCTGTCGCCCTCGAAGGCGAGGATGTGGGTCGCGAGGCGGTCGAGGAAGAAGCGGTCGTGGCTGATGATCACCGCGCAGCCGGCGAAATTCTCGATCGCTTCCTCGAGCGCGCCCAGGGTCTCGACGTCGAGGTCGTTGGTCGGCTCGTCCAAGAGCAGCACGTTGCCGCCGCGCTTCAGCATCTTGGCGATGTTGACGCGGTTGCGCTCGCCGCCGGACAGCTTGCCGACGTTCTTCTGCTGGTC
>Ga0134122_10000067_pt1 | contig 54000 bp, 51 predicted proteins | sample KB302_FD_96461 | JGI IMG/M metagenome (GOLD analysis project Ga0134122, IMG submission 96461) | Terrestrial soil microbial communities without Nitrogen fertilizer from Kellogg Biological Station, Michigan, USA - KB3-0-2 | ecosystem: Environmental > Terrestrial > Soil > Unclassified ... | reverse complement strand
GAGACGAGCTTCACGTCCACGCACTCGTAGAAGCCGAACTTCGAGTGTGAGCGGCCGAGGCCCGACTCCTTGACGCCGCCCCACGAGCACTGGCAGGCGGCATGGGTGTAGGAGTGGTCGTTGATCCACACCATGCCGGACTCGATCTGCCTGGCCATGCGCTCTCCCTTGGCACGGTCCCGCGTCCAGATCGAAGCGCCCAGGCCGAAGTTCGAGTCGTTCGCCCGCCGGAGGGCCTCGTCCTCCGAATCCACGACGATGACCGGCACCACGGGGCCGAAGATCTCCTCCTTCATGATCCGCATCTCGTCCTCGACCCCGGCGAGCACGGTCGGGGCGATGAACTGGCCGTCGAATCCGGCGACCTCGCGCGGCCCACCCGCGACCCGCTCGGCGCCGGCCTCGAGCGCGTCGTCGACCAAATCCGTGACGATCTTGAACTGGTCCTCCGAAACCATCGGCCCGATCTCGGTCTCCCACTCCATCGGATCGCCGACCGTCAGCTCGCCCGCGCGCCGCACCACCCCTTCGATGAAGCGGTCCGCGACCTCCCGCACCACGTAGGTGCGCTCGATTCCGGAACAGGTCTGCCCCGCGTTCGCGAAGCCACCCCAGATGCAGCCCGAGATCGCGTTCGGGAGCTCGGCATCGCCGCAGACGATTTGCGGATCCTTCCCGCCCAGCTCCAGCACGGATCCCTTCAGCTGCCTGGCGCAGATCTCGCCGACCCCGCGGCCAACCTCCACCGAGCCCGTGAAGAAGATCTTCCGCGCCGAGGACTCGCACAGCGCCTGGCCCACGCCGCCGCCACCGTGCACGACCCGCACCAGCCCCTCCGGCAGGCCCGCCTTCTCGAACGTCTCCCGGATCCGTTCCCCCAGGAGCGGCGTCAGGCTGGCCGGCTTGAGGACCACCCCGTTGCCGGCCATCAGCGCCATCGCGACCTCGTCGAAGGGGATCGACCACGGGTAGTTCCACGGCGAGATGACGCCCACGACGCCCAGCGGCTCGTAGCTGAACTTGGCCTTCTTCGAAAGGAACAGGGCCTGGCCCATGCGGATCGGCTCGTCGTCGAGGATCTTCGGACCGGCGTCCGCGCACCAGTGAAGGACGTCGATGGTCGGGACGACCTCCATCGTATAGCTCTCGGTGATCGGCTTTCCCTGCTCGCGCGTGAGCAGCTCCGTGACCTCGTCAAGCTCCTCAACCAGGACGTCGGCCGCCCGGCGCATATAGCGGCCCCGGTCGGCCAGCGTCAGCTGGGCCCAGAAGGGCTGTACCTCGGCGACGTCGTCGACGACCGCCTGTACGTCTGCGGGCTTCAGCGTCTCGACCGAGCCGACGAGCTCGCCGGTGGCCGGATTGAAGGACTCGAGCTGGCCCATCCGGGACGATTCTATGGGGGCGGCGGTGCCCCGGTCGAGGCTGATGGGCTCAGGTCCGAGCCCGGCGACCCCGCGCGCCCATTCGCGGGGCCGCCGTGTGCTCTTCGCCTGCGGCGGGTGGTCACCGCGGCGTGGGCTCGGTCTGGTTTCTCGGGATGGCGCGAAAGCTTGGTGCTTGCGTAGCTGAAAAACACTTCGGCGGCGCGAGAGTTGCGTCACGCCTGGCGTAGCGCGGGCTCCGCCTCTCGCAACCCCGGCCGGCTCATGGCCCGCCAAGCCGCCGGCTGATCTCCTCCAGGCGGCGTCGAAGCTCCTGCTCGAACCCCCGCTCGGTCGGCTCGTAGAACCGCTCGTCCTCCAAGCCCTCGGGGCGCACCGGCTGGTCGGCGAGCCCGCCGGGCTCGTCGTGGGGATAGACGTAGCCAACCCCGCGTCCGAGCTTGCGAGCCCCCGGGTAGTGGGCGTCCCGCACGTATGCGGGTGGCGGCTTGGCGCCATGCTCGCGAATGTGCGCGGTGGCCCGCTGGATGCCGCGATAGGAGGCGTTCGACTTTGGGGCGAGCGCCAGGTAGACGGCTGCCTGGGCGAGATTGAGCCGGCACTCGGGCAGCCCCACGCGGTCAACGGCGTCCGCGGCGGCGTTGGCGACGACGAGAGCCTGCGGGTCGGCGTTGCCGATGTCCTCGGAGGCCAGGATCACCATTCGCCTGGCGATGAAGCGGGGATCCTCGCCACCTTCGAGCATTACGGCCAGGTAATAGAGCGACGCGTCGGGGTCGGAGGCGCGGGTGGCCTTGATCCAGGCGGAGATGTAGTCGTAATGGCGGTCGCCCTCGCGGTCGTAGGTGAGGGCCTTGCGCTGGAGGGCCTCTTCGGTCGTGGCGAGGTCGACGGGGGCGCCTGCCGCGCGGGCGATCTGCACCGCGTGCTCGAGCGCCGCCAGGGCGATGCGGGCATCGCCGTCGGAGCGGGCGGCCAGCAACTCGATCGCCTCGGGCGAGACCTCGGGGGGATCGGGGATCCCACGCTCGGGAGTGGCCAGCGCCCGCCGCAGAAGCTGCTCGAGGTCGTCTGGATCGAGCGGCCTCAGCTCGTAGATGGAGCAGCGGGACAGCAGCGCCGAATTCACCTCGAAATACGGGTTTTCAGTGGTGGCGCCGATCAACGTCAGCAACCCTTCCTCCACGGCCGGCAGCAGGGCGTCCTGCTGCGCCTTGTTGAAGCGGTGGATCTCGTCGAGGAAGAAGATCGTCGGCTGACCTGAGGCCCGCCGGCGCTCCTCGGCGCGCTTGATCGCGGCCCGCACCTCCGCCCTGCCCGCGTTCACGGCCGACTCCTCCTCGAAGGCTCCGCGCGCTGCCGACGCGATGATCCTGGCCAGAGTCGTCTTGCCCGAGCCCGGCGGGCCGTAGAGCACGGCGCTGTGCGGCTCTCCTCGCTCGATCGCCGTGCGCAGTGGCGAGCCGGGATGCAGGAGGTGATCCTGGCCCACCAGCTCGTCGAGAGAGCGTGGCCTCATCCGGACCGCCAGCGGCGCCTCCTCGGGCGGCACGGCGGTGCGCCCTGGCGCTGCCTCGCCGGTGTCGAAGAGGCGGTCGGTCACGGGTGGTGGAAGTATCCCCCGCTCCATGGATGCGCCGGAGCTGATGGGGTCGGTTGGCAGGCGGCGAGTAACCTGGAGGCGATGGGAGATCAGGCGGCTGCGCCAGCTGGTACCCGGACCGGAGGCGAAGTCGGAAGCGAAGCGGTGGCGCTGCTCCAGGAGCTGATCAGCATCGACACCGCCAACCCTCCCGGCAACGAGGAGGCCGCCCAGCGGCTGCTGGCCGAGACCCTTGCGGACGCCGGCTTTGCCTGCGAGCTGTTGGCCGCGGAGCCCGGCCGCCCGAACCTGGTGGCGCGGCTCGCTGGGCAGGGCGCCGGGCCGACGCTGTGCCTGCTCAGCCACGTGGATACGGTCCCCGCAGACGCTTCCGAGTGGAGCTTCGATCCCTGGGCGGGCGACGTCGTGGCCGGACAGGTTCGAGGCCGAGGCGCTCAGGACATGAAGGACCAGGTTGCCGCCGAGGTTGCGGCGGCGGCGGCGCTCGGTCGCGAGGGCTGGCGCCCCGCCAGGGGAGACCTCTTGGTCGTCGTCACCGCCGACGAGGAGATGGGGGCGGCTGCCGGCGCTCAGTGGCTGTGCGCCGAGCATCCCGACAAGGTGCGTTCCGATTACGTGCTCAACGAGGGCGGCGGCACGTCGTTCGAGGTTGACGGGCGGCGGTTCTACCCGCTTTGCGTGGGCGAGAAGGGGCCCTGCCGCTTCAAGTTGCGTGCCCGCGGCACCGCGGGCCACGCCTCGGTCCCCGGGGTCGGTGACAACGCGCTGCTGAAGCTCGCCCCGGCGCTCCAGCGCCTGCGGGAGCAGGCACCACTCGCGCCGACGCCCGAAGGCGTGGCCTTCCTGTCGGCGGTGAGCGGGAGGCAGATCGACCCCTGCGACCACGAGGCGCTCGAGGCGGCCGTCGAACGGCTTCGCAAGGCAGCCCCAGAGGTCAGCGCCTACCTGGCCGAGCCGATGCTGAGGGTGACACTGGTCCCAACCAAGGCGAGCGCATCCACGAAGGAGAACGTGATCCCGTCCCATGCCGAAGTCCTGATCGACTGCCGGGTGCCGCCGGGAATGGGCCCGGCCGAGGCGCTCGAGCGCGCCCGGGCCGTGCTGGGCGAGGCAGGTGAGGAGCTGGAGATCGAGTTCACCGAGACCGTGGTGGGCAACCGCTCTCCGGCCGACTCGCCGCTCGCGACGGCAATCGAGGAGTGGCTTGCGGAGGCGGATCCAGCCGGCACCGTGACCCCCATGGTGATGCCGGGCTTCAGCGACAGTCACTGGTTTCGGCGTGCCTTCGACTCCGCGGTCGTTTACGGCTTCTGCCCGCAGCGCGAGATAGCCCTGCCCGAGGCGGTGCCGCTCGTTCACGGCGCGGATGAGCGAGCGGCGGTCGCCGACGTGGAGTTCGGCGCCCGCTTCTTTGGAGACATCGCGCAGGCGGTGCTTGGATGACGACGGGGTCGAGCAGCAACGGCGCTGGGCGAGAGGAACCGCTTCGGCTCGGCGGAATGGCGCTTCGCAACGGGCTCCTGATCCATGGTCCGAGGGCCTGGGCGGCGGCGGCGCGGGCCCCCGACGGCGCCATCGAGGTGGCATCCGGCCCCAAACCGGTTTTCTCGCAGGGGCGGCTGGGCTCGACGCCTCTGCTTCGCGGTCCGTTGCGGCTCGCGGAGGCGTTTGCCGTCATCCCGCTCGCCCGCCGCAGGCTGCCGGCTGCCCGATTGCCGATCGAGGACACCCGCGTGCTGGTGGTCGGAATCGCCACCGCCGCGGTCAGTGGAGCGGTCCGCCGCCTGGGGAGAGCATCCGGGTCGGGCGGCGCCGCCACGCTGCGGGAGGGCGTGGTCGCCCTTCTGGGAGTGCTGCCGGCGGCGGCCGCGCTTCGCGATCGGGACCTGGCCGCGTACCACGGCGTCGAGCACAAGGCAATCGGCGCCTATGAGCGCCACAGCCTGGACCCAGCGGATGCCCCCAAGGAACACGAGCGCTGCGGCTCCAACCTGATCGCGCCGCTTCTGGTTCTCTCCGTTGCCGGCCAGGTGGTCGCCGAAAAGCTGTTCAGGAACCCGGGGCCGTTGTCACGAGCGCTCGCCGGGGCGGCCAGCGTCTCGCTGGCGGTGGAGCTGTTCGCCTACGCCGAGCGGCGCCCGGACTCCGCGCTCGGCCGCGGGATCCACGGCGTGGGGCACGAGATTCAGCGCCTCTTCTCGACCCGCGAGCCGACTCCGGAGCAGCTCGAGGTTGGCTCCGCTGCCCTGCGCGAGGTCCTGCGCGTCGAGGCAAACCTGGCAGACAACGTTCATCCCTAGGGCGGGACTGCCGATACTTTGTAGGCAGCTCGCCAGGGGAGGACTCACCGCAGATGACGACGCTCTCGATACTAGGCATCGACTGGTTCGAGTTCCAGAACTACGTCAGTCTCTGGGGTCCCCTCCTGCTAATGGGGGTGCTCGTCTACCTCGTGTGGCGGACGCTGAAGCTGATGCCGCGCACCAAGCCGCAGCAGATCACTCCCAAGTCCGCGAGCTCCGTCACCTGGGCCGACATCGAGGGAGTGGAGGAAACCAAGGACGAGCTGCGCGAGGTGGTCGAGTTCCTGCGACGGCCGAAGCAATTCAAGCGGCTGGGCGCGACGGTGCCGAAGGGCATCCTGCTGCACGGGCCACCGGGAACCGGCAAGACGCTGCTCGCCAAGGCGGTCGCCCACGAGTCGGGCGCCAACTTCTTCGGTCAGTCGGCCTCCTCGTTCGTGGAGATGTTCGCCGGCCTCGGCGCCGCGCGGATCCGGCGGCTGTTCAAGCAGGCACGCGACAACGCCCCTGCGATCATCTTCATCGACGAGCTCGACGCGGTCGGCACCCACCGCGGCTCGGACATCTCCGGGGAGCGCGACCAGACGCTGAACCAACTCCTGGTGGAGATGGACGGCTTCGACTCACGCGACAACGTGATCGTGATGGCCGCGTCGAACATGCTCGAGAAGCTCGACCGCGCGCTGCTGCGGCCAGGGCGGTTCGACCGACAGGTCTTCGTGCCGCCGCCTGACATGCGCGGGCGCGAGCGGATCCTCGTCGTGCACACCCAGAACAAGCCGCTTGCCCCCGATGTCGACCTGGAGCGGATGGCGCGTCACACCGCCGGGCTGACCGGCGCCGACCTGGCCAACCTCTGCAACGAGGCGGCGATCCTGGCCGGTCGCAACGACCGCGACTGGATCGCCCAAGCCGACTTCGAGAACGCCTTCGAGCGTGTGGTCGCGGGCCTGCAGTCGCGGAAGGTGATCACCGCCCACGAGAAGCGGGTGGTCGCCTGGCATGAGGCGGGGCACGCCGTGGTGTCGGAGCTGCTGCCGACGGTCGACAAGGTCCAGAAGGTCTCGATAGTGCCCCGTGGCAAGGCGCTCGGCTACACGCTCAACCTCCCGCAGGAGGACCGCTACCTGAAGTCGCGCGAGGAGCTGATCGACTACATGAAGGTGCTGCTCGCGGGGCGTGTGTCGGAGCAGATCACCTTCGGTCGGGTGACCACCGGTGCCGCCGACGACCTCAAGCGCGTCACCGACATCGCGCGCTCGATGGTCTACGAGTACGGGATGGGCACCTCGATCCGCTCCCATCAGGTCCCGGCCGACGACTACGCGGTCTCCGAGGCACTGCGCCGCACGCGCGACGAGGAGGTGCAGGCCATCTCCGAGGAGGCCTACCGGGGCGCCTACCACCTGCTGGCCGACCACCGCGACCTGCTGGACGAGATCGCCGAGCAGCTGCTCGCCAACGAAGTGATCGAGCACGACGAGATCGGCGAGATCATGGATCGGCAGCAATCCGCCGAGGGCCGGCTGCGTCAGCTCGAAGAGCACGAAGAGGCCGCTCAGCCGTCTGGGGATCGCGCGGCGGCGCTCGCCTCGAAGGCTCGGACCGATCCACCCGGCGTCGGCCCGCGCTAGAGCCGGCGAACCCGCCGTCAATACACTGGCTGCCGTGTTCGAGCGGATCGACCACGTGGGCCTGGCGGTGTCCGACCTGGAGCGGGCGATGGGTCTCTACGAGGAGACCTTCGGGATGCCTGTCGCGCACCGGGAGACCGTTGAGTCCCAGGGCGTGGAGGCGGTGCTGCTCGACATCGGCGAGGGACACGTCGAGCTGCTTCGCCCCCTTGGGCCTGAGACGGTGGTGGGCCGATTCATCGCCAAGCGCGGCGAAGGCCTTCATCACGTCGCCTACCGGGTCTCCGACATCGATGCGTCGCTGGTGACCCTGAAGGGGGCGGGCGTCGACCTGATCGACTCCGAGGCCCGATCCGGGATCCGGGGGAGCCGCGTCGCCTTCCTGCACCCAAAGGCAACCGGCGGCACGCTCACAGAGCTGGTCGAGCCGGCGGCGAGCCACTAGCACGGGGGAGCAAGCCGATGGCCGAGGAGATGAAGCGGATCGAGATCGGGTTCGGGGGAGGCCAGGTGATGAGCGCCCGCCTCACCTCCAGTCATCTCGGGGCGCTGCGCGAGGCGCTGGCCTCGACCGACAAGCAGGCCAGCGAGGCGGCGAGCTGGTACGAGCTCGAGTCCGAGGACGGCGCGATTTCGCTCGACTTGCGGCAGGTGGTATTCGTGCGGGTGGCCGCCGCCCCGCACACGATCGGCTTCTCGGACACGTGAGGAAACCCCTCCTCCTGGGGGCAGCCGCCGTCGGAGCAGTGGCTTGGTGGTGGCGCAAGAACCCGTCGGCGTGCCCTTACAGCCAGCGGTTCTGGGTCGAGGCGCCGCATCCGCTGATCACCCGCGCACGCCTGCGCGAGGTTCTCGAGCCAACACCGGGCGAGCGCCTTTTGGAGATCGGCCCCGGAACCGGCTACTACACGGTCGAGCTGGCGGACTGGGTCGGCGCCGAGGGGGTGGTCGAGATCTTCGACATCCAGCAGCAGATGCTGGACCACACGATCCGCGCCGTTCGCGAGCGCGGCCTTTGGAACGTCAACCCCACGCTAGGCGACGCCCAGGAACTCGGCTTCGACGACGACAGCTTCGACGCGGCGATCGTGATCACCGTGCTCGGTGAGATCCCCGACCAGGACGGGGCGCTACGCGAGATCGCCCGCGTGCTGAGACCAGGCGGGCGACTGATCGTCGGGGAGCTGTTCGGCGATCCTCACATGGTCACGCTCGGCTCGCTCCAGCGGCGCGCGGAGGCCGCCGGCCTGCGCTTCGAGCGCCGCGTCGGGCCGAAGGTCGGCTACTTCGCCCGCTTGGGCGCCTGAAGACCCGGAGCCTCAGCCGGCGAGCGCCCGCCAAAGGCGCTCTTCCGCGTCCAGGACCTCGGCGGCGGCCGCACCGACCCGCGCCCAGACCTCCTGTTCTGGGTCGTCGGTCTCGCTCGCGACCAGGAGGTGCTCGGCGAGTGTGGTCCACCGGCTGGCCGCATCGGCGGCGAGCCGTGCCTCTTCGCGGCCGACCTCGTCGAGAAAGCGTGAGTACATGAGCCGGAAGTTGCCGCCCCCGGTGCCGCGTCGCTCGATCACCTGGTAGCCAAAGCGCGCGCACCACTGCCAGTCCTCGATCTGCTCGGGCCAGGCGCCGACCTCGGCGGCGAACCGGCGCAGCGCCGGCAGCCCTTCGTACTCGCCAAGCGGCGGATCGAGCATCTGCACCGCATTGCGCTCGATCGCAGTCGCCGCCGCCCCACGGACATCGCCCAGCTCGCCCCCCTCCTGCACCGTGAACATGTGACCGTCGAGCGGCATGACCGGCTGCTTTTCGTGGCGCGCCAGCGCGAGATTCTCGAGGCGCGTCGTCTGGAGCTCCTCGAACGCGGTGTCGGAGAGGTAGGCGACGGCGTCGTCGTAGCCCGCCAGGACCACGGCGTGACCCGGGAAGTGCGCCGAGCTGCCGTAGTGGTCCAGGTAGTACAGATCGGTGAGCAGGATCGCGGGACGCCCGCCGTCGACGGCGGCTCGTGCCGCATCCCACGACGCCTCGGGCTCGGCGAAGGTTTCGAGCCGGATCGGCGCCCCGGTCAGCTCCACGAACTGCTCCTCGAGCCGCCCCACGCGCCCGTTCGTGAACCGAGACGGGCTGGACCCGTCGAGCGCCACGTAGTAGAAGCTGACGCCTGCGCCGAGCCCCAGCGCCATCTCCTCGGAGATCTCGGCGCCGTGGAAGGCCAGCAGGTTGCGAAGCGCCGTCGAGCCACAGTGGTTCCCCGGAACGTGGCGGTAACCCGGGACCATCCTCGGCGCGGTGATCGCCTCCATGGCGTGATTCTGCCCTAACGGCCACGACCCTTGACTCGCCCCCCTCAGCGTGGGAGGCTTGCCCTTCCGGCGGTCGCCTGACCCGCCGACCGGCCCTAACGGACTAGCCGACGCGCCTGGTCTCCGCCTCAACGGCTTCAAGGGAGGCTCGACATGCGCCGAAGGCTTCGTTCCCATCTGACCTACGCGAAGGTGACGCTGGCCGCGCTGGGCCTCATCGCCCTCATCCCCGCCCAGGCGGGCGCCGCAGTCACCTTCACGCCGCCGACCAACCATGCGGCCGGCACCAACCCTCGCTCGGTCGCGGTGGGCGACTTCAACGCCGACTCCGACGCCGACCTCGCGGTCGCCAACCGCAGCTCCGACGACGTCTCGGTGCTGCTCGGCGGCGCCGGCGGGAGCTTCGGCGCCCAGACGACCTTCGCCGCTGGCAGCAGCCCCTTCTCGGTCGCTGTGGGCGACTTCAACGCCGACTCCGACCCGGACCTCGCGGTCGCCAACTTCGGCGGCAACGTCTCGGTGCTGCTCGGCGACGTGGGCGGGAGCTTCGCCGCCCAGACGACCTTCGCCGCCGGCGGCCAACCCCGCTCGGTCGCAGTCGGCGACTTCGACGCGGACTCCGACCTCGACCTCGCGGTCGCCAACTTCAGCTCCAACGACGTCTCGGTGCTGCTCGGCGACGGGAGCGGGAGCTTCGGCCTCCAGACGAGCTTCGCCGCCGGCACCAACCCCGTTGCGGTCGCGGTGGGCGACTTCAACGCCGACTCCGACCCGGACCTCGCGGTCGCCAACTTCGGCACCGGCGTCTCCGTGCTGCTCGGCGGCGCGGGCGGGAGCTTCGGCGCTCCGACGACCTTCGCCACCGGCAGCAACCCGCGCTCGGTCGCGGTGGGCGACTTCAACGCCGACTCCGACCCCGACCTCGCGGTCGCCAACTTCGTCTCCAACGACGTCTCGGTGCTGCTCGGCGGCGCCGGCGGGAGCTTCGGCGCCCAGACGACCTTCGCCGCCGGCAGCAGCCCCATCTCGGTCGCGGTGGGCGACTTCAACGCCGACTCCGACCCCGACCTCGCGGTCGGCAACTTCAATTCCGACAACATCTCTGTGCTGCTCGGCGGCGCCGGCGGGAGCTTCGGCGCCCAGACTACCTTCGCCTCCGGCTCCGACCCCACGGTCGCGGTGGGCGACTTCAACGCCGACTCCGACCCCGACCTCGCGGTCGCCAACGACGGCTCCACCGAGGTCTCGGTGCTCCTCAACACCTCGAGGCCGGCGGTCGCCCTCAGCCCGGCGAGCCTCGGCTTCGGCTCCCAGACGCTCAACACCACCAGCGCCCCGAAGGGGGTCGTGGTGACCAACACCGGCGACAACCGGTTGAGGATCAGCGACGTCCGGACCGTCGGCACGCACCAGCTCGACTTCGAGATCACGAAGGACCAATGTGAAGGGGCGACCATCGTGGTCGGCGACGGCTGCGTGGTCCGCGTCGTCTTCACGCCCGGCGCTGCGGGCGCCCGCTCGGCCTCGCTGCGAATCACCGACAACGCCCCCGGCAGCCCCCACACGGTGCCCCTGACGGGGACCGGCGCCAGGCCCATGTGCGCAGGCGTCAGCGCGACGATCGTCGGTACGCCCGGCGCCGACACGCTGATCGGCACCGCCGGCAACGACGTGGTAGCGCTGCTCGGAGGCGACGACAGCTTCTCCGGCGGCAACGGGAACGACAGCGTGTGCGCGGGCTCGGGAAGCGACGACGTGCTCGGGGGCTCGGGCAACGATACGTTGAGGGCCCAAGACGGCGACGATGAGCTGCGCGGCTCGCTCAACAACGACACCCTGCTCGGCGGCTCCGGCGACGACAACCTCAACGGTGGTACACAAACGGACACATGCAACGGCGGCTCGGACATCGACACCGCCGCTGCCTGCGAAACGGTGACCAACGTTCCCTGATCGAGCCGTTTGCGTGACGGTGCGCCCTATGCTGCGCGCCGTGCTCCCAAGGCTCCAAGAGCTCGATCGGCGCTTGCTTCGCACCACGCGGACGCGCGCCCACGGGCCGCAGACGGAGGCCGCCGGGAAGGCGCTCGGCATGGCGGGAGAGTGGGGTGCCGTCTGGCTGGTGATCGGGCTCGCGGCGGCCGCGGTCGACGCGCCGCGCCGCGACCGCTGGCTGCGCGCCGCCGTGGTCGCTCCCGCCGCCATCGGGATCAACTACGCGGTCAAGCTCGCCGTGCGCAGGCCTCGCCCGCGGTTGCGCCGCCTGCCGCCCCTGGCAGGCGCGCCCAGCGACCTCTCCTTCCCGTCGGCCCACGCGACCTCGTCGGTGGCGGCGGCGACCGCTATGGGCCGGGTCGCTCCGGGCTTCCGCCTGCCGCTCTACAGCCTCGCCGCCGCCATCTGCCTGACCCGGCCGTACCTCGGCATGCACTACCCCTCGGACGTGCTGGGCGGCGCCGCTCTGGGCCTCACGGTGGGCCGGTTTTGGCCCGGACTGGGGGGCAAGGGCGCCGAAGACCGTCTGATCGACCTGGCGGCGAGCGCCGCCGCCAAGCCCGCCGCATCGTCGGCACCTGCAGACGGACGCCCTCGCGCACCCGCGTCCCAGCCGTCACGCGGGTCCACCTCCGAAGGCGATCCCGGGCGCCCGTGAAGATAGGCATCGTCGGGCTGCCCAACGCAGGCAAGACGACGCTCTTCAACGCGCTGACGCGGGCGGCGGCCCAAACCGCGATCTACCCGTTCACGACCGTGGAGCCCAATGTGGCCGTGGTGGAGGTCCCGGACGAGCGCCTGGCGGCCGTTGCGGCGGCGGCCGGGGCGAGCCCACAGGTTCCGGAGACGATCGAGTTCCACGACATCGCCGGCCTGGTGCAGGGCGCCTCTGCGGGTGAGGGCTTGGGGAATCGCTTCCTAGCCGAGATCCGCGAGACCGACGCGATCTGCCACGTGGTCCGCTCCCACGGCGACGAGCGGGTCCCCCACCCCGGGGGACAGATCGACCCGGTTACCGACGCCGAGGTGGTGGACACCGAGCTGCTACTCGCCGACCTCGAGCAGGCTCAGGGGCGTTTGGAGCGCGTCCGAAAGCAAGCGGGCGACAGCAAACAGGCCGCTGCCGAACGCGACTGGCTGGAGCGCGTGGTCGAGGGACTCGGCCGGGGTCAGCCGGCGCGCGCCGCGCCGGTCCCCACGCTTGCCCCGGACGCCCCCGCGGAGCTTCAGGCGCTGACCTCGAAGCCGCTGCTCTACGTCGCCAACCTGGACGAGGGCGAAGGCGAGCCCTCGGGGGCGCTGGTTGAGCACGCGCGGCGACATGATGCCGGCTGCATTGGGGTCAGCGCCCTGATCGAGGCGGAGGTGGCGGAGCTACCCGCCGACCAGGCCGCCGAGATGCGCTCCGAGCTGGGGCTGGACGAGTCCGGGCTGGAAAGGCTGGTCCGCGCCGCCTATGAGCTCCTCGACCTGGTCACCTTCTTCACGGCGCACCGCGGCACCGAGGCGAGGGCGAGGGCGCTGCGCCGAGGCCTCACCGCCTGGGACGCCGCCGGCAAGGTGCACACCGAGATCCAGGCCGGCTTCGTACGCGCCGAGGTGATCGCCTGGCGTGAGCTGGTCGACGCCGGCGGCTACGGCGAGGCTCGGGAGCGCGCGCTGATCCGCACGGAGGGCCGGGACTACGTCGTGCGCGACGGCGACGTGATCACGATTCGCCACTGAGCGGCGGCCCCGCGCCGGGCAGGCGTCGCTCCGGCGGCTCTGTTACCTTTCCGCGCTTCGTTTGTTAGCAAGCCTTAACGAAACTCGCCGAGCTCCCGGTGCGCCAGGCGCCGGGAGACGGGGGACCCAAGGGGGGCACAGCCCCCAGGGGCGAATCGGACCGTCGTCCGTAGCGCAGCTCTTTCAGCGCGAGCCCGACAGCTAACCCCGTAGGCCCAAGAAAGAGGAGGCTGGATTTGGAAGCCAGGGCGAAACAGGGATGCGTCGCGCGCCCGAAGGCGGGCAGCCGGCGCGGCCGCCAGACGCTGATCGCGATCGCTTCGACGACAGCGATCCTCTGCGCGACCGCGGGCGCCGCGCCGGCCCAGGACGGGACCGAGCCGAGCTCCGGCGGGGTTGCCACGGAGGCACCCAGCGGCGATAGCGCCGAGGGCGGAGGCTCCGGATCGAGCGTTCTGTCCCGCTCGCGGGAGCTGCGGTTGAAGTCGGAGAGCACCAACCCCGGCAATGTGTTCTTCAACGGCATGAGGAAGGCCACCTATCGCTACTCGATTTCCGGCCGCCGCCCCCGGGACCTCAAGATCCAGGCCGTGCGTCGTCGCAATGGCCGGGTGGTCAGGACCTGGAAACGGGACGACGTCGAGCCGCGCACGAGGCACACGATCCGCTGGGCCGGCACCAATCGGCGGGGCGGCGAGGCCCACAAGGGCGCCTACGTTTTTCGGGTCCGCGATCCGGATGGCGGGGCCGCGGCCCGGAGCCTCACGAAGGCGAGCGCCCGGATCCGCCTCTTTCCGCACAAGTTCCCGGTTCGAGGCAGGCATGAGTACTGGGACGGCTTCGGCGCGGGCCGGCACCACATGGGGCAGGACGTCGGCGCCAGGTGCGCCGCGAGGGTGGTCGCGGCGCGCGGCGGCAGGGTCCAGTTTCGCGGCTACCAGGCAAGCGGCGCGGGCTACTACCTGGTCATCGACGGCGAAGCCACGGGACACGACTACGTCTACATGCACCTGAGGCGAAGGCACCGCCCGAAGGAGGGGACGCAGGTGCGGACCGGCCAGCGGATCGGGCGCGTCGGTGCCTCCGGCAACGCAAGCGGCTGCCACCTGCACTTCGAGTTTTGGTCGCGGCCCGGCTGGTACGAGGGCGGGCACGCGATGCGTTCGGTCACCAATCGCCTCAGGCAGTGGGACGCCTGGAGCTGACGCGCACCGCGGCTCCAACCTCCGCCGACTAGATTTCCACCCGTGCGAACCGAGGCCCGCTTCCCTCGCGTGGGGCGCCCGGCGGGGCACTACGAGAGCTTCTATCTGAAGACATCGCGGCCGACCGGCGGGCAGGGGGTATGGATCCGGCACACCGTCCACAAGCGGCCCGACGAGGAGCTCACGGGCGCGCTCTGGCTGACGGTGTTCGACGCAGATGCCCCCGCGCCGCGTGCGGTCAAGGCCAGCTTTGAGGCCGACGAGCTCTCAGCGCCCGAAGGTGCCTACATCCGCGTCGACGGCGCCGTGCTCGAGCCCGGCCGCGCCGCCGGCGAGCTGCACACGCCCGAGCTCCAGGCGAGCTGGGATCTCAGCTTCGACGACCCCGGCGAAGCGTTCCACCACCTCCCATACGAGCGCCTGTACGAGGCGCCGCTCCCCCGCACCAAGTTCCTCAGCCCCTACCCGAGCGCGCGCTTCGAGGGCACCGTAACGGTGGGCGGCGACCGGATCGAGGTCGCCGACTGGCCGGGAATGATCGGCCACAATTGGGGCGCGGAGCACGCCGAGCGCTGGGTGTGGATTCAGGGCGCCGACTTGGGCGGCGAGCGCGGAAGCTGTCTGGACATCGCCGCCGGCCGGATCAAGATCGGCCCGCTGACCACGCCCTGGGTCGCCAACGGGATGCTGCGCATCGACGGCGCCGAGCACCGCCTGGGCGGCTTCGACCGCATCCTGTCCACGAAGCTGGACGAACGCCCCACCTCCTGTGAGTTCCAGCTCTCGGGCAAGGACCTGAAGCTTCGCGGTCGTGTGTCGTCGGATCCCGGCAACTTCGTCGCCTGGGTCTACGCGGACCCGAAGGGCCCCGAGCACAACACGCTCAACTGCTCGATCGCCGACCTGGAGCTCGAGGTCGAGCGCCGCGGGATCAAACCACAGCGCCTCGAGCTCAGCGGCGGCGCTGCCTACGAGATCGGGATGCGCCAGACCGATCACGGGATCCCGGTCCAGCCGTATCCGGACGGCTAGCCGCGCCCTATCTCTTCAGGAAACGGGCCCAGGTGCTTCGCAGGCCCAATTGCGCCGCGAGCTCCGGGCCCGAGACCCGTGAGCTGCGACGAGAGCCGACCACGCGCGCCCTGACTATGCGCGCGGAATCACCGCGCTCCAGCACCTTGATCTTGCGCAACCTGCCGGAGAACAGCCCGGAGAGCCGCGACTCGATCTCATTCTGCGAGTAGCGCGCCCTCCACCGGTGAAAGGGCGACGCTACGTCGTATGGGTCTCGAACACTTTTCAGATAGCCGACGGGGTTCGCCCCGGGAAAGCCGTACTGGACGCTCTCGGTTTGGCCTCCGGAGGTCGAGAAGAAGTAGGTCGTCGCGATCCGCTTGCGGTACCGCACCACCTTTCCGCGCGTGCGCCCTGCCGCCCTGTTGGTTCTTTTGGTCTCTGAACTCTTGCCGCCGTACACCTGGCTCCGCACATCGTCGTAGACGTCGAACTCACCTCTGGTGGCGGTGGCCAGGACGTAGGAGCGTGCAGCAACCGCCTGCGCTCGGAGGGCCGCCCGAGGCCAGCTGGACGGCATCTCGTTCGGCACCACCCCCCTTGTGTACCCCTCCAGCCCGACGGCGTTGATCACGAGCAGGTGGTCGCCCGACGCGGTCGCCCCCAGCTTGCCTCGATAGACCCCTTTTCCGGCGATCCGAATCGTGCCCCCGCCACTGGCTGTGCCGGTATCGCCGCAATTCGCGAGCCTGCGTCCACGCGCACCGCGCAAGGTCACGTCCGAGCCGGATTCCTCGAAGCGGTAGCTGTGACGCCGGCGAAGCCGTTCGCCGCAGGCCCGCTTGGCCTTCCTGAAGCCCACTGAATCCGATCCCGAGCTGAGCAACACCCTGATCGTCTGGTCGCCGGCGTTGCCGATCCGCGTGTGCGCGTAGTAGTGGTGAAGGATCCTCCGGTACCCGCGGCCGTGCTCAGCGAGGCCGTAGGCGCCGTACTGGCTCATGCCGACACCGTGGCCCCAACCGTGCCCCTTCACCAGCCATCTGGCACCACTCGCGCCCGCGGGCCAGGCCAAAGCGGCCAAGGCCACCACGCAGGCCGCGAGCGCGCCTGCTGCGCTTGTCTTTCGCTTTGCCGGCATCCCGTATGCGACCCGCAAGAACTTGGGCGCCATGTCGCGCTTCGAGCGGCGGCGGGAATTCCCTTCCGTCTCGTACGCTGCGGGTATGTCCTTTCATCGTCGAAATGCACGGAGGGCATGAGGGGCGCGTGATCGGAGGTTGGACATGAGCATTGCCACGCAGGAGCAGACGGTCGTGGATCGGGTCGAAAAGCGCCTGTACGTCGGCGGCGCCTGGCGGGACGCGAGCGAGGGCGGCACGCTCACGGTGGAGGACCCGGCAACCGGGGAGGCGCTGTGCGAGATCGCCGACGCCACACCAGGCGACGCCACCGCGGCGCTCGATGCGGCCGTGGCGAGCCAGGCCGAGTGGGCCGCCACTGCCCCCAATCAGCGCGGGGAGATCCTCTGGCGGGCCTTCGAGGTCCTCAACCAGCGCGCCGACGATCTGGCGCTGCTGATGACCCTGGAGATGGGCAAGGCGGTCGCCGAGTCGAAGGCCGAGATCGCCTACGCGGCCGAGTTCTTCCGCTGGTTCTCGGGCGAGGCGCTGCGGATCGACGGCAACTACAAGGTGGCGAGCAACGCGGCCAGCCGGGTGCTGGTGATGCGTCAGCCGGTCGGTCCCTCCTTCTTCATCACCCCGTGGAACTTCCCCATGGCGATGGGAACGCGGAAGATCGGCCCCGCGATCGCCGCCGGCTGCACGATGGTGTGGAAGCCGGCCCAGCAGACGCCGCTGTCGGCGTTCGCCCTCGCTCAGGTGCTGGAGGAGTGCGGCCTTCCAGGCGGAGTCTTGAACGTCATCACAAGCTCCTCGTCGAGCGCAGTCGCCCAGCCGGTGATCGCCGATCCCCGATTGCGAAAGCTCTCCTTCACCGGGTCGACGGAGGTCGGCCGCAAGCTGATCGCCCAGGCGGCGGACAACGTCCTCAACGTCTCCATGGAGCTGGGAGGGAACGCCCCGTTCCTGATCTTCGACGACGCCGACCTGGACGCGGCTGTCGAGGGAGCGATGATCGCCAAGATGCGGAACATCGGCGAGGCCTGCACCTCGGCCAACCGCTTCCACGTCGCCGGCCCGGTGGCGGACGAGTTCGCGTCCAGGCTCGCGGACCGCATGGGCTCGCTGAAGGTCGGCCGCGGCACCGAGGAGGGCGTCGACGTCGGCCCGCTGATCGACGACGACCAACGCTCGAAGGTGTCCGACCTGGTCGACGACGCCGTCGCCAGGGGCGCCACGGCGGTCGTCGGCGGGGCCAGGGTCGACGGGGCGGGCTACTTCTTCGAGCCCACGGTGCTCGGTGGCGTGACCCCCGATGCCCGCGTGCTAAGGGAGGAGATCTTCGGGCCGGTGGCACCGATCGCCTCGTTCTCGTCCGAGGAGGAGGCGATCGCGGCCGCCAACGACACCGAGTACGGGCTCGTCGCCTACGTCTTCACCCGCGACCTCAAGCGGGCGCTCCGCGTCTGCGAGGGCCTGGAGACCGGGATGATCGGCCTCAATCAGGGCATGGTCTCCAACGCCGGCGCGCCGTTCGGCGGCGTCAAGCAGTCCGGCATCGGCCGCGAGGGCGGCAACGAGGGGATCGACGAGTACCTGGAGACGAAGTACGTCGCGGTCAACCTCTGAGCGGGAGCACACGATGAGACCAGGCGACGACGATCGCGCCGAACGCGTGCGTAGCGCCGCCGCCGAGGAGGCTCCCAAGCACAGGCGACTGTTGCGCTCGCCCCGTGACGGCCGCGTGCTGAGCGCGCTGATGCTTCCGTTCGTGATGTTGCGTCCACCTTCCGGGTACGGAGTGCTGACCACGACTGGGCGCCGGACCGGGAAGGTCCGCCGCAAGTGCATTCGAGTGACCCAGCGCGGTGACCGCGCCTACATCGTCCAGCTGCGCCCGCCCGACTTGGCGAGGAACCGTCCGACGGCCGTGGCGGCGTGGGTCTGGAACATTCGCGCCCAGCCGCGGGTGTCATTGCTGATTCGCGGCGGCACGTTCGCCGGCACCGCGCACGAGCTGGACGATCCGGCGGAGCTGGAGCAGGCGCGCGAGGCGATCTGCGAAACGGTGAACCTGTCCGACTACGGCGAGTGCGCCCTGCACCTGCGCGGCCGGCCGACGCGAGAGAAGATCAAGGAGCTTCACCGCTACTGGTTCGACACAGGGATCCCGATTGTGGTCGAACTGCAGGAAGCAACCTCGCCGGCACAGGGGTAGTTGCCGGCGTAGTCGTCAAGATGGGGGCATGCCGAGAACGCATCCTTCAGATCGCTGGATCCGCGCTCGGCGCGGGGGCGAGACCGTGATCGACTCTCGCCGGGCGCAGCTGGTCTGGCGCGACCGGCCCTATCCGTCCTTCGCCTTCCCGGCCACGGACGTCCACGGCGTGGAATCGACGCCGCTTGATGACGTACCGGGCCACGTCGGCGTCGCCTGGGACGCCGTCGACGAGTGGCTCGAGGACGACGAACCGTTGCTCGCCCACGCGCGCGATCCGTTCGCACGCATCGATGTCCGCCGCTCCTCACGCCACGTGGTGATCGAGCACGAGGGTGAGGTGATCGCGGACTCGCGCGCGCCTCTGCTTCTGTACGAGACCGGCCTCCCGGTCCGCTACTACGTCCCAGCCGAGGATGTCCGCAACCTCGAGCCCAGTTCGACCCGAACCCGGTGCGCCTACAAGGGAGAGGCCGAGCACCTGTCCCACAACGGCACCGACGTCGCCTGGGTGTACCGCGATCCTGTCTTCGACGCGCCGCCGATCAAGGACCGGATCGGCTTCTATTCGGAGCGCGTGGACCTGACGGTCGACGACGAGCAACAGGAGCGCCCGCGGACTCCGTGGGCCGACTCCTAGCGGCGCGGGCATCCATGGCGGTCGACCTGGTTATCGATATCGAGAACAGCCCTGGGGCGCTGGCGCAGGTGGCGGCCGCGATCAGCGATGCAGGTGTGAACATCGCCGCCGCAACCTGCGTCGGACCAGGCGAGCGGGCCGAGCTTCACATCCTCGTCCCGCATTCCGAGGCCGTCAAGCACGCGTTGGCAATCTCTCATGTAGGGGTCACGCGCGAGCGCGAGGTGGTCGTGGTCGACGTCGAGGACCGCCCCGGCGTGCTGGCGGACCTGACTCGCAAGATCGCCCGGGCCGGAGTCAACCTGGATCTCGTGTATGTCGCCACCCGGAATCGCGTGGTGTTCGGGGCGGCCGACCTCGCTGCGCTCCAGGCCGCGCTCGATGCGGCGAGCTGACGTCGCCCCATGGCCGCCCTCGAGCTCGACAAGCTGACCTGGCCTGAGGTCCAGGCGGAACTCAGGGGAGGGCGCGAAACGGTGGTGGTCGCCTTCGGGGCCACCGAGCAGCATGCCCATCACATGCCGCTGGCCACCGACGCGCTGATCGGCGATCACTTCGCTCGTCTGCTCGCCGATCGCCTCGACGCCTTTGTCGCGCCGACGGTGCGGGTCGGCTGCTCGAGCCACCACCTGGCGTTTCCCGGAACGCTTTCGATCGGCGACGAGACATTCCACGCGATCGTCGCCGACCTCGTCTCCTCATTGGTGGGCGCGGGGTTCGCCCGGATCGTGCTGGTGCCCACCCACGGCGGCAACTTCGGCCCGCTGGCCGCTGCGGTCGAGAAGCTGCCGGACTCGCACCGCCGGCAGGTCGTCGCGCTCACGGACCTGAGCGTGTTCATTCAGGTGGCGCAGCTCGGCGAGCGGGAGTTCGAGGTGCCGATGGCCGAGGGTGGCCTGCACGCCGGCGAATGGGAGACGTCCATGCTGCTGGCGATCCATCCCGACCTGGTCCACATGGACCGCGCCGAGGCCGGCTACGTCGGCGATCCGCAGGAAGCCATCGCAGGCCTGTTCGGGAGCGGGGTCGACTCGCTGTCGCAAACCGGCGCAATCGGGGATCCGCGGCGGGCCAACGCCGAACACGGCCGCCGCTACTGGGAGGCCGTCCTGGACCTGGCCATGGAGTTGATCGAGGCGGAAAGCGCCTAGGTCAGCGGCCGCTAGTCGTGCGGGCGCGCCATCCGCCGGTGGTCGAGAGCCTCCTCGAGGATCTCTTCCTCGACTCCCATCTCGCGCGCAACCTCGCGCAGCGGCCGCCCGGAGGCGTGGGCCTCCTTGACTATCTCGGTCGCCCGGTCGTAGCCGATGTGGGGGTTGAGCGCCGTTGCCGTGGCCAGGGTCGCCTCCGCGTGGCGCTCGGCCGCCTCCGCGTCTGCCTCGATCCCCTGCACGCACTTGGCGTCAAGGAGCCGGCAGGCGGCGGCGAGCAGCTTGACCGAGTCGAGCAGGTTGCGGGCGATCAACGGAACCCGCACGTTGAGCTCGAACTGGCCCTGCGAGCCGGCGATCGTGATCGCTGCGTCATTGCCGATCACCTGCGCACCGACCTGGATCACGACCTCGCAGATCACGGGGTTGACCTTCCCGGGCATGATCGACGAGCCCTTCTGCAGCGCCGGCAGGCGCAGCTCCCCGAGTCCGGCGCGAGGTCCCGAGCCCATCAGGGCGATGTCGTTCGCGATCTTCGTCAAGGAGACGGCCACCACCTTCAGCGCCCCGGAGAGCTCAACCAGCGCGTCGCGGTTTCCCTGCGCCTCGAAGCGGTCGAGCGGCTCGGACATCTGTAGCCCGGTCTCCTCGGCAAGCCTGGCGCGCACGCGTTCCGCGAACTCGGAGTGCGTGTTGAGGCCGGTGCCGGTGGCGGTGCCGCCGAGCGGGAGCTGACCCACGCGGCCCAGCGTGGAACGGACCCTGTCGGTACCCAGCCTGACCTGAGCCGCGTAGCCGCCGAACTCCTGTCCGAGGGTGACCGGAACCGCGTCCATCAGATGCGTGCGCCCGGCCTTGACCACCTCGGCGAACTCCTCCGCCTTGCGCTCCAGCGCCGAGACGAGCCCGTCCATCGCCGGCAGGAGGTCGTGGGTCACCTCGCCGAGCGCCGCCAGGTGAACCGCCGACGGAAAGACGTCGTTCGACGACTGTCCCATGTTCACGTGGTCGTTCGGGTGGACCCCCTCGCCGGCGAGGCTCGCGATCACCTCGTTGGCGTTCGTGTTCGACGAGGTGCCGGAGCCCGTCTGGAAGACGTCGATCGGAAACTGGTCGTCGTGCTCGCCGCCGGCGACCGCGTCAGCCGCGTCCGCGATTCGCTCGGCGATCTCCGCGTCGAGCAGTCCTAGCTCGGCGTTCACCCGAGCTGCGGCGGCCTTGATGCGTCCCAGCCAGCGCACCAGGGGGACCGGGATCGGCTGCCCGGAGACGGGGAAATTGGCGACCGCCTTGCGCGTCTCCTCTCCCCAGAGCTCCGTCGCGGTATCGGTCGCCATGCTTCCTCCGTTCGCCGTGTCCTAGAGGTCCACCAGCACCGGAGGCTACCGCCGCAGCCTCAGCCGTCGCTGCGGCCCGCCTCGTAGCCGCGCGCGTAGGCCAGCCCGAGCGAGCTCTGCCCGCCGCCCTTCAGGTAGCGGGAGGCGGACTGGATTCGCCGCACCAGGTCGGTGTGAATGCCGCTCGTCTCCGAGGCCCCCTTCTCGACCGCACCAACCAGATAACCGAGGCGCACCGTCTCCTCGCCGCCGGGGTGCCGTTGGGCGGCGGCGGAGAGCACCGTCGCCGCCTTGACCAGGGATGCGCCAACGTCGCCGAGATCTCCCGCCGACTGGTCCTCCACCAGGCAATCCGAGATCGGCGTCTCGCCGGACAGTCGCACGGGACCGGGCGCGGCCTCGAGCGCCTTCAAGTAGGTCGCGGCCGGGGCCAGGCAGGCGGTCGGCGTGGTGGCGCCGCCGTCGCTCGAGCCGCACCCGGCCGCGACCAGCGCGAGTGAGATCAGGAGCGGAGCTGCCCGGCGCACCGTCCCCATGCTAGGCCGAACAGGCCGTTCGGCGAAAGCGGCTCAGTCCTCGTCCGGCTCTGAGGCGAGGGACTCGAGCGTGCCGAGGATTTCGCCCACCCTGCAGACGAGCAGGCGCTCCTCGTCCACCTCCACCCAGACCCCGGCCGAGGCGGGAAAGACCACGTGGTCGCCCGGCTCCACGGGCATCTCGACGCCGGCCTGCTCCCACCAGTCGAGGCCCGGGCCGACGGCCAGCACGATTCCCTGCTGCGGCGGCGGGTCGTGGCTTCCGGGCGGGACCACCAGCCCGGAGCGGCGCACCCGGTCCTGGTCGAGCTCCTTGACCACCACCTGGTCGAAGAGAGGCCGGAGCTGGTGGCGGACCGTCTCCAGAGGCTCACGTCTCGATTGCGTGCCCACCCCTTGAGCATAGCCACACCAGGTGCCCGAATCGCCCTGCAGTTTGCAGAGCTCGACAGTTGGGGCGTCGCTTTACGCGCCCGGAGCCACGCTTCGATTGGGGTGTGCTGCGGGCGGAGGCGCCCGGTGCTCTATCTCATCGGCATCGGACAACGCCCATCCGACCCGCTCGACGAGCTGAGCCGAGAAGTGGTCGCTTTCGAGGTCGCTCGGGACCACCCGCTCTTGCAGCACGACGGCCACCTCGTGTCCATCTGTCACCTCTGCGGTTACGAGAATTCGCGGCATGCGGGCCTCCTAGCGTTGTTTTGCCGCCCATGTTCGGGAGTCCGAATTGGGCGGCGGTAAACGCGGGGTAATTATTCGGTGAACCGTCAGTTGGCAGAATCAGGCGCCGATGCCCGCCTACCGTCCGGTGGATCCGAAGCAGTCCTTCCCCGAGCTCGAGGAGCGCATACTCGAGCGCTGGCGGGAACGCGACGTCTTTCATCGGTCCATCGCGCAGCGCCAGGACGCCCCGGTATGGAGCTTCTATGAGGGACCGCCGACCGCCAACGGCGAGCCGGGCTCGCACCACGTCCTGTCGCGCGTGTTCAAGGACATCTACCCGCGCTACCGCAGCATGCGCGGTAGCCGTGTGCCGCGCAAGGCCGGCTGGGACTGCCACGGCCTGCCGGTCGAGCTGGAGGTCGAGCGAGAGCTGGGGATCTCCTCCAAGGCTGAGATCGAGGCCTACGGGATCGCGGAGTTCAACCAGCGCTGCCGCGAGTCGGTGTTCCGCTACGTCGAGGACTGGAACCGGCTCACCGAGCGAATCGGGTTCTGGATCGACCTCGACGACCCGTACGTGACGCTCACCAACTCCTACATCGAGTCGGTTTGGTGGTCGCTGCGCAAGCTCTGGGACGACGGGCGCCTGTATGAGGCCTACAAGGTCGTCCCGTACTGCCCGCGCGACGGCACCGCCCTGTCCTCGCACGAGGTCGCCCAGGGGTATCAAGACGTCGAGGACCCGTCGGTGTACGTGCGGCTTCCGGTTCGCGAGCCGCCGGCCCCGCTTCAGCCCGGCGACAGCCTGCTCGTCTGGACCACGACACCCTGGACGCTGATCTCAAACGCGGCGGTCGCGGTTGGCCCGCAGATCGAGTACGCACGGGTCCGTCCCGCCGCCTCCGACGAGGTCTTGGTCGTCGCCGCGCCGCTGGTCGAGCGCGTCCTGGGAGCTGGCACCGACCCCGGCACCCCCGGAGTCGAAGACGAGGAGGCGCCGGGCTATGAAGTCCTGGAGCGCTTTCCGGGGAGCGCTCTGGCCGGCATCAGGTACGAGCCTCCCTTCTCCTACATCACCGATTACGGGCCGCGTGGTCACACCGTCCTGGAGGCCGACTTCGTCACCACCGAGGAGGGCACCGGCCTGGTGCACACCGCGATCGCCTTCGGGGAGGACGACTTCCGGCTCGGCGAGCAGTACGGGATCACCCTCCAGAACCCCGTGCGCGGGGACGGCACCTTCGACGAGCGGATCGCCGACTTCGCCGGGCAGTTCGTGAAGGACGCCGATCCGGCGATCGTCGAGGCGCTTCGCGACTCGGGCCGCCTGCTTCGCGCGGAGGCCTACCGGCACTCGTACCCCCATTGCTGGCGCTGCGGGACGCCGCTTCTCTACTACGCGAAATCGAGCTGGTACGTGCGCACCACCGAGGTCCGCGATCGGATGCTGGCCGAGAACGAGCAGATCGGCTGGCATCCGGAGCACATCAAGCACGGCCGGTTCGGCAACTGGCTGGAGGGCAATGTCGACTGGGCCCTGTCCCGGGAGCGTTACTGGGGCACGCCGCTGCCGATCTGGGGGTGCCAATCCGACGACTGCGAGGCGCGGTTCTGTGCCGGATCGCTGGCCGACCTCGAGGGCCGGGGCGGCCAGATCCCCGACGACCTCCACCGCCCTTACATCGACGAGGTCACGCTCCGCTGCGAGTCCTGCGGCGGCGTGATGCGCCGCGTCCGCGAGACGATCGACGCCTGGTACGACTCCGGCTCGATGCCATTCGCCCAGTTCCACTACCCGTTCGAGGGAGAGGAGCTGTTCAAGGAGCGTTTCCCAGCGGATTTCATCAGCGAGGCGATCGATCAGACTCGCGGCTGGTTCTACTCCCTGCTGGCGGTCTCGGTTCTCGTCTTCGACCAGGCGAGCTATCGCAACTGCGTCGTCCTCGGCCTGATCCTCGACCCCGAGGGTCAGAAGATGTCGAAGAGCCGCCGCAACGTGGTGGATCCCTGGGAGGTGATCGGCCGCCACGGCGCGGACGCCTTCCGCTGGTACTACTTCACGGCCCAGCAGCCCTGGGCCGGCTACCGCTTCTCGGCCGACACGGTGGGCGAGGCGGTGCGCCAGTTCATGCTCACGCTCTGGAACACCTACGCGTTCTGGGTGCTGTATGCGAACGCCGAGGGGCTCGATGCGCAGGCATGGGGATCGGCCGACGCCCTCGGCGGGGACGACCTCGATCGGTGGGCGCTGTCTCGCCTCCAGGGAACGATCGCGGACGTGATTGAGCACCTGGATGTCTACGACTGCACGAGCGCCGGCCGCTCGATCGCGGCCTATGTCGAGGAGCTCTCCAATTGGTACGTGCGGCTCTCGCGCCGGCGCTTCTGGGAAGGGGACCGCGAAGCGTTCGCCACCCTGCGCCGGTGCCTGCTCGAGACCGCCGCGCTGCTCGCGCCGTTTACTCCCTTCGTCGCCGAGGAGATCCACGTCAATCTCGCCGGTGGAGCAGACGAGGAGTTCGGCGAGTTGCCGGATTCGGTGCATCTGCGGGACTTTCCGAGGCCCGATCCCTCGCTCGTCGATGAGCAGCTGGAGACTTCGATGGAGGCCGTGCGGCGCACGGTCGAGCTTGGTCGCGCCGCACGCGCACAAGCCGGGGTGAAGGTGCGCCAGCCGCTGCGGCGGGCAATCGTGGTCGCAACCGACGCCGAGCGAGATGCGATCTCGGCCCGGGACGGAATCGTGACCTCGGAGCTCAACGTCAAGGAGCTGGAGTTCGTCGCCGAGGAATCCGCGCTGGTCAGCTACGAGGTGAGGCCGAACTACCGCTCGCTGGGCCCGCGGTTCGGCCGGCAGATGCCTCAGGTGGCAGCCGCGGTGGAAGCGCTCGACGCCGGCACGGTGAGCGAGGCGATCGACGCTGGGGTCGAGGTCGGAATCAATGTCGAGGGCCGCGAGCACGCCCTCGCCCCCGAGGACCTGACCCTCACCCTGCAGCCCCTCGACGGCTACCAGGTCGAGGCTGCAGCCGGCCACGCGGTGGCGCTGGCCTTGGAGCTGGACGACGAGCTCCGTCGCGAGGGGCTCGCGCGGGAGATCGTCCATGCGGTGCAGAACGCCCGCCGCGATTCCGGCCTGGAGGTCACCGACCGGATCGAGCTCACGCTGTCGGGGGATGCGGAGCTCCTGGACGCGGCTCGGGCCCATGAGGCATACGTCGCCGGCGAGACGCTCGCCACGTCGGTCTCCTATGACGGAATAGAGGCCCCCGCCACGCAGATCGAAGGTCGGGAGCTGAGGATCGCTGTCGAGCGAACCAGCTAGGGCCGCCGATCTCGATCGAAGCCGTCATCTTCGACCTCGACGGAGTCCTGATCGACTCCGAGTCCGCCTGGGCGTCCGTTCGCGAGCAGGTGACCCGGGAGTCCGGCGGGCGCTGGCACGAGGGCGCGCAGGAGGAGATGATGGGCATGAGCTCCAGCGAGTGGTCGCGCTACATGCATTCCGAGCTGGGCGTGCCGATGGAGCCGAACGAGATCTCCGCCGCCGTGGTCAAGGAGCTCGGGGCCTACTACCGGCGCCGTATCCCGCTGCTGCCGCACGCCGTCGAGGCGGTGCGAGCGCTCGCCGGCCGCTGGCCGCTCGCGGTCGCCTCCTCGGCGAACCGTCCGCTGATCGACCTGGTGCTGGACCTGACCGGGATGGCCGGCCTCTTCCGCGCCACGGTCTCGTCCGAGGAGGTGCCGCGCGGAAAGCCCGACCCGGACGTCTACAACGAGGCCGCGCGGCGGCTCGACGTCGACCAGGGGGCCTGCGTGGCGGTCGAGGACTCGACCAACGGGATCCGCTCCGCCCACGCCGCCGAAATGCGGGTCATCGCCGTCCCGCGCCCGGACTATCCCCCGTCCGCCGAGGCACTGCACCTCGCCGACGCGGTGATCGAGTCGCTGAGCGAACTCGAGCCTGCCCTGGACGGGCTGTCCTGATCTGCTGGTCCGCGTCCCGGCCGCTCAGCCCCGAACGACCTTGAACCGGTCCTTGGCCGGCGACGGGTCGGTCACGCCCATGCTCTTCGCCCGGACGAGGAAGGTGTAGCGCCCCGGGCCGACGCGGTACTTCTTCGGCGAGCTGCAGCGGTGGAAATTCGCCGCACCTCCGCCGCGCTTGAGGGCGCATTTGAAGCTCGAGCCGGGCGCACTCGAGCGGAACCTGAACTTGACGCTCGCCTTTCGGCTCCCGGCCTCGACCGGGCTGTCGGGGCGCTTGGTGATCGTGGTCTGGGGCGCGACGCCCTTGATCTTTGCCACCTTCTGGGCGGTCTCCAGGGAAACCCAGACGGTGCCGTTCGGCCCCAGGGTCAGATAGCGCGGGCCCGAGTTGTCGGGGAGCCCCTTGAACTGCTTCACATCTCCGCCCAGCGACAGCCGCCCGAGGGCGTGCTTGGCGAACTCGGCGAACCACCAGTTGCCGTCGGGCGCGAAGGCGATTCCGAATGGATCGCTCTGGGGCACCTTGGTCGTCTTCGGCGTCCCGCCCAGTCTTATCCGCCCCACGGTCTGAGGATCGGTGCCCGGGTTCGAGTAGGCCACCTGCCCGTTCGGCCCGCCTGCGACCTCCTGGGGCCCGCCGCCGACGGCGAAGAACCCGGGGGTGCCGCCCGGCGCGGTGGTGACGATCCGCTGGCCGCCGAAGTCGGCGATCCAGAGCCTGCCGCCGGAGGCGGCGATTCCGCGCGCCGCCATGCCGTTGATCGTCGTCGCCTCGAAGCTCGCCGGGTCGGCGGGTGGGATCGACACGAGCTGGTCGGCGCTGGCCGTCCACAGCTTGCCGCCGGGCCCCGACCTGATCGCCCTTGGATCGGAGATCTTGTCGATGTCGAAGTCCTGGGCCGAGTCCGGGTCGGCGGGCGGCACGCGGATGACGCCGCCGTTTCGGGTCAGCCAGAGGTTGCCGTCGGGCCCGGAGGTGATCCCGACGGGGTTGACCACCGCCGCCGGCGCGAATTCGGTCACGTCTCCGTTCGGCCCCACCCGCGCGAGCGTGTTGTTCTGCCCGCTGTTCGAGAGCGTTACCCAGATGTTGCCGTCAGGGCCACGCGCGATCTGGCCCGGCGTGCCGCTGAGGTCGAAGGCGCCCGCGAACGTGGGCCTCGCATCGGCCGGGGTCGCTGTTCCCAGCGCGATCAGGAAGGCAAGGATCGACGTCGCCCTCCCCCACCGTCGCATGAGCGAAACGATACTCGACCGCGCCCTGTTCGCCGAGGCGGGCCGCGCGTCGCCGGGGACCGCCCTAGGCGGTCAGCGCCGGTTCCAGCTCGGCCTCGAGGCGGCGCTTCGGCATCGCGCCTACAACCCGCTTGGCCTCGGCGCCGTCTCTGAACAGGATCAGGGTCGGGATCGAGAGGATGTCGAAGCGGGCCGCGGTCTGCTGGTTCTCGTCGGTGTTGATGCTGACGATGCGAAGGTCATCGCGCTCGGCCGCCATCTCCTCGAGGATGGGGTGGACGATGCGGCAGGGCCCGCACCAGGGCGCCCAGAAGTCCACCAGCACCGGCTGCTCGGACTCGAGCACCTCAGACTGGAAGTTGCCGTCTGTCACGTCGGGGAGCTTCCCAGTCACTTCTCGTCTCCTGATCGCTTGGCCTGCATCGTCTCAACTTGCCCCGCCGCGGTTCGGCCAGGCTCGCTATACAAAATATAGTACGAGCTCGCGAGGCGTCTTCCAGGCCTACCGGTCGGGACTACCGCGGTCCCGGGACCCCGTCACCGTCCCGAAGCCGCATGGCGGGCACTCGCCACGCAGCCTCGAGCATCACCCAGACGCTCATCTTCGATTCGCCCACGCGGCGGTCACGGAAGGTGATGGGAACCTCGACCACCCTGAAGCCGGCCACGATCGCACGGAAGGTGGTCTCGACCTGGAATGCGTAGCCCAGCGAGGCAAGGGATCCCGGGTCGATCGCCTCCAAGACCCGCCGGTGAAAGATTTTGAAACCGCCGGTCAGGTCCCGGATCCCGACGCCCAGCGCGGCGCGGGCGTAGGCGCTGCCCCAGCGGCTGATGGCTCGCCTGCCCGGGCCCCAGTCGGCAACCTCCCCTCCCTCGACGTAGCGCGAGCCGAGCACCACGTCCGCGTCGGCCGCCGCTGCCAGCAGGCGAGGGAGGTCGGCGGGGTCGTGCGAGAAGTCGGCGTCCATATGGGCGACCAGCTCCGCGCCGCCCGCCAGCGCCTCCCGAAAGCCGGCGACGTACGCAGGTCCAAGGCCCCTCTTGGCCGACCGATGCAGGACCGCGACGTCGTCATCTTCTTGGGCCAGGCGATCGGCGATCCGCCCGGTGCCGTCGGGCGACGAATCGTCAACGATCAGGAGCCGCCGGGGCTCCGGCAACCGTTCGAGCGCGGCGGTGACGATCGCCTCGACGTTCGCGGCCTCGTTGTACGTGGGAATGACGAGCCAGACGCCCGCGTTCTCCGACATCGGCGGATGCTATTCGCCGTTCGCTCCTGGACGGCAGTATTGGGACATGCGAAACGCCGAGATTGCCGATGCCCTGAACGAGCTGGCAACGTTGTATGAGCTCGACGGGGCGATCAGGTACCGGGTGCTCGCCTACCGGGAGGCGGCCCGGGTGATTCGACAGAGCCCCGTTTCCGTCGAAGAGCTGGCCCGTGCCGGCAGGGCGACCGAGCTGCCTGGAATCGGCAAAACCCTCGAGCAGAAGATCGTGGCGCTGCTCAAAGACGGCGAAATCCCAGCCGCGGCGAAACTGAAGCAGAAGTTCCCGCCGTCCCTGATCGAGGTGACCAGGGTCCCCGGAGTGGGCTCGAAGACGGCGCGCCGCCTCTACGACGAGCTGGGGGTCTCGAGCCTCGAGGAGCTGAGAGCCGCCGCCGAAGAGCAGCGCATCCGCCAGGTGAAGGGCCTCGGGCCGAAAGCGGAGGAAAACGTGCTGGCGGCGCTGGGCAGGTTGGCTGACAGGACGCCCACCGAGCGGCTGCTGCTCTCCCAGGTGCTGCCGATCGCCGAGCGGCTGGCCGAAGACCTGCGCGCCCACCCCGCCAGCACGGCGGTCGAGGTTGCCGGGTCGGCCCGGCGTCGAACCGAGACCTGCCACGACATCGATCTCATCGCCACCGCCAGCGAGCCCGCGGCGCTTGGGCAGGCCCTCCTGGAGCACCCCCTGGCGGCGACCAAGGGCTCTTCGGGCACAGGGGGCGCTCGGATCACGACTCACAACGGGATCGCGGTGGATCTGCGGATCGCCTCGCCGGCGGCGTACGGCAACCTGCTCCAGCACTTCACCGGCTCCGCCGAGCACAACATCGAGCTGCGCGAGCGGGCGGTGGGGATGGAGCTCTCCGTCTCCGAGCACGGAATCACCGACACGCGCACCGGGGAGATCTCCAGATACGCGACCGAGGCGGAGGTCTACGAGCGCCTCGACCTCGCCTACATTGAGCCCGAGCTGCGCGAGGCCAACGGCGAGATCGCCGCCGCGGCCGCCGGCACGCTGCCCAAGCTGGTGGCTCCGGAGGACATTCGCGGGGACCTCCACTCCCACACCACGCTCTCCGACGGCCACAACACCCTGGAGGAAATGGCGGAAGCCGCGCGCGCCCGTGGTTACAGCTACCTCGCGGTGACCGACCACTCCGCCAGCCACGGCTTCGGCAACCACGTCACCCCTGAACGGCTGCGGGAGCGGATCGAGGAGGTGCGCGAGTTCAACTCAGGCCGTCGCGGCTTCCGGGTGCTCGCCGGTTCGGAGATCAACATCCTCCCGGACGGCTCGCTCGACTACGCGGACGACCTGCTCGCAGAGCTCGATTGGGCGATCGCCAGCGTCCATACCTCGTTCAAGATCTCGAAGCGAGCGATGACCGAGCGGGTGATCGCCGCGATCGAGCATCCGCTCGTCGACTGCGTCGGCCATCTCAGCGGGCGCCTGATCGCAAGGCGAGATCCGTATGAGATCGACGTCGAGCGCGTGGTCGAGGCCGCCGTCCGCACGGGGACGATGCTCGAGATCAACGGAAATCCGAACCGGCGCGACCTCTCCGAGCACCACGCGCGGCTGGCCGCTGACGCCGGCGCCCTGATCTGCGTCAACACCGACGCCCATCGAGTGGCGACCCTGAACAACATGGTCTACGGGCTGGCCACCGCTCGCCGGGCGTGGCTGACCTCGAAGCAGGTGGCGAACACACGCACCTGGCGCGAGTTCGCCCGCCTGCGCAAGCGGACGAGGCGCTAGCCGTCGTACTCGTCGTGGCGCCTCAGCCAGAACGGCTCCGAGGCGCCTTCGTTGCGCCCGATCGGCGTCCGGTCGAGCAGGCCGTAGTAGCTCATCACCGGCTCGAGGCCGCGTGCGGTGGACACGTAGGTCCGGTAGACGGCGCCGTCCGACTTGATGTACACGCTCATGCCCGGTCCCTCGGTGACGTAGGCGGCGGGGTCGACGCCGCACGCCTCGGCGTTCTGGGTGACCGCCGCCGGGAGCTCGCCGTCGAGGAACGGCCGCAGCTCCTCCTCGGTGTGCACGAAGCCGAGCTCGCGGTTGAAGTCGCTGCCCGCCGTGGAGGCCCAGTTCAGGCCCCAGCCCATCCGCTCCTTGTATGCCTGAAGCTTTTCGAGCGAGGCCCGCGAGACGAGCATCAGCGTCACGTCGCGAGCGGCGAGGTGAACCGCGTTCGGATCGAGGTTGTCCGCGATCGACGAGCAGACTGGGCAGCCGGCCTCATATGGCGGCCCGAACATGAAGTGGTAGATCAGCAGCTGTGAGCGCCCATCGAAGAGGTCGGCGAGGGACCTGGTTCCCCCGTCGGTGTCGAAGCTGTACTCCTGCTGGACCTGTACCCAGGGAAGCTCGCGCCGCTGCCGCGCGAGCTCGTCGCTGCGGCGGGTGAGCTCCTTCTCCGCCGCCAGCAGCTTGTCGCGCTCCGCTTGCCACTCCTCCTGCGTTCCAACCTTGTGCTCCGTCATCGCCGGGCCTCCTGTTCTCTGGGTCTCAGTCGTCGCCGGGATCATAGTTTGCTACGGTAATTAGCAATGGCAAGCACATCGCTCGTTAGCCGGTCGGCTTCTCGGGGTGTCTCCGATGAACGCCTCGGCGAGCTCGCGGCGCGCTTGCGACTGGCAATCACCCGCACGGCGCGTCGCCTGCGACAGGAGGCGGGGACCGAGCTCAGCCCGTCCCAGACTGCCGCGCTGGCGACGATCGAGCGCCACGGGCCCCTCACCCCGAGCTTCTTGGCCGAGCTGGAGCGGGTCCAGCGGCCCACCGCGACTCGGATCGTCGCCCGGCTCACGGACGAGGGGCTGATCGAGCGGGTCGCCGACCCCGCTGATGGAAGGTCGTTCACCGCCGCTGCCACGCCCAAGGGCCGCGCGTTGCTGAACAAGCTGCGAACCCGCAAGAACGCCTACCTGGCCCGCCGCCTTCGTCGGCTGGACCAGGCCGACCTCGCGGCGCTCGAACGGGCCGCCGAGATCCTCGAGCAGGTTCTCGAGGGTGAGCGCCGGTGAGCAGGGCACTACGACGTTCCTTCTCCTCCCTGGCCGTCCCGAACTACCGCCGCTACTTCGCCGGACAGCTGATCTCGGTCAGCGGCAACTGGACCCAGGTGGTCGCCGAGATGTGGCTGATCCTGGCGCTGACCGGCAGCGGCCTCGCAGTTGGAGCGACCTCGGCGCTCCAGTTCCTGCCGTTGCTCCTGTTCGGCGCCTGGGGAGGCCTGCTGGCCGATCGCCTCCCGAAGCGCTCGCTGCTCATGGTCACGCAGACGATGATGGTGCTGCCAGCCCTGGCCCTGTGGGCGGTGACGGGCGCCGGCGTCGTCGCGCCGTGGATGGTCTACGCCCTCGTCTTCGTCCGGGGAGCGATCAATGCGGTGGACTTCCCCACCCGGCAGAGCTTCGCGATCGAGATGGTGGGCGCCGAGCGGGTGGTCAACGCGGTCAGCCTCAACAGCGTCCTGATCCATTCCGCTCGCATCGTGGGGCCGGCTACGGCCGGCATCCTCATCACCACGGTCGGGGTCAGCACCTGTTTCCTGGTCAATGCGCTCTCGTTCGGCGCCATGGTCATCGCCCTGGGGGCGATGGAGTCGCACGAGCTTCGTCCTGCGCCCAGGACTTCCCAGCGCTCCGGCGCCGTTCGCGCCGCGCTGCGCCACGTTCGTGGCACCCCGGCGCTGGCGATTCCGCTCGCCATGATGGCCCTGGTCGGGACGCTGGGCTTCAACTTCCAGGTCATCCTGCCCCTGCTCGCGCGTTTCACCTTCGACGGCGGCGCCGCCGCCTATACCGTCCTCGCCGTAGCGATGGGCGCCGGATCGGTGGTCGGCGCCTTGGCGGCCGGCCTCCGCGGGCGGGTCGGGCCCGGCCTGTTGATCGGAGCCGCGTTCGGATTCGGCGCCGCGGCGCTGATCGCGGCAGCGGCCCCCACCCTGCCCCTCGAGGCGATCGCCCTGGTTCCGCTCGGGGCCGCCAGCGTCACCTTCGCCGCTGGAGTGAACTCCTCGCTCCAGCTCGCCGCGGATCCGGCTATGCGTGGCCGGGTGATGGCCCTTTACTCCGTGGTCTTCCTCGGGTCGACCCCACTCGGGGGCCCGATCGCCGGATTGCTCAGCGAGGCGATCGATCCCCGGGCCGCCCTGGTGCTCGCCGGGGCCGCCGGAGTCGTGGCCGCGATCAGCGCCCGTCTGGCATTTGAATCAGCCGGGTGGTCTCGTCGCTCTCGGGTTGCGGGGGTGGCGGGTGCCCCGCCGGCATGCGATCGCGTCCCAGACCCGGCGTCCGGATCAGCTTGATCGGTTCCAGGGCTGAGGTCGGCTCGACATAGAAGCGCACGCCATCGCGCTCCTCGATCGCGGTCACCGCCCGCTCGCGGTTGCGCCAGGCAAGCGCGTTCAGGACCGCGAAGCCGGCACCGACCGCGGCGACCTGAGGAAACAGCCATGCCACCCCGCCGACCACCACCGCGAAGACGCCGATCGGCCACAGCCTCAAGAACGCGATTCGCCCCGGGGTCTCGGTGGGCAGCGAGGTCGCCGTCCGGGCCGAGGCCAGCGCTTGCGCCATCGCCTCGCCCGCCCGGGAGGAGGCCCCCAGGAAGATGCCGAGTGCGGCGGCCAGCAGCCACCAGGCGCCCGCGAAGATCAGGGTCGCGTCGTCAGCCTCCAACTTCGCCGCCACCACAGTGACGGCGCCCAGCGCCGTCGCCGATCCCCCGATCAGCAACACGGTGAGCCGCAGGAGGTCCACGAACAGCATCAGCCGGGCTCCGCGAGAGCTCGCAGCACCCCAAGGAACTCCTCCGTGCCCGCGACAACGGCGTCCGCTTCCGCGGACAGCTCCTCCGGTGCCTCGGCCGAGTCGATGCCGATACAGACCGCCGCGACCAGGCTGCCCGCAGCGCCCAGCGAGCGCAGGGCGCGGAACGCGTCCAGGTCGGTGCGGTCGTCTCCGCCGAACAGCGCGCGATCGATTCGCTGAGCGGAGAGCAACCGCCTGACTGCCGTCCCCTTGTCGATCCCCGAGGTGGGGCGAATCTCCAGCACCCTTCGCCCCCAGCGGGGCTCCAGACCGGCCTTCCGCGCGCCAGCGGCGACCTCGCTCGCCAGTCGTTCGGCAGCGCCCTCGTCGGGGGCGGTACGCCAGTGAAGCGCCTGGATTGGACCCTTGTCCTCGAGACGCAGCCCGGCATCGGCCAGCGTGGATTCCTGGAGCTCGCCGACGAAGGCACGTGCGGCCAGGCCGCCCTCGGTGGGCGCGAGATCCACGGTCGCCTCCGCCCTGGGGGCAAGCAGCTCGAGGCCGTGGTTGCCCGCATAGGTGAGCTCCTGGATGCCCACCAGCCGTCGCGCCTCAGCCGCGCGCCGGCCAGACACGCAGGCCACCACGGCGTAGCGCTGGGCGAGGGCCCGCAGCACCTTCTGAGTCCCCACCGGGACGGTGGCGGAGCCGGGATCATCGACGATCGGCGCCAGGGTCCCGTCGACGTCGCAGAGCACAGCGGCCGTCCCGGCGGCGGCGCGCAGCGGCGCGATCAGCTCGGCGATTCTCGCTTCCACGGCGGGCTCGGCGGTCACGTAGGCGTGGCGGCGGGCGCGATCATCGCGACTAGTATCGCGGCCCGTGTCCCGTGATCGACTCGCGAAGCTGGTGGCGATCGGCACCGCAGCGGGGGCCTTCAGCGGCCTCTTCGGGGTCGGTGGCGGGACGGTGATCGTGCCGCTCTTGATCCTCTGGCTCGGCTACGGCGAGCGGGAGGCAACTGGCACCAGCCTGGCTGCCATCGTGGTCATCGCCGCTTTGGCGGCGGCCGGGCAGGGGCTGTACGGGAACGTCGACATAGGGAACGCGCTCGTCGTCGGAGCCCCGGCGATGTTCGGGGTCGTGGCCGGGGCCGCGCTTCAGCAACGGCTCCCGGAGCGCGCGGTGGCGTTCCTGTTTGCGGCTCTCCTGGTGGCGACGGCCGTGGCCCTGGTCCTGCCCTGATGGAGTACGTGGCCGCGGCCCTGCTGGGATTCGCCGGGGGGACCCTCGGCGGCTTGGTCGGGGTCGGCGGCGGGGTCCTGTTCGTGCCTGCGCTGGCGATCTTCCTCGACCAGTCCCAGATCCACGCCGAAGCGACGTCGCTGCTGGCGATCGTCTTCGTCGCCCTGGTGGGAGCCTGGCGCCAGTGGGGCTATGGAAACGTGCGGGTCCGCGACGGCCTCGTGGTTGGCGCCCTCTCGCCGCTCGGCGTGGCCGTTGGGGTCGTGATCTCGAATGCCGTCGCCGAGCGGACGCTCGAGCTCATGTTCGCTGCCCTGGCGCTCGTGTTCGCGGTTCAGCTTTTCCGCCGCGCGCTGAGATCGCCGACGGCACCGAATTCGGTGCGGTCGGGTTCGGGCTCCAGCGGGGCGGCAGGTCCACACGACTGACCCGCGACTTCGTCGCTAGCCCAAACCATGTTCCAAGGCACCTTTGACCGACGCATCCAGGGCGTTCAGCCGATAGAGGGCGAGCGCCTCGGCGGAGCTGAATCCCCGCGATCTGGGGCCCGTGCCCTCACGCACGCGAGCGGGGCCGCTATCCGGGCCGTGGTGCGAGAGCACGCAGTGGAGCAGGGCAAGCCCACGCTCGGCGGGCAGGTCGCCCGCCGCCGTCGCCACCATCTGCGCTCCGATCGCCAGATGGCCGAGCAGCCGGCCCTCGTCGCTGACCGCGAACTCCGCCTGGTAGGTGAACTCCCGCGTCTTGCCGACGTCGTGGACGAGCGCCGCAGACATCAGCAGGTCGGAGTCGAGCCTGGGATGAAGCTGGCAGACCTCGCCCACCAGCGTCCCCACCGAAACGGTGTGCTCCAGCAGCCCACCGAGGTAGGCGTGATGCCCTGCCCTGGTGCACGGGGCACGCCGGAATTCGCTCGCCGACGGCTCGGCGAACAGCAATCGTTCGACGACGGCGCGCAGGCCGGCGTCGTGAATCTCGCGGCACAGGTGCTCGAGGAAGCCCTCGAGCTCCTCCACCGAGCGATACGCGGCGGGCAGGAACTCGGCAGGATCGAACGACCCGGGCTCCAGGCGGCGCACGTCGTCGAGCTCAGCTGCCAGCTCACCCTTGAAGCGCTCGACCTTGCCGCGAGCCAGCACGGCGTCGCCGCGGTCGAAGCGCAGGCCGATCCGGTCCGCCTCGCGGAAGACGCGGCCCGGGAGCTTGCCGCTTCGGTCGCGCAGCTCGAGCGACAGGTAGGCGCTCCCGTTTCGAGCCGTCAACCGATCCTTGCGCACGCATGCGAACCGGCCCTCGAACCGCTGACCGGGGCGCAGCTCCCCGATCGTGGGCCGCGCCCGCGCCCGCTGCCCGGTTGAGATCGCCACCGCGGCTTCCATCGGCCGATCGTGAACCCCGCGCCGGACGGCTCGGGCGAGGTAGTCTCGCCCCCATGGATCCCGTCATCTGGGAGGCCGATCCGCCCCAGCTTCGCTCGCCCATCCTGGTCTGCGCCTTCGCGGGGTGGAACGACGCGGCCAATGCGGCCAGCGCGGCGCTGGAGGCGGTCGCCGCCTCACTGGACGGGGACGTTGTCGCCCGGATCGACCCAGAGGAGTTCTACGACTTCCAGGTCAACCGCCCCACGATCAGCCTGGTCGAGGGCCAGACCCGGCAGATCGACTGGCCTGAGAACGAGCTGCTGACAGTCAGCGTGCCCACCGCGGATCGCGATCTGGTCCTGCTCAGCGGGGTCGAGCCAAACATTCGCTGGCGCACGTTCGCCGACGCGATCCTGAGGGCCGCCGAACGCCTTGGAGTGCGGATGGTGATCACTTTGGGAGCCCTGATCGCCGACGTCGCCCACACGCGTCCCGTGCCGATCACTGGCCTTGCCTCCGACCCCGACCTTGTCGAGCAGCTGGGCCTCAGCCGCTCCAGCTACGAGGGCCCGACCGGGATCGTCGGCGTGGTGCACGACGCCTGCCGGCGGCGCGAGATCACGTCGGCGAGCCTTTGGGCGGCGGTCCCGCACTACGTCGCCGCAGTCCCCAATCCGAAGGCGGCACTGGCACTGTTGCGCCGCCTGGAGGGACTGACGGGCATCGCAGTCGAGGCCTCTGACCTCGAGGACGCCACGGGGCGCTTCGAGGAACAGGTCGATCGGGCCGTCTCCGCGAACCCGGAGATCGAGGAGCTGGTGCAAAACCTGGAGGCTGCGCAGGAAGGCGAATTCGACCCCACCCGGGAGGTCCCATCAGCCGACGACATCGCCCAGGAGTTCCAGAGCTTCCTCCGTCAGCGAGGCACGGACAAGAACTGAGCTCCGCTCTCGGCTCGAGCCTCAGGCCTCCGACGCCGGGCAAATGAGGCGATAGTCGCACCAGCTGCAGATCTCGTACGAGGGTCGGGGCTCGAAGTCCTGGCCCTCGATCCCAGCCGCAACCTCCAGCGCCGTACGCTCAACCCGCTCGGCGTCATCGGGGGCCGCCGGCACTCGCACCCGCTCGTCCTCGAGCACGTACCAGTAGCTGCCCAGCTCGGTCTCGACCTGCCACGCTTCACGAGCACCGAGCCGGTAGAGAGCCAGCTGCACGTCCTCGCCAGAATCGGCCCTGCGCTCCCCGGTCTTGTAGTCGATCAGCTCGTATGCGCCCTCCGGGAGCAGATCGACGCGATCAACCCGGCCGCGGAGCTGGTGGGGACCGATCGAAAAGGCGAAGGCCCGTTCCAGCCACACAGGTCTCGACTGGGAGCGCAGGTGATGCTCGTGATAACGGGCCAGGGACGCCACGGCTCGATCCCGGTACTGGAGCTCATCGTCAGAGGAGCCGAACCCCGAGCGCCGCCAGCCCGCCTCGAACAGCGCCAGGAGCCGGTCGAGGCCTCCGGCCGGCGATGGCGGTTGGCTGCTCCCCGACCCGGCAGCCAGCGCTTCGGCGCGCAGTTGCTCGCCGTGAAAGCGCTCCAGGACCTGGTGGATGAGGATCCCGAACCGCTGGTTGATCGTGGGCTCCTGCGGGATCGCAAATACGCGCGCGAACTTGTACTTCAGCGGGCAGGTCCGGTAGAGGTCGATATCCGAGGCCGACAGCGCCAGGCCGTCTCCGCGACGAGGGATGAACTGCTCCAGTGACGGCTCCCGCCGCGTGGCGACCAGCTCACGCCGGGCCGCCAAGTCGCGTTCCTCGCCGATCACGAACTCGTCCAGCGTCGACGCCTCCAGCGCGGCGCGCTGCTCCGGCGAGGCGGCGCGGCCAAGCAGCTCGTTGAGGGCCTCCAGAGCCTCGGCGGCGGGCTCGGCGCCCGGGCTCTGGACCAAAGCCGCAAGCTTGATCAGCTCCAGGTAGCGGGCCACCGCCTGGGTCACGTCCTCGGCAGTATCAAGGCGCATCTCCGAGAGAGCCGAGCCGGCCCTCCAGGATGCCTCGAGCGCCTCGTCGCGAAGCATCCGGTAGGTGGAGTGGAGCCCCTCGGCGGGCCCGAACAACTCCTCGGTCTGCACTTCCTCCTCGGCGGCCAGAGCATCCCGGGCGGCCTCATACAACGCAGAGGCCGGAACCGGACCTTCGCCGGTGGTCTCGGGCCACGAGAGGACCAGGGCGCCACTGGCGCGCGTCATCGCCAGGTAGGCAAGTCGAGCGGGACGCTGCGAGGCCGGGGTGCCGGCCTCCGGCTCCGCCTCTGCATCGGCGGGCGACTCCCGGAGCAGCGGCTCCGGTACCCAGGCCCCATCAGGGTCGCGCGCGGAGATCGCCCCCCGATGAAGGCCGAGCAGGTAGACGTGCTCGAACTCGAGCCCCTTCACCTGCTCCGGCTCGGCCAAAACGACCTCTCCCGGAGGGGGCGCAGAGGAGTCGACAGGGTCGAGCTCGCCCGCGTCGGCTACCGCGGTCAGGTGGCGAACGAAGTCCCGTACCGAGCCGCGGGGCTCACGCTGCGTCCAGGCGGCCGCTAGCTCCGAGAGGCGCGAGAGGCTCTGCAGCCGCTCCGCCGCTTCGGGGGTGGCAACGAAGAGACGATGGCGACGCAAGCCGATGCGCTCGATGAGCCGCCGCACGAAGACATCCGCCCGCATCTCCTCCAGCGCCCGGGCGGCGGCCTGGTGCAGCTTCAGGAACGCCTGGATCCGATCGCGGGCCTCGGGAGGCAGCTGGGGACTCTCGAGCGCGGCCTCGAGGGCCGAGATCATGTCGAGCTTGCGCCGCCGCGCGATTGCCGTGCACCGCGCCAGATCGATCGAGCGAAGCTCGACCGGCGGGCGCGTCACGGCCCGCACGACCGCCGCCGAATCGGTCGGATCGGCGAGCATCCGCAACCAGGCCAGCACATCGCGGACCTCGGGCCGCTGGAAGAGGGCAGCGTCGCCCGCGAAGCGGAAGGGCACCCGGCGCTCCTCGAGGGCCGCGGCCACGAGGCGCGCCTCGCGCCAGCCGGAGCCGACGATGACGCAGACGCCCTCGGGGTGCACCTCGCCAGCCGCCAGCAGGTGCTCGATCTCCCGCGCCGCGGCCTGGGCCTCGGCACGCTCCCCGCTACAGCGCCAAAACCTAACTCCGCCGGCATGTTCCGCTTCGCGTCCGCTGCCGGCGGGTTCGGGCGCCATCGGGGCGGCAGGTTCACTCGCAGAGGGAGCCGGAGGCGACCGGTCATCCGGCGAAGCCGGATGCGTGACTTCGTCGCTAGCCCGGGCCGATCCACGTTCAGCCAGGGCGGATACGGCGGCAGCCGCACGCTCGATGGTGGGGCCGAAGCGAAGGGGGCGGTCGAGGACGACCTGCTCCGCGTCGGGGTGGCTGTCCATGAACGATGGTGCGGGGTCGCGGACGGCCTGCGGCGGGCGGCGAATCGACTGGCCCACGTCACAGGCGCAGACCAGGTTGCCGTGTTCGGCTGCGAGCACCTCCACCAGCGCGCGATGGGCCGCTCCAGCGTCCTCGAGCTCGTCCACCATCAGGAAGTGGAAGCGCTCCGACAGCGCACGCCGGACATCGGCCCGCTCGTGGAGCAGGCGCTCGAGCTCGATCACGAGGTCGCCTGAGTCGAGGCTGGCGCAGTCGCGCAACACGCGGTCGTGACTGGCGTAGAGCTCAGCGAACTCGCGCTCACGCCGCGCTCGCTCGCGCTCGGCCGCACCCTTCGCCTCACGCTCCCGTTGCTCGGCCCAGTCGCGCAGGCGGCCAGGGGTTATCCGCTCCGCCTTCAGCGCGTCGATGCGACGCAGGAGCCTTGCCAGGAGCCCCGCCGGGTTGCCGCGGATCTCGTGCCGTCGCAGCGAAAGCTCGTCGAGCCGGTCGAGCAGCATCGCCAACCGGTCCGCGGCACGGACGGTGGCGAAGAACGGATCCAACCCCGCCTCCAGCGCGTGCTCCCGGAGCAGGCGCTCTGCGACCACCTCATAGGTCGAGATCCAGAGCTCCTCATAGGGCAGCTCGATCAGCGCCCCGGTGCGCTCCCGCAGGCGAGTGGAGGCCGCTCGGGAACGCGTGAGCACCATGATCCGTGCGGGAGCCGTCCCCGTGGAGACGAGCCGGGCGAACCGGGCGGCGAGCGCCTCGCTGCGCCCGGAGCCCGCGCGTCCAACCACCAGCAAGGGGCCCGGACCATGCCCGGCGACCCGCAGCTGGCCGTTCGTGAGCTCTCTCCCGAACCCGCCCTGGTCCTCCATTTGTCTAACGCTAGCGGGACGGGCAGGAGTCACCATGGCCTCTACCATGGCCCCGGTGGATTGGCTTTCCGCCTGCCGGCGCATGGTCGCGGCCCAGCGCGAGCTCTTCGCCGAGCAACGCGGCATCGCCGCGCGCACGGTCTATGCCGGAATCGGCGAGGGAGGTGACCGCGCGCTCGCCATCGATCGCCGGTGCGAGGACATCGTCTTCGCTGAGCTGGAGCGGCTGCACGCCGACGGGCACGAGTTCACGGCGATCTCCGAGGAGCGCGGCGAGGTGGCCTTCGGCGGCTCCGACTCGGTGGTTCGCGTGGTCATCGATCCCCTCGACGGCTCGCTGAACGCCCGCCGCATGCTTCCCACCCACTCGCTCAGCTTGGCGGTCGCAAACGGCTCGACGATGGCCGACGTCGAGCTCGGGTACGTCTACGACTTCGGCGCCTACGAGGAGTACTTCGCGCGGCGGGGTCGGGGAGCCACCTTGGATGGCCGGGAGCTGCGAGCCCAGGGGCCTGGTTTCGGCCTCGAGGTGGTGGGGATCGAATCGGCGAAACCGGAGCGCACGCTGCCCCTGCTCGAGGCGCTCGCGGGCAAGGCGTATCGCATCCGAGCCGTCGGCTCGATCGCGATTTCCCTGTGCTACGTGGCCGGAGGGCGCTTCGACGGGATGCTGACCGGCCGTGCCTGCCGCTCCGTCGATGCCGCCGGCGGACAGCTGATTGCACGCGAGGCCGGCGCCGAGGCGATCTTCGACGGGGAGGGCCTGGATGTGTCCCTCGACCTCGGGGCTCGTTACCACGTCGCCGCCGCGCTTGACGCCGAGCTGCTGGCCACGGTGCTCAAGGCGCAGGAGGGGGCCGAGCCGACGCCGGAGCCCAGCTCGTGAGCGCGAGCCAGTTCGTCGACTGGGGACTGGCCGAGCGTGTGGCCCTGGCGGTTGGGGGCAACGATGATGGGCCGGGTCTCTTCGACCAGGAGGCCTTGGACTCCGCCTGCACCGAGGCAACGGCCCTGGCGCTCGACTACTCGCGTCTAAGTCCCGACGGCAAGCTGCCACGACCGGAGTTGGTCGATCGCGCGGAGTGGACGCGGCTCGGCCTACGAACGCTGCGGGAGCTCTCGGAGGGGCTCGAGCCCCAGATCGCCGACGGGCTCTCGTTCCCCGGCCCGCTCGGGAGCATTGCCCGCTCGCTGGCAGGTCGGGCCGCCGGCGCCGAAGCCGGGATCGCAGTCGGCTACGGGTCGCGCAAGGTGCTCGGACAGTACGACGTCGCGCTTGTGCCGACGGAGCGGCAACCGCGACTCGTCTTCGTGGGCGCCAACCTCGCCGCCGCACAACTCGAGCTGGGCGGGGATACGGGCGTCTTCCTGCGCTGGATAGCGGTTCACGAGAGCACGCACGCGATTCAGTTCGCCTCCGTACCCTGGCTCCGGCCGCATCTGGGTGCCCTCATCGAGCAGCTCGTAGGCGGCGCTTCGACGCGGCTCGACCAGGGCTCGCTCCGGGCGCTGGCGCGCCGGCTGCTCCACAGCGACCCTCGCGCCGCGGTTCGCACCATCCTGCGCGGCGACCTCGCGCGCCTGCTTGCGGGGCCCGAGCAGCGCGCCACACTCGATCGCCTCCAGGCGGCGATGTCGGTGATCGAAGGCCATGCCGAGCACGTCATGGACGCCGCCCCTCGCGACCTCGATCCAGGTTACGCCCGCCTTCGCGGGCGGCTCGAGGCCCGGCGAACGAGCCGGAGCGGACTGGGTGAAGTGATCCTGAGGATCCTGGGGCTGGAGCTCAAGCTTCGCCAGTACCGGGTGGGCAAGAGCTTCTGTGACACCGTCGTTGCGGAGGCGGGAATCGAGGGGCTGAACCGAGCCTGGCGCGAGTCCGAAGCGCTGCCGACCCTCCCCGAGCTCGAGCAACCCCGCGCGTGGCTTGCCCGGGTCGGGGCCACCTCGCCCGCCCGCGCCGCCTAGACGGCGCTGTAACCAGGGGGACTGCCTCGGGTACAAACACCTGTTCGGGTTGATAGACTCGAACAACCTTAGAAATAAGGACATCCGAGAGGCAAACAAGACCCACCCGAGGGGGATTCACGAAACATATGTCAGCCAACGGCAATACCCAGGCCAGGGCCACCACCACGGCCGGCCGCACACAGAGCACGGGACGCGGCCGCAGTGACGGCGCCGCGCGCCGCCCGACTCAGACAGCCCGCAGCGGCAGCGTCGCGTACGCGCGGCAGACCGCCGAACGAACCGTCGACGTTCCAGTCGGAGCGGCGCTGAGCGTGGCCGACCGCGTGACCGAGATCGTCGAGCCATTCACCGCGCGCCAAAGCGCCGAGCGCGAGCTGAAGAGCATCCGCACGCGGGTCGAGCGGGACCTGAACAGGTTCGAGCGACGCGGTGCCAGCGTGCGTCGCAAGGCGAGAACGCGTGTGCGGCAGACCCGCAACCGGGTGGAGCGCGAGCTCAGGCAGCGGCGCCGCAGCGTCCGGACCACGGTGAAGCGGAATCGCGTCAAGGCCGAGGATGGCCTGAAGCGCGCCCAGACCACCGTCACAGAGCGCGTCTCGACGCTGGTCTAAACGCTTAGCCCGGGTTCGCCTCGAGAGGTGGCGAGCCCGGAGGGAGCTGTCCGCGGGGGAGGTCGCCGCATCGCGGCGGCACGGGGGCCTTGCCCCCTATCTCGCGGGCAGACACAGCAACCTCTCCTCCCAAGGATCGACCGGCCCCAGTGGCCGGTCGATCTGCGCCTGCGACAATCAAGCTGAATGGCACAGCCCACCAAGGAACAGATCACACAAGCTCTGACCGCGGTCATCGACCCGGAGCTTCGGCGATCGATCGTCGATCTGGGAATGGTCCGCTCGATCGAGGTTGGCGATCGAGGCGAGGTCGCGGTGGTGGTCTCGCTGACCACCCCAGGGTGCCCGATTCGCTCGCACTTCCAGCAGGCAGTCACCGAGCAGGTGAGCCGCCTCGATGGCGTCTCGGGTGTGGTGGTGGACTTCGACGTCCTCTCTAACGAGGAGAAGGGCCGACTTCAGCAGACGCTCGGCCGTCAGCGCCTGCCCCAGGGCGCGCTGGCCCAGGTCAAGAACATCGTCTGCGTCGCCTCCGGCAAGGGAGGAGTGGGCAAGTCGACCATGACCGCCAACCTGGCCGCGGCTCTGGCGGCGGACGGCAGCGCCAGCGGAGCCCTCGATTGCGACGTCTACGGCTACTCGATCCCTCGCATGCTCGGCGTCAACCGCAAGCCCGAGGTCAACGCGGAACGAAAGATCGTGCCTCTGGGGGGCCCGGCCGGCGTCAAGGTGATGTCGATCGGCTTCTTCCTGGAGGACAACGCGGCCGTCGTGTGGCGCGGCCCAATGCTCCACAAGGCGATCCAGCAGTTCCTCGAGGATGTGGACTGGGGCGAGCTCGACTATCTGCTGCTCGACCTTCCGCCCGGTACGGGCGACGTCTCGATGACGCTGGCTCAGCTCCTTCCCCAGGCCAAGGTATTGGTCGTGACCACACCCCAGCCGGCGGCCCAGACTGTCGCCCGCCGCGCCGCCGAGATGGCGGGCAAGGTGGACCTCGAGCTGCTCGGGGTGATCGAGAACATGTCCGCCTTCACGGCGCCCGACGGCCAGCGCTTCACGATCTTCGGCGAGGGAGGCGGCCAACTCCTCGCAGACGAGCTGGACGTGCCCCTGATCGGCAAGGTGCCGCTCAGCGAGGCTCTCCGTGAGCACGCAGACGCGGGAGCCCCGCTCGTCCTCGAGAACCCCGACGCCCCGGCCGCCCAGGCAATCCGCGACGCGGCGCGGGGCATCGTCGCCGCCACGCCGCACGAGCTACCGGTGATGCAGGCGCCACCGGCCGCAGCAGTCGCTCAAGCGCCCGTTGGGGGCACTGAGCTGCCGGTTATTTCGAGTAGTACCCCGAGTTGATCTCGATGTACTTGGCCCACTCGTCGGGCAGCTGATCCTCGGCGAAGCAGGCGTCCACCGGGCAGGCCTCAACGCAGGCGTCGCAGTCGATGCACTCGTCGGGGTCGATATAGAGCTGCTCGACCCCCTCGTAGTCGGGCTCGTCGGGCGTCGGATGGATGCAGTCGACGGGACATACCTCCACGCACGAGTTGTCCTTGGTCCCGATGCAGGGCTCTGCGATCACGTAGGCCACGAGGGTCGGCATTGTAGTGACCACCCCCCTGTCGTCTGCCGAGTGGGCAGGTGCCGGGGCGTGGATAGAGTCCAGCGCCGATGATCCTGCTAACCGGGGCGAGCGGAACCGTGGGCAGGGCGCTCCTCCCGCTCCTGCTCGACGCGGGTCACGACGTGCGAGCGCTGGTGCGCGACCCGCGGGGCCTCGGCCGCCACCGGGTCGACGTGCAGATCGCGCTCGGGGACCTGGCGCGCCTCGGCGACCGGCATCTGCAGCGTCAAGCGCTGCGCGGAGCGCACACGGTGATCCACTTGGCCGCGGCGATCCGCGACGAGCCCCATGCCCGGGTGGAGGAGCTGAACGGCCTGGCCACAGCGCGCCTCTTGCGCGCCGCCGAGCGGGCCGGGGTGGGCCGCTTCGTGTTCTTCTCCGCGCTGGGCGCGAGCGCGTTTCAGCGGACCCGCTTCTTCCGGGCCAAGGCAGCCGCCGAGGAGGCGGTGGCAGCCTCGCCGCTCGAGACGGTGATCTTCGCGCCCTCGATCGTGTACGACCCCGGGGACCGCTGGGTGCGCCTTTTGAACCGGCTGGCGCTGCTTCCCGTGATCCCGATCTCCGGCTCGGGGCGATCTGCCTACCAACCGATCTGGGCGACGGACGTGGCGCGGTGCGTGATCTCGGCGCTCGACCGCCACGAACCGCACGCCCGCTACGAGCTCGGCGGCCCGGAGGTGCTCAGCTATGACGAGATCGCCCTCGCCATCGCCCGCGCCGCGGGGCGGGAGCGCCCGCTCGTGCACGTGCCGCTCGGCCTGGTCCACCTGAGCCTGGTCTTCCTGCGCCGAGTGTTCGGCGACGCGGTGTTCGCCACCTGGGAGGAGACCGAGCTGATGGAGGTCCCCATGACCACCGGGCGGGGCACGACCGATGCGCAGAGCCTTGGCGTGGATCCTCTGCCGCTTCACGAGGTGCTGAGCAGCGCCGCCTCGTAGGGGCCCGCAGACGCGAAGGGCCCGGCATGGCCGGGCCCTTCACACCGCTTCCTGAGAGGCGGACTGGCTACATCATCCCGCCCATGTCGGGCATGCCAGCGCCGGCGCCGGCGCCATCCTTCTCGGGTGGCTCCGCCACGATCGCCTCCGTCGTGAGGATGTTCTTGGCGATCGAGGCTGCGTTCTGCAGCGCGGACCGCGTGACCATCGTCGGGTCGATGACGCCGTCCTTGATCAGGTCGCCGTACTCACCGCTCTCCGCGTTCAGGCCCTCGCCCGGCTTCATGCCGCGCACCTTGTCGATCACCACCGAGCCCTCGAACCCGGAGTTGTCGGCGATCTGACGGAGCGGCTCCTCGAGCGCGCGGCGGACGATCTCCGCCCCGGTGCTCTCGTCGCCGTCGGTCTGGCCGCTGTCGATCGCGTCCTGGGCGTTCACCAGCGCCACGCCGCCGCCCGGAACGATGCCCTCCTCGAGCGCCGCCCGGGTCGCCTGCAGCGCGTCCTCGACGCGATGCTTCTTCTCCTTCATCTCGGTCTCGGTGGCAGCGCCGACCTTGACCACGGCAACACCGCCGGCGAGCTTCGCCAGCCGCTCCTGGAGCTTCTCGCGGTCGAAGTCCGAGTCCGTGGACTCGATCTCGGAACGGATCTGGTTGATCCGCCCCTCAATCTGCTGCTTCTCGCCGGCTCCGTCGATGATCGTGGTCGTGTCCTTGTCGACAACGACGCGGCGGGCCTTGCCGAGCTGGGAGACCTGCGTGTTCTCGAGCTTCAGCCCCATCTCCTCGGTGATCACCTCGCCGCCGGTGAGGATCGCGATGTCCTCGAGCATGCGCTTGCGGCGATCGCCGAACCCGGGCGCCTTCACCGCAACGCCGGTGAATGTCCCGCGGAGCTTGTTGACGACCAGGGTGGCCAACGACTCACCCTCGACGTCCTCGGCGACCACGACCAGCGGCTTGCCGCTCTGCATCACCTGCTCCAGCAGGGGCAGCATGTCGCGCACGGAGCCGATCTTCTGGTTCGCGATCAGGATGTACGGCTCGTCGAGCACTGCCTCCATGCGGTCCTGGTCGGTGATCATGTACGGCGAGACGTAGCCCTTGTCGAACTGCATCCCCTCGGTGAACTCGAGCTCCATGCCGAAGGTCTGGCCTTCCTCGACGTTCACGACTCCGTCCTTGCCGACCTTCTCGATCGCGTCCGCGATCACATTGCCGATCTCGTCGTCGGCAGCCGAGATCGCCGCCACGCGGGCGATCTGGTCCTTCCCGGCGATCTCCCGCGACTGCTTGTCGCGCAGGTTCTCAACCACCTGATCGACGGCCTTCTCGATCCCGCGCCGCAGCGCCAACGGGTTGGCGCCGGCGGCAACGTTCCGAAGGCCCGAGCGCACCATCGTCTGGGCCAGCAAGGTGGCCGTCGTGGTGCCGTCGCCGGCCACGTCGTTGGTCGCCGTCGCGACCTCGCGCACCAGCTGCGCGCCCTGATTCTCGAACACGTCCTCGATCTCGATCTCGCGCGCGATCGTGACGCCGTCGTTGGTGATCGTCGGGGCGCCGAACTTCTTGTCGAGCACCACGTAGCGCCCCTTCGGGCCGAGGGTCACCTTGACCGCGTTCGCGACGGCGTCAACGCCGTCTTGAAGCGCGGTCCGCGCGTCGGCCGCGTACTTGAGCTCCTTGTGAGCCATCTGTCTTCGTTCCTCCTTGTCGTTCTAAGTAAGTCTTGCCGGGCTAGAGAACCTTGGCCAGGACGTCCGACTCGCGGAGGACGAGCAAATCGTCCTGTCCCGGCACCTCGGTGCCCCCGTACTTGCTGTACAGGACCTCGTCGCCCTCGCTCACGTCGAGCGGGCGGCGCTTGCCGTCCTCGATCGGACCGTCGCCGACCGCGACCACCTTGCCCTTCTGGGGCTTCTCCTTGGCGGTGTCGGGGAGCACCAGGCCACTCGCGGTGGTCTCCTCCTCTTCGATCGCCTGGACGATCAACCGATCGCCGAGGGGCTTTAGCTTCATTCGTCTATTACCTCCGTCTGCAAGTGGTTCCAGTTGTGCAGTGGTGCACTCCCTGGCACTCTACACAGGAGAGTGCCAAGGTGTTGGTCCCAGTGTAGCCGCCCGCCTCAGTGCGTCAACGATCTGAGTCACGTCGACTCAAATCGACGCGCTTGCGATCGCGGTCAGTCGGAGACCAGGAGGCGGCAGCCGAGCAGCTCGGCAAGGCCCTCGCCGCCGTTTCGCATCACCCAATCGTGGTTCCACTCGAACACTGGACGGGCGATCGGCGCCAACAGGTTCATCCACGGCTTGGTCGTGTGGACGTTCCACTCGTAGACGACGGCCGTCACCGGGTTGTTGCCGACGCCGTCCTCCTCGAACAGACGCCAGCGCCCCACCCCGGCCAGCTCTCCCTTGGCCTCCCCTTCCAACAGGTGCGGCCTATCGACCAGGGTGGTGGTCATCTCGAAGTCCAGGTCGTAAGGGAGCCTCGAGCGCCAGGTGTAGCGCTCAACCTGGCCGACGCCTGCCTCGTCGCCCTCGGCGAGGGTCTCGGAGGCGACCACGCCGCGCCACCACTGCGGCCAGCGCTCCGACTCCCAGATCGCGTCCCAGACCCGCTCGCGGGGGGCCTCCAGGCACCAGGTGGTGAGAAACTCGTACTGCATTCCGTTGACTAGTTCCGCGACGGGGTTTCGCCGTTGCCGAATTGTTGGCCGGGCGACTCGACCACCTGCGAGAAGCGGATCACGGTCACGGTGTCTTCGTGGGTGACGTCCGTTCCGTAGATCTGGCGCAGGAAGCCGACCGTCTCGTCGAGCCGGCGGAACTCGGGGTTGTCGTGCTCGATGTCACGGGGGGACAGGTCGCGCACGCGTTTTACCTCGACGTCGTCGATCACCGCGGTGAAGATCTTCTCTCGCGGGCTGTGCTGATAGCCGACAGTGATCCAGACGATCTGGCCACGCTGGTACTTGCGCGACTTATCGCCCAGCCGGATCGTGGCCGTCTTTCGGCCCCGCTTGAGCTGATCGACGAACGCGGGCGAGAAGAAGTTGAGCGCGAACGGGCCGCCCGTCATGGCGATCGCAGCCTAACGGGATTCCAGATGGCCCCGCTATTCCGGATAACCCTCGGTGCCGATCAGGGGCACGAAACGGCACGGGCCGATCACGGTTCGCTCCAGTCCCTGGCCGGTCTTCGGGGCCGCCTCCCCTGCCACCCGCCGGAACACCGTCAGCATGTCGGCCGTGTGCGTGGCGATCGGAATCACGAGGCGACCGCCGGGAGCGAGCTGCTCGATCAGCGGCGGGGGCGGCGATGGCGATGTGGCATGGACGGCTATCGTCTCGAAGGGTGCACGGTCCGGGAGGCCCGCGCTCCCGTCCGCGACCACCGCCTCGACATTGCGGATGCCCATCTCGGCGAGCAGCCCCTGCGCGCCAGCGCACAGCTCCTCAATGCGCTCGACGGTGATCACCTCGGCGGCCAGCATGGCCAGGACGGCGGCCGAGTAGCCGGAGCCTGTCCCGATCTCCAATACACGTTCCGAGCCCTGCAGCGCCAGCGCTTCGCAGATGGCGGCCACGATCCAGGGTTGAGAGATCGTTTGACCATGCCCGATTGGCAACGCGGAGTCCGCATAGGAGCGCCTCCGGTAGCGCTCTGGCACGAACAGCTCCCTGGGGACTGCCGCCATCGCGGCCAGCACGCGCTCGTCGCGAATCCCGCGCCGTCGGAGCTGCCACTCCACCATCTCGGCGCGCTGGCCGGCGAACTCGGCCGCGCTGGGGATCCGTCGCATCAGAAGATGTAAGCGCGGAGCCGGCGGGGTTCGACGACCGTGACGCGCCCCCGCCCGACGCTAACGACGCCCGCGCGCTCGAGCGTGGCGAGGAAACGGCTGACGCTCTCGCGCGAGGTGCCCGCCAGCTGGGCAAGGTCGGCCTGCGTCATCCGGATCGTCACTCCGCTTCGCCCATCTGGTGCCGCCTCTTCTGCGATGAGCTGCGTGAGCACCCCCGCAACACGGCTCGGCACGGTCTGGAACGACTGCCGCGCGACGCGCTCGTTGGTCTCCCGAAGCCGTCGCGTCAAGGCGGCGACCAGCTTCACCGAGATCTGCGAGTGCTGGCCGAGGAGGCGCCGGAAATCCGCTGCTCCCAGAGCCAGCAGCGAGCAGTCGCTGAGGGTTTCGACGCTCGCGGAGCGGGCCTGTCCGTCGAGCATCGCCAGTTCACCGAAGATGTCCCCGGGGCCCAGCGTGGCGAGCGCGATCGCCCTTCCATCCGGGTGCTCGCGAGTCACTCGCAGGTCACCTGAGCGAACCAGGTAACAGGCGTCGCTTCGGTCGCCCTCGTGGAACACGCGCACTCCCGCCGGGTAGGAGCGGGGAATGGCGACGCGCGAGATCCGCTCCAGCTCCTCTCGTGAGAGCTCGGAGAACAGCGGCACGCGTGAGAGAAGCTCGACCGGATCGTCGGCGCTCATGCTTCCTTCCGCACGACGCGATTATCCCCCGTTCGCGGGGCGCGGCGCACTGAAATGGCAAGTAGGACGGCCCGAGCCGTCGGCACTGGGATTTGGCGACTTTATGGCGACATGCGCCCCAAAAGCGCCAATGGAGGGCGTTCAGCGAAGCCCTACGCCGAGGCCACCAGCCGCCGTGGCTGGCGCGAGAAGCCGGCTGCGATCAGTGTCTCCTCCAGCTCGGAGCCGATCACGGGCTCGCCGTCGAGACGCTCGATCCCCAGCCGCGGTAGCAGCCCCTCTTGGACGGCGCGCGCGAGCTCGCCGACGGCGTCCGCCAGCCCCTCCGTCTCCAGGTCGCGTAGGCGCAGGATGCCGCGGCCGCCGCGCTCGATGAACAGGAGCGGCTCGCCGTCGCGGAGCAGCACGTAGGCGCCCGGCGTCCGGCTCGGGCGCCGTCCCCCGGGGCCGTCGCCGCGCTTCGGCCACGGCACGCCGGCGCCAAAGGGATTCGCGGGATCGGTGGCGGCCAGGAGCAGGTAGCGACCGTCGGCGCTGGGCAGCGAGCGAAGCCGCTCGACCGCGCCCGGGAGAGCGAATTGTGCTCCGCCGAGGCCCTCCACGAAATAGCCGCGGCGAGCCGTGCCCAGCATCTCGAGATTGGACATCTCGCCATACAGGCTCGCGAACCCACCGGGAATACCCTCGGCCAGCACGATCTCCCGGGTCACGATCCCGTAGCGCTCGAGCATCAACTCCGCCTGCGCCCGCAGCCGCGGGCCGGCGGATGGGGCGTTCTGGAACAGCGGCTCCGTCAGCGACCACCGGCCCTGCACCGCTTGGCCGGCGGCGCCGCGACGGGCCGCAAAGCGCCTGCCACGGCGTTGCTGCTCGCGCTGCACGCTCCGAAGCCGCGGGGCCCGCAGGGGCGCGAAGGCGTCGTTGGTCACCTCCCCGCTCCAGGCGAGATCCCAAAGGGCGGTGTGCAGCTCCTCGGCACCGAAATCCAGCTCGCCCACCAGATCGAGCCAGAAACACGGACGCTGCCCGAGCAGTTCCCGGATGGCGTCGTGTGCCTCGCCGACCGAAGTCTCCAGCTTCAGATTGGCCGGCGGCGGGCCTGCGAGCCGAACGTCCTCGCGGAAGTAGAGCGCCACCCTCCCGCCGCTTCGCCCGAGCGCGCCGGCTCCGATCCAGACCAGCTCACCGGCCGTGCACAGCTCGTCGAGCCAGACGGGGCTGTAGGCGCCCAGCCTGCGGGGCAGCACGTCGCGCTCCCAGACCTCCGGCGTGAGCGCGACACCCTGGAGGGGCACCAGCGCCTCGCGCAGCCGGTCGGGGCCGGCACCGGCCGCGCGGCGGGCATCCACGTTCTGCCAACTCGGCAGAAAGCGCGCCAGCTCGCGCGGGTCGACCGCCTCGGCCTCGGCGCGCAGATGGGCCAGGCTTGCCCGCCGCAGGCGCCGCAACACGTCTGGATCGCACCACTCGCGCTCGCTGCCGCCGGGGAGCAGCTCTCCGCGCACCAGCTCGCCGTCCCGCTCCAACTCGCGCAACGCCGCCGAAGGGTCCGCGCCGTAGCGACGGGCGAGCTGTCCGGCGGGGAAGGGCACGTGGGTGCGCGCGTAGCGGCGAACGAGGGCCACCATCGCGTCTGGCAGGTCTGCCAGGAACGCCTCAGGGAGCCCCGGAGGCGGCGGCACGCCGAGCGCATCGCGGTAGAGCGCCGCATCCTCCGCCGCGATCCACCGCTCCTGGCGGGCGACCCGAACGCGGGCGGCACGGCGCTCGCGCTCGAGCTTCTCCAGCATCGAGTCGGCCGAGTAGCCCTCGGCCACCCGCTCGGCGCACTCGGCGGTGGTCAGGTCGCCGAGGCGGCGGAGGATCTGTTGGAGGGCGTCGCGATCCTTTGCGCGTGCGATCTCGGCGCGGTGCTGAAGCGAGTTCTCCACCTCGATCAGCGCCTCTGGGTCGATGAGCTCTCGCAGCTCCTCCTGGCCGAGCAGCTCGCGAAGCAGCTCACGGTCCAGCGACAGCGCCGCCGCACGCCGCTCGGCGTTCGGCGTATCGCCCTCGTACATGTAGGTGGCGACGTAGTCGAACAGGAGCGAGGATGCGAACGGGGAGGCCGTTGGCGTCTCCACCTCGACGAGGGAGACCCGGCGGGTCGAGAGGTCCCTCAGCAGCGACTCCAAGCTGGGCAGGTCGAGGACGTCACGCAGGCACTCGCGGTAGGTCTCGAGCACGATCGGGAACCGGGGGAAGTCCTTGGCCACCTCGAGCAGGCTCTGCGCCTTGAGGCGCTGCTGCCAGAGCGGCGTCCGCTTTCCCGGATAGGCACGAGGAATCAGCAGCGCCCGGGCGGCGTTCTCGCGGAACCGGGCGCCGAACAGCGCCGAGCCGCCGAGCTCCCGCACCACCAGATCCTCGACCTCGTCGGCATCGAGCAGGACCAGGTCGGACGGGGGCGCCTCGTCGGCATCGGGGAGGTGGACGACGATGCCGTCGTCGGACCAGATGGCGTCCGCCTCCAGGTCGTGCTCGTCGCGGATCCGAGCCGAGAGAGCCAGGCCCCAGGCGGCGTGGACCCGCCCGCCCCAGGGCGACAGCACGCACAGGCGCCAGTCGCCGATCTCGTCCCTGAAGCGCTCCACCACCACGGTCTCGTCGGAGGGGACCACGCGGGTGGCTGCCTGCTGCTCCCGCAGATAGGCGACCAGGTTCTCTGCCGCACGCCGATCGAGGTCGTAGTTGGTCGCCAGGTCCTTGGGATCCGCGCTCACGGCCTCGCGGGCGAAGGCGCCGATCGCCTTGCCCAGCTCCGCCGGCCGACCAACCCCATCGCCCTTCCAGAAGGGCACCGCGCCCGGAACTCCCGGCGCCGGGGTAACGATCACCCGGTCGCGCGTGATCTCCTCGATCCGCCACGTGGTGGCCCCCAGCAGGAAGGTCTGGCCCGGACGAGCCTCATAAACCATCTCCTCATCGAGCTCGCCAACCCGGCGGCCGTCCGGCAGATGGACGCCGTAGAGGCCGCGGTCGGGAATCGTGCCGGCGTTGGTCACCGCGAGCTGTTTGGCCCCGGGTCGGCCCCGGATGATTCCGGCCGCGCGGTCCCAAACCAGCCGCGGGCGGAGCTCGGCGAACCGGTCGGACGGATAGCGGCCGTCGAGCATGTCGAGGACGTTTTCGAGCTGTTCCCGGGAGAGCTCCGAGAAGGGCTCGGCCGCGGTGACCAGGCGCTCGACCTCGTCCACCTCCCACTCGTCGTCGGCGCACATCGAGACCAGGTGTTGCGCGAGCACGTCGAGCGGGTTGCGAGGGATAACCGTCTCCTCGATCTTCCCCTCCCGCATCATCCGCGCTACCACGGCGCACTCGAGCAGGTCCGCGCGGAACTTCGG
>Ga0134122_10000066_pt1 | contig 54217 bp, 52 predicted proteins | sample KB302_FD_96461 | JGI IMG/M metagenome (GOLD analysis project Ga0134122, IMG submission 96461) | Terrestrial soil microbial communities without Nitrogen fertilizer from Kellogg Biological Station, Michigan, USA - KB3-0-2 | ecosystem: Environmental > Terrestrial > Soil > Unclassified ... | reverse complement strand
CCTTCGACATCGACGCCAACGGCATCGTCCACGTGTCCGCCAAGGACCTGGGCACCGGGAAGACCCAGGCGGTGCGCGTCATCTCCAACTCCGGCCTGTCGGAGCAGGAGATCCAGCGGATGATCGCCGACGCCCAGTCCCACCAGTCGGATGACGCCAAGAAGCGCGAGCTGGCGGACCTCAACAACAACGCCGAGGGGCTGATCTACACGACCGAGCGGTCGCTGGAGGAGTACGCCAACATCCTGACGGAGAAGGACCGGCAGGAGATCAAGGCGGACCTCGAGCAGCTCAAGGTCATCCTGAAGACGTCCGACCCGGTGAAGATCAAGGAGGCGATCCAGCGGCTGGAGGGCTCCGCCTACCGGATCGCCGACGCCATCTACACCAGCGAGCAGAAGTCGACCTAGCCCCGGGCTCCTGGACGGGCGGTGGGAGCGGGAGTCATGCCCGGCCCGTGCCTGGACTCCGGGCGGGTTTGACAGGTCATCCGTTATAACAGATCATCCGTTTTAACGGATAAACTTCTCGAGGTGGCAGTCATGGGCAACCGCTCGGGTGCAGCGGCGGTGGTCGAGCTCGAAGCCTATCGCCGCAAGCGGGCCGTTCATCAGCCGCCGAACCCGACACCCTCCATGCCGGGGTCCGTCCCGGTGGTGGTATGGGTGATGGTCTGGCCCAGGAGATGAAGTCCGTCCGAGAGAACACGCCGAAGAAGCCCGAGCCGCCCGGACCGAGCGAGGCGGAGGCGTGGGCGTACGAGGTCGCGCACGGCGAGGGCGCCGCCGACCTGGCGCCGGTGGTGGGGCGGAACCTCCGTAAGCTGCGCACGCAGCGCGGGCTGTCGCTGGAGCGGCTCTCCAAGCTCTCCGGGGTGAGCCGGGCCATGCTCGGGCAGATCGAGCTGGCGCAGAGCGCGCCCACCATCAACGTGGTGTGGAAGATCGCCCGCGCGCTGGAGGTGCCGTTCTCCGCGCTGATCGCCGTCGCCACCTCGGGCGGCACGCGGGTGATGCCGGCCGCGCAGGCCAAGCGACTCACCTCGCACGACGGCAAGTTCGTCTCCCGCGCGCTCTTCCCGTTCGACCAGCCGCGCAAGGCCGAGCTCTACGAGCTGCGCCTGGGCAGTCGCGGGGTGGAGAAGGCGGACGCGCACACCGCGGGCACCACCGAGAACCTGGTGGTGACCCAGGGCGTGCTGGAGCTGGAGGTGAACGGGGAGCGGCACCGCCTGGGCGCGGGGGACGCCATCATGTTCGAGGCGGACGTCCCCCACACCTACTCGAACCCCGGCTCGGTCGAGACCGTGATGTACCTGGTGATGACCTACGCCGAGCAGGTCGGCTGAGCGCCGGCTCCTTCGCCGTCGTGCACATCATCATGGGCATGCCGCGTTTCCCGGCGCGCCTGTGCTAAGCACGCGCGCGTCGAAAGGAGCCTCATGCTGCTCGCGCTCGCGCTGCTGGTCGCGGCCTCGCCGGCGCCGCCCCTCTCGCTTCACGGGACGGCGCTCACGCTGGACAACGGCCTGATCGTCATCGTCTCCGAGGACCACACCATCCCGGGCGTCGCCATGGGGGTGCTCTACCAAGTGGGCTCCAAGGACGAGGACCCGGGCCGCACCGGCTTCGCCCACCTCTACGAGCACCTGATGTTCATGGGCGCCCGCTACGTGCCCTACCCGCAGTTCGACGCCATCATGGAGGCCGCCGGCGGCAGCAACAACGCCACCACCACCAGCGACTACACCTGGTACTACGAGAGCGGCCCCTCCAACCTCCTGGAGACGTTCTGCTGGATGGAGGCGGACCGGATGGGGACGTTCGGCCTGGAGATGACGGACGAGAAGCTGGGCACCCAGAAGCCGGTCGTCCTCAACGAGCGCCGCCAGAGCTACGAGGCGCGCCCCTACGGCCTGGCGGACCTGGTCACCCAGGAGCAGCTCTGGCCGGAGGGACACCCGTACCACCACACGCCCATCGGCAGCGCCCACGACATCGAGGCCGCGCAGCTGGACGACGTGAAGCGCTTCTTCGCCCGCTGGTACGTCCCCTCCAACGCGGTCATCGCCATCGTCGGCGACGTGGACACCGCCCAGGCGCAGGCGCTGGTGAAGCGGTACTTCGGGTGGATCAAGTCGCCCCAGAAGCAGGAGCGCGCGCCCGCCCCTCCGCTCCCGCAGCGCGCCCAGCCCGTCAGCCAGTCGCTCACCGACAAGGTGGAGTCGTCCAAGCTGATCCTCGCCTGGAGCACGCCGCCGTTCACCAAGCCGGGCGACGCCGAGTTCGACGTGCTCGCCAACGTGCTCGCGCACGGGAAGGCCTCCCGGCTCTACCGGCGGCTGGTGCACGAGAAGCAGCTCGCCACCGAGGTGGGCGCCGCGCAGGCCAGCCGCGAGCTGGGCAGCGTCTTCGCCATCGAGGTCCTGGCGCGCCCCGGCAAGGGCCTGGCGGAGGTCCAGAAGGAGGTGGACGCCGTGCTCAAGGAGCTGCTCGCCAAGGGTCCCACGCCGGCGGAGCTGGACGCGGCGCGGATCGTCTTCCTCAGCGGCACCGCGCGCGGCCTGGAGGGGCTGGTCTCGCGCGCCCAGCTGATGGCGATGATGCAGGTCAACTACGGCGACCCCAACGCGCTCGCCAAGGACATCGCCCGCTATACCGCCCTCACCCCCAAGGCGGTGGCGGAGGCGGGGCGGAAGTGGCTGGGGCCGGGGCGGGTGGTCATCGAGGTGCACCCGGAGAGCGAAGCCGCCCCCAAGGCCGGAGGCGGCCGATGAGCAGCTCCCCGCGGAAGATCGCCCTCGCCCTCGGCGCCGCGCTGGGCCTCGCCGCCGCGTGCGTCACCCCCACCGCCATCCCGCCGGCCGAGCCCGCCAAGCCCGCGCCCAGGGAGCCGGCCCCGGCGCCCGCGCCGCCGCGCGTCCCCGTGCCGGGCGAGGAGGCCATCTCCAAGCGCCCCGCGCTGACGCCGCTGAAGCAGTTCGCGGCGCCGGTGCCGAAGCTGGTCACCTTGAAGAACGGCCTCAAGGTCTACGTCGTCGAGCGCAAGGGCGACGGCATCGAGGCGGTGCGGCTGCTGGTCCGCCACGGCGCCAGCTACGACCCGGAGCGCACGCCCGGCCTGGCGTCGATGACCGCGGTGATGATGGAGGCCGGCTCGGCGGGGAAGAGCGAGGCGGACGTCGCCTCGGCGGCGGACGCGCTGGGCGCCGCGCTGGGGGTGGAGGCCGGGCAGGACGCGCTCACCGTGGGCATCAGCGGCCTCACGGACAAGCTGCCGCAGATGGTGAAGCTGCTGTCGGACGTGGCCCTGAAGCCGAACATGGACCCGGCGGAGTGGAAGCTCGCCCAGGCCAAGCGGGTCGACGACCTGAAGAACCTGCGCGCCCAGCCGCGGGCCGGCGCCACGCTGGCGTTCAAGGCGGCCGCCTACGGGTCGCACCCGCTGTCCCGCCCGGTGGAGGGCACGCCGGAGTCGGTGCAGGCGATGACGCTGGACGAGGTGAAGGCCTTCTTCGCCTCCTTCGGCCCGGACCAGGCCGCGCTGGTGGCGGTGGGCGGCGCGCCCGAGGCGGACGTGGTGAAGCGGCTCACCGACGCGTTCTCCGACTGGACGCGGAAGGGCCCCGCGCCGGCCGCGCTCCCCTCCGCCGCCGTGCCGCCGGAGCACCCGCGCCTGGTGCTGGTGGACTACCCGCAGAAGCCGCAGGCGGTGGTGATGGTGGGGCAGCCGGCGGTGCCGCGCTCCTCGCCGGACTACCTGGCGCTCACGCTGCTCAACAGCGTGCTGGGGGGCAGCTTCCTCAGCCGCCTCAACTCCAACCTCCGCGAGCAGCACGGCTACACCTACGGCGCCTTCTCCCGCTTCGCCTTCGGCGCCGACCCGGGGGCGTTCGTCGCCTATGCGCAGGTGAAGACGGAGGTCACCGGCGAGGCGGTGAAGGAGATGCTCCACGAGCTGGAGCGCGCGGTGAACGAGCCGCTCACCGCCCAGGAGCTGGCCAAGGGCCGGGCGCTTCTGGCCTACGACCTGGTGCAGATGCTGGAGCACGCCGACTCCGCCGCCGGCGGCATCTCCGCGCTCTACGTGTACGACCTGCCGCTGGACGAGTACCGGACCTTCGTGGACCGGCTGCAGGCGCTCACCGCCCAGGACGTGCAGGCGGCGGCGAAGCGGGCGCTCCAGCCGGAGAAGATGGTGATCACCCTGGCGGGCGACCGGAAGGCGGTGGAGCCGCAGCTCCAGCGCCAGCCGGCGCTCAAGCTGCCCGCGCCGCAGGTGCGCGACGCGGGCGGGAAGCTGGTGCAGGCCGCCGCGCCCGGCACCAAGGGGTAAGGTGGGCCTGACGTGTCACGCTACGACCTGGTGGTGATCGGCTCCGGGCCCGCGGGCGAGAAGGGCGCCACGCAGGCGGCGTACTTCGGCAAGAAGGTCGCCCTGGTGGAGAAGGCGAAGGTGCTGGGCGGCGCCGCCGCCAACGCCGGCACCCTCTCCTCCAAGACGCTGCGGGAGACCGCGCTGTACCTCTCCGGCTTCCGCCAGCGCGGCCTGTACGGCGTGGACATGACGCTGGACCACCGCGTCACCGTGAAGGACCTGCTCTTCCGCGAGCGGGTGGTGAAGGACCAGGAGCGCGACCGGGTGGGGTGGAACCTGGACCGGCACGGCGTGGAGCTGGTGCGCGGCGCGGCGCGGTTCCTCGACGCGAACCGGGTGGAGGTGCACGCGCCCGGCGGCGACCGGGTGCTGGAGGCGGAGAAGGTGCTGATCGCCACCGGCTCCTCCCCCTTCCGCCCGCCCGTCTTCCCCTTCGAGTCCCCCCGCGTCCACGACTCCGACGAGCTGGTGGACCTGGTGGCCATCCCGAAGCGGATGGCGGTGGTGGGCGGCGGCGTCATCGGCTGCGAGTACGCCTGCATGTTCCAGGCGCTGGGCGTGCAGGTGACGCTGGTGGAGGGCAAGGAGAAGCTGCTCACCTTCCTCGACGCGGAGATCTCCGAAGCGCTCACCGCCCGGATGAAGGCCATGGGCATCGTCCTGCAGAAGCCGGACTCGGTGGTGAAGTGCGAGGCGGGCGAGGGCGACGCGCCCATCCAGCTGGCGATGAAGTCGGGCGGGACGCTGGAGGTGGACCAGGTGCTGGTGGCGGCGGGCCGGAACGGGAACACCGGCTCGCTGGGGCTGGAGGCCGTGGGCCTGAAGCCCAACCAGCGCGGCTGCCTGGAGGTGAACCAGCACTTCCAGACCTCCGTCCCCAACATCTACGCCGCGGGGGACGTCATCGGCTTCCCGGCGCTGGCCTCGACGTCGATGGAGCAGGCGCGCATCGCCGTCGTCCACGCGTTCGACCTCAAGTACAAGAGCTCGCTCGCGCCGGTGCTGCCCTTCGGCATCTACACCATCCCCGAGGTGTCGATGGCTGGGGCCACCGAGCAGGAGCTGCAGGAGAAGAAGGTCCCCTACGTGGTCGGGCGCACGTCCTACGGGATGAACGCGCGCGGGCAGATCATCGGCGACCAGACCGGGCTGCTGAAGCTGATCTTCGAGCCGGAGCACATGAAGCTCCTGGGCGTCCACGTCATCGGCGAGCAGGCCACCGAGATGATCCACGTCGGCCTCACCGCGCTGCTCTCCGGCGGCACCGCGGACCTCTTCATCCAGACCTGCTTCAACTACCCGACGCTGTCCGAGATGTACAAGTACGCCACCTACGACGCGCTCGGCGCGAAGGCGAAGGCGGCGAAGTGAGCGACGTGCCGCCGTCGGGGCAACGCGACGCCGTGCGGGCGCGCGCGCTGGCGGAGTCTCCCGGGTACCGGCCGTGGCTGCACGTGGGCACGGAGTCGCTGATCGGCGTGTCGCTCTGCGCGGCCGCCGCGTGGCTGGCGCGCGGCGCCGGCCCCTGGCACCTGGCGTTCTTCGGCCTGCTGCTGGTGTTCAGCAACGCCACCGAGTGGGGCATCCACCGCGACGTCCTCCACACCCGGCGGCGCGGCGCGGAGGTGCTCTACGACCGGCACACCCCGCTCCACCACGTCATCTACGTCACCGGCGACATGGCGATGCGGGGCGCGCGCGAGCTGCAGCTGGTGCTCATCCCCGCCTACGGCATCCTGCTCATCTTCCTCTTCACGCTGCCGGTGAGCGCGGCGCTGTGGTGGCTGGGCGGGCGCGCGCTGGCGGGCGTCTTCGTGCTGGAGAGCGTGGGGTACGTGCTGCTCTACGAGTGGCTGCACCTCACCTGGCACCTGCCCGCGTCCTCCCCCATTGCCCGGCTGCGGGTGGTTCGATGGATGCGAAGGCATCATGAAATCCATCACCACCCGCAGCTGATGCAGCGGAAGAACTTCAACGTCACCCTGCCGCTGTGGGACTGGGTCCGGGGGACGCTGGTCCGGGAGCCTCCTCAGGGGATGTAGAGCGACTGGCCCTCGAAGATGCTGTTCGGGTCCTTGAGGTTGTTCGCCCGGACGATGTCGTTCACCCCCACCCCGGCGCGCGTGGCGATGGAGGTCAGCGTGTCGCCGGCGTGCACGGTGTAGCTCTGGCCGCGGGTGACCGGGGTGTTCGGGTTGGACGGGGTGGAGGTGACCGGCGCGGTCCCTCCGGAGCCGGAGCCGCCCGAGTAGAACCCGACGCCGGTCGGCAGCTGCGCCTCGCCGTTCTCGTTGGCGGGGACGGTGAAGGTGCGGAGCGAGCGGTCGTCGCCGCCGTTCCCCTTGGCGTTCGCCTCGCTCATGGTGATGGTGTACGAGACCACCTTGCCGTTGGGGTCGCCGGGCGGGTCGTAGTTCTTGTTCACCTGCTCGACGTAGCCCACGTGCCCCAGCGAGCCCGCCTTCCCGCCCTGCTCGTTGATCAGGTCGGAGCCCGAGTCGAAGACGATCAGATCGCCCTGGTGGGGGGTCTTCCCGTCGTGGGGGATCTCCTTGGCGGCGAGGAACTTGTCGTCCTGGGAGGTCGCCAGGTTCTCGATGGTCGAGGTGTACCCGGGGATGTCGTGGATGTAGCCGACGCACTCGTTGTAGCCGCCGTCCACGTGCACGTGTTCCGGCGTGTGGTTGATCTGGAAGGCGTCGTTCGTGATGGTGTCGTTCGGCCCCAGGTCCGGGTTCGGGTTGCTGCCCACGAACCCCACGTGCGACGGGAGCGTCACCTGGCCGGTGGCCATGTTCACCGGGAGGGTGATGTCCCGGTAGGGCACGCCGGCGCCGTTCACGCCGTCATGGTTGTCCCAGTTCTGCTCGGAGACGCGGACGGTGACGTACGTCTGGCCGTTCTTCACCGAGTACGAGACGTTCTCCACCACGCCCATGTGGCCGGCCTGGTCCGCCTTCCCGGTGGCGCCGGAGCCGGCGTTGGGGCCCCACACCATCAGGTCGCCGGGCTGCGGGACCTTGTTGGACACCACCGGGTTCTGACCGGCGGCGAGCTTGTCCTCGACCTTCTGGATCTTGTCCGCGCCGGCCTGCCCCCAGCGGTTCCACTGCTGGAACAGCGGGTAGCCGAGCTCGGTGTTCCGCACGTCCTTGTACGGCCCCTGCGGTCCGCCCGGCCCCTTGGGGAAGACCGGCGGCGGGAGCGGCGTGCCTCCGCCCGGACCCTTCGGTGGCGGCGGGTTGCTCGCGGGCTTGGGGTCAAACCCGGTGGTCGTCGCCTTCAGCTGGACCGGCGGGGGCGCCTTGGGGGCCGGCTTCGGTGGCGGCGGGGGCGGGGGCGGGGGCGGGGTGAACGGCTTGATGTCCTTCGGGATCATGTGGGGAGTCCTCTGGAAGTACGACTTGTCCGGGGGACACCGGCCGCCGAATTGATGATGCATTTGGCCCGGCGCGTTACTGCCCAGGGCCCTCAAGTGCGCGGATCGCCTCGTCCAGCACCGGTCCGGCGCAGATGGCGTCGATCAGGTTCAGCTTGTTTCGCGCGGCGCGCAACGGGACCAGCGCCCGGGCGTCCTTCGCGTCGCGCAGCCGTTCCGCCGTGGTGCGGAGCATCCCGCAGTCGCGCGCCGGCTCCAGGTCCAGGATGTACGCGGCCACCAGGTCCGGGGCCTGCGGGTCGCCGATCTGCTGGCGCAGCCGGATGGCGTTCCAGCGCAGGTTGCGGTCCGGGCTGGCGGAGACCTCGCGCAGGGCCGGCAGCCCGGCCTGGCCGATGGCGCGCCACAGCTCCAGCGCGGACTCGGGGGACGGGCGCTTGAGCCACTCCAGCGCGTTCTTCTGCATCAGCGCGTTCTCGGCGAAGTCCGGGCGGCCTTTGAGCGCGGCGGCGTAGGCGGCTCGCGCGCCCGCCTCGTCCGCGCGCGCGGCGCGGGCGTGGCCGCGGAACAGCAGCAGTTCCGGGTCGTCCGGGTTGGAGCGCAGGCGTTCGGCGATGGCGTCCTCCGCGTCCGCCGGCCGGCCCGCCTCCAGCAGCGCCGCCACCTCCGGGTACTTGCTGCCGGGCTTCTTCCACAGCAGCTCCGCCACCGAGACGCCCGCCGCCGCGGCGACGACCACCGCCGCGCCCACCGCCAGCGCGCGCCGGCCGATGCGCGGGAGGCTGACCATCCCGCGGCCCGAGCCGACCGCGTCCCGCAGCTCCTGGGCCAACGCCGCGGCGGTCTGTGGCCGCGCGTCGCGGTTCTTGGCCATCGCCCGCCGCAGCACCGCCGCCAGCGGGTGGTCGTAGAGCGCGGGCGGGAGGTCGGGCGGCTCGGCGTTCACCACCTGCCGGAACACCGCCATCCGGTCGCCCAGGTACGGGTGGCGGCCGCTGAGCGCGAAGTAGAGCGTGGCCGCGGTGGAGTACACGTCCGAGCGCGCGTCGAGCGGCAGCGCCATCGCCTGCTCCGGCGACATGAACATCGGCGTGCCCATCGTCATCCCCACCCCGGTGAGCGACGCGTCGCCGTCGCCGCCGTCCACCGGCCGGGCGATGCCGAAGTCCACCAGCTTGGCGCGCTCGCCGCCGCCGGGCGTGGGCACCACCATCACGTTCTCCGGCTTCACGTCGCGGTGGATGATGCCGTGCGCGTGCGCCGCGCCCAGGCCCTCGCAGACCTGGCCCGTCAGCGCCACCGCGCGCTCCGGTTCGAGCGGCCCCTCCGACGCCACCAGCTGCGCCAGCGTCCGCCCCTCCACCCACTCCAGCACCAGGTAGGTGCCGCGCTCGTCCACGCCGTAGTCGTGCACCACCACCACGCTGGGGTGGTTGATGCTGCTGGCGGCCTTCGCCTCGCGCTCGAAGCGCTCCGCGAAGCCGGGCATCTGCGCCGCCGCCTCCAGCATCATCTTCACCGCCACCTTGCGGCCCAGGCGCTGGTCGGTGGCCGCGTAGATGGCGCCCATCCCGCCCTGCGCCACCCGTTCGCCCAGGAGGTAGCGGCCGGCGATGACGACGCCGGCGGAGGGCATCGTGGCCAGCGCGTCGTCCTCGTCCGCCATCAGAAGCCCGCCCACCAGAAGAAGAGCGCGGTCATCCGCTTCTCCCGGTCCTTCTCCCCGAAGTAGCTGCTGGCGGAGTGAACCATGTCCGACCGGTAGAGCAGGATCCGGTTGAAGACGTTGGGCACCTCCACGTCCAGCTTCCACGCCTCCAGGGGAAGCTTCTTCACCCCGAGCGCGGTGGTGAGGTGCTCGTGGGGCGGCGGGCAGAGGTTCCCGCCCAGCGAGCCGTCCGGCAGCTGCAGCCGGAAGAACGCGGTGCCGCCCTTGCCCTGGGGCACCTTCGGCTGGAGGTAGATGACCGCGGCGTGGGTGCACAGCGCGCGCGAGTCGGTGTGCGGCCGCGGGCCGGACTCGGACTCGCCCACCAGTTGCAGGAAGTTGGAGGAGAGCGTCCCGCCGCCCGGGGAGGACCGGTACTCCAGCGACTTCGCCCCGATGGCGGACTTCACCCACGCCTCCACGCCCGCCACCTCGGCGCGGCTGAGCGCGCCCGCGAAGCGCTTGCCCGGCCAGTACTCCGGGCGGTGCGGGAAGCCCAGCTGCCACTCCTGGTGATCCAGGCAGCGGCGCGAGACGAGGCGCGCGTTGGGGAGGATGCCGTCCTTCACCCAGTAGCTCTTCCCCTGCACCGGCGGCTCGTAGGGGAGCGCCTCGCGCAGGCGCCTGGCCTCCGCCTCGAAGAAGCGCCGCCGCTCCGCTTCCTCCTCTTCGGGGGTCACAGCCCGCTCACCATCCACACGTCGTTGTCGAAGGGGCGCACGCCCACCGCCAGGCGCTTGCCGTCCGGCGACGCCACCGGGGTGAGGAAGCGCATGGACGAGCTCTCCCAGAGGACCACCGGGGCGCGGAGGCCCTCGCTGTAGTAGAGCTTGTAGGGCTTGGCGAGGCCGGGGCACTCGGCGGTGGAGTAGAAGCCGCCGCCGTTGGCGGTGAAGGCCACCGCGTTCAGCTCGCAGGCCTTGTTCACGAACTGGTCGAAGGCCTTGCGCCGGGTGAGGTCCACCAGGCGCACCTGGCCGCTGGCGCCGGGGAGCGCCAGGCGGGTGCCGTCCGGCGAGATGTCCCAGCCGTGCGCCTGCAGGCCGGGGTTGGGGACGCGCGTCACCTCGTGCGCCCGGTTGTGCTTGAGGTCGAGGACGGAGAAGGCGATCTGCAGGCCCTCCGTCTCCCCCAGGATGCAGTTGCCGGCGCGCGCGGGGCAGCGGAAGTAGGCCTCGGATGGCGGCAGCTCCGAAGGCATGTCCTGGCAGCCGGAGGTGTGGCGCTCCACCAGGACCTCCTGCGGCTTGCCGCCGGGGAGCGCGGCGCGCATCAGCCGGGCCGGCACGTCGGTGTCCGCGTCGCAGGGGTACGGGTGGTCCCAGTAGAGGACGTCGAAGCCCTGGCGCGTGAAGCTGGGCCAGGTCTGCGAGTTGCGGTCCTCAAGCAGCTTCCGCGCGTCGCCGGTGACCACGTCCTGGATGAACAGGTCGTAGCTGCCGTCCTGGTCGGAGACGTAGAGGACGCTCTTGCCGTCCGGGGACCAGCCCGAGGGCCGCTCGTTGCGCTCGGACATGGTGAGGCGCCGGGGCTGGCCCGAGGCGCGGCCGCCGGCGTCCAGGTCGAGCAGGTAGACGTCGGTCTGCTGCTCGAAGCGGGCGTAGGTGATGTCGCCCTTGGCCATGCTCAGCATCCCCGGCGTGGAGCCGATCCAGGAGTTGAGCATCCGCGCGTGGGTCTGGGGCAGGCCGGTGGTCGGGTCCAGGGTGACGGACCAGAGCGTGAAGCCGGGCTCGGAGGGCGGGCGCTCCGCCAGCGCGAAGAGGATGCGGCCGTCCGGCGCCCACACCACCGCGCCGCTGTCCGTGGCGTGGAGCAGCTGGCCCTTCTCCAGCAGCGCCTGGGTCTGCCCGGTGCCGATGTTCACCGTCTCCAGGTAGACGCGGGTGCCCTCGTCGAGGCGGATCTCGTGGACGTAGAGGATGCGGCGGCCGTCCGGCGCCCAGTGCACCTCGGAGAGCTCCTCCTCCGGGACCTTGGGCACCAGGATGCGCGGGTGGTCGAGCGAGAGCGGGGCGATCTGCAGGCCCTTGGGGCCGACGAAGGCGACCAGCGAGCCGTCGGGAGAGACCTGGGGCCGGGAGAGCTTGCCGCGGGAGAGCTCGCGCACCTTGCCGTCGAGGGTGGCGGCGAGCAGCACGCTCTCCTCGTCCCCCGGCTTGCGCGCGGTGAGCAGCACCTCCTTGCCGCTGGGCATCCAGGTGACGGAGAGCGGGGGGGGCGCGGTGTCCGGCAGCTTGAGCGGGCGGGTGGACTCCGGGTCCAGCGTGCGCAGGTGGGCGCCCTTCATGTCCACGAAGGCCAGCACCTGGGCGTCGGGGGAGAGGGCGGCGTCGAGGATGGGGTCTTCGGGGGTGTTGAAGGTGAGGCGGCGCTCGGCGGGCTTGCGGGCCTGCTTGCGGAGGTTCTCCTCGGCGGCGAGGCGGCGGTCGCGGGCCACGATGTACCGGTGGATGTACGTGGCGGCGATGATGCAACCGATGAGGAACACCGTCAGGCCGGCCAGCGCCCAGAAGAACCTCTGGCGGTTGGAGGTGTGGACGTTGAAGGGGACCGGGGGGAGGTCCATCCCGGTGGAGATGGGGACCGCGCGCAGCGCCTCCAGCACCGCGGCGCCGTTGGGGTAGCGGTCGCGCGGGTTGGGTTCGATGCAGCGGAGGATGACCTGCTCCAGCGGCATCACCAGGCTGTGGTCCACGTCCTTGCCGGGGCCCTCGAGGACGTAGAGCAGGTGCGCGCGCGGATCGCCGTGGCGGGCGGGAGGTGACCCGGTGAGCATCTCGAAGAGCATCACCCCGAAGGAGTAGATGTCCGCGCGGGCGTCGAGCTTGGGCTCGCCCTTCTCCTGCTCCGGGGACATGTAGACCGGCGTGCCGAGGACCACGCCGTCGCGGGTGGGGGAGGCGGTGGCGGCGCCGTCCTCGGATGGCGCGGGGGAGGCGCGCGGCGGCGGCGCGGGCTCGGCGGCCGAGGACATGAGCTTGGCGAGGCCGAAGTCGAGGATCTTCACCCGCCGGTCGGGGGTGATCATCACGTTGTCCGGCTTGAGGTCGCGGTGGACGATGCCGGCCTCGTGGGCGCGGGCGAGCCCCTCGGCGACCTGGCGGGCGTAGTGGACGGCCTCGCCGATGAGGAGGGGGCGGCCCTTGGCGTAGGAGCGGAGGGACTTGCCGGCCACGTACTCCATGGCGATGAAGGAGACGCCCTGCGCCTCGCCCAGCTCGTAGATGGACGCGATGTGCGGGTGGTTCACCGCGGCGGCGTTCTGGGCCTCGCGCCACAGGCGGGCGTTGCGCTCGCGGTCCCCGGCGTGGCGCGGGGGGAGGACCTTGAGGGCCACCGTCCGCTTCAGCCGTTCGTCGATGGCGCGGTAGATGACCCCCATCCCGCCCTCGCCGATGCGCTCCAGCACCTGGAAGTGGGCGAGCTGCTTGCCGGAGAGGTCCTCCTGCGGGGCCTTGGAGGCGCGCTCGGTGACGGCCTTGGGGTCGATGCTGGGCGCCTGGGCGATCTTCTTGAGAAGGTCGGAGAAGGCCGGGTCGTCCTCGGGGACCTCCGCCGGCCCGTTCTGGTCCAGCGCTGGGGCGTCGTCCTCCCCTGGCCTCTTCTTCGCCAAAGCGGATCAGTCTCCCCTCAAAGGAAGGGGTTGCTCAAGCGGTGACGACCTTGTCGATTGAGGTCATCCAAGCCGGCCATATCGACGGATCGGCTGGGCCAGTGCCAGGCGTGTACCGCATCCGCTCCAGGACGTCGCCTATCTCCGCTGGGCGACCCACCACGTTCCAGTACTCCTCGATGAAGCCGAACATGGCGAGATAGGCCTGCTCCGGCTCGAGCGGGGCCACCGTCTCGGAGGTCAAGGAGCCCCGGCGGCCGGTGGCTCTGGGAACGAGCTCACCGGTATGGACCTTCCTGGCCCAGGCCAGCCAGTCGTACCACATGGCCGGATCGGCGGTTCCCACGCCCGGGATGTACGAGCACATCCCGCAGAAGAGGCCGAATTCGCCAGGTTGCCGCGTGCGCTCCCAGAGCGAGTCCAGAAAGGACGCGACGGCTCGGTACGCCTGCTGTGCATCGAGCGATTTCACGGCAGGTCATCCTTGGTGGAGCAGCTGCGCCGCGGTGCGCGGCACTTCATTGTAGCCACCGTCTCGGATGGTCCCGTTGAAGACGTAGACCCAGATCTGGACTCCGGTGTCGAGAATCCGCTGGTATACGCTGAACCCTTGCTTCTGGAGCCCGACCAGGTTGGCTTCGCCCACGGTCGCTTGGAGCAACTCGCGAGCTTCTGCGGTATCTCGCGCGAAGTGTCCGGGATCGGGCTTGAAAATGTGTGGCAACGCCCTCTCCAGGAACGGAACCAGCCCGCGCTCGGCCGCGGAGATCATCTGCTCGAATCGCTCGCGCTCGTCCTCCGTCAGGTTCGCCGCGAGCTTCAAGTACTCACGCGCCTGGTCGTAGTCACGCGCGGCAATGGCGGCGAGCACTCGAGCGCGAACCGAATCGAGCCCTCCTGAGCCCCCACCCCCATCATCGTACGCGTATCTCGGAAAGCACCCAGCGAGGGAGCAACCCAGAAGAACGACGCGGATCTATCTACGCATGGGCCTCTCCTACGGTCGAAACACCCGAGATTGTTTCGTGGAGCCGGCAGAGCCTTCGACCTGGGCGTGGACCTGAGGGGTGCGGTCGTGCGGCACATGGTGGCGGCCCGCGCCTCCATAGCGGCGCGGAAGGCGCGCGTTCCGCTCCGCTGGCCGGAGGTGGCTGGGTTCGCGGACGCTACGGCCACGTCGAGGATCTCGAAGCTCCAAGTGTGCCTGCCGCAGAGCATCGAGCAGGAGTTGGTCGCTCGGGAGATCATGAGCGTCGAGGAGGCCAACGCGACGCTTGCCACCGATTGACGAATGTCGGTTTCGGCCTCGTTGCCAATGCTGCCCTGAACGACCGGCCTACGACGGCAGCGGGTGCAGCTCCGCCACCACCGCGCGCGAGGGCAGCTCGTCGTCCTCCTCGTCGCTCTCCTGCGCCGGCGCGTCCGGCCGCAGGTACCGCATCACCATCTCCGCGGTCTCATCCACCAGCTCCTCCACGGAGAGGTGCTCCGGGCGGTCGGTGGCGATCGCGTGGGTGACGGACGCGCCGGTGGTGACCAGGAGGAAGACCGCCGCGTCCAGGTTCGCCGGCCGGATCTGCGCGTGCCGCAGCTGCAGGTACCCGCGGAGCAGGTCCTCGAAGTGCTTGTCCATCTGGGCGACCTTGCACAGCCGCCCCACCCGCGGCACCTGCTCCATCAGCACCTTCTGCAGCTTCGGCTCCAGCGTCTTGGCGTCCACCAGCGCGCCCAGCAGCCCCCGCACCGCCACCGGCACCGGCGCGTCCGCCAGCTCCAGCATCTTCGTCTCCAGGAGCGCCGCCAGCCGTTGCATGTGGCGCTCGATCAGCGCCGCCACCAGCGCCTCCTTCGACGGGTAGTACTGGTACAGCGACCCGATGCTCACCCCCGCCACCTCCGCCACCTTGTTCGTGGACGTCCGGTCGTACCCGTCCCGCACCAGAACCTGAGCAGTCGCCGCCAGGATGGCGTCCACCGTCGCCCGCGAGCGCGCCTGTCTCGGCGCTTTTCTTGGGGTCGTCCTGGGTCGCGCGCGCATCGTCAGCCCCTCCCGGGAATGCGAGTAGAGAATGTGAGTGAAAGCTCATAGATATTCTGCCGTACGCGAACCCGAGGTGCAACCCATGACCGCCACCGCCGCCGCCGTCCCCCAGGACCTCGCCACCGCGAAGGACGCCCCCGGGCCGAAGGGGTGGCCGCTGGTGGGGCTCGCGGGAGAGTTCCGCGCCAACCCCCTGGCCCTGCTCACCCGGTCCATCCAGCAGCACGGGGACGTGGTGAGGCTGAAGCTGGTCCGGAACGCGTACATCGTGAATCACCCGGACGGGGTGCGCCACGTCCTCCACGACCATCACCTCAACTACAAGAAGAACTTCGTCTACGACCGGCTGAAGTCCGTGCTGGGCGACGGCCTGCTCACCTCCTCGGGCGACCTGTGGAAGCGGCAGCGGAAGCTGGCCCAGCCCGCCTTCCACCGCCAGCGCATCAAGGGCTTCGCCGACCTGATGTCCACCCACACCGCCCGGATGCTGGAGCGGTGGCGCTCGCTGGCCGCCTCCCGCAAGACCTTCGACGTGCACCACGAGATGATGCGCCTGACCTTCTCCATCATCGGCGAGGCCCTCTTCTCGCTGAACCTGGAGGGCGGCACCGCCGAGGTGGGACAGGCGTTGCACGACGCGCTCGAGATCTCCCAGCGCCGCTTCACCGCCTTCTTCATCCCGCCCAAGCAGCTCCCTACCCCGGACAACCGCCGCTTCGCCGCCGCGATGAAGGTGCTGGACAGGGTGGTGGAGGAGATCATCCAGACCCGCCGCGCCGCCTCGGACCTGGGGAGCGACCTCCTGGGCATGCTGATGGCCGCGCGCGACGAGGAGACCGGCGAGGCGATGGACAACCGCCAGCTCCGCGACGAGGTGATGACCATGGTGCTGGCGGGCCACGAGACCACCGCCAACGCGCTCTCCTGGGTCTTCTACCTGCTCTCCAAGAACCCCGGCGTCGCCCGGCGCGTGCAACAGGAGGCGCGGGAGGTGCTGGGCCAGCGGGCGCCGTCGATGGAGGACGTCCCCAACCTCCGCTACACGCAGCAGGTCATCGAGGAGTCGATGCGGCTGTACCCGCCGGTGTGGATCATCGGCCGCGAGGCGGTGGAGGACGACGTCATCCAGGGGGTCCGCATCCTCAAGGGCTCCAGCATCCTGCTCGTCCCCTTCACCACCCACCGGCACAAGGACTTCTGGGAGCACCCGGAGGGCTTCGACCCGGACCGCTTCGCCCCCGAGCTCTCCCAGAAGCGCCACCGCTACGCCTACTTCCCCTTCGCCGCCGGCCCGCGGATGTGCATCGGCGACGGGTTCGCCAAGATGGAGATGCCCATCATCCTGGCCATGGTGGCGCAGCGGTACGCGCTCCACCTGGAGCCCGGCTTCGTGCCGGAGCTGGACCCGGTGGTCACCCTGCGCCCGGGCAACGGCATCCAGGTCACCGCCAAAGAGCTGGTGGCGTAAGCGCCGCGGCTTCAGGCAACATCTCGCTCCGTGACGGACCAGCCGGAGGACATCCAGTCGGTGGAGCGGGAGGCGCCCATCCGGGACGCCCACCGCCGGAGCGACTTCTCCGCCTCCGCCACCGCCGCCCTGGAGGTCTACGGCCCCGAGGTGCTGGGCTTCCTCATCGCCATCCTCAAGGACGAGGCGGTCGGCTCCGACGTGTTCTCCCAGTTCTGCGAGGACCTGTGGACCGGCCTGCCCAGCTTCCGGTGGGAGTGCACCTTCCGGACGTGGGCCTACACGCTGGCGCGGAACGCCGCCCGCCGCTACCTGCGCTCGCCGCACCTCAAGCGCAACACGCAGCTCTCCCGCGACGCGCTGGCGGAGGTGGCGGACAAGGTCCGCACGTCGACCATCTCGTACCTGCGCAGCGAGGTGAAGCAGGGGGTCCAGCGGCTGCGCGAGTCGCTGGACGAGGAGGATCAGGCGCTCCTCATCCTCCGCGTGGACCGCAACCTCCCCTGGAACGACGTGGCGCGCATCATGCTGAACGAGGGCGAGGGCGAAGGGGCCTCCGACGCGGCCTCGCCCGCCGCCATCGCGCGCAAGGCCGCCGCCCTGCGCAAGCGCTTCGAACGGGTGAAGGACCACCTCCGGGAGCTCGCCAAGCAACAGGGCCTGCTCCAGGAGGGGTGAGGCCCCTCTTTTCGGCCTACCCTGCGCCCGGATGGACACGTCCGCCAAGCTCGCCGCGGTCCGCGCGTACTGCCAGGCCCACCCCCAGTCCGTGCTGTACGACGAGCCGGGGGAAGCGCTGTTCGACCCGTTCGGCGTGAAGACCCTCCCCCTGCGCGGGGGCGATCTGGAGTCGGTGGAGTCCCTGACCGACCAGCAGACGAAGATGCCCTACCTCCGCCTCAGGCTCGCGGACGGCCGGCAGCTGGGGCTCACCGACGCGGGCATCGCCTTCCCTCCCGACTTCTCCAACTCCGGCCCGCTCACGGACCTCCCGGACGCGGTCTGCTTCCGCGACTACCGCAGCCTGCTCGACCGGCTCAAACACGACCTGTACGGGCACGCCGACACGCCTCCCACCCGCGCCACCCTCAAGCTGATGATGATGTGCATCGCGATCCTCGACGGCGCCCGCCGCGCCGGCTTCGACGTGGGCCGGGACGAGCGCGAGCTGGAGACCCACCTGGCGGAGCTGGAGAAGCGCGCACCCCCACCCCCCTCACCGTAGAGGAGGCATTCGCCCGTGGTCTGCCCGCGCCTTCGCCCGTGGTCTGCCCGCGCCGCAGATGGCCTCCCGCCTTGACCCACCCCTCCTTCCCCCATAGAAGACCCCCGCTTCCTCGGAGGTGCCATGCGCCGCATCCTGCCTTTCGGCCTCGCCGCCACGCTCGCGGTCCTGCTCGCCGCCGGTTGTGAGAAGAAGAATTCCAACCCGTCGCAGAACCCCACCGGCACCGGGATCACCCCGGCCATCGGCGCCACCGGCCAGGCCCCGCCGCCCGCCGCCTCGGACGTCATCCTGCTGGGCGAGGTGGGATCGCTCACCGGCGCGCAGGCCACCTTCGGCATCTCTACCCGCAACGGCGTGGAGCTGGCGATCAACGAGGCCAACGCCGAGGGCGGCGTGAAGGGCAAGAAGCTGGCGGTCCGCGTGTACGACGACCAGTCCAAGCCCGAGGAGGCGGCCAACGCCGCCACCCGCCTCATCACCCAGGACAAGGTGAAGATCATCCTGGGCGAGGTGGCCTCCACCAACTCCATCGCCATGGCGCACAAGGCGCAGGAGGCGGGCGTGCCGATGATCACCCCCTCGTCCACCAACGAGAAGGTGACCGCCATCGGCGACTACATCTTCCGGGTCTGCTTCATCGACCCGTTCCAGGGGTTTGTGATGGCGAAGTTCGCCAAGGAGAACCTCAAGACCACCCGCGCCGCGGTGCTGCGCGACACCAAGTCGGACTACTCGCAGGGCCTGTCCGACGTGTTCATCCACAAGTACACCGAGATGGGCGGGAAGATCGTCGAGACCCAGTCCTTCGCCCAGGGCGACACCGACTTCCGCTCGCAGCTGACCGCCATCCGCAGCGCCAAGCCGGAGGCCATCTACGTCCCCGGCTACTACAACGACGTGGGCATCATCGCCCGCCAGGCGCGCGAATTGGGCATCAAGGCGCCGCTCCTGGGCGGCGACGGCTGGGAGTCGGAGAAGCTGTGGGAGCTGGGCGGGACCGCGGTGGTGGGCAGCTACTTCTCCAACCACTACTCGCCGGAGGACCCGTCCCCGAGGGTGCAGAACTTCATCGCCGCCTACAAGAAGGCGTACGGCAGCGTGCCGGACTCGCTGGCGGCGCTGGCCTATGACGCGGCCCGAGTGGGCATCGAGGCGATGCGGAAGGCGCCCTCGCTCGAGAACAAGGACATCCGCGACGGCATCGCCCAGACCAAGGACTTCCCGGGCGTGGCGGGCACCATCACGCTGGACGACAAGCGCAACGCCATCAAGCCCGCGGTGGTGGTCCAGGTGGGCGACACCCAGTCGAAGTACGTGGCGACCATCACCCCCTGATGTCGGATTTCATCCAGCACCTGATCAACGGAATCGCCTCCGGGACCATCTACGCGCTGATCGCGCTCGGCTACACGATGGTCTACGGGGTGCTGAAGCTCATCAACTTCGCCCACGGCGACGTGATGATGGTGGGCGTCTACGTCGGCTACGCCACCGCCTTCCAGCTGGGCCGCGCCGCCCGCACCACGCTGTGGGGCGTGCTGGCCATCTTCCTGGTGGCGATGGCGGCGTGCGCGCTCATCGGCTTCCTCATCGAGCGGTTCGCCTACCGCCCGCTGCGCGACAAGCCGCGGCTCACCGCGCTGATCACCGCCATCGGCATCTCCTTCGCGCTCTCCTACGGCTTCCAGCTCGACTTCGGGCCGCTGCCGGGCGCCGCGCCGCGCGCCTTCCCGGAGGTCATCCAGCCCACCGAGTGGCTGGTGCTGGGTGACCGGGAAGTGGTGGTGTGGAACTGGCAAGTCATCTCCCTGCTCATCGCCGCCGCGCTGATGGTGGGGCTGCAATACCTGGTGTTCCGCACCCGCTTCGGCCGGGCGATGCGCGCCGTCTCCTTCGACCACCGGGTGGCGGGCCTGATGGGCATCCCCACCGACCGGGTCATCGCGGTCACCTTCATGCTGGGCTCCGCGCTGGCGGCGGGGGCGGGCATCCTCTACGCCATCAAGGACACCTCGGTGCAGCCGCTGATGGGCCTGTACGTGGGCCTGAAGGCGTTCGTGGCCGCGGTGGTGGGCGGCATCGGCAACGTGCCGGGGGCGATGGTGGGGGCGCTGCTGTTGGGGCTGATCGAGGAGTTCGTCGTCGGGTACACCGCCTCCTCCTGGCGCGAGGCGGTGGCGTTCGGGGTCCTCATCCTGGTCCTGCTCTTCAAGCCGGAAGGGCTGTTCGGCCGGGTCGCCGCGGAGAAGGTCTAAATGGTCGAGTCCGCCGCGCCCGCCGCGACGCCCGCCCTCCTCCCCGCCTGGGCCCGCGGCGTGACGCCGGTGGTGATCGCCCTGGGCGCGCTCGCCTTCGCGCAGTGGAGCTCCGGCGGCTCGCCGTTCTTCGTCTACATCGCGTCCGTGGTGGGGGTGAACTGCATCCTCGCCGTCTCGCTCAACATCGTGAACGGGATGACGGGCCAGTTCTCCATCGGCCACGCGGGGTTCATGGCGGTGGGCGCGTACACCGCCGGGAAGATCTCGCTGGCGTTCGCGGACACCGCCGTGGCCGGCGTCCCGGTGGTGGCCTCCGACCAGCTCTTCTTGCTCATCTCCCTGCTCGCGGGCGGGACGGGAGCGGCGCTGTTCGGCTTTCTCGTCGGCCTCCCCTCGCTCCGGCTGCGCGGCGACTACCTGGCCATCGTCACCCTGGGCTTCGGGGAGATCATCCGCGTCATCGTGCAGAACACGCCGGCGCTGGGCGCGGCGCTGGGGCTCTCCGGCATCCCGCAGACGTCCACGCTGTTCATGGTCTGGTTCTGGGTATTCGTCACCGTGCTGGTGGCGCGGCGCATCGCCCACTCCTCGCACGGGCGGTCGCTGTGGGCCATCCGCGAGGACGAGGTGGCGGCGGAGGCGATGGGCGTGGACACCACCGCCTACAAGGTCCGGTCGTTCGTCATCTCCTCGTTCTTCGCCGGCGTGGCGGGCGGTCTGTTCGCCCACTTCATCCCCATCATCAACCCCAACTCCTTCGGCTTCGTGAAGTCGATGGAGGTGGTGGTGATGGTGGTGGCGGGAGGGCTGGGCTCCACCACCGGCGCCATCGTCGCGGCGGTGGCGCTCACCCTGCTGCCGGAGGGCCTGCGCACGGCGTTCAACGCCTTCAGCAGCGACCCGGCGCTGGCGCAGAAGGCGGACCAGATCCGCATGCCCATCTACGGCCTCTTGCTGGTGGTGCTGATGCTGGCGCGCCCGCAGGGGCTGTTCGGCACCCGCGAGGTGTGGGACGTGCTCCCTCGCTGGCTGCCCCGCCGCCGGAAGGGCGTCGCGTGAGCGCGGCCGCGAACGGGGAACCGCTCCTCCAGGCGAAGGACGCCAGCATCGAGTTCGGCGGCCTCAAGGCGCTCCAGCGCTTCAACCTGGAGATCCGCCAGGGAGACCTGCAAGGGCTCATCGGCCCCAACGGCGCGGGGAAGACCACCGCGTTCAACGTGCTCACCGGCGTGTACGAGCCGACCTCCGGCGACGTCTTCGTCTGCGGCCAGCGGGTGAACGGGAAGAAGCCGCACCGGATCAACCGGCTGGGGCTGGCGCGCACCTTCCAGAACATCCGCCTCTTCCGCGCGCTCACCGCGTTGGACAACGTGCGCGTGGCCTGCCTTTCGGAGTCCCGCCCCGTCTTCTCCGCCGAGCGGCTGGCCGCGCTGCGGCGGGAGGGCGGCGCCTGGGCGTGGATGGCGAACGGGCTGGACGCCTGGAACAACTATTACGACTGGTGGCGCGCGCTGCTCTTGGCCCCCGGCTTCCTCCGCGAGGAGGAGGAGCTCACCCGCCGCGCCGAGCAGCTGCTGGAGGTGATGGGCCTGTCCCACCGCCGCGACGAGGAGGCGCGCAACCTCCCCTACGGCGAGCAGCGCCGCCTGGAGATCGCCCGCGCGCTGGGGACGCGGCCGCGCGTGCTGCTGCTGGACGAGCCGGCGGCGGGGATGAACACCCGCGAGAAGGCCGACCTGATGGTGCTCATCCGGCGCCTGCGGGAGCAGTTCTCCCTGGGCATCCTGGTCATCGAGCACGACATGAAGCTGGTGATGGGGATCTGCGAGCAGATCACCGTGCTCGACCACGGGGAGACCATCGCGGTGGGGACGCCGGAGAAGGTGCGCGCGGACCGGAAGGTGATCGAGGCGTACCTGGGCGACAGCTACCTGGAGACCCACCCGGAGGCGGCGCAGGAGGCGGCGCGGTGAGCCAGGTCCAGGTCATCGGCACCCGCGCCCCGCGCGAGCCGCTCCTGGAGGTGCAGGACCTGCACGTCTCCTACGGGGCCATCCAGGCGCTCCACGGCGTCACCCTGTCTTTGGGCAAGGGCGAGGTGGTGGCCCTCATCGGCGCCAATGGGGCGGGGAAGACCAGCACCCTGCGCGCGGTGAGCGGGATGGTGAAGCCGCACGGGGGGAAGATCCGGCTCTCCGGCGCGGACATCACCGGGTGGAAGTCCAACCAGCTCGTCCCGCGGGGGATGGCGCACGCGCCGGAGGGGCGCGGCATCTTCCTCAACCTCACCGTGGAGGAGAACCTGGACCTGGGCGCGTACCTGCGCAAGGACGCCCCCGAGGTGGAGAAGGACCGCGAGTACTGCTTCGGCCTCTTCCCGGTGCTGCGCGAGCGCCGCCGCCAGCTCTCCGGCACGCTCTCCGGCGGCGAGCAGCAGATGCTGGCCATCTCCCGCGCGCTGATGAGCCGGCCGCAGCTGTTGCTGCTGGACGAGCCCTCGCTGGGCCTGGCGCCGCAAGTGGTGGAGACCATCTTCCGCATCCTGCGGGAGGTGAACCAGAAGGGCGTCTCCATCCTGCTGGTGGAGCAGAACGCGCACCTGGCGCTGTCCCTGGCCAACTACGGCTACGTGCTGGAGACCGGCGAGATCGCCATGGCGGGCCCGGGCAAGGAGCTGCTGCAGAGCCCGGAGATCCGCAAGGCGTACCTGGGGGAGTGACGGCATGGCGATGGCCCGCACCCACGCCGTCGTCATCGGCGGCAGCATCGCGGGGATGTGCGCGGCGCGGGTGCTGGCGCGCTCGTTCGCGCGGGTGACGGTGGTGGAGCGCGACGAGCTGGCCGACCTCCCGGAGATCCGCAAGGGCGCGCCGCAGGGCCACCACGTGCACGCCATGCTGGCGGAGGGCTCGCGGGTGCTGGAGGGGCTCTTCCCCGGCTTCGACGCCGAGCTGGCCGAGGCCGGCGCGCCGCAGCTGCAGGTCGGGAAGGACGTGGGCTACCTGGCCACCCACGGCTGGGGCCGCCCCTTCGAGCCGGTCATCCTCATCCGCGCCGCCAGCCGCCCGCTGATCGAGCAGCGCGTGCGCCGCCGCGTCCTGGCCACCGAGCGCGTCTCCGTACGGAGCGGCTGCGGCGTCCAGGCGCTGCGGGCGACGTCCGGCAACGCGCGCGTCTCCGGCGTGACGCTGGTGGGGCGGGACGGCCAGGAGGAGCGACTGGACGCCGACCTGGTGGTGGACGCCTCCGGCCGCGGCACCCGGGCGCGCCAGTGGCTGGAGGCGATGGGCCGCGCCGCGCCGTCCGAGACGGTGGTGGACGCCTTCGTCGGCTACTCGACCCGCGTCTACGAGGACGTCCCGGCGCTCACCGGCGGCTGGAAGGCCGTGTTCCTCGCCTGGACGCCGCAGGTCACCCGCGGCGGGGTCATCTTCCCCATGGAGGGCGGCCGCTGGTTCGTGACCGTCGCCGGCATCGCGAAGGACTACCCGCCGGCCGACGAGGAGGGCTTCCTCGCCTTCGCCCGGTCCCTGCGCGAGCCGCACCTGAGCGACGCCATCGCGGGGGCGCGGCCGGCGACGGAGATCCAGGCCACCCGCTCCACCGCCAACCGCTGGCTCCACTTCGAGCGGCTCCCCGACCAGCCGCCGGGCTTCGTGGTGATGGGGGACGCGGCGTGCGCGTTCAACCCCATCTACGGGCAGGGGATGTCGGTGGCGGCGTCCGGCGCGGCGCTCCTGGGGGAGCTGTTGGAGCGGGACCTCCCGGCGGAGAAGTTCCCCCGCGCCTTCCAGCGCGCGCTGGCCGCCCGCCTGCGCCCGGTGTGGACCATGTCCACCAGCGCGGACTTCCAGCTGCCCACCACCCAGGGCGAACGCCCGCTCTCCACCCGCGCCGGCCACGCGTACTTCAACGCGCTGCTGAAGCTGGCCACCAAGGACCCGGACGTCACCCGCACCCTCTCCCGCGTGCTCCAGCTGCTCGACCCGCCGGCCAACCTGATGCGGCCGGGGATTGCCCTGCGGGCGCTGGCGGGCGCGCTGCGCGCGTGATCGCCGGCTGATTTTTTGACGGTCGGGCTGTTACAGGTGACAACACCCCTGTTCCACGAAAACAGGGGTGGTTCATGGCGCGCGCGCTCTTCGTGCTGGTGGTCCTCTTTGCCTGGGATGCGTTCGGCAAGCCGGTGGAGGTGTCCGTCCCCGGCGCGCTGGACCTGGCGACGCTGGCGCCCGCCGAGCTGGGCAAGGGCGACCTCTCCATCCAGGACGGCGTCCTCCGCGCGCCGCAGGGCATCCGCTTCGCCTCCGCCGGCCCGGAGCGGCTGATGCTGGTGCCCCTGGTGATGGACGTGGCGCTGGTGGTCCGCGCCGCCGACGGCCGCGAGTTCCGGGTCACCGTGCTGGCGGACGCCGGGCGGACCTTGATGATGGACGTGGCGGCGCCGGGCGAGGCCGCGCCGAAGCCGCCCGCCCAGCTCCAGGGCACCTACGTGCTGGCGGCGATGTCGCTGGACGGGCTGCCCACCGACATGGCGCTGCCGCCGCTCCGCCTGCGCGAGGACGGCAGCTACCAGCTGGGGAGCGCGAAGGGCCGCTGGGACCAGGAGCCCCGCTGGGTCACGCTGGACGGGTACTACGCGTCGTGGGGGCGCGCGGAGATCGCCGAGGACGGCGAGCAGCTGCGGTTCCGCTTCCGCCGCGGCGCTCACCTCGTCCAGGCGGTGCTCCAGCGCGTGGAAGAGGTCCCGGAGCGCGCGCTGGTCGCCACGCCCTGACGCCGGCCCGGGCTACGCGGGCTTGGGCGCGGCGGCGGCGGTCTCGCCCTTCTCGTGCGCGTCCCAACGCTTCTGGAAGTCGGGGCCCAGGTCGTCCCACTTGGGGAAGATGTCCTTCTTGGTGACGAACTCCCGGCAGTAGAGGCACTGGTGCTTGCCGCCCTCGGCGGGCGCGATCCAGGTCACGTGGTGGGTGCAGGCGAGCATCGGCATGGGCCTTCCGCATATAGCAGGAAGCGGCCCTGGCGATGTACGGTCGACGATCGCGATGGCCCCCGCTCCCGCCGATCCGAAGAAGCCGCCCGCGCCTGCCTCTGCTCCCGCCGCGGCGCCGAATTCGCCCGCCCGCACCATCAGCGGCGAGCTGGGCGCGGCGCCCGCCGCCCGCTACACGGGGCCGGACCCCAAGGTCGCCTGCGGCCTGCTCCAGGGCACCGGCCCTTCGGACCAGGCCCTGGCCGTGGTGGCGCACGTCACCGGCGGCCCCGTGCCGGTCGCGCTGGGCGCGGAGTCGTTCCCCGCGCTGCGCGGCGCCGTCCGCACGCACCTGGACTCCAACCTGCCGCCGGGCGAGAAGCCGCTGCCGGTGGGCGGCGCGCCCGTCTTCGACCTGGAGCTGGCGCTCACCCGCTTCCACGACCGCGCCTACGCCGTGGCGCGCGTGGGCCCGGGCGTGCCGCTGGGCGACAGCGACGAGTCCACCCAGACCGGCCTGCAGAAGGCGGCCTGGAAGCTGCCCCGGCCCTGCTGATGGCCGGTCCCTCCAAGGCCGGCCCGGCCCTGCGCCTGCTCCGCAAGGGGCAGGTGGAGCGGGCGGCGGAGATGTTCAAGAAGCTGCTCCAGCAGGACCCGTCCGACCTCGGCTGCATGGTGGGCCTGGCGCGCGCGCACCTGGCGCGCAAGAAGTTCGACGAGGCGCAGCCGCTCTTGCGGCAGGTGCTGGCCCAGGTGCCGGACCACGGCGAGGCGCAGAGCCACCTGGCGTTCATCGACCTCCAGAACGGCAACGCGCCGGCGCTGGACCTGCTCAAGCGCCTCACGCTCTCCCGCAAGGCGGGCTTCTTCGAGTTCTTCAACGCCGGCACGGCGCTGTTGCAGCGGGGGGACGACCAGGGCGCGCAGGTGGCGCTGGAGCGCGCCAAGCAGGCGGATCAGAAGAGCGCCCAGGTGCGGGTGGCGCTGGGTCGGCTGCACTTGAAGCGCGGCGACTTCCGCGACGCCATCGCCGAGCTGAAGGCGGCGGTGGAGCTGGCCCCCAACGACCCGCTGCCGGTGCTGCTGCTCTCCCAGGCGTACGCCGCCACCGGGGAGGCGGGCCACGGCGCGGACGCGGTGGGCAAGGCGCTCATCACCCAGCCGCAGTCCGTCCCGCTGCACGAGCGGATGGTGGAGGTCAGCCTGCTCGCCGGGTGGCCGCAGAAGGCGATCAAGTCCGCCATCGCGCTCCGGCAGATCAACCGCCTCAACCCCGACTACGCGTACATGCACGCGGTGGCGATGCTCGCCTCCGGGCTGGTGCCGGAGGCGCGCCACATCCTGGAGGGCACGCTGCAGAAGGAGCCGAAGTCGGCGGCGCTGCGCCAGGCGCTGGCCCAGACGCTGCGGCTGATGGGCGAGGAGGCCAAGGCGCTGGCGCTGCTGGAGGAGACCGCCCAGCTCAAGCCGGGCGACCCGGGCGTGGCGGCGGACCTGGCGGCGGCGCACCTGAAGGCGGGCGACGCGGCGAAGGCCCAGAAGGCGCTCAAGCGCGCCCTGGAGGAGCACCCCGACCACCCGGTGCTCCACTACGACCTGGCGCTCGCCCAGGCCAAGGCGGGGGACAAGGCGGGGGCGCGGATCAGCGCGGCGAAGGCCAAGGCGTCCACGGACCTGCTGGTGGCCGAGCTGGCGGGGAAGCTGCTCGACGGGTTGAAGTAGTCACCGCGCCAGGCCGGTGACCTTCACGTCGAACTCGGCGGACGAGCGCCGGACGACCTCCGCGCGGCACTTGAAGACGCTCAGGTCCTGGGCGCCGCCCTCGAAAGCCCCGGCGATGAAGTCCGGCGACTGGTCCGCGCCCTTGAACATGATCAGGTACTCGCCGGGCGCCTCCAGCTTCTTCACCTCCACGCTCAGCCCCGACGTGGCGAGGGAGACGACCTTGGGTAGCTGCATGATGAACCGGTCCACGCCCAGGGCGATGACGAGCGTCCGGATGATGCGCCCGATGATGGTGGTGAGGTAGCGGCCCGCGAAGCGCTGGCCGATCTGGTGGTGGGCCTCCTCGCGCGGCAGCTCCGGGTAGACGTGGCGGGCGGCGACGTCCAGCGTGGCGACGAGGACGGTGGTGGGGTAGCGAAGCTCCGGGTTGTCCACGTCGTACCCGGCGGCGCGCAGGTCCACCTTGAAGGCGCCCTCGGGCTGGAACAGCTTTCCGAAGAGCCCCTCGAAGACGTTGTGATCCGTGGTGGCGGCGCTGCTCACGGGGCTGGCCGCGAGCCTACCGCAGGCCGGTCACGCGGAGCTCGAAAGCGGTGGGATTGGCCGGAAGCACCAGCTCCACCGAGATGCCGGTGGACGTGGCCTCCATCGCGCCGGCGATGAACGAGGGCGAGAGGAGCTGGCCGCTGAAGAAGAGCCGGACCTCGCCCGGCGCTGGCCGCTCCACCCGGACGTGCAACCCGGTGGTACCCATGGGGGCGATCTTCGGGAGCCGGACCAGGAACCGCTCCGGCCCCAGGACCTGCAGCAGCGTGCGCACCACCTTGCCGAAGATGGTGTCGAAGAACGAGCCCACCATGCGCTGGCCCACCCGCCGGTGCGCCTGCTCCCGGGTCAGGTCCGGGTAGAGATGCTTGTGGGTGATGTCCAGCGTGGCCACGAGGACCTCGTTCGGGTAGCGCATCTTCGGCGCGCGCACGTCGAAGCCCGCGGCGCGGAGCTCCTCCGCGTAAGCGCCTTGAGGCTGGAGCACCCGGGCGAGCGCCTCGAAGAGACTGCCATCGACTGTGACGCCGTCACTCACGGGGGGTGACGGAGACTACACCTCGCGTCAGAGGCACTTCTGGTTGGTCTCGATCGTCTCGTCCAGCCCGGGCGGAACCGGGAGATTGCTGCTACTCATGCCAACCACGAATTCGTTGGCACTCCCGGCCTTCATTCGCAGGTTGTTGCGCTTCTCGCGGCCGATGGTGCTGGCGCGCTGCCCGTCGTAGTCGTGCGCCGGGAGCACCAGCGTGTCCTCGGGGAGCGCGGCCAGCCGCTGGAGGCTGTCGAACATGGCGGCGGCGTCGCCGGTGGGCAGGTCGGTGCGCCCGCATCCGCCGATGAGGAGCGTGTCGCCGGTGAGCACGCGGCCGGGCAGCACCAGGCACAGGGCGTCCGAGGTGTGGCCCGGCGTGGCCAGCACCTCGATGCGCAGGTCGCCCAGCTGCACCACGTCGCCGTCCTTGAGGCCCCGGTCCACGCAGGGCGCGGGGGAGGCGGCGTGCATCAGCATCCGGGCGCCGGTGAGCTCCTTGAGCCGGGCGGAGCCGGAGAGGTGGTCTCCGTGGGTGTGCGTCTCGATGGTGTAGAGCAGCCGCAGCCGCTTCTCCGAGAGCAGGTCCAGGTACTGGTCCACCTGGTCGCGCAGCGGGTCCACCAGCGCCGCCTGGCCGGTCTGCTCGTCGGCCACCAGGTAGGTGCGGCACTCGCCGTGGGGCTGGAGCACCTCGAACAGGTAGCCGCGCGCGGCCTCCGGCTCCGTCACCGGCGCGTCCGCCTCCTGGGTGGACTCCATCCAGCGGTCGGCGCAGCGCCCGGCGAACTCGGCGGTCATCGCGTCGCCCTTCACCCGGTAGCGGCCGATCCACTTCTGGTCGCGCACCCTCTTGACGAACTCCAGCAGCCGGTCCACGTCCGAGGCGTCGTTGTACAGGCCCACCGACGCGCGCACCGCGCCCGGCTTGCCGGATCCGCTGGACCGCGCGGAGGCGGCCATCCGGTGGGCGGCGTCCTGCTGGAGCAGCTTGTCCACGTAGATGTGCGCGCAGAAGCGGCCGTTGCGGACGGCGATGCCGCCCTCCTCGGAGAGCACCGCGGCGGTGAGCAGGTCGGACACGCCCTGCACGTTGAAGGAGACCACGCCCAGCCGGCGCTCCGGCTCCGGGGGGCCGTAGACGGTGACGCCGCCCATCTCCTGCATCCCCTTGAGCACCTGCGCGGTCAGCATCACCTCGTGCCGGCGCACCTCGTCGAGGCCGATGGACTGGATGAACTGGAGCGCCCGGCTCATCGCCACCACGCCGGCGATGTTGGGCGTCCCGCCCTGGTGCCGGTCCGGCGCGGGGAGGAACTCCGCGCTGCGCGCGCTCACCTGGGTGGAGACGCCGCCGCCGGGGATGTACGGCGGGGCCTCGTCCAGCAGCGCGCGCGGCCCGTAGAGGAAGCCGGCGCCGAAGGGCGCGTACGCCTTGTGGCCGGCGCCCACCACGAAGTCCAGGTGCTCCGGGTCGTCGAAGTCGCGCACGTCGATGGAGCAGCGCGCCAGCGCCTGCGCCGCGTCCACCAGCACCAGCGCGCCGTTCTCGTGCGCCATCTTCGCCACCGCGCGCAGGTCCGGCATCACCCCGGTGACGTTGGAGCCGCCGGTGACCGCCACCAGCTTCACCTCGTTGCGGCGGAGCAACTCGTGGAGGTGGTCCAGGTCCAACTCGCCGCGCTCATCCACCCGCGCCCGCAGCACGGTGCCGCGGCGCCGGTGGGGCAGCTCGTTGGAGTGGTGCTCCATCTCGGTGGTGATCACCTTGCCCGGCCGGTCCGCCATCACGTGGCTGCACAGGTCGATGGCCTGGGTGGTGTTGGCGGTGAAGCAGACGCAGCCGCGCTTGAGCTCCGCGCCGATGTATTCGGCCACCACGCTGTACGCCTCGTTGAAGCGCTCGGTGGCCTTGCGCGAGAGGAGGTGGGTGGCGCGGTGGACGTTGGCGTACTCGCGCTCCATGAACTCGGTGTAGCCGCGGAGCACGGAGGTGGGCGCGTGGGTGGAGGCGGCGTGGTCCAGGTAGATCAGCGGCCGCTCCCCCGTGCCGAGCACCGGCACCCGGCGGGAGACGATGGCGAACTCGCGCCGCACGTCCTGCCAGGACAGCTTGGCCCCGGCGACCGCGCACGCCACCGGCGCGCCCTGGAACGGCAGCCCCAGGTGGCGCCACCGCTCCACGCCGCCCTTGACGTTGAACACCCGGCCGTAGCCCATCTTCGCCATGGTGTCCGCCACCAGCGCGGAGCGGTTGCCGGTGGAGCAGATGACGTAGACCGGCGAGTCCCTGGAGAGGATGTGCTCGTGGACGTGCTTCTCCACCAGGCCGCGGGCCAGCACCACCGCGCCCGGCAGCGTGCCGTCCCCCGTCTCGTCCGGCTCACGGCAGTCCAGCACCACCGCGTCCGGCTCGCGGAAGCGATGCAACAGCTCCTCGCACGTCACCTCCGGGATGCGGGTGAGCGCGTCCTTCACGAAGTCCTGGTACGTCCACGGGCGTGCCTGCATATGCGCGCATATGGCGCACTCCGGCACCGATCAGCAAGCCGGGTCGCGACAAGGCGGGCAAGCGCCCGGCAGCTGCTGCTGCGACCTAGTAGGGGCCCGGCCGCGGTTGCGGGCTGGGGCTCGGCATCGGCGTGGGCTGTGGGTACCTCGGCGTGGCGCAAGCCCCCGCTCCCAGCAGGGCCGCCAGCCCCAGCAGCACTGCAATCAGCTTCCTCGCGCGCATGGTGTGTTGCCTCCTGACCAATGCGTAGGGGCGATCGGGCGCAGGCGGCAGCGCCCGGCGGTCAACCCGAGAGCGGCGGCTCGGCCAGCGGCGTGTACTTCGAGCCCCCCGGCCCCGGCTGGCTCCGGAAGAGGATGAGCCGGTCGACGCGCGCCGCCCCGAGCGCCCGGTCGGCCAGCGCCCCGGCGCAGCGGGCCAGCCCGGGGTCGCCGCGCGGGTCGCGCGCCCGGGCGAGCGTGAGGTGCGGCCGGTAGTCGCGCTCTTCCGGCTCGTAGCCCAAAGGCTGGAGCGCGGACCCGGTCCACGCCTGGAGCTGGTGGAGCCGGGCGGTGTCGCCCTCCACGCCCACCCACAGCACGCGCGGCTTCTTCGGCGAGCCGAAGGCGCCGCCGCCCCGGAGCTGGAGGTCGAAGGGCGCGGCGCGGGTGGCGACGCCTTCCAGCGCCCTGGACAGCTCCGGCACCTTCGCCTCCTCCATGCTCCCCAGGAACGCGAGCGTGAGGTGCGCGTTCGAAGGGGGCCCCCAGCGCGCTCTCGGGGCGAGCGTGCTCAGCTCGGACTGGAGCGCCTCGAGGGCGCGCCGGACCTTCGCGCCCAGGTCCACCGCGACGAAGAGCCGCCAGCCCATCGTCAGATGCGGAAGGAGAGTCGCAACCCGGCGATGGGCGAATACGTCAGGTAGCCCAGCTCCAGGCCGAAGCTGAAGGAGCCGGCGTTGAGGCCGAACTCGAAGGCGCCGTGGAAGCGCAGCGGGAATCCGCCGTCGAACATCAGCCACGGGCCGACCAGCCCGCCCAGGTAGACGCGGCCGTCGCCCACGTTGGCGCGCAGCTCGAAGTCAATGGGCGCGCCGATGCTGCCGTAGTTGCCGAAGACGGTCCCGTACGCGGCGAACAGCCCGCCGAAGCGGCCGCCCACCGTGATGTGTTTCGCGAGCGCCCCGTTCACGCCGATCATCAGCTCCAGGGTGCCGCCGTAGTAGTAGTAGGTCCAGTCACCCCCCAGCTCCAGCCTCACCCCTGCCTGCGAAGGCGTGGCGATGAGCGCGGCGGACAGCGCGGCGGCGGCGGTCAACCGCCGGAACGAACGCAGCACGGACATGGTGGCTCCTCCAGGTCGAGCAGGTTGAGGAGCCGGAGACTACCTGGACGTGCGGCCGTTGACGCGGCCCGCAGACGGCGTCGCGCTGGACGCGACTGATCGCCGCCGGAGGGTCACATGTACATGCCGCCGTTGACGTGGAGCACCTGTCCGGTGACGTAGTCCCCGCCGGGACCCGCAAGGTACGCCACCGCATCTCCCACCGCGGACGGCTCGCCGAAGCGGCCGAGCGGGATCTGGCCGAGCAGCTTCTGCTGCACCGGCTCCGGCACCGCGCGCACCATGGGCGTGTCCATGAAGCCGGGGCAGATGCAGTTCACCGTCACCCGGTCCCGGGCCACCTCGCGGGCCAGCGCCTTGGTGAAGCCGATGAGCCCGGCCTTGGAGGCGGCGTAGTTCACCTGCCCGAAGTTCCCCATCGCCCCCACGATGGAGGAGATGTTCACTATCCGACCCCGGCGGCGCTCGCGCATCCCGCCCACCGCCGCGCGGCACATCAGGAACGCGCCCTTGAGGTTGGTGTCCAGGACCAGGTCCCACTCGGAGACGTCCATGCGGGTGATGGTGTGGTCCTTCACCAGGCCGGCGTTGTTCACCAGCAGGTCCACCGGCCCCAGCGCCTGCTGCGCCTCGGAGATCATCCGGGTGCAGTCCGCCTCGTCGCGGATGTCGCCCTGGACGAGCACCACCTCGGTGCCGCGCCGCTTCAGCGCCTCCTCCAGCTCGTGCACCCCGTTGTTGTGATGATGGAGCGCCAGCGCGTAGCCGTCCCTGCCCAGCCGCTCCGCGATCGCCCGCCCCAGCGCTCCAGACGCGCCCGTCACCAGCGCCACGCCCACCATTCGCCGCCCCCTTGGTTTGTCACCAAGGTAGGGACGCGGGTGACGGTAGAAAAGTGGCTGTAAGAACGGTCAATACGCCCTGGAGAAGACGATGCGGCCGGGGGACTCCTGCCCGCACACCACGCACTTGCCCTTCTCCTGCTTCAGGTCGAAGGGGCGGTTGCGGGTGGTGAGGGCGTGGTCCTCCTTCGCCTTCACCTCGCAGGCCGGGCTCAAGCACCAGTGCGCGAGCAAGAAGCCGTCGTCCGCCTTGGCCTTCATCTCGTCGTAGCCGTTCACCTCGAAGGTGTGGTCGTCGCGGAACTTCTTCGCCTTCGCGAACAGGTCGGCTTGCATCTGGTCCAGCATCGCCTTGGCCTTCTCCTGCGCCTGGGCGAGGGGGACGAACTCCTTCTTCTTGTCGTCGCGCCGGACCATCACCACCTGCTCCTTGGCGAGGTCCTTGGGGCCCAGCTCGACGCGGACGCAGGCGCCCTGCAGCTCCCACTCGTTGTACTTGTAGCCGGGGCTCTTGTCCGGGTCGTCGTCCACCACCACCGAGTGCCCGCGCCCGCGCAGGTCCGCCGCCAGCTCCTGCGCCTTCTTCACCGCCGGGGCGCGCTCCTCGTCCGACTTGCCGATGGGGATGACGACGATCTGCACCGGCGCCAGCCGCGGCGGGCAGATCAGCCCCGAGTCGTCGGAGTGGGTCATCACCAGGCCGCCGATCAGCCGGGTGGACGAGCCCCAGGACGTCTGCCACACGTGGTGCTGCTTCCCGTCGCGCCCCTGGAAGACGGTGTTGAACGCCTTGGCGAAGTTCTGCCCCAGCATGTGCGAGGTGCCGGCCTGGAGCGCCTTCTTGTCCTGCATCATCGCCTCGATGGAGTAGGTGCGGACGGCGCCGGCGAACTTCTCCGACTCCGACTTCTGCCCGGCCATCACCGGCATCGCCATGTAGTCCTCGGCGAAGCGCCGGTAGACCTCCAGCATCCGCCGCGACTCCTCCTCCGCCCCGTCTTCCGTCTCGTGGCAGGTGTGGCCCTCCTGCCAGAGGAACTCGGTGGTGCGGAGGAAGAGGCGGGTGCGCATCTCCCAGCGCATCACGTTGCACCACTGGTTGAGCAAGAGCGGCAGGTCCCGGTAGCTCTGGATCCACCGGGCGAACATGCTGTTGATGATCGTCTCCGACGTGGGGCGGATGACGTACTTCTCCTCCAGCTCCTTGCCGCCGGCGTGGGTGACCACCGCGAGCTGGGGCGCGAAGCCCTCCACGTGCTCGGCCTCCTTGCGCAGGAAGGCCTCCGGGATGAGGAGCGGGAAGTAGGCGTTGCGGTGGCCGGTGTCCTTGAACATCCCGTCCATCACCCGCTGGATGTTCTCCCAGATGGCGTACCCGTTGGGCCGGATCACCATGCAGCCCTTCACGTCCGAGTAGTCCGCCAGCTTCGCCTTCAGGACCAGGTCCACGTACCACTCGGAGAAACCCTTCTCGCGAGGGGTGAGCTTGTCAGCCATGGCGCGCTTCGTACCATGGCGGCGGGTCGGTTCGGCGGGTATCGTGCCGGAGGTCGATCCTCTATGGCCCCGCCGAAGATCCTCGTCGTCGACGACAACGTGGAGCTGCTGACGTTGCTGACGCAGCTCTTCGAGGAGGCCGGCTACTCGGTCCTCTCCGCCACCAAGGGTCGCTCGGCGATGGAGGTGGTCAAGGGGCAGAAGCCCCAGGCCGCCATCATCGACATCCTGCTCCCCGACATGATGGGGTACCACCTCGCGGACCAGCTGCGGAAGGAGCACCCCGCCCTGCCGCTGGTGTTCATCACCGGCGTGTTCAAGGGCGGCAAGCACTCGGTGGAGGCGAAGCAGAAGTACGGCGCCGCCGGGTACTTCGAGAAGCCCTTCGAGGCCGCCAAGCTGATCGACGCGATCGCGAAGCTGGTGCCGCCGGAGAAGAGGGCCGCCGCCTCCTCCATCGAGGACGCCTTCGAGGTCGAGCTGGACATCGACGTCGACGAGGAGGGTCCCCAGGACGCGCTGGAGCTGACCGGGAGGATCAAGGTCACCGGCGGCGGGAACCTCACCGCGGAGATCCGCGGCGACAACCTCACCGCGGCGGCCATGCCCAGGGGCCAGGCAGGCGGGATGCGCCCACTCGCGGCCGGCCGCCCACCGCCGCCCCCGCGCGCCGCGGTGGAGGCCGGAGCCGCTGGAGCGCACCGGCGCGGCGAGCTGAGGGACAACCTGCCCTCGCTGATCACCGCCTTCTACCTGTCCAGGGAGACCGGTGAGCTGGGCGTGCAGCGCGGGAAGGTGAAGAAGGTCGTCTACTTCGAGAGGGGCACGCCGGTGTTCGCGCTGTCCAACCTGGCGGCGGACCGGTTCGGCCAGTTCCTGGTGCGGGTGGGGAAGATCAAGGCGGAGCAGTTGCAGGACGCGAACGCGGTGGCCGCGGCCAACAAGCGGCGCACCGGGGACGTGCTGGTGGAGAGCGGCCTGCTCAAGGACACCGAGCGCCTCTACTACGTGGGCCAGCAGGTGAAGGCGATCATCTATTCGCTCTTCGGGTGGGAGGAGGGGACGTACGTGATGAGCTTCAAGGACAAGGCCACCGCCGAGTCCATCAAGCTCGACGTCCATCCCGCCAACCTGATCTCCCGCGGCGTGAAGAAGCTCTACAAGCCGGAGCGGCTGCGGCGGCTGCTGGCGCCGGAGGAGCGGCTCATCCCGTCGCTCCAGCCGGCGTACCAGCTCAACGAGGTGGACCTGGAGAAGTGGGAGGCGGAGTTCCTTCCCAGGGTGGACGGGACGCGGACGGTGGCGGAGCTGCTCGGCATGGCCGGCCGCCCCGAGCACGTGGTGTACGGGTTCCTCTACTGCCTGGTGGCGCTGTCGATCCTGGAGCGCCGGTCCTGAGCCGGGCGCTGGTCATCGCGGCGGTGATGTCGGTGTGCGCGGGCTGCGCGCAGACGGCGGCGAGCGGGACGCTGTTGCTGGACCCCGGCCTCCGCCCCGGCGCGGTGCGGCTGCGGCGGGTGGCGGTGGTGCCCGGGCGCGGGCCGGCCGGCGTGAAGGATCCGGAGCGCTGGCGCCACGCGGTGTGGAGCTCGCTGGAGCGCGCCTTCCGCGGGCGCGGGTTCGACGTCGTCGACTACGAGAGGTCGATCCAGGCCTACGAGCGCGCCGGGCTCCCCCTGGAGGAGGGGCGGGCGGCGCGCGACCGGTACGGGGACCTGGCGCAGGGTTTGGGCGTGGACCTGGTGGCGGTCGCGGAGTTTTCGACGTCGCAGCGCACGGACGCCATCGCCTTCATCGGGACCACCCATTACACCTCGCTGCTCACGCTCCAGCTCTACTTCGCGGAGAAGGGGCAGTTCGGCGCGCGCATCGACGCCAGCGGCGACACCACGTACACCAGCGGGTTGATGCTGGCGGGCGGGCTGCTGGCGGGGGAGGTGTTCGCCATCATCAGCGCCGCGGGGTGCCAGATCCCCGCCCAGTGCAACCCGACGTTCGGGCTGGTGGGGGCGGTGTTCCTGGGGTTGGGCACCACCGCGGACATCGGCTACGGCGTGGCCCTGGCGTTGCCGGGCGCCGACGCCTACTGGGAGCAGTCGTTCGACCAGGCGGTGCAGAAGGGGCTGGAGCCGTTCCTCGAATCGTTCGCGCCGGTCGGTGGTGGATCGCCCGCGCCGCCGGGCACGGGGCCTTGATCCTCACGAGAGTCGGGACGCGCGGCGGCGGGCCTCGGCGGCGCGGCCTTCGAGAAACCGTTTCTCCGGCGCGGAGGCGGCGAGCGCGCGAGCCCGATCATATTCGGCGGCCGCGGCGCGGAAGCGGCCGGAGCGCCAGAGGAGGTCCGCCTTGGCGGCGGGGAGCGCGGCGTAGGTCTTCAGGTCGCCGCTCCGGTCCAACGCCTCGATGAGCTGCAGCCCGTGCTCCAGCGCCCCCGCCATGGCGACGGCCACCGCGCGGTTCAGCTCCACCACCGGCGTCGGCTGCACCCGGGCGAGGAGCGCGTACAGCCCGGCGATCTGCGCCCAGTCCGTCTCGGCCGCGGTGGCGGCGCGGGCGTGCACCGCGGCGATGGCGGCCTGCAGCTCGTACGCGCCAGGCGGGCCGCCCAGCAGCGCCTCCTCCAGCAGCTGCAGTCCCTCGTCGATCTGCGCCCGGTCCCAGCGCGACCGGTCCTGCGCCTCCAGCAGGATGGCCTCGCCGTCCGGCCCCACGCGCGCCCGCCGCCGAGAGTCGTGCAGCAGCATCAGCGCCAGCAACCCCCGCACGTCGCCGCGCCTCGGCATCAGCTCCGCCATCGTCCGCCCGAGCCGGATCGCCTGGTCGCACAGGTCCAGGCGGACGCGCTCCTCGCCGGAGGTCGCGGCGTACCCCTCGTTGAACACCAGGTAGATGACCGCCAGCACCGCCTCCACCCGATCCGGGAGCAGGGCCTCGGAGGGCACGCGGTAGGGAATCCCCGCGGTCTGGATCTTCTGCTGCGCGCGCACCAGCCGCTGGGCCATGGTGGGCAAGGGCACCAGGAAGGCGCGGGCGATCTCCTCGGTGGTCAGCCCGCACAGGGTGCGCAGGCTGAGCGCCACCCGCGCCTCCATCGAGAGCGCCGGGTGGCAGCAGGTGAAGAGGAGCTTGAGGCGCTCGTCGGGGAAGAGGCGCTCCTCCGCGGCATCGTCGTCGTCCGGCACGGTCCCGGCCATGGCCTCCAGCTCCAGCTCCGCTCGCTTGCCCTCGAAGTTGGCGCGGCGGCGGACGCGGTCCAGCGCCTTGTGCCGCGCGGTCCGGATCAGCCAGGCGCGCGGGTGGGGCGGCCAGCCCGCGGAGGGCCACCGCGCCAGCGCCGCCTCGAACGCCTCCTGCGCGGTCTCCTCCGCCGCCTGCAACCCTCCCACCCTGGACACCAGCCCGGCCACCAGCCGCGAGAACTCGGCCCGGTAGAGCGCGGTGAAGGCGTCCACGTCCATGGGGGAAGGTCAGTGCGAGAGCTGTACCGGGCGAATCTCGATGGAGCCGTCGCGGGCGTTGGGAATGCGTGCGGCGATGGCCATGGCCTCGTCCAGGTCCGCCGCCTCCACCACGAAGTAGCCGGTGAGCTGCTCCTTCGTCTCGGCGAACGGGCCGTCGGTGGCGAGCACCGAGCCGGAGCGCACCCGCACCGTGGTGGTCAGGTTCGCGGGGTGCAGGAACTGTCCGCCGCGGAGCGAGCCCTCCGACTCCAGGCTCTTGGACAGCGCCATGTACTCGGCGAAGACGGCCGCGCGCTCCGACTCGGTGCGCGCGGCGTGCTCCGCCTCGTTGCGGTAGATGAGCAAGAGGTACTGCATGGGGCTTCAGTTCACTTCGCCTTCGGCTGCGGAGGCAACGGCTTCCCGCTCTCGTCGGTGGGGGTGAAGGAGAAGAGGCCGGGCTCGTAGATGTAGACGTAGCAGTCGGCCCCCGGGCCGCACTGGGTGCGGTGCACGACGCTGGGCTGCATGTAGTAGCTCCCCGGCCCCATCGGCTTGGACGCCTCGCTGCCCGGGCTGGTCTCGATGATCGTCCCCGCGAGCACGATGCCCGTGTAGTCCGAGTCGTGCACGTGCCAGCCGGAGTCGAACCCGGCCTTGAACTTGATGAAGAACTCGGTGGGCCCGGTCTTCGACTCCTTGGTGCCGGTGATGAAGGACTCCACCGGCCCGCCGGGGAAGAACTCCTCCCACTTCTGCTCGCCGACCGGACGCTGGACCAGCTGGCGCGGGGCGGCCTTGCCCGCCCAGGCGTAGGAAGCGGCGACGACCACCGCGAGACCGGCGACGACCGAGACTGCCTTGGCATTGAGCTTCACGTTCGAAACCTCCGGGTGCGCCCGGAAAATCGGGCGGCGCTCATGAATCGAACGGGGGTCGGGAAAATCGACAGCCGGGTTTTCGGGGCGGGGTTTCGCGGGGTTACGCGAACGCGATCCACACCAGCCCGAGCGCGCCGGAGCTGAGCGCCACGATTCGCTGAAGCCTGGCGGCGCCGCGGAGGGAGAGGCGGCGGGCGCCGGTGGAGACGGCGAGGCCCACGCCCGCCATGGAGAGGAAGACGCCGGCGCCGAAGGCGGGGAGGTAGACCCAGCCGGCGAGGTGGAGCGCGCCGCCCACCAGGAGCGGCGGGAGGGCCAGGGCGAGCGCCCGGACGCCGCTCACCGCCATCAGCGCCCCGGCCACGCCGCCGATGCGGGAGTGCGAGTGGGCGTGGTGGTGATCGTGGTCGTGGCCGTGATGAGGGAGCGTGGGGTGGCCGTGCTCCAGGGTGCCGGGGAAGAGGAGGGCGGCGAGGGCGAGGGCGACGAGGACGAAGCCGCCCAGCCGTTCGGCCCAGCGCTCGAAGGCCTCCGAGAGGCCGAAGCCGAGGGCGAGGCACGCGCCCGCGAGCGCGCCCAGGACCAGCGTGTGGCCCCAGGCAAACGACAGCGCCACGCGAAGGGACTTGCGCCGGTCGCCCGATGCGCCGAGGGTGGCGATGGCCGCGCAGTGGTCCGGCCCGAGGCCGTGGAGGAGCCCCTGACCCAGACCGACGAGGAGCGAGAGGAGCGCGGGGGGCACGGGAGGCGGCACCGTACCCGCGGGCGCGCGAGGGCGCAAACGCGGTGGGTGGTGCTCGCCGGGTTGCTCGCGCTCTCCGGAGGGTGCAAGGGCGATGAGGGCGGCCCCCCGTACGCGCGGGCCGAGGCGCGGGCGGAGGAGCTGTTGGCGGTGGGGACGCCGCCGTCGGACCCGCGCTACGAGGACGTGCTGAAGGACCTGGCGAAGGTGCCGCCGGAGTCGCGCTTCCACGCCAAGGCCCAGTCGCTGCGGGAGCGGCTGCTCAAGGCGCGGGCGCTGGCGCCGCGGCCGCTGGCGCAGACGCCGGACACGGATGACCCGGCGCTGGCGAGGAAGCAGGCGGAGTGCATCGCGCTCGCGCAGGCGCTGGGGCGCGCGGACGCAGGCGAGCGCGAGGGCATCGGCCAGAAGCTGCGCGAGTGCCAGGACGCGGTGGACCGCTACCGCGAGCAGAAGCACGAATCGCAGACGCCGTGACTTCCCGAACGCGGCGCACGTGCTCTGGCGGGCTCACCGCGAATCGCAGAAACGCCGTGACCCCAGGAAGCGCGCAGATCGGAACGCTCGGGGAGCGCTCAGGACTGCCGCCAGCGCTCGGTGGGGTCGCCGCCCTGCGCGCCGGCGACGAGGCCTGAGGCGAACGCCTGGTGCTCGGGGCTGCTGAGCTGGGCGAGGCGGTCCGCGGGCGGGTGGGCGAAGCGGCGCTCCAGCGCGTCCAGCCGGGCGTTCGCCTCGTCGATGCGCGCGCGGGGGATGCGGCCGTCCTCCACCGCCTTGACGATGGACTGGATGGCCTCGTTCTGGCGGTCCGCGCGGTGGCAGACGAGGAAGAGGTCCACGCCGGCGAGGGTCCCGCGCACCGCCGCCTCGCCGATGCCGAAGTGGTCCGCGATGGCCTTCATCTCCAGGTCGTCGCTCACCAGCACCCCGCCGAAGCCCAGCTCCTGGCGGAGCAGCTTGAGCACCTTCTCGCTCAGGGTGGCGGGCACCTCCGGGTCCAGCGCCTGGAAGATGACGTGCGCGGTCATCACCGCCGAGAGCCCGGCCTGCGCGTAGGCGCGGAAGGGCGGGAGCTCCACCGCGCGCAACCGCGCCATGTCATGCGGCAGCGAGGGCAATTCGAGGTGCGAGTCCTGGCTGGTGTCGCCGTGTCCCGGGAAGTGCTTGGCGCAGGAGGCGACGCCCCCGGCCTCCAACCCGCGCGCCAGCGCCACGCCCATCCGCGACACCAGCTCCGGCGTCCGCCCGAAGGACCGGTCCCCGATGACCGGGTTCTTCGGGTTGGTGTCCACGTCCACTACCGGCGCGAAGTCCCAGTCGAACCCGACGGCGGAGATCTCCTGCGCCAGCAGCCGCCCGGTCCGCTCCGCCAGCGCCTCGTCCCCGGTCGCGCCGACGTCGCGCATCGGGGGGACGGCGGTGAAGGGGGGCCCGCGCAGGCGCGCCACCCGGCCTCCCTCCTGGTCCACCGCGAGCGTGAACGGGCGGCCGGCGATCTCCTTGAGGTGATGGCACAGCGCCGCCGTCTGCTCCGGCGTCCCCACGTTGCGCTTGAAGAGGATGGCGCCGAAGACGCCCGCGTCGATCAACGCCTTCGCGTCGTCGGGAACCGCGTCCAACCCCTCGAAGCCGATCATCAGCATCCGCGCCACGCGCCGGGAGAGGTCGCCGCCAGTGCTCGCCATGGCGGCGGAGCATAGACGAGCACCACCACGGCGGGCGGGCGCCTTGCGTTCGCCGGGGCCGGCGCTCATCGTTTCCGTCGTTCCGGCACCGGGAGCGCGGATGCGAAGGGGCTTCATCATCGCCGTCGCCGTGGCGGTCGCGCTGGGCGCGGCCTGGTGGTGGGGGCGTCAGGGAGCGCCGCCGGCCGGGCCCGCGCGCGAGACGGATGAGCAGGCGGCGGAGCGGTTCGAGAAGCTCCGCGCCCAGCTCAACGCGATGCCGAGCGCGCCGTTGCCGGCTCCCTCTGGAGATCTGGAGATCGGCGGCCAGGTGATCGGCTCCGGTGGACCGCTCCCGGGCGCCACGGTCACCGCTACCCGGGCCGAGCCTGGCGAGACGCTCTCGGAGTTGCCTTGCCCCGACGACTTGGCGAGGGCCCGGACCCTCCTCGACCCGAAGTGCTCAGGGGGGGACGCCCAGCTTGCCCAACTCGTCGCCGAGCGCCGCGGCGAGGCCCAACCGGTGGCGCGCGCGACCGCCGATGCGGAAGGGCGGTTCACGCTGCGCGGGCTGGCGCCCGGCCGCTACGCGCTGTGGGCGGACGCGCCGCGGGGGGTCAGCCTGAAACCGGACGTCGCCGCCGGGACCTCTGGACATGTCCTCTCCATCGGCGCCGGGCGGGTGCTGCACGGCCGCGTGGTCGACGCCCAGGAGCACCCCATCGAGGGGGCGGTGGTGACCGCGGTCCTCGGCGGCCAGGCGCGCTTCTTCGACGCCGTCAGCGGCCCCGACGGGAAGGTCTCCCTCGGACCGTTCCCCCCGGAACCTTGCGTGGTGATCGGGATGTCGGCGGCGCTGCTGCCGGACGTCGCGCACCACGTGGAGTGGGAGCGCCCCTTCACCCTCACGCTCCGCGCGCCGCGGCGCCTGCGCGGCCAGGTGCTCCACCGCGGCGCGCCCGTCGCCGGCGCCGAGGTCTCCGCGGAGCACGGGCGCGACGAGGCGCGCGTCAAGACCGATCGCGAGGGCCGCTTCGAGCTGGCCCGGCTCCTCCCGGGCCCGTATCGCCTTCGCGCCACCGCCGGGACGCTCCAGGCCTCGCGGAACGTGCTCGTGCCCACGTTCTCGGAACCGCCCGAGCAGCGGGTCGAGCTGGATGAAGGTGGGGTGCTGGCGGGCGTCGTCCGGGTGGAGGCCGGAGCGATGCTCCCGGGCGCCACAGTCCTGTACGACCAGACGGAGGCGGACGGGAGCTGGGGCCTGGGGAGGATCTCCACCGGTCCGGACGGGGCCTTCCGCGCGGAGCCGGTGGCCCCCGGCGAATATCAGTTGGCGGTGATGGCCAAGGGGTTCGACCAGGGGCGCCGCTGGAAGGCCACGGTTCGCGCCCGCGAGACGACCACCGTGGAGATCTCGCTCCGGCCGCCGGCGGTCGTGGAAGGCACGGTGCTCGGCCCGGACGAGGCGCCGCTCGTGGGGGTGACCGTTCGAGCCGCCGATCAGGATCTCGACGCGGAGGCCGTCACCGACGCGCAGGGGCATTTCACCATCGAAGGATTGGAACCGGACTCCGCGGTCGTCGAGGCGGTCCACCCGGACCATGCGGTCGCCGCCGCCCGGGTGAAGGTGCCCTCGGCCGGCGTGGTGATCCGGCTCACCCGCGGCTTTACCCTCGATGGCCGGGTGATCGACGACTCCGGTGTGCCGGTGGAGGGCGCCTACGTGAAGGCCTCCCGGCCGCGTTCGCCCAGGGACGCGCCCCTGGAGCCCCTGCCGCACCTCCCGGCCGCCACCGCGGATGCCCTGGGCGCCTTCCATCTCCACGGGCTCCCGGCCGGGCCCATCACGCTGGTGACCACCCGCTCCGGCCTCTTCTGGCAGGAGTGGCCGCACCCGAGCGATGCGGAGCTCCCGTCGCCGGCGCCGGTGACGATCCGCCTCCCGCCCGCGGGCCGCATCGCGGGCACCGCGATGGACGAAGAAGGCCAGCCCCTCTCCGGGATCCAGGTCGTCGCGAGACCGTCGGAGAAGACGATTGACGCCGAACCGGACGCCACGCTGGTGGTGGCGGTCACGACGACCGACGAGCGGGGTGCCTTCGACTTTTCCGGCCAGGAGCTGGGCGAATACCGGCTGAGGAGCGGGCCGGAAGGCTACGACCCCACCGACGTCACGGCGCGCACCGGGGACCTGGCGGTGCGGCTGGTGATGAAGCAACGCCCGGTCGCCGTGGTCCGGGGGCGCGTGCTGGACCCGGACGGCGCGCCCGTGACGTCGTTCACGGTGAACGGTTCGCGACGGGAGGACCCGGCCGGCGAGCTCCGGCGCGATCGCAGGACCGACCGGGAGATGGTCCTCCACATCGTCGCGGACGATCCAGAGTTGTTGCCCGCGGAGCGCCGCGTGCCGCCCGGGCCCGGCGACTACCCCCTGGGGGACGTGGTCCTCGGGCGCGGGCGCCGCCTCACCGGCCGGGTCCTGGACGCCGCGACCGGAGCGCCGGTGGGAGGTGCATCGATCGCCCTCGCGGCGCCGCCAAGAGCGGTGGGTGTCGGTCCTTACGATCCCCATCCGGCCCGGAGCTGCAGCGATGGGTCCTTCGAGGTCCTCCTGGGCGACCCTCCCGGCGACCTCCAGGTGACCCACCTCGACTACGCCCCCGCCGTCGTCCGGGCGCCGGGGAATGGCGCGCTCGAGGTGCGGCTGGAGCCCCTGGGCCGGATCGTCGGCGAGGTCGAAGGGCCGATCATCCGCATGGTCCCGGTCGTGGCGGTCGGCTCGGATCTGACCGCGCCGAGGTACGGCGAGGTGGAGGGAGACGGGCACTTCGTCATCCGGGGCGTGAAGCCGGGGCCGTACGTGGTGCGGCTGTCGGCGGCGGTGGAGGGGAGCGGCACCGTCCTCCCGGTCGAGGCGACCGTCCCCGAGCGCGGCGAGGTCCACGTCACGCTGGTCCGGCGCGACGGCGAGGCCACGCTCCACGTCCGGGTGCGGGGCGCCGGCCCGGACGGCTCCGTCCGCGTGCTCCTGGTGCCCGGCGCGCGGGGGATGCCGTCGACCTTCGAAGAGCTGATGCGCGTCGCGTTCTCCAGCCTCCAGCCCCCCGGCGAAGGCGAGTCGCTGGAGTTCCAGCGGGTCCCGCCGGGGGCCTACACCCTGTTCGCGGTCCTCGTCGATCGCGGGAAGGCGCAGATCTCCTCCGCGCCCGTCACGGTCGGGGCACAGGAGCAGACCGTGGAGATCGCCGCGCCCACCGAGGGCCGGGCGATCGACATGCCGGCGCGCCCGCCCTGACGCCTACTTCCTCAGCAGCACGCCCTCGAAGAAGAACGCCGCCACCGCCAGCACGAACAGCCACGTCCACACCGGCACCGGCGGGCGATCCCCCGCCCGCGCGGTGGCGCGCACCGTCTCCTCGCCGAAGTGGGCGGCCAGCACGTCCGGGTCGATCCGCGCGAGGTTGCTCTCCGTCGGGTCGAGCTGGGCGGCGAACGACAGCCCCGGGATGGGCTGTCCCTTGTCGTCCAGCGCCACGTGCATCCCCGGCTCCTGCAGCGGCCCCGCGGTCAACGACCCGTCCTCGTTCTTCTTCAGCTCCACCTCCACCCCGCTCGGCGCGCGCACCGCCACCGGCCGCCGGTCGTCCGCCGGGCGCAAGGTGATGCTCTCCCCCACCAGCGCGCGCAGTTCCTCCCGCTCCTCCAGCCCGCCCGTCAGGTACGAGAGGAACCGCTGCAGCAGCGGCAGGAACGACGTCCGGATGGCGAAGTCGCTCCAGTCGCGGTCCACCGTCGAGGTGAACAGCAGCACCCGCCCTTTCCCTCTCTTCGCGATGGCGATGGCCGGGGCGCCGTCCTCGTAGGTGGCCAGCACCTGCGACCCCTCCTTCCCCTGCTTCGGCGCGTCCACCTCCAGCAGCATGTACTTGTAGAAGCGCGCGCTCATCAGCCCCTCCCGCGCGCGCCCGGCGAACGGCGCCAGCACCGGGTGGTCCTGCTGGATCTCCAGGAGCCGCGCCGCCTTCCCCTCCCCCTCCACCTCCTCCCGCGCCGCCGACGTCTTCACCAGCCGCAGCGGGCGCGGAAGCAGGTCCCCCAGCGCCTTGTTGTACGCGTCGGGGTCCACCCGATCCCCCATCGACACCAGCAGCCCGCCGCCCTTCTGCACGAACTCGGCGAGCCGCCTGGCGTCCTCCGCCGGCGGGGCGGGCGCGTTCAACAGCAAGATCACCTCGTAGTCCTCGAACTTCTCCCGGAACCCCGCCTCCACGTCCCGCACCGTCTGCTGCACCGGCGAGCCGGGCGCGTCCAGCGCCGCGGACACGAAGAACGCCTCGTCCCGGTACCGCACCGAGGACGGCTCCCCGTTGATCACCAGCGCCCGCAGCTCCTTGGGCACGGTGACCACGAACGGCCGCCGGTCGTCCTCCTCCAGCCCGTCCGCCTGCAGCACCACCTCGCCGAACACGGTGCCGCCCTGCTCGAAGCGGTAGGTGAGCGCCTTCTGGCCCGTGCCGTCCGCGGCGAGCTGGAGGAACCCCTTGGCCACCACCCGCCCGTCCACCTTCAGCGCCACCTCCACGTCGTTGGCCGGCTCCGGGCTGAAGTTCCGCACCGTGGCGGTGATCTGGAACGCGCGCGGCCCGGACTGCTGGGCGGGTTCGATGCGCAGGTCCACCACCGCGCGGTTGGGCAGCACCTTCCGCCCGTCCGCCGCGTCCCGCAGCACCACCTCCGGCCGCACCATCTCCCCGGTGGGCCCCTTCACCTGCGGCGGCGGCGCGTCCAGCCGGAACGCGCTGGCGGTCATGTCCGAGACCACCACCAGCCGCTTCCCCGGGATGGGGCTCTCCTCCAGCGCGCGCGCCGCCAGCTCCAGGCAGCGGCTCACGTCCGCGCCCTGGTACCCCGCCTTCGCCTCGTCGATCATCGTCCGCAGCCGCCCGCGGTCGAAGATGGGCGCCGGCGGCGGCTCGGCGCGCGGCCCGCACAGCAGCACCGTGGCCGGCTCCTCCGGCAGCAGGTCCTTCAACGCGTCGCGCGCCTCCTCGCGGCCGCGCTCGAACAGCGGGGTGCTCCCGTCCTTGAACCGCATGGACAAGGAGGTGTCGAGCACGATGGCGGTGGCCGCCGGCCCGTGCGCCGCGCGCGCCGCCCCCGCCTCGCTGGCCAGCACCGGCCGCGCCAGGGCGATGGGCACCGCCAGGAGGATCATCGTCCGCAGGATGTAGAGGATCAGCCTCCGCAGCTTCAGCCGCGAGGCGGTCCGCTTCTGGCTCCGCAGCACGAAGGAGATGGCGGCGAAGGGGTGCGGCCGCGGCCGGCGCCGGTCGAACAGGTGCACCAGCAGCGGGATGAGCGCCGCCGCCGTCCCCCACAGCATGAGCGGGTGGAGGAACGTCACCGGCGCTTCTCCTCGCGCCGCGCCAAAAAGCGCAGCAGCACCGCGTCCAGGCTGTCGTCGGTGCGGACCAGCTCGTAGTCCACGTCCGCCTCCGCGCACGCCGCCCGCACCGAGCCGAGGAACTGCCCCATCTCCTCCAGGTAGCTCTGCTTGATCTCCCGCGGGTTGACCTCGATCCGCCGCTCGTCCTCCATCGACAGGAACAGCGTCGGGTCGTCGAACGGGAAGGTCAGCTCGGCCGGGTCCAGCACGTGGAAGATGGCGACGTCGTTCTTGCGCGCGCGGAGCTGGAGCAGCCGCTTCAACGCGTCCTGCCGGTCGTCGAACAGGTCGGAGAACACGGCGATCAGCGAGCGCCGCTGCACCTTCTCCGCCAGCCGGTCCGCGGCGGTGAACAGGTCCGTGCTCCCCTTCGCCTCCACCCGGTCCAGCGCGTCCAGCAGCGTGGAGAGGTGCCCGGCCGCGGCGCGCGCCGGGACGTCCGCCACCGCGTCGCCCGCCACCACCGCCAGCCCGGCGGCGTCCTGCTGCCGCACCAGGAGGTACCCGAGCGCCCCCGCCAGCGTGGTGGCCACCTGCAGCTTGTTCAGCGGCCCCGACCCGTAGGCCATGGACGCGGACCCGTCCACCACGAGGATGCCGCGGAGGTTGGTCTCGTGCTCGAAGCGCTTGACGTAGTACTTGTCGAACTTCCCGAACGCCTTCCAGTCCAGGTGGCGGAGCTCGTCTCCGGGCGCGTACTCCTTGTGCTCGGCGAACTCGACGCTCTGGCCCTGGTGGGGGCTCTTGTGGAGGCCGGAGAGGACCCCCTCCATCACCGCCCGCGCTCGCAGCTTCACGCCGGCGAGCCGGGCCAGCGTCTGGGCGTTGAGGAGCTCCATCAGTGGCTCCCCACCGCCCCGTGGCCCGGCGCCGCCGCGCGCTGCCGAACGGCTACTTCTTGTCGGCCGGCTTGTCGGCAGCCTTCTCCGGCTTGCCCATGTCCTTCTTGTCGGCGCCCTTCTCGCCCATCGGCGCCGCGCCCTTGGCCGGCTGGAAGTCGAAGCCGGTGGGCGTGTAGACGAAGGCCATGCACCCGGAGCCGCCCTCTTCGCACTTGTTGTCGTGGACCTGCTTGGCCGGCTGGTACCACGTGCCGCCGGGGCCGATGGCCGGGCCCTGGTCGGTGCCCGAGAAGTTGTGCAGGACGCCCTGGATCACCACCGCGTAGTCGTCCGAGGAGTGGGTGTGCGGGCCGGGGGTGAAGCCGGCCGGGAACTTCATGATGATCCCCAGCGGCGCGCCCTTCTTCTTCGGGTCCCCGAACACCACCGCCATCTGCGGGCCCTTGCCCTCGGTGTCCTTCGGGTCCAGCGGCGCGAACTTCATGTCCTCCGGCTTGGTGACGGTCATCTCCTTCTTGGCCCCCGCGGCGAACACGCCACCGGCGAAGCCCATCGCAGCGACGACGGCGAGCACCACGGCCCACTTCAAGCTCTTCATGTGTGCGACCCCCTGTGAGGTGGGGGCGCCTCTTAATCCAATTCCCGATGGCTCGCTCGGGAATCCTCCGGGCGCTCCCCACCGTCCCACCGCCCGGAGTCGCCGGGCGCCACGCGACTATTTCGAGGGCTTCTCGGCCGGCTTCTCCGCCGTCTTGGCCGGCTGGAAGTCGAAGCCGTTCGGCATGTAGATGAAGGCGACGCACTCGCCGGTGGGCTTCTCGCAGTGGTTGTCGTGGACCTGCTTGCCGGGCTGGTACCACCACCCGCCCGGTGCGATGCCCGGCCCCTCGTTGGCGCCGCCGTCCCAGTTGTGCTCCACGCCCTTCACCTCGACCGCGTAGTACTCCGAGGTATGGGTGTGCGGGGTCGCCTTGCCGTCCGCCGGCACGTGGAGGAAGAAGCCCACCGGCGCGCCCTTCTTCTTCATGTCGCCAAAGACCACCGAGACGGAGGGGCCCTTGCCCTCGGTGTCCTTCGGGTCCAGCGGAGTCCACTTCACGTCCTCCGCCTTGGAGATCGACATCTCCTTCTTGGCCCCCGCGGCGAACACGCCACCGGCAAAGCCCATCGCGACGCCGACCGCGAGCACGACGGCCCACTTGAAGCTCTTCATGTGTGCAACCCCCTGTGTGGAGGGGCCGCGTCTTAATCAAGTTCCCAACGGCTCGCTCGGGAATCCGCACTAGGCCGCTTTCACGAGATCGAGGAGCTGATCCACCAGCCGGAGCGAGGTGATCCCCTCCGACTCGGCGTGGAAGTTGGGGAGCACGCGGTGGCGCAGCACCGGCCGGGCCACGGCGCGCACGTCCTCCACCGACGCGGCGAAGCGGCCGTTGAGGATGGCGCGCGCCTTGGCGCCCAGCACCAGGTACTGCGACGCGCGCGGGCCGGCGCCCCAGGACACGCTCTTGGCGATGAAGTCCGGCGCCCCCGCCTCCTTGGGCCGGGTCCGGCGCACCAGCTCCACCGCGTAGCGGACCACGTGGTCGGGCACCGGCACGCGGCGCACCAGCTCCTGCAGGGCGACGATGCGCTCGGGGGAGAGGATCTTCGAGAGCGTGGGCTGCCGGCTGGAGGTGGTGGTCTTGACGATCTGCACCTCGTCCTCGGCGCTGGGGTAGCCCACGTCCACCAGGAACATGAACCGGTCCAGCTGCGCCTCGGGGAGCGGGTAGGTGCCCTCCTGCTCGATGGGGTTCTGGGTGGCGAAGACCAGGAACGGCAGCTCCAGCGGGTAGGTCCGCCCGCCGGCGGTGACGCGGTACTCCTGCATCGCCTGCAGCAGCGCCGCCTGCGTCTTGGGCGGCGTCCGGTTCACCTCGTCCGCGAGGATGATGTTGGCGAAGAGGGGGCCGCGCATGAACCGCAGCTCGCGCCGCCCGGTGGAGCGGTCCTCCTCCAGGATGTCCGTGCCGGTGATGTCGGACGGCATCAGGTCCGGCGTGAACTGGATCCGGTTGAAGGAGAGGTTGAGCACGTCCGCCAGGGTGGAGATGAGCAGCGTCTTCGCCAGGCCGGGCACGCCCACGAACAGGCAGTGCCCGCGGGCGAAGAGGGAGATGAGCAGGTGCTCCACCACCTCCCGCTGACCCACCACCCGCTTTTCGATCTGCTCGAGGATCTGCCTCTTGGCGGAAGCGAGCTCCTCCACCGCGTGGAGGTCCTCGCTGGTCGCCACCATTGCCTGTCCTGCGCTGTCCATCGCCGGTCCCATGTCCACCGACTCATAGTCGGGGCAGCAGCAGTGCTCAACCGTGGATCAGCCGGACAATTCCACTAGGGTCCGCCCAGGACATGGCCGAGCCCGTCCCCACCCCCGCGGCCGGCCGCCGGCCCGCCCTCGCCTTCGCCGGCGCGCTGCGGCCCATCCAGGAGTTCTTCCGGCTGGAGGCGGCCAGCGGGGTGGTGCTGCTGGCGGTCGCGGTGCTGGCCTTGCTGGCCGCCAACTCGCCGCTCGAGCAGGCGTACCGGGCGTTCCTCGACTTCCCGCTGCGGCTGGGGGCGGGTGGGGTGGTGGCGTCGTTCACCCTCCAGGAGTTGGTGACCGACGGGTTGATGACCGCCTTCTTCTTCGTGGTGGGGATGGAGATCAAGCGCGAGCTGGTGGTGGGCGAGCTGCGCACCCCGGCGCGCGCGCTCCTCCCGGCGGTGGCGGCGGTGGGCGGGATGGTGGTGCCGGGGTTGATCTTCTTTCTCGTCAACCGGGGCGGGCCGGGCCAGGCGGGGTGGGGCATCCCGATGGCCACCGACATCGCCTTCTGCGTGGGAGTGCTGACGCTCCTGCCGTCGCACGTGTCCAACGGGCTGAAGGTGTTCCTCACCGCGCTGGCGGTGTTCGACGACCTGGGCGGCATCCTCGTCATCGCGCTGTTCTACGGGCACGGGGTGGAGCTGGCCTGGCTGGGCGCGAGCGCGGCGCTCCTGGGCGTGCTGTTCGCCTTCAACCGTTGGTACGTGCGCAATGGGTTGTGGTGGGCGGCGGCGGGGCTGGCGCTCTGGTACGCGCTGGGGAAGGGCGGCGTGCACCCTGCCATCTCCGGCGTATTCCTGGGGATGGCCATCCCGGCGCTCCCGCCGCGGCCACTGCGGGACACCCTGCGCGCGCTCCACGAGTACGCCTCGCAGCTGGTGGCGCGCCCGGCCGACGAGGACCTGGAGGCGGCGGAGGTGCTGGGGATCGAGGAGCGCCTGGAGGACCTGGAGGCGCCGCTGACGCGCTTCGTCCACGCGCTCCACCCGGTGGTGGCGTTCGGCGTCATGCCGCTGTTCGCGTTCGTCAGCTCCGGGGTGCGGCTGGGGCCGGGTGCGGCCGGGTCGCTGTGGAGCGCGGTGCCGATGGGCGCGGCCCTGGGGCTGTTCCTGGGCAAACAGCTGGGGATCTTCGGCACCACCTTCGCGGCGGTGAAGCTGGGGTTGGCGCCGATGCCGGGGGAAGCGCCGGCCGCCAAGCTGTACGGGGTGGCGATCGTCGGCGGGGTGGGCTTCACGGTGGCGCTGTTCGTGGCGCAGCTGTCGTACCCGGGGCACTGGGAGCTTCTGGACCAGGCGAAGATCGGCATCCTCACCGGGTCGCTCGTCTCCGGCGTGGCCGGCTACCTCGTCCTCCGGCTCAGCGGGCGGACGGAGCAGAGTGGCTGATGGGTTTTTCCCGCACCTCGCGAACGGGTGCGGGTTCGGCCCCGCGGCCAGGAGGCTCATTGTCGAGGAGTGGACGATCGGCCCGGTCCTTGCTCCAGGCAGCGGGCCCTCAGACAGGAGAAGTCCTCGTGGATGCTCGCCGAGCGCTCGCCGCCGCCGTCGCCGTGATCGTGGTCGTGGTCTCCGCCGCCGGATGCAACGCCGGTCCGACGCGGGGAGAGTTGGGCAAAGCGCTGTTCAGCTACGACCGCGGCGCCTTCGGGTGCCTCGGCCTGTGCCCGTCCGCGGACGACTCGATGGCCGCCAGCAGCAGGGTGATCATCTACGTCACCAACGCCGACGACCTCGGCGACTTCGCCGTCTCCAGCACCGACGAGTCGGTCGCCACCTTCACGCGCGGCAGCACCGCGACGGTGAACGGGAAGAAGTGGATCGGCGTGAGCGCGGTCTCGCTGGCGGCCGGGGACGCGAAGCTGTCGCTGAGCGACTCGGCGGGCGGCGGCGAGGTGGATCGGTTGGCGGTCCACGTCCACGACGTGGCGAAGATCGAGGTCCACGGCCGGGCGGAGGAGTACCGGGACGCGCTCACGGTGATGACCGGCGGCTCGGTGTCGATGCAGATGGACCTGAAGGACGCCGCCGGCCATGCGCTGGTCGGCCACGGCGGCCTCAGCTACACGTACCAGGGCGCCGCGAGCGAGCCGGCCCTGCTGCAGGTGCTGTTCGGGGAGATCATCATCAGCATCTTCGCCGGCACCGCGCCGGAGTACATGGAGGTCACGACCCAGGGCCCCGGCACCGGCACCATCACCGCCTCCAGTCCCGCCGGCGCGTCGCTGGACATCCCGGTGAAGGTGATCGACGGGGACGCGGTGACGTCCGTCTCGCTGGAGGGCTCCGGCAACACCCCGGTCATCGGCGAGGACTACTTCGTCAACGCGTCGGCGATGGCGGGCGCGGAGATGGTGCACGACCCGCAGTGCGTCTGGTCGCTGTCCGACGTCGTCGGGCCGGTGACCATCAAGAACGCGGGGCGCAACTTCGCGGCGCTGCAGGCCACCGCGGCGGGGAGCGCGACCCTGAATTGCGCCATCGGGTCGCAAGCCCGCTCGATGCCGGTGGTGTTCAAGTAGTAGTCGAGCCCGGTCCGTCCGGGACCATCTGAGGGGCGTGGCGCAGGGCGAGCGCGGAAAGCGCGGCGTCGTCTCCGCGGAGCCCCATGGAGCGGGCGAACGCCGCCAGGAGGGTCTCGGCGGGCGGGAGGGAAGGGGGAAGGCCGCGGCGGTGGCGGGCGTGGGAAGGCGGCGGTGGGAGGTCCAGCGGCGGCGGGCGTTGGCCGGAGCGGAGCCAGTCGGCGGCGGCGCGGAGGCACGCCGCGGCGTCCTGTTGCTTGAGGTCGAGGTCGCCGCGGGCGAGGCGCTGGAGGAGTTGGGCGCGGTTGGAAAGGGGTTCGAGGAGGTCCGGCCAGCGGCGCTCCTGGTAGAAGACCGCCTCCGCGCGGGCGACGAGCGCGTTCGCCTGCGCGCGGGTGAGGAGGCGCTCGCGGCGGAAGGTGGCGGCGGCGTGGCGGACGTTCACCAGCGGGACGGTGAGGGGGCGGTAGCCGTGCTCGTCGGCGGCGTGCAGCAGCGCGACCTCCGCATCGTCCACCAGCGCGCCGTCGCGGTAGGCGCGGAAGATCTCCCCCACGCCGATCATCCCCAGCGGCCACAGCTCCGCCGCCCGGAGCGCGCCCATGCTGGACGCGCCCAGGACCATCACGCCCTCCGCCAGCGCGTCGGCGATCTCCCGATGCCAGACGGAGGGCTGCGACTCGAAGACGCCGTCAATGAGCGCGATGGCGCGCGGGCGGCGGTCGAGCGCGCGCCAGACGTCGCCTTGGCGGGCGGGTCCGAGGAATTCCCAGCGCGACGGATGGTGGTGGCGGCCAGGCGGCCGTGACGGGCCCAGGAACGCCACCAGCTCAGGCCGGCGGGTCACGAGGGCTCCGCCTTCCCGCCGTGCGTGCGCGCGAAGATCTTCCTCACCGTCTCCACTTCATCCGCCTCCTCCACCCGCTTGTCCTCCCGGTACCGCTTCACGCGCGCGAACCGGAGCGCCATCCCGGACGCGTAGTGGGGGCTGGCCTGCACCGAATCGAACGCGATCTCCACCACCAGCTCCGGCCGCACGTGCACGGTCCACGCGTCGCGCGAGAGCTCATGCGCCAGGAGCCACTTCGTCTGCCACTCCAGCATCGCGTCCGTCATCCCCTTGAACGTCTTCCCCAGCATCGCGAACCCGCCCGTCGCCGGGTCCCTCGCCCCGAGGTGGAGATTGCTCAACCACCCCTCCCGCCGCCCGCTCCCCCACTCCGCTGCCAGCACCACCAGGTCCAGCGTGTGCGCCGGCTTGAGCTTGAGCCAGCTCGCCCCTCTCCGCCCCGCCTCGTAGAGCGACTCCGGCCCCTTCGCCAGCAGCCCCTCGTGCCCCTGCTGCACCGAGCGCGCGTAGAACGCCTCCGCCTCCTCGCCCGACTCCGTGACCAGCCGCGGCACCCGCGCCGCCTCCGGGACGACGGAGTCCAGCGCCCGCATCCGCTCCAGGTACGGCTGGTCCACCAGATCCGCCCCATCCAGGTGCAGCACGTCGAACGCGAACGGCGACAGCGGCAGCTCCCCGCGCGCCTGGTGGATGTCCAGCTTCCGCCCGAAGCGCCGCATCGTCACCTGGAACGGGTGCGGAGACCCATCCGGGCGGAGCGCGATGGCCTCCCCGTCGAGGACCAGCGACTGCGCCGGCAACCCGCGCGCCAGCTCCACCACCTCCGGCACCGCGGCGGTGACGTCGTTCCCCTCCCGAGAGAAGACCCGCACCTCGTCGCCCTCGCGGTGGACCTGGATCCGCGCCCCGTCCAGCTTCCACTCCAGCGCCGCGCGCCGCAGCGCCTCCATCGCCTCCTCCACGTCCGCCGCCGGCTGCGCGAGCATCGGCTGGAGCGGGCGGAAGAGCTGCAGCCGGTACCGCGACAGCCCAGCCTCGCCCTCCGCCAGCGCCGCGCGCGCCACCGACGGCGCGTCCCCGGAGAACATCAGCGCGCGCCGGACCGAGGAGGGCGGGACGCCGGCCGCCTGGGCGATGGCGTCCGCCATGATCCCCTCCAGCGCGCCCTGCCGGAGGTTGCTCACCACCAGCCGCGAGAGGAAGTCCTGCTCCTCCGCGGTGGCGCGCGAAAACAGGGCGCCGAGGAGTTGTTGCCGCTCGGTGTTCGAGCCGGAGCCCTTCGCCGCCGCCATCCGCGTGAACTGCTGGTCCACCTCGGTCAGCGTGAGCGAGACCCCCGTGGCGGCCGGCGTCTCGGCCATCCGGTGCACCGTCGCGTACCCGAGACCGATCTTCCGCTGCGGGAGCGCGCCGGAGAGGTACGCCACCGCGACGGCGATCTCCTCGGGCGTGGCCTT
>Ga0134122_10000065_pt1 | contig 54307 bp, 50 predicted proteins | sample KB302_FD_96461 | JGI IMG/M metagenome (GOLD analysis project Ga0134122, IMG submission 96461) | Terrestrial soil microbial communities without Nitrogen fertilizer from Kellogg Biological Station, Michigan, USA - KB3-0-2 | ecosystem: Environmental > Terrestrial > Soil > Unclassified ... | reverse complement strand
TAGAGCGACTCTGGGGTTGTGACAACAATGTGCGGCGGACGACGGGACATTCGGTTGCGTTCGCCGGGCGGCGTATCGCCCGTGCGCACAAAGGTGCGGATCTCGACTTCGGCAAAACCTTGCCGCAACAGCTCCGCTCGGATGCTGGCCAGGGGCGCGGCGAGATTGCGCTCGATGTCGTTGGAAAGCGCCTTGAGGGGGGAAACGTAAACGACCTGCGTCTCGTCGTTGAGACAACCGTCGAGGCCCTGGCGCACCAGCGAATCAATGGCGGCGAGAAAGGCAGCAAGCGTCTTGCCGCTGCCGGTGGGTGCGGCAATCAATGCATGCCGCCCGGCCTGTATGGCCGGCCACGCTTCCGCCTGCGCCGGCGTCGGCTCGGCGAAGGTTTGGCTAAACCACCGGGCGACGGCAGGGTGGAAAGGGTTTGGACGGGTCATTTGCTTTTGGTTGTGCAAGGGGCGGCATTGGCGAGGACAAGCAAAATCCCTTGCGTCAACAGCATATGGGAAAAGGCGGCATGCTTTCAACGTAAGCCGTCGAGACGTCTGTTTTTGTGCGATTGGCACCGGTACAAATCGCAAACTCGGGGGCTCGCGCAATGACCGTCGGTGGCACTTGTCGCACCGACCGCGGGGCTTGACCTCCGCGGCGAGCGTCGCCGTCGGGGTGGTGGTCAAACCCGGCTATGGTTCCCTCTCTTGGCTTGCGGGTGGCGCGCCAAATGCCTTTCACTATTTGCGCCAGCTTGCCCAATGCTGCCCACCCGCGATCGACACGAAGTAGGGACCGATATCGACGTGGATGTGGCCCATGTCGGCGTAAGTCATGATGCCGCCTTCATGATGGTTGGCGATCAGCCATTCGACAACCGCGGCTTTGCGGGCACCGGCATCGAAGTCCACGGCATTGCCGCTCGCGTGTCGCGAAGGCCGCCAGGTGCCGGCGATCATGGCACCAGGCCGGCACGTCGACACGAGTTTTACGGGTCCGAACTTCGCCTCGATGCGCTCCAAGAGTGCGCGCGTGGGCGATGTCAAGCAGGTGCGTGGCGCCTCGGCAGGATCGCGCACGCCGGCGGGCGCCCCTTGCGGCTCCTCGCCGGCGTCAGGCTGGGCGTGCGCCAGCACAGGTGCATCGAGGGCGAGATAGGTGCGGTTTACCCAGCCGCTCGCGGCGCGATGTTGCACTGGGCACCAGCCTGACCGACACGCGCCGGTGATGCTAACGCCGCGGCTACCCGGTGGGAGTGCACCCACCACATCGAACTCGGTCGACGGACCGCTCCGCACATTGAGTACGTCGTCGCGCTCGACGTTGGCGACCACGTAGGTGAGGTCGGCCGGGCGTTTTGGCTCCGCCGCCGCCGCCTTTGCTTGCGTGCGGGGCGCGCTGGGGGTGGAGATCGGCGTGGGTTGTTGAGCCGCCGCCAATTCCGCCGGCGTCGAGGAACGCCAGGGGCCAGTCGTCCCATCCGCGGGCCATTGTGTTGTGGGTGCTACGACGGCGACCGCGGCTGTGGTCGTTGTCTCGGGCTGGAGGATTTGCAGTTTGCTAGTCGCGTGAACGAGGGACGCGGGCTCGATGGCTGGTTGGGTGATCAGCGCAGTACCGCTCGTGCCGACCTCGGTCCACCAGCGGATCAATTGACCTTCTTTTTGCAGGCGTAGACATTGGGGTTCGGAATTGAGCCAGCGGTTCCATTTGTGACAGAGCCGGTCCGCGCTGACCCACCAGCGGCCGGTATCCGCCATCGCCCCGAGATAGAGCGCCAGCTGGCGGGCTCGGCCGAAGAGCTCACCATCGTGCCCATAACGGACCGGTACCTTGGTGCCGAGCGGGGTGTCGATCTCGATGCTAGCGCCGGTGACCAAACTGCTGATCTCCGGTCCCGAGAGGAGGCCTCGGTCCGCCTCCGCGTCCCTCGTCAGGCAAACGAAGCACGTGACCATAATGACCGCTTTGAGCATTGGGCGTCCCAAAAACTCGTTGCTCTATCAAGCACGTATGACGACGAGTATTGGGATCTTTTGAGCGACGAGTGTGGCAGCAAAACGGAGGCGGTAACGTGACGCCTGAGCAAATTTGCCGATGCCAACCATGGCGATCTTGCGCCGACGGAAGCCGCTTCGACGCCTGCCCAGCCAGTTGCGCGCTGTCCCTGCTTAGCGTTTGCCCGTGCCTTCGATTCCGCGCGGCCGCGCGGGCATGCAATTCGTCGAGCGCCCGCTGGAGATTGAGGATGGCCCTGGTGTTGTGGGCAGAGGTAGCTTGGCATTTAAAAAGGTCAGCCGATCCATGAGGACCATGATGACCTCCTCGGTCGTCGTTCCATCGTCTGCTTCTTCGAGGGTGTCATCGCCCGCCGCATTCGCAGCCTTGTGAACAAACTCAAGAATTTGCGTCACGCCGTTGGGCTTGTGACTGGCAAGTTCGTAGGCATAGCCAGGGACGACCGTCTTCATGGTGGAATTGCTCGCGCGCCGGAGACGGCGGCGAGCGGGTTGGCTCTGGTGGTCATCTTTGCTGGCGAACCGAGCTCCAATTGGCGGGCGATGGAGCACGTGATCATCTCGCGGGTGTCGCACAGGGTTAGTGGGTGGGCGCGACGGTAGATTCTGAAGTCGGTAGAGGTGCAAGCGATCGCCGGAACCGGCGGCGTAGCAAGCTGACACGAGACCGCGGGCGGCACGCCGGAAGGCTGACGCGCCAAGCATGCGCGCGGCGCGCTTCGGAAATAATTGCGCGGCCACGGCGGGGCGCCGTCAGTCGGGTTGGGCGGTTTCAGCTGGGCGTCGGTGGCCTTGTGAGCGAGCTGCGGAGCAGCTCGAGTTCACGCAACAATCGTCCCGTGCGCTCCTGCACTTCGACGAGTGCTTGCTCTAGCGTGCCCCACTCCTTTTGCGTCAAGGCATCGATTGCGACAGACAGGCTGCGGCTGGCGGCAGCCAATTCGTCGGACATTGCGCTGTCAACCATGCGCCTGGCGTCTCGCTTCAACTTCGCGTCAGCGATAGAGAAACGCCGAGCTCGCGACTTGGTTGCCTCAGCCACGCGGTTCGTGGGTGCCCGGGACGGTCATGCGACGCAGGCCTACGGTCAGGGGCAGCGCGCTGAGGCAGAGAAGGCTCATGCACAGGAAAGCCTGTGGACCGAGGCGGGCATAAAGCCAGCCGGATACCAGGATCAAGCTAGCGGTTGCAGCGCCGATGCCGAGCGTGCCGTAGACGGCTTGGGCCGTCGCCGCCAACTGCTGCGGCACGACCTGCGCGATCAACTGCACGGAGGCAAGATGCAAGAGGGCAAATGTGAATCCGTGCAGCGGTTGGGTCAGAGCAACAGTCATGACGTCGGCGGTAAGCGCGGTGATGGCCCAGCGGATGGCGCCACACGCTGCGGCCAGCGCCAAGCTGCCCGGCGGCGTCAAATAGGCGACGAGCCGAGGGCCGATGACAAAGAAGACAATCACCTCCGCTGCAACCGCCACCGACCAGAGCAGGCTCGTTTCCCACGGCGAGATGCCCGCCGCCCGCCAGCGGATCATGGCGAAGGTGTCGTGCATTGCGTGGCTGCCGAGGACGAGCGCGGCAATGAGTACGACGCGCCGAAACACTGGCAGCTTGCCCAGGGTCAAAATACCATAGCCCGGCTGGCTCTCTGGCACATCTCTCAAAGGGATCGCTAGCGGTGGAACCTGGCGAGCCGCCCAGGGCACGGCGGTCAGCAAAGCGGCCTGCAGCCACAAAATGACGGCCAGTCCATAAGCCGAGATCGCGGCACCAGCGGCAATCGAGCCAACGATGAAGGCGGCCGAGCCGGCGCCACGAACCCAACCGTACTCGAAACCCGTCCCAGTCTTGGCTTTGCTGGCGGCGAGGGCCAGCGCGTCGGCGAGATTGGCGGTTGGGGCCAGCGCTGCTGCTTGGATGAGACTAACGATAAGTACTGCCTGGAAGTGCGCCACGGGCAGGTAGCAAAGGGCTGCGGCCGCGGCGATAATGCTGCAAGCCGCAAGGATGAAGCGAAGGGCGCCAAGACGATCGGCGAGCCGTGCAGCCATTGGAGCCGCAAGCAACCGCATCCCCGTGCCGGCGGCAAATATGACGCCGAGTTCTTCGGCTGTGACGCCGCGAGACTCGAGGAATGCCGGCAAAAAGGGCGAAGTCGTTCCAAAGGCGACGTAGAGTACGGAATAGAGCAACGCGAAGCGAACCAGCGGTCGCGTAAGCCAAGCTGTGGTCAAGGGCATCTCCCGCTTAACCGAGGGGAACGGTCGAAGCCGGCGAAAGTGCCGTGGCGCAGGTGCCAGCCGGTCCGCGCGCTGCGCAGAAATGCCGCGCGCCGCGCCGGAGTGTTGAGGTCTTGGCAGCCCACTGTGGGCGGCGGAAGCATAAGACGCCCCTGCCGCTGCCCGACGCAGACTTGGCTAGGGCGGCGCACGGCGCTGATGAGCACGGCGGAGCGACCGCGTTCAGGCGCGCCCATGGAGAAGGCTTCACCGAACGCGGTCCAAGGAAAGCAGTACGAACCCTGACCAAAGCACCAGCAAGGCCGGGTTTGTGTCTGCATCGCCGGGTGATGCTCCAATGCTGAATGGATCGCGCCCTGACTGTCCCTACGCCGGGCGGTCCATTCAGGACCGGCTTTCCTGATCACGGCCGGCAAATGACGATGATCGCCTGATCCATCGATCCCCAATTGGGGGGAGACTTACCTCCCAGGACGACCGCCATTTACCGCGCCGCGGCTTCGGCTCGATGAGCCTGGCTTCGGCGCGGTGTCGCGAGCAACGCGATCGCTGGGACCTGGCCTGGCAAGACCGGCAGGGCACGCGGTGGCAAAAGCAAACCCCGCCGAAGCAGGGTTGCCTCGGCCAAGGTGCAGAAAATCGCTAAGGCTTGCTAACGGAAGGCGGCTGCGGCGCGGTATTGGTGTCGGGTGCCGCGGGCGCGCGATAGGCGGGGCCGATTGCCGTTGGTGCGTTTTGCGCCGTGTTGGTGTGCGTCTCGTCCACGCGCATGGACAAAAGTAGCCAGCCCGCAATGAGCAGGGCGGCCAGGCCCAAAAGAAGAGCCGTGATGCCCGAACCCCGGCTGTCCTGGTAGCGCTCGATGTAATCGTCCTTCGCCAACTTCGAGCTTCGATGTCTCTGATCCATCTTGCCACCTCCTTTCTTTATTGCGTCTTTGTGAACGCGACGGCCTAGGGTGCGTTCCCGCCGTGACACGGGACCCAAGTGCTGCCTTAGAGCAACACATCGAGAGCGGCAGGGTGAGCGAGCCGCAGCGAAGGACTGACGGCCGTGTCGCAGAGCACGTGGTCGGACTTGACCAGAAAGCCACAAAAGCGGCGCGGCATTTCGTGCCGCGGCTATGACAAAGCCTCTGCTTAATGATGCCAGCCGCACTGGGCGGATCAAAGACGACCGTGGGGCGTTGCTTGTCGGAGATGCCCCGGTTGCTTCTTTCACGTCAGGCGCGGCACCGTAACAGTGTTCGACCATGAAGGTGTCGAGCGACCTGGCAGTGCGGAAAGCAGCCAGACAAGCCACGCGGCGCGGACGTGAGGTCGCGGCACGGGATGCTGAGAATAGCGCCCCCCGGTGCTGGCCGAATCATCACCGAAGAAGGATAGCGCACCGTTCTGGAACTGCCATTCTCGTAGACTGCCGGTGGTTCATCGTCGATGCGGTGCCGGTCTTCTCTGCCGCAACGACATAGTATTTCTTTGATGGTGCCCGCACCCCACAGCTCCACCCACCGCTTCGCACACACCAACCTTGCAGCCTCACTTGAGCCACAGCACGGCGCGCACGGGGTAGCAAGGATGGGCCGGCAAGCATGCTGAGAAGTTGCACGCTTACAATAACAATTTGGGGTCAGACGATTAGTCGGCAAAGTTTGGTTAGACCGCAGGTTTTCCGCCGGACCATCCAACATTCGCCATTGAGGGCGTCCGGCGTGTAGCTTCTGCAATCAGATCGCCGGACGGCGCCGGTTGAGCAGCAGTCAACAACTTGGGGTCAATGCTGGACGACGAAGGAGCGAGACGATGCCAAGATTACCGATCCCGTCGGATACGGACGAATTTAACAACGAAACGCGCGCGGCCGTGCGGCACATCCGCGAGACTCGCAAGAGCATGCCGCCGCCAAGCAGCTATTTGGCGTACGCCGGCCGGGCCGGTTCGTTGCTTTCGGATCTCGTCGACCACTTGCGCTACCACACCTCTCTGACCGGTGCGGAGACGGAGCTGGCGATCTGCACGGCGGCCCGCGCGGCCAACGCTGACTATATCTGGGACGCGCACGTGCGGCTCGGCTTGCAAGCGGGTACGCGTGAGATTGCACTGAACGCCGTCGACACGGACGGGTCTCTCGACGACCTGACGGAGGATGAGGCGCTGATCATTCGCTTCGGTCGCGAGTTATTGCAAGCGCCGCGGGTCGGAGACGAGACGTTTCACGCGGTGCGGGCACGCTACGGCGAGAATGGTTTGCTCGAGCTGACGGCCATCATGAGTGTATACATGATGAACGCCAGCATCCTTCGCGTGATGGACCATCGGGCGGCAGCGGACGCGCGGCACCTGACGCGCCGATAGGCTGGCCCTAGTCGGCTCCTGACATAGAGCGATGCCTCTGCAAGAAGCTGCGGATGTGGCGAACGGCCAAGGGGATCCGATCCTTGGGGTCCTTCCAGGGGTAAAGGCTGATGCGACCGGGCCGCTTCGCAGATAAAGGGGCGCCGCTGCAGAAGCCCATGACCAGAAACTTGTCGATCTTCAGGTGATCCACAGGCCGATTTGATCGTCAGCATAACCATTCCAGGGGGCTCAATTTCGAGCGGCCCGGAGGACTGGCCGCCAATGGCGTTACGCAGATCCATCGTGACGCAACGGTACTCACCCTTGAACACCGCGATCGGATCGAAGGGAACAGCCGCCGCAAAGAAGGAAAATTGTCGAGTTCAACCCGCCGCCGGGGACGAGCAACAAAGCAAGCCTGCACCAGTCTCTACGTAATAAATGCGCGCATTGCCCTTGGCGTAGAATAACATGGAATTTCACCGACTATCTCGGTGCGGGTGTTTTGGCTATCGGACCCAGGGGTCAAGGGAGCGCAAGGGCGTCGATCAGCCGACGCAAGCCGGATAGCGAGCGCCGCGTCGTAGCGGCGGGCTGCGAAGGCGCATGGGTCTCGATCGTCAACGTCAAGGGCGCCGCGTGTGCCGGCAATGTCTCGGCGAATAGTGAAGCGAACGGAATATCGCCGTCGCCGAGGGCAACGAAGCGTTCCGCTGCGTTGGCGTAGTCCTTACAGTGCAGAATGTCCGTGAAGGGTAGCAGTCGCGCCAGATCCGAGGCGGACGGTGATGCACTCCGCCGATAAGCATTGGCGATATCCGGCAGCGCCCTGAGACGCGGGTGTGGATATGCGAGCATCAGGGCTTCCAGTTCGGCAAAACCGGCGATGTTGCAGACACCCTCGTTCTCCACGTGAATTTTCATGTCAAATTTATCCGCCAAGACCAGTAACTCGCCGATCGGGTCATGCAAATCACCCACCCGGTAGCCTTCGTAGGTCAAGTAACTGAAGACACGCAGGTTGCGGGCGCCGAGGATTTCCGCGGCCTCGAAGGCGTGAGCGTAGAGGGTGCTTGGCGGTCGCCCGCCCAGCTCGAATCCGAATTGATCGCCCTTGGACCGCGCCGTCTTGCCGGCAGGGCTCCATTTCAAGAGCGGCGTGCATAGGCACGACACCGATAGCCCAGCGGCCCGTACGCGTTGTGCGGCATCGGCGAGCTGATGGCGCGATAGCGCCAGCACGTTGCGCCCATCGATGACCCGTAGATCGATCGTGCCGATGTCTTCGGCGCGGGCGAAGGCGAGGCCCTCATCGAGTGATGCTGATACCTCGTCGGTGATCAGGCAGAGCGTCAGATCCGAGCGGTGCATGAGGTTACTCAAGCTAGGGTGATGAACGAGGCACTCAAACGCGGTATACCGGAACAATCAAGCCGCAGTTCGGTCCCATCGGCGGCTGCCGCGTCAAGCGTGGGCACGATTGCCTCTCCAACGGCTAGCATCGCCCGTTGGGTGCCGACATCAGGACGCGTCGGCGCGGAGCCGCGGCGCGCTCTGCCTATCCCCGTCCAAGCCACAGTTGTGCTCAAGGCGAGCCTCGATAATCAGCGAAACGGCGGTCGAGGCTCGATATTTGCCCGTCGGGGGCGCGCTTCGCCCCCGCGCCTCGGCGATTGGGGCTGGACAACCAATATATGTATCATTATACATATATATTAACATGCATATAGATGTCTTTCAGACGCTCGCCGATCCCACGCGCCGCCTTGTCATCGAGGCGCTGCGCAACGGCGAGAAACCGGTCAATGCTATTGTCAGCCAAGCTAGGATCCACCAGTCCGGCGTCTCTCGGCATTTGCGCATCCTCCAGGATGCAGGTTTCGTCTCGATGCGCCCGGATGGGCAGCGCCGCCTCTATTCCTTGAGGCCCGAGCCATTTCGGCAGCTGGATGCGTGGCTGGCGCAGTACCGCACCTTGTGGGTAGCGCGGCTAGATCGGTTTGGGTTGGCACTTGAGCAACAACAAAAGGGCCGAAGAGACAAAAAGCAGGAGAGCCGCGCATGAGCGACGACAAGCCCGCAGCCGCCGTCCGAGCAAGGGTGGTAATCGAACGCACATACAAAGCGCAGGCTGAGGAGTTATGGGACCTGTGGACCACCAAGAAGGGCTTCGAGTCGTGGTGGGGCCCTGACGGGTTCCGGGTGGAAGTTCATTCCCTTGAGGCGCGCGTGGGTGGTAGGTTGCATTATGACATGATTGCCGACACGCCCGAGATGGTCGAGGCGATGCGGCGAATGGGTCGGCCTCCTTCACACGTCACACGTGCCAGTTTTGTCGAGGTCAAACCGCACGAGCACCTTGCCATCGCCCACGTGATCGATTTTCTGCCGGGGGTAAAACCCTACGAGAGCACCATGAGGGTCGACTTCTTGGCCGCGCGCGATCACGTGCGCATGGTGGTCACGCTCGAGCCAATGCACGATGAAGAATTCACCAGGATGTCGACGCTGGGCTTCTCGAGCCAACTCACCAAGCTCGACAAGCGGTTCGAGCGAAGGGCGGAGACAATCGACCCGACATCATCGCTTCCCGCCGCTACACCGGTCCTGATGTTCGAGGGGCAGGCCGAGGCAGCCATGAACTGGTACGTATCTTTGCTCAGGAACTCGGCGATTCGGAGCATCGAGCGCTATGGTGCAGGCGGGCCCGGCAAGGAAGGCTCGGTGGTGCAGGCGAGATTCACGTTGAACGGTCGCGAATTCATGTGCACTGATAGTCCAGTCAAGCACCAATTCACCTTCACTCCGGCGATTTCCTTGCTGGTTGAATGTGAATCCGCAGCCGAGGTCGATCGTCTCTTTGCCGCGTTGTCTGCAGGGGGCAGGGTTTTGATGGCGCTCGATAGCTATCCCTTCAGCAAGAGGTTCGGTTGGCTTGCCGACAAGTACGGCGTCGCATGGCAACTACGCCTTTGCCGATGAGGCCCGGCAACCGCAGCGTGCTGAATGCCTCCGCGTGGGCGAGCGGTTGCCTCGCAGCTCCGGGCGGCCGGCGCGCCGGCTGACCTTATTATTGAAATGCGACTTCGGTGAAGCTTCTAAGCTTTCTCGAGTGTAGCCGTTCGCGCTCCTGCGTGCTCAAATGCTTGAGGGCCCTCAGCCCAATCTGCAGATGCTGCTTGACGCGCTGGCGGTAAAATTCGCCGGCCATTCCCGCGAGTTTGATCTCCCCGTGCAGGGGCTTATCGGAAATGCACAACAGCGTGCCGTAGGGTACCCGAAAGCGGAAACCGTTCGCGGCAATGGCGGCCGACTCCATATCGAGTGCGATGGCGCGTGACTGTGACAAGCGCCGAATAATTGTGTCGTGATCGGTGAGTTCCCAATTGCGATTGTCGACGCTTGCCACCGTTCCGGTGCGCATGATTCGCTTCAGCTCGAAGCCCGTGAGCCCAGTAACCTCCGCCACCGATTGTTCAAGCGCCACCTGCATCTCGGCGAGTGCGGGCACGGGCACCCAGATCGGTAACTCGTCGTCGAGGACATGGTCCTCGCGCACATAGCCATGGGCTAGCACATAGTCGCCAAGTTTTTGAGTGTTGCGGAGTCCTGCACAATGACCAAGCATCAGCCAGGCGTGCGGTCGCAACACGGCGATATGGTCGGTGATATTGCGCGCATTGGACGGGCCAGTGCCGATGTTGACGACGCTAATGCCGCCGCCATCCGGCTCGACCAGATGAAATGCCGGCATTTGTGGAAGCCGATCGGGGGGCGTAGCCAATGGAGCGGGCTTGCCGAGCCGGGCGTTGTGCGTCACCAAGTTGCCCGGTTCTACGAAGGCCTCCCCTTCGGCATCGCCCGAGGCCATGCGCTCGCGACACATGTGCGCGAAGGCATCGACGTAGAACTGATAGTTGGTAAAAATAACGAAGTTCTGGAAGTACTCAGGATCGGTGCCGGTGTAGTGGTAGAGGCGGTGCAACGAGTAGTCGATCCTGGCGGCTCGGAACAATGCCAGGGGTTCCGGTGCTCCGGGGTTACGACGCATGGTGCCATCGACGATGGCGTCATCCATCGCGGCCAGATTTGGCGTGTCAAATAGGTCGCGCAGCGGTTGTTCGCGGGAAGTGAAACTTGCCGCCAGGCTGATGTTTCGGCGATAGGCAAAGTGGATCGGGATGGGCTCCTCCGATTCCCCGATCTCGACGGCTACACCGTGGTTTTGGATGAGGAGCCCGATCTGCTCTGTTAGATAACCGCGGAAGAGATCGGGTCGTGTGATCGATGTCTCGTGCACGCCAGGACCGGAAACGAAACCGTAGGAGAGACGCGAGTCGACCCTTGCATGGGTAGTCGTGGTAATTCGCACGAAGGGATACGTCGCTCGGACCCGCGATTTGAGGGGTTTACCCTGCGCATAGGCTTCAAATCGTTCACGCAAGAAGGCCGTGTTGCGCGCGTAAATTTGCTCAAGCCGTTCGCAAGCGGCGGCCGCGTCCATGAAGGGCGTGGTGGCCATCCGCTTAGGCGAGAGGATCGATGTCGCCATCTTCAATGAGCCTACAGGTCATACGGGCACTGGTCATGTCAGGCAGACCGATCGAACAGGCCGTGCCTCGGCAACGCGACGCTGATGCACGGACAATCTGCATGGGATCAACGAATCCGGTTTAGCCTTACCGGTGTCAAGGTGGCGTGTACCTCCCGCCCGATCGGGACTTTGCGACGTTGGTTGGAAAAAGTGCGCGGGGTGTCGATCCTCCAGCGGCAATATAGGGCAAGGACCCATCGCCCGGGTTTGCTTAGAGGAGCGGATTGCCCCGCGGCGATCCTCTCAGGGGCGAGGCGACGCGAATGACACTGCGCGATCGCGCGACCGACGGCGGTGGTGCGACGATTTACGGCGAGGTTGTCCGCGGCCGGCGCCGTGTTGGCACCAATGTGCCTCAATTCTATGTGATCGCCGCCTAGGGAGCAGCCATCGGAACGGCTGCCACAGGGCGCCAGCGTTGCGTCCAGCCGAGGCCATTGGCCGTTGCGAGCCGAGTTGGACCTACCTGCGTCGGCCCTGACGAGGCGATCGGAGAAGGCAAAGAATGTTAAGGCTTCTCTATGGACTTCTACGCGGCCCATCCCTCTCGGACCTCGCCTGAGCCAGGAACAGGTGCGTGCGCTGCTCGCGGAAGCTATGCGGGCCGCCCATATCGATGTCACGCTGGGCGTAGCGACCATGCGACGTATCGATGGCCGATTCACGTGGATCGCGAAGACTGCCACGAAAGGTAGTAGGTTGCTGGTAAGCATCGACGATGCAACTGGCACGCTTGGACCGGTTGAGCGCTGGGGGATTAGATGATTGGGGTTTGCTAGCCGCCGCGTTCATGGGCCAAGAATAATCCGTGTCATTCACGGCGATACCGCCGCTACAGGACAAAGCCAACACCGCAGACGCCGGCGCCGCGCGCGGCCCGGGCTGGTCGCGACGAATGCTGCGGGCCGGCGACGCATTCGGCGCCCGCCACATGTGCTTGCTGTCAACCACGATCCGACCGGCGATAGGTCAGCGAGAGGCAGGAACCGAAGGCCTGTTTGGTGCGCCGGCTCTGCGCTCTTGATTTCGCTGCCAATAGACAAAGAGCACGGTCACGAATGCGGTGAGCACCATGGTTGTGAGGATGTCGGGCCGCTTGATGAAGGTAAGCCAAACGTTCAAGCCGGCCTGAAAGGATGTCCCGCGGCCTAGCAGAAAGCCGTTGCCGACAATCATGACAAAGAACACACCTGTCGTGAGCGCCACGGCAATTGCGACCTGGAGCACCCTTTTGAAAAGCCGAGGCATGGGCAGTTTTTTGCCAGCCACGACCAAGATCGTTGTCTCAACCATGGTGTTCCCCTCTTTTTGGTCCGTCGCCCAAAATCTAGCCCAGCACCGCACGAAGTTCCATCTGCTCGCGGCTCCGCGCAATGGCGCAACACAGCGCGTCGATTTGGGTCTTGGGTTTCCGCAGCCCGTTCGGCCTATTGCACCGAGCGAGACGCGGCGCTCGATCCGGGTGACGTCGACGGCACCTGGTAGCCCAATCGCGCTCGGTTGAGCCCTGGTGGCAACGATCGATGGCATTTCTGAAGCACCGACCGGCTTCGACCCCGCCTGGCGGCTCGGCTGACAACTGGGTGGCGAAGAGGTGGTGGACGATGCGGTGATGGCCATCCTGCCGGCCCGGCGGCAAAGGACTTGTGCCGCTAGGCTTTAGCGAGAGCGGGTTGCGATCTGATCTACCCCTACAAGCGCTTGGGAGCCGCCGAAATGTTATTGGATCTTGAAGCCATCTAGCGCCACGTCAAGTGCCAGGGACATCAAACCGGACGGTTGCCGCGACCTTGAGCGTGACTGCCGAAATGTCGTGGCTCCCTCGTGCCTTAGGAATGCCAAAGTTCCTTATCGTTGTGGGGGGCGAGCGGGCACATGACATGGAGGGAAATGCGATGCGCAGGAGCCTCGTCGGTTTGGCGTTTGCACTGGCGGCAATCGTGTCGGAGCCAATCCAAGGCCATGCGGCCGTGTTTGGCGATGCACGCACAACGAAGCTCGAATCTTCGGTGGTCGCCGCTCAATACTGGCGTGGAGGCCCACACTACGGGTGGCGGGGACGGCCCTATTGGCACGCGCGGCCATGGGTACGCCGGCCATACTACGGCAGGATCGTTGCGGGTGTCGCCTTGGGTACATTGCTTACTGTGGCCGTGGTCGGCGCCGTCCCGCGCCGGCCCGCTCCCGATCTGTGCTGGTATTGGGCCGATCCCTACCGCAATAGAGGGTATTGGGATTATTGCTACTAACGCGCCCGTTTGCCTAGGCGCTAATGTGGGGCGTAAGCTGATCCGGTCCGCAGCATCAGGATCTCGTGCCTCGCCGGTGCGCGTTTAAGGGCTCGCTCGCGCTGGGTCTTCGGTCTTTCCGCGGGCGGCCCTTTTTGCACTGAGGCACCATGCGCGGATATGCAAGCCGCGCGTCGAGTGTGTTTTGTCGGTTGAATTTATTTGGCCCAGGCTGGGGCCAACGCGTGTGTGGGGGGTGTTGTGCAATGATATGACCCACATCCAAGGGGGTATCATTGTGGAACTCAGCACGGCAACTGCCCTCTTAGCCCTGGCCGCGGTCTTCCTCATCGCATTCATGAAGGGAGCGTTTGGCGGTGGCTTTGCGATCATAGGCATCCCTTTGCTTTCGCTCGTGATGGATCCGCTTACGGCGGGTGCGTTGCTCGCCCCCTTGTTCGTTGCCATGGATCTATTCGCTCTGCGGTATTGGAAACCATCAACCTGGTCGAAGCCGGACCTCAAAGTTCTCCTGCCGTCACTGATCGCGGGTATTGGCCTTGGCTACGTGGCCTTGCGTATTCTCGATGCGCGCGCCGTTGCCATTGTAATGGCCCTGATCACCCTTGCATTTACACTGCTGTGGTTTCGCGGCGGCGGCGAGATTAGGATCCGACCTCGCTCGACGGTAAAGGCGGTCGCGGCCGGCGTCGGCTCCGGCATCACGACCATGGTGGCACATTCGGGCGGGCCGCCGCTGGCCATGTATCTGCTGCCGCTCGGCATGGCCAAACAGGTCTATGCCGGAACTACAAGCCTCTTTTTCACCGTGGGTAACGCCGTGAAGGCCGTGCCTTGGCTCCTGCTCGTGCAGCCGAGCAGTCGGGTCTGGTTGCTTATGGGGATTTGCCTGCCGGCCGTCCCTACGGGCCTCTGGGTTGGGTGGAAGCTCAACCAGCGCCTCGATCAGCTCCAGCTCTATAGGGCCTGTTACGGTCTACTCACCGTGACAGCGCTGAAGTTGTTGTGGGATGGGATTGGCGGCTATCTTCGCTAGCGCGACCCGCTCAAGCCGACGCGCGCAGGGGTGGCCCGACGCTGGCAAGGGAGCCAAATTGATCTGGGCTCGGTGGAACCATGTCCTGCCGCTAGCGCTCAATCCAAGCCCGGCATGTAGACTGCCGAGGCACGCGCAAGGAGCGACGGAGGCGTGAGATGCGACTAGCAAATTTTGTCGACCGCTTCCGCATCGACAAGCCCAATAAGTTTCGGCTTGCCAACTGTGATCCGACAGACACCTGCGGATTGGATGTCGACAAGAAGGCAGCCAAGGAGCTGCTGGCGGAAGGCATCGACCGGTTGTCGGAGCTACAAGAGCGTCTCTACGCTCAGGATCGCTGGTCGGTGCTGGTTATTTTTCAGGCGATGGATACGGCGGGCAAAGACAGCGCCATCAAGCACGTCATGTCCGGCATCAATCCGCAGGGATGCGAAGTGCAGTCGTTCAAGCGACCGAGTGAGGAAGATTATGATCATGATTTCCTCTGGCGCTCATCCAAACAGCTCCCAGAACGCGGCCGGATCGGCATCTTTAATCGATCCTACTACGAAGAGGTCCTCGTGGTGCGTGTCCACAACGATGCTTTGGAGCGCGAGAAGCTCCCTGCCGATCTGATTGACGGCAATATCTGGAAACGGCGCTTCAAGGATATTAGGGCGCACGAAAAGTATCTGGCTCGCAACGGGACGCGGCTTGTGAAATTTTATCTCCACCTGTCCAAAGCGGAACAGAAGCGGCGACTGCTTGAACGCATCGACACACCTTCCAAGAACTGGAAATTTTCTCTGGGTGACCTCGTAGAGCGCCGGCTATGGGACCAATACATGGCTGCCTACGAAGACATGATCCGGAATACCAGCACGCCCGACGCCCCTTGGTATGTCGTTCCGGCGGACCACAAGTGGTTCACACGGCTTGTCGTGGCCGCCGCCATCGTCAGGCATTTGCAAGACCTCCGACTTGAATTTCCTTCGCTCAACGGTGCGGCGCGCGCCGAACTGAGCAAAGCGCGTCGACTTCTCGTGCGTGAGAAATAGCGGCAACAACGCCCGATGCTGCCGCCCCATCTGCAACCTCGCTCTTTGCGCGGCGCACTTTTGTGCGCGCCAGCCTCAGTCGCAGCCGCGCTGTTGGCGATTTCCGGCCCCATTCTCTCAGGCGAGGAAATAGGCGATTCCTAGCGCGAGCAGGACCGCGAGCCGGGCAAGGCGGGCGGCAATAAGCTTGACATAAAGCGCTTGCGGTGTGGGCAAACGTGCAACGAGCCGGCCAGGCCAAGGCATAGGCTGCACTCTAAGCGGGTGCATCAGATGCACGTGTGACGTAGAGTAGGGACGAAGTTTCGTCTGCCCGCTCGCGACCAACGTCAACCGTAAGAATCAAGAATTTGTGGCAGCACGATTGGTCCGGCTGCACAATGTGGGATCCATCATGGCAACGTATTCGCTTGATTTGAGCCGCATACGGGCCTTCTTGGCGAACAGTACCTTTCTGGGCCGTCTCCCCGGTGCCGCCCTCGACACCCTCGTCGGCAAAGGTCAGATCAAAAGCTTTGCCAAAGGGGCCGTCATCTACCGACGGGGAGATCCCGGTGACGGCTTGCTGTTTGCAATCAGTGGCCGGATCAAACTCGCCAATACCAACATAGGCGGCAAGGAGGTTGTGCTACACTACGTCGGAGAAGGTGAAATTTTCGGCGAAATAGCGGCTCTCGATGGGATGGAACGTGCGGCTGATGCCGTTGCGCTGGAGGAGTGCCAGATATTCTTCCTCTACACGCGCGACCTTCTGCCAACGCTGACCGCGCATCCACCGGCAATGCTGGAAGTCCTGCGCAGCCTTTGCGAGAAGGTGCGAGTCGCCGCGACGATCATCGAAGACAATAAATTAGAGATGCGGTGGCGCACGGCGAGGGGGCTTCTCAGACTTGCGCGCCAGCATGGGCGCATGGCGACGGCCGGCGGTTTGCTACAGCTGGCCATTTCACAAGAAGAGCTCGGAAAATATTTGGGAGCTACCAGGGCAAACGTTAATCGACAGCTTGGTGAGCTGAAGTCTGCCAAGTTAATCACCATTAGCGGAACTGAGATCACCATTGTAGATGCGAAGGGACTCGAGGAGATTGCAGACAATCCGCCCTCGCACGACCGCGAGCTTGCGCAATAAGGCGTACGATTGACGTCTTGGGGTGCGAGGTCTTTCAGACCCGCACCCCAAGTCCCGCACCCGGAATCCGCCCATCTCGTGGAAGCTCCGGTCTCGCCCGCAGTGGGCAATGGGATGTTTACGCCATACGGAAATCGGCGCCCTGTGCTCTGGAGCACAGAGAGGAAATTTTTTTTTGCACCGCGTCCTGGTTACAGCGGCGGCTACCCCGGCATGCCCTGGTTAAAAAGGGAGGACCGGTCCCACTGCGGGCGAGACCGGCCCCCGTTGCGGCAGGACGTGCGGGGCGACCCGCCAGCAACGCAAAGACGATAGCCTTCGGATCTCAAATCATGCACTAAAAAAGGGCGGCCGTCGGCAAAATGATCGGCCCCGAATTGCATTGGCCTAACGGGCTGGGCAAATCACGCTTTAGATCTTGGCAAAATCTGCGTGGTCGACGGGCCCCGCGCCCGCCCCGACCGTTGGCAGGTGGTGGCCGGGTGGACTGCTTTGCCGCCAATTTCCTGCGCGCCGCGCGATTGAGCGCTTGCCACGGCAACCTGCGCGGCGCGTGCGCCTCCCCGTGCAGCTCTCCCATACACCTTGCCGTTGCCGGCCGTTCTGGACCACTCCTACCGTTAAGAACAGTCGTTCTGGTCGAGGTTCTCTTCGTGCTCCCGATGCGTCGCCGCCACCAGCTGGTCAAGCGCACGCTCAAAGCCACTGCGGCTCGCCGTCGAGATGGGAAGAAAACGTCGATTGAGGCGCTGGCAGATGGCTTTCGCCATGCGGCATGCACCATGACTGACACAATCGACAGGACAGACGACGGCGTCGCAGCCTGCGATCATTTCCTCGATACGGTGCAGGCTATCCTCGATGCCGCCGTCGTGATGGAAAAATGCCGCGACCCGCGCCGCCGCCGCCGTGCGCAGGTGCGGAACGATGGCCGTGCGCCCTCCAAGATAGAGGACGCGGTGTTGGGTTGGTGCGCGCCTGGCCTGATGGTCCGAGACGGGCCTGGTGCCAACCTCGTGGGCAGTCAGACTGCGCACGGGGCGCCTCGTTGCGGAGAGGTGGCTCGCTTGGGCCTCAGCCTGGCGTGCACGAACCCGTGCCACGATGAGTGCGCGCTCGCACTTAGCAAGCTTCCGCTGCAAACGACGAACAGCGCGATCCGGCTCGGCCGCATGGTGGCGCACGGCCGCGGTGCCTTCGCCTTGGTCTGCTAATGCCTGAGGCGATGAGCGCGCGCGGGCTGCATCACGTGCGGCGAGGGCCTCGTGTTTGGCCGTCTCGGATCGGCGCAGGCGCGACTCCAAATCGGCGCACCTATGCTCGGCCTGCTTGAGCCGGTTGGCAAGCTGGCTGGCGCCATGGCCATGTAGATGCGAGAGCATATGCACTTCGCCGAATATGCGCGTCTTGAACGAGGCGGGGATGTGAGTATGGGACATGATGGCCCAGTAGCCAGCGGCGATCTGCCCACCATCGCGCAACCGGTCCCACACTAAGCGCATCTCCTCATCGGTTTTGGCCCGCCCCATCAAGCGAACGGCGCCGGCAAATCTGTGCTCGAGCAGCTTGTTGAGCGAACGGGCAAGTGCGCAATCCGCGTTGGCGGCACGCACACAGTAGCTGTGGACGTCATAGCTATGGGCATTGCGATCAATCTGGAGGCGATGCTTGTGCACGGCGGCGAGGAGGTCCTGATCGCTAAGGCACGTGCCGATGATCGAGCATTGTAAGGAGCCATCAATCTCCCACAGGGCAAGACGTCGCGGGCGCTCCGTGGACAGGCGCTCGAAGCTACGGTCAGCGAGCGGGAATGTCTGCCGCGATGGCGACAGCAATGGATCTGGCATTGCTCTGTTCTCCAATGTCCCGCGGGTTCAAGGCCCGAGGATCGGAAGGCAGAACATGGGATTATTGTATACAAAATAAGTCAAGTTTAATGTACTCGCGATCAACCCTGAGCGCGACCTTGGGTTGGTGTGTTGCAGCGCCGTCGCCGCTGCCAGCCGTCGCTACGCCACAGACGTGGGAACAGTTGGTGCTTTTCGCCAGCACGGCGTGGGGTGCGGGGCTCGCGGAGCTCGTGTTCTCCAGCTCGCCTTGGATAGGTCTTGGAGTCTTGATCGCATTGGCCCTCTTTGATTGGCATGCGGCCGGGCTGGCAGCGCTCGGTGTCGCGTGTGGAACCTGACCGCGATCGGGATCGGTTTTCCCCCGTCACTGATTTCGATTGGACTATATGGCTTTGGCCCTGCGCTGACTGCGCTGGCGCTGCGGCGAGGGACGGTACGGTGTGGATGGCTGGCGACAGTGGTCGCGGCGAGCGCGACGGCCATTGCCACCGCGATCCTAGGAACACTCGGCAACAAGCTCGGGCTTTGCCACTCGCGGCACCCTACGTTGCCGTGATGTGGGTATGTGCCCTCGTGCAGCCGGTACACGCATCCGAGGCGGGCGAGGCAAGACCGCACCCGCCGACCCTGGTGAACATCCGGTTGCCGCGCAACTTTTAGCATCGATCGGCACCGGTCCATCGATCGGCAATTCTGCGAACCGGTAAGGAGCGAAAAGGCGGCTTGGGCTAGCAGGACTTCGCGCGCCGGGCGGTCAAGAGCATGGCGAGCGACCGGCCAGTGAGGTTCTGCCTCATGAACCGAAGGGGTGGGATCTCCTTTGTCGACCAGCCCTGCGTCTCGCATTTGCAGAATGGCTCGCCCGCGACGGGCCTGCAGGCGTTGCCGCAGCGCGGTCGGCACGGCAGCGGTCACAGGTTCCGCAGCGCGGAGGATGCGCCTCGCCGAAATACCGCCGAATAAACACGCTTCGGCACTCCTCGGACAGCGCGTACTGGGCGACAAGCCGAAGCCGACGCTCACCGTCGTGACGAAATGATTTGAGCTTTGCTACCAGGTCGTGGGAGCCGGCTGCGAACCTGTCGCGCGATACGACGATGATACGGCCCTCCCGATCGTACTCGACGAGCCCGGCCTGCTCGAGATCCGACAACAACGCCTCGCAAATCCGCAATGGTACGCGGGCAGAATATGCGAGCGCGGCGGCTGCCGGGGCGCGCTGCTCCATAGCCCAAGCGGTGAGCGCGCGCTCGAGGCGCTCCAGGTGCCAGATGGTGGGGCGATTCAAGGCTTGGAGCCGCTCCCGGATTTCAAGGTCGGCTGCATCGAACAAGAGTATGCAGCGCGCCGGTCGCCCGTCGCGTCCAATCTCTTGAACATACTGCTCCAGCGCCCCGGGGGCGTGGTAGTGAAGGATGTAGCGAATGTTTGGTTTGTCGATACCCATGCCGAAGGCATTCGTCGCGACCATGATCAGACGTCGAGAGCGTTGCATGAATAAATGCTGGGCCGCGACCCGGTCGGCAGCGGACATCCTGCCGTGATAGCGCGCGACCGGGATACCTCCCCGGCTGAGGGCGCCCGCGAGCTGATCGACCGCAGTGGTAGTGGCGCAGTAGATAATTCCGGGGCGGAGCAGGGCCCGGATGCGTCGGCCGATAGCGCGGACTTTCTCGGCACCGCGCACGACTTCTACCGTCAAGCGAAGGTTCGCGCGGTGGGCCGGAGCCATGAGCACGAGCGGAGCGCGCAGGCGGAGCCGTCCGGCAATATCCTCTCGCACGCGCGGCGTCGCGGTAGCTGTGAGGGCGAGGAGGGGTGGATTGCCCAGCCGCTCGCGGGCGCCGCCGAGCCACAAGTAGGACGGTCTGAAGTCATGACCCCACTCCGAGATGCAGTGGGCTTCATCCACGCAGAGGAGCGCGGGTCGAGTGCGCTCGAATCGCGATGCGGTGGCCCGTGATTCGAGCGTCTCAGGCGTGGTCAAGACCACGAGGCGACCATCATCCTCGAGCCTCTCGAGCGCAGCCCGGCGCTCGGCGGCGCGCAGTCGACTGTGGAGCACCACGACTGGAACGCCACGGTTCTTAAGCGCGCTCTCTTGGTCGGCCATGAGGGCAAGAAGGGGCGAGACGACAATCGTGGGCCGTTCGCGCAGCATTGCTGGAATTTGGTAGATCAACGACTTCCCAAAGCCGGTCGGCAGCGTCACGAGCACGTCGTGTCCCTCGAGGAGGGCGACCATTGCCGTCTCCTGCTCGGGTCGCAGCCGCTCAATGCCGAAAGTCCGGCGCGCCACGCGCCGGCATGCGCCGACCAAGTTCATGCTACGACCTTTCGCAACCAATACACGCTCGGCCCGAGCGAAGGGTCGAGCCCCGGCACTCCTCGCTGCGCAATCGACAACGTCAAAGTTATCCTCCGAACGCACGCTGCATTTGTTGCCGGCCACCCGCCCACGGCAGCTGCCCAAGCTGCAAAGCCCATGGTTCTGGAAGGTTGGGCCCCGTTCATCACAGACGTGATGAGTGCAAAGCTGCGCTGCAAGTCGTTCTGGACCTGCCACCTTTTCACGCCTATCGCCGTATTGCCAGTGCTGAGGAGAGTGGTTGGTCGGTCGTCAGGCGACCGCCAGGATCGCGCGCCGCAAGCCCGCGGGGAAACGAACGGCCGAACGGCGTCGTCCTTGCTGACCGAGCCGGTGCCCTGCCCGGTCTCGGCGTTTGGGTCCGCGCCAGGCGTGATTTCTTCGCGTCCTTGGGATGTTAATGCACCGCCGACGGCGGCGGCAAGCTATCCGTGCCCAGGCGAAATCGACGGCGCGTGACCCCAAGTCGTTGCCGAGTTCGCGGGCCGAATACCGCCATCTGACATTTCTACCGCGCAAGGCCGACGAGACAGATTTTGCCGTCGATTCAAGTCTGCGGGCTGGCGGCTGTGCGGCTCATTGCTAGAATCTTGCAATCGCCGGCTTCAGTTCGGAGCCGGCGATTGCTCGTTTGCCTCGAGTGCGATCGGCGTTGCCGCGTGATCTTTGCCCACTTCGCAAATCAGGGATCGTCAGTATTGCGCCCCGCGCTCATGGCACTGGGGTCCTCTCATTCTTGCGCGCTTGGCAGCCGCGTAGGCACCCGTCTGCACCTGGTAGTTGACGCGATATTGTGAATTCTGAGGGGAGTTCATGGTGCCCATCCGCATGGGTCTTGAAGGGTTGCCGGGCATAGATTTCGTCAAATAGCCCGAAGGCATCTCCGCGCCGTTCCGCATGCCGTCGCCCGTCATCATGTTCGTGGCCTCCTTGGCGGGCGAAGACGGCAACACCGCGATGTCACGCACGTCGGAGGGAAGCCCGACAATGCTTCGGCCGCCCGCCGCCTTGCCGGTGGTCAGATCCAGCATATAGAGCTTGCCGTTCGCGATCAGCATACCCGTATTGGTGCCCGCCGCATCGGCGAGGATGTCGAAGCCGATCCTATCGATGCTCACGCCGATCGTACCGATGGTGTTTAGTACGCCGTCATTCGGCGGCGCCTGACGGAACAGACCGCCGAGCACGTCAATGTCGTAAAGCGTCGTTTCCTTTGCACCCTTCACTGAATTGCTGTAGGCGCCCGCAACGATCGCCGGTGTGCGACCGGCCGCCGGATCGTTCGCCGCAAAACGTAGCGACTGGTCCTCAGTGACCTTGCCGCTATCGACATCGGCGCGAAGGTTCGTTCCGTCCGCCCCAATGATTCGCATCTTGTCGGCGGCCGGGTTGAAATCGACGGCAATTTGGAAATCCTCCGGCGGCAATTTGTCGAGCTTGGATTTGGCTGTTGCCTTGCCGGTGGTGGGATCGATGGTGGCGATCGTGCCGTCGCGCGCTAGTGCGTAGAGCTGCCCGTCGGCCGGCCGGACATCAATGCCCAGAACCGGGCCAACGCCATCTATTTTGACGAGGCCCGTCGTCTTTGCTGTCCGGCTATCGATCGTCGCCAGAATATCTTCGCCAACCAAGGCGACAATACTCTCAGCGCGGGCAGCGGAGACTTGCATGGCAAGCGCCGCGGCTAACGCTAAATGGTAGCGCATGGGGTTCTCTCCACGTAAGACGGTGCGGGAATTCGCTTCCGTTGAAGAGAGGTACGGGGCGCAGGCGTGCGTGGGCTTCGCACTCGCGATAACGTTTTTGTGCACGGGACGTCATCGCCAGGAGGTGCGTGCAAGGTCGCACCGATGCATCAGGCTTGGGCCTTCACAGCATCGCGTGGCCGAGGGCAGCTTGGCCCGGCCTGCGGCGCCAGCGCCTCCAGATTAGGGAGTTGACGCCAACGATTTCCCCCGCTCGGGCGCGCTCGTCCGGCGACAGTGCATGGCCAAAAGGGCGATGGTCGGCACCAGGATCGCCACGCCGAGGCTGACCGTCTGCCACCGCCGGGCGTGGCCAGCAGCAGGCCGCCGCCGCCGAGCAGCATGCAAAGCGGCCACTCGAGCAAGCCAGTTCGATGCAAGTTTCCGATGCCGGGCCGGTAACCCTGGATGCCGCCGCAATTAAAGAGCGTGCCGATGGTGATGAGCATGGTGAGCCCGAGCGCTGGGAGCCACGGACTTGGTCCCTGCAATACCAGCGCCGGGTTGAGGACGAAAAGAACGCCGGGAAGGCGATGTTGCTGCACCCCCATGCTCTCCCAGCCTTTCTTCATGGCCGATGCACCGGCAACCCCCAGCCGCGAACGGGCGATGGCGACCGGTGGTGTGATGGCGGACAGCATTCCCCAGTAGAAGAATGAACATGTGCACGGCCATCTTGTTGAGGCCGAGCTTCTCAAGCGCCGGAGCACCAGGATGGCAAGAAAGATATAGCAGGCCGTGGTGGTTAGCCCGAGCCCCAGAACCAGGCTGGTGATGGCGCACATGCGAGCAAAAGGAATGGGCTTTCGCAGGCAATGCGCAGCAGATCGTTGGCCGGTGGCATCAGCAACAGTGGATGCTATGGTCTATCCTGATGGCCCAATTCGGATTGGGGGAAACCTAGACGAGAACCTCTGGAGGGACGTCGACATGAATCGCTTGGAGGGAAAAGTTGCGCTCGTCTCGGGCGCGGCGCGCGGTATCGGTGCCGAGACGGCGCGCAAAATGGCAGCGGCGGGGGCCGCAGTCTTAATCGGCGACGTGCTGGCCGACCGTGCGCGAGAGACCGCGAAAGCAATTTCAGACTCGGGTGGCAGGGCGCTAGCTCTCGCCCTTGACGTGACCGCCGAGGCTTCGTGGGCGGCCGCCGTCGCTGTAGCAACAAAGCAGTTCGGCAAGCTCGACATTCTCGTGAACAATGCCGGCATTTTTCTCGGCAAGGACTTGATGGACGCGACCATGGAGGATTGGAGTCGCCTTGTCGCCATCAACATGACGGGTGTCTGGCTCGGCACCAAGGTATGCGCCGGGGCGCTCGCCGAGAGTGGCAAATCGAGCCGGCACGGTTCGGCGATCGTTAACCTTGCCTCGATTGCCGGTATCGTCGGCTCCCAGCTCGATCCTCTCTACTCCATGACCAAGGGTGGCGTGACGCTGTTTACCAAGTCGACGGCTCTGTCTTTCGGGCGCAAAGGTTGGAGAATCCGCGTCAACTCGATCCATCCGGGCGTAATTGAGACCGATATGGGCGCCCAGACATTTGTGTCGCGGGCTCGGCAGATCGGCAGCAACGACGTCGAGGGTGCCCGCAGCGTCGCGATGAAACAACATCCGATTGGGCGGCTCGGCGTTGCTGAGGACGTCGCCCTCGGCATCGTGTTCTTGGCGTCCGATGATGCGGGCTTCATGACCGGATCTGGGATGGTGGTCGACGGTGGTTTAACCGCCCAGTAGGCAAAGGGCATTCGAAGACTATGCAGTGCTGGGGTCGGCGCTCGTCCTCGGCTGCAGCTCGACCTCCTGACAACTTGGCGCGATGGGCGAGGTGCTTAGAATTGCTTCCAAGCTGGCGACAGTCATCGGCCCCGTAGCGCGCCACCATTTCGTTCATCTTTGTTGTTGATGAGGGCATAGATCATGACACTGACGAATTTTGTCCCGACGCGCCAATAGTCAACCAGGGGACCGCCTTCGCAGCAAAAGCCGAGCCCTTCGACAAGTCTTAACGATGCCAGGTTGTCGGGATGGATCAAAGCCTCGACCCTATGGATGTTCAGTGCCTCGGCGCAATAGTTTAGCACCGCCTGCACGGCCTCTGTGCCAAAGCCATTCCGTTGATACTTTGGCGCGGTGAGATAACCCAATTGGAGGCGGCGGTTTCGCGTATCGCGGCGGTGATAGTTGACCATGCCAATGCATCGATCGTTTGATTTCTTGCACGCTGCCCAGGCCAGATGATCATAGGGGCTCGTCGTCTTAGCCAGCCAGACAAGGGTCTTTTCGGTATCTGTCATCGTCTTGCAGGGCGGAGAATTCCAGTAACGCATCGCGGCCGCATTACTTAAACAGGCATGTAGGTCTGCCAAGTCGCGCCGCTCAAAGCGGCGAAGGCGCAGCCGTTTGGTTGTCAGTGTGGGAAACCTGTTCGTGGCTTTTGTCATCTCGGTCGGTCCGGCATAAAGGGCGCTGGGCGCCTAAGCGTCGACGGGTGAGAGCAAGATCGACCTCATCCACACCTGCGCTGGACAGGAACAGAGAGGGTTTCGCGGCCAGAAGGACAGGCTATTGCGTAGGAACAGTTTTTGCGCTCGATCGTGAGTTTGAAGGCCGACGCCTAACGAGGCGCCGCCCGGCAGGGTGAAGGCCTGATTGTTGGCTGTTGGCGCGACTGCCACGCTCGCCGCGGACAAAGGTCAAGAACCTTCGTCTAGCAAGCTGCCGCGGCAAATGTGCACCTGCCAAAAGGACTATGCTTGCGACGGCAGGGCGCACCCGCCACCAAATGAACGGGACCCCGTTCACCCGGGACGCTTCGGTTCCCCGGTCCTTGCTGCCAGCACCTTGTTCAGGTCATCTTCAGTAGCGGCGCGACGGCTACGACCCTCAAACAAAGCTCCCCGCTCCAGGGCCAATGCCATGTGGTGAAGGTCGCCTTCCACTTCCGATTTGGCTTGCAGGGTGACGGTTTTTGCGCAAATGGCGCCGGACACCTTGCCGTTCACCAGCACCTGTTGGCCGGCGACCAATCCCGATACCTTGCCCTGCTCTCCGACAATGACTTCGGCAGCTTGGACGTCACCCTCGATTTCTCCGTCAATTTGGAGAATTCCACGGCTTATGATCTTTAGCCCCTGACCGATTATCCGAAGGTCATTGCCGATGATTGATTTGTCCCCGCTATCGGTGGGTCCAGTTCGATGCTGGACGCCACTATTGGCTCCGACGGTGGCTGGAGCAGGACTACGCGTACGCATGAAAACCCCCCAATTAAGGCAATCGCCGCCCGAAATGGCGGCTACGATCATCAGATAACGTCGCATTCAAGCATCTATTGGAGTGGTCAGCAAGCCACAGTGCGTCCGTAACCGAAGCTGTGTTGACGAAAGGACGCACTAGACTTTGGCCCAGCCCCCGGTCAGATCGGTCCTCGGTTTGCTTTGCGATGCGCGTCACACCTCTTGGCGGCCGATGCCAATGGCACCGCCATGACTGCGAGCGGTGGACGGCATCGGCAGTCGCGCCTCCGCGACACGGGTTTCGCTAGATTTTGTCTCGGCCACTGAGGCCGGATTGAAGGGGAGGTCCTCCGGTCGACTTGGCCCCAGGATCGATCGCCGCGGGCCCTCCCAGCGCAAGCTGGACCCAGGAGCTCAAGACGGCGATGCCGTGGGATCGAGGAGGGGCTACTCGCCGCCTCGGTTCCGGCTTGCCGGATCGGGCAGGCTTGGTGCGTGCGCGACTTTTGTCGTCGGCAGGCCTTCTGAATCATTAGCGCGGAGCCCGTTGCTGGGGTCCGCCCTATGACCGCGGTCGGGGATGCGGGCGCCGTCGTCGGTGTGGTCGCGAACCTGTTCGCAGTCTCAGCTGATCCGGGCCGATCAACCAAGCGAACCGCGATGGCAAGGACCACCTCAGGATTACGAGCAACTCGTACACCCGTTTCATCCCTATCTCCCGATTCTCTGAGCTTTCAGGAAGCGGCGCACCTAGACCCTGAGGGGCTGTCTTGGATCCCCTTCCGGCAGGATTTCGGGCGTCGCGAAGGTTACGCCATCGGGGCTCGGGTTCGGGGTATCGGTGATTGCCGCCTGAGGCGAGCCAGCTAGTCCGGTCAGAAGCTGGAGCCGCATTAGCATGGCCGTATCCTCGTGCACCGTATTGTGACAGTGATTGACGTAGGAGCCGCCATACTCGCCGAACTGGACCTGGAACGTCACGCTTCCACCAGCACGCAGTCGCCAGCCATCCTTTCGCACGAGCCGTTCGGTTACCGGAATGGGATTTGGCCCGCGGTCGAGTGTCACGCCTTCTTCAAAGGGCAGATGGATCGGGTGATCCCAGCCGCCGCCGTCGACTAGGGTCCAATGCGCGATTTCGCCAGCCTTGGGGATGAGCAGTGAGATTCGGTTGGCATTCATCGAGTGCGCAGGCTGGCCATTGATCTTGATGGTCCAGGGGAAGGTTGCGGTCTCGGCGCAATCGGGGATGAATTGTCCGCCGGTCGTAAAGATGCCCCAGCGGAAAAGGTCGCGTCTGCTGATCTCGCCGACCGATAGCGCTCTGATGATCTCGGCCCGAATGGCGCGCGCGTTCTGAGCCTCTTTCTTGCGGATACGCGATGCCCTGGTCGACAAGCACATCTTCTCCTCCGTCATTCAATGTTGCAAATCGCAAGGCCAATGAGGGCCGGAAGCTCAAGCGATTGTGGCGATGTAAATTTGGCGCTTGCCGACAACAAAGGGCCTCGACTGGCAACGGCATCGGTGGCAGATGCTTGGTGAGCGTCGAGGCCCAGGCGGCTGACGACGTGCGTAGGCTCGTCAGGATCCCAAGCATAGGCCGGCCTAAGACGCCGGGACAACCTGACGAGAAGTCCCCCCACAAAAGGGCCCCCTGGTCGCCGGTCGCTGGCTCTTGCGCAACGCCGATGGCGGCAAGTTAGGTCGCGCGGATTGCCTTTTTTGCCTTGCGCCTCGCCGCAGGGCCAAGCCGGCTCCAGCGAAGTTTCCAACCAGCTCGCCCGCAAGTCCTGCGCCAAAGACGATATCGAAGCCCGCTTCTGACCCGCCCGCGATCCGATCTGCAGGGAAGACGAAAATCCAGAGCATGCCGCACAGGCTGCCAACGGGGGCACCAAGCAGGAACCCGAGGACTGCAGCAACCATGGCGATGATAAATTTGCGCACCTCCCGACCTCCATGCCACAACCGTAGCATTGTGAAAGCCCGGCACGAGAGCCGCGATATTAAGCCGCCGGCGCTTCCCGCGCCGTGGACCCGGGATTGTTCCTGAGTGAGAGCCGGGGAGATTTCGGGGTATCGGGATTTGGAGCCCAGGAATGTCCGCCGCATGTGTCGGGTGGTTACACTGATATTTGCACCCTGCCAAAAGACCGATGGTTATTCTACTTGCGGGGAGGCGCTGTTCGGGTAGCCGAGTTGTGAAAGCACGTCTCTATTTCTCCTGTCGTCGGGTGACCTTCGTGGCTGGGCTTGCGCTTTGTGCGAGTGCCCTGCCAGGGCGCGCCCAAACGGAACCGGTGCTGACGGCCCTGACGCCCGATCAACGGGCGATCATCGAGAAAATCGCCAAGCCGACGGGGCGCGGGGAGCTACAGTACTCTGGCGCGCCCAGCGATGTCGGCGCAGAAGTGCAGTTGCCGGTTCAGGGCAAGTTCGTCACCATTGTCCGCAAGCGGTCCATCCTACAAAAGGACGGCAGCGTCGTTTGGTACGGTGAAGTTCAGGAGACGGGCGAGCGCGCGATGCTCATGCTCTGGAGCAATGCCCTCCTCACCGGATATTTTGCCTACAAGGGAACGATCTTCACGGTTGAAAGTCTCGGCGGTGGCGTGAGCGCTTTCTTGGAAATGGATCGACGCCAGATTCCGGCGGACCACCCGGAACCGGGCGGCCGCATCGACAGTGTTCCCGGCGCACCTGCTGCGGAGCCGACGGGACCGCGTGCCCCCATCCCCGAACCAAAGATTGAACCATTTCCCGAGTCCGAGCGCTTGGCGCTCGAGGCTAGGGACATCACCATTGATGTGATGCTGCTCTACAGCAGAAACGTGGCTGAGCTTTATGTCCGCAAACCGGAGGATCTGCTGGCGTTGGCAATCGAAGAGACCAATCAGACCTTTAAAAATAGCGGACTCGGCAACATCAAGCTGCGGCTCGTGCACACTCAGGTCGTCGACTACGATACCGCAGAGGATGACCAATTCACCCACCTTTACGCGATGGTGGACGGGCTTGGTCCATTCAAGGATGTAAAGAAGTTACGCGACGAGAAGCGGGCAGACATTGTTGGCCTGATCATCGACAATCCGAGCGGCTGCGGTCTTTCCACGCGTATCGGTCCCACCTCGGACGAAGCCTTTTTCGTTGTGCACCACGCCTGCGCCACGATCACCATGTCGATCGCTCACGAAATCGGACACATGTTGGGGGTGCGGCATGACCGGTTTGTGGACCAGAATGACCAGCCTTTCGCCTATGGCCACGGCTACGTCAATGCCGACAAGTGGCGAGACATTATGAGCTACAAGGTGGGTTGTGGCGGCTGCCCACGCATCCCATACTGGTCGAACCCCCGGGTGCTTTACAAAGGCGAGCCAACCGGAACGCCCGCTGCCGATAGCGCCAGGGTGATTCTCGAACTTGCCGAACGCGTGTCGAAATTTCGTTAGCGCGACACCAGCACCCTCGACATTCTCCTCCGCCCCCGGCACGTCATGGTCCAGCAACACCGCGCCGCCCGCAAAGGACCCGCGCTCCTGGATGCTCCCCTCACGGTGCCGACCTGACTGGCGCCGCGCTGTTGCCGCCGCTTCGCTTCCCCGCGCCATTGGACTAGGGTGTCGGCAGGAGCAAAGGTAGAGGGACTAGGAGATGGGCGAGCTCTGGCAGCTTTCGGCAATGGAAGCCGTCGACAAGCTTCGCGGCGCCGAGGTGTCGCCGCTGGAGATGGTGGAGGCTGCGGCCGCGCGCATAGGTGCCGTGGAGCCCCACATTAACGCCTTGCCCATCCGTTTTTTCGACGAGGCGCGCGCACAGGCGAAAGCCTTCCGCCACCAGCCGGCCGACCATCCGGGCTGGCTCGCCGGCCTGCCGATCGCGATCAAGGACTACAACCATGTCGGAGGCCAGCTCACCACCTACGGCTCGCCGATCTTTGCGGAGCATCGCCCGCCTGCGGACGACAGGACGGTCGCCACGCTGCGGGCGAATGGCGCCATTGCGCTGGCCAAATCGAACGTGCCGGAGTTTGCCGGTAGCCACACCTTCAACCCCGTCTGGGGTATCACCCGCAATCCCTGGGATCTCACGCGTACCGCCGGCGGCTCGTCCGGGGGTGCTGCGGCCGCGTTGGCGGCGCACGAAGTCTGGCTCGCAAATGGCTCTTGCCTCGGCGGCTCGCTGCGCATTCCGGCGAGCTTTTGCGGCATCGTCGGCTTCCGGCCGAGCGCCGGCATCGTGCCACGAGGCGACGGCTTGCCTGCCTTCGATAGCCTTTGGGTGGAAGGTCCGATGGCGCGTAGCGTGTCTGACGTCGCCCTCATGCTGGATGCCATGGCGGGATTGAGCCCACACGATCCACTTTCCCGTGCAGTCCCGCCCGGCGGATTCCAGGCGAGCATGCGTCGCGGACGACCACCAAGGCGCATCGGCTTCAGCGCAAATCTCGGCCTGCGCAGCATCGATCCAGAGGTTGCCGGCGTCTGCGAAGCGGCGGTGCAGCGCTTCAAAGCCCTGGACTGCACGGTGGAAGGGGCGGCACCGGACTTTTCCGGCGCCATCGATTGCTTTCAAGTGCTACGCGCGCTCATGTTCGCGGGCGTCCGGGGTGAGCTGCTGCCTGCCGAACGGAACCGCATCAACCCTGACATTGTCTGGAATATCGAGAAAGGATTGAAGCTGTCAGCTGCGGAGATTATCGCAGCCCAGCGTGTGCGTGATGCGCTCTTTCATCGCGTCGCGCGTTTCTTCGACGACTTCAATCTGCTCGCCTGTCCGACCGTCGCTGTGCCCCCGTTCCGGGTCGAGCACCGCTTCCCCGAGGAGATTGCCGGCGAGAAGCTCACGACCTACATCGACTGGATGTTTCTGACCTTCGCCATTACCCTCACCGGCTGTCCCGCCATCTCGCTGCCCTGCGGCCTGACAATGGACGGCCTCCCCATTGGCCTCCAGCTCATAGGTCGCCCGCACAGCGACGGTGATCTCATCGGCATGGCGCGAATGTTGGAAGAAGCTCTGGCTTTCGAGGCAAAGGTGATGCTGGCCTAGCGCGACCGCTTAGCGCCTGGGGTTGAGCCGCGCGGCAGGGAACGCAACGCCACCGGGCAGGTCCTTCAAGCCACGATACGGCCGCCCTTCCCGCCGATTTGCTTGTTCTGGAGGAAATGGCGAGAGGGCTGGTGAGCCCCCGCCACTCGGCAAATTGCGGGGAGCGCGGTGGGTAATGTTGGCCGACGACAGGACCGCGCGTCGCTCGATTTGGCGTAACAACGCCTGAATGTCACAAGCGGTCATTGCACGACACGTCGATTTTGGGGACCATCATCCCAGGAGAGATTTGGGAGTTGACCAATGAAGGTTGCAGTCGTCACGGCAGGGGGAAGCGGAATGGGGGCCACCACGGCGCGTCGGCTCGCGCAGGATGGCCACAAGCTTGCGATCCTCTCATCCTCCGGGAATGGCGAAAGGCTTGCCAAGGAGCTTGGTGGCATAGGTGTGACGGGCTCCAATCAGTCGAATGACGACTTGAAGCGACTCGTGGACCAGGTGATGGGAGCTTGGGGCCGGGTCGACGTGCTTGTGAACAGTGCCGGGCATGGTCCGCGGGATCAGATTCTAAAGATCACCGATGAGCAGTGGCACAGCGGCCTGGACACCTACTTGCTGAATGTGATTCGGCCGAGTCGATTGGTTGCGCCCATTATGGCGCAGCAACGGGGTGGCGCCATCATCAACATCTCCACTGCCTGGGCATTCGAGCCGAGCCCAATGTTCCCTACCTCGGCCGTCTTCCGTGCAGGGCTTGCCGCTTTCGCGAAGATATTTGCCGATCAGTATGCGGCCGACAACGTGCGCATGAACAACGTGCTTCCAGGCTGGATCGATAGCCTGCCAGCGACGGACGAGCGCCGCAAAACGGTGCCGATGCAGCGGTATGGCACAAGCGAAGAGATCGCAGCAACGATCAGCTTCCTTGCGTCAGCCGGCGCCGCTTACATCACGGGGCAAAACCTGCGAGTGGACGGAGGTATCACCCGTTCGGTCTGAGACGCCAGGTTCGGCTCAGGCCACGAGAGGCCTGCGGGCTGCTCGCCGAACTGTGGCTTTTTATCGGAGTTAGGTGCCTGAGTAGGGCCTGAGCCTGGGGAATTCTTCCGGTCGAGTACCGGTCGGAACGTGGCGTGCGGCACGCATTCCGATATCATCCCATTGCATCCCGCTGCCAAGCGCTCGCGTGCGTGCAAGCTCCGCGGATCGAGATTGCGTGTGGTCCGTCAAGGCTCGCTCGCGCTTTTCCCACCGTTGCAGGTCGACCGTCAGGTCCGATCCCTCGGATACGAACTCGGCCAGACTAAGGGCATTCATCATGGCGAGACAGGCGCCCTGCGCAAGCGTCGGCGGCATGGCGTGGGCCGCGTCTCCAACGATGGCTACGTGGCCCACGGACCAGGCATCGAGGCGTGTCGTCTCGTACACGTCGTAACGGCCGCGCGACCCGACGCTCTCTATCGCCGGGGCAAGCATGGGGAAGGCACTAGCCCAGATCCTGGGGTCAATGGGCAATTTTGAGGCTTCCTTATCGTCGCGCGGGGACATCATAGCCATATACAGGCGGCCGTCCTCGCAGGGCGCATACAGGACGCGCAGTGTTCGAGGTTCGAACGCCCAAAAGTCGATCACATGATTCCAGGCGCCGCCGACGAAGCCGCCACGCTCGACGAGGACCCGAACAATACCGTCCTGATATTTTTTTCGTGAACAGGCGACGCCCAGCGAGTCGCGTACGGCTGAGCGCACGCCATCGGCCGCGATCACCAAATCCGCTTTGCGGCGCTGCCCGTCGGCAAGCTCCAACACTCCTTCCGGCCGTGCCGCGATGGCCTCCGATCGTGTCACGATCTCGATGCCTTCACGCGCAACCGAAGCCAAGATCGCCGAATAGAGATGCTGGCGCGTCATGGTCATCAACAGGAACGGATTGGCTCCATTGATCGTCTCGAAGCTGACACAGGCGCCGTTCCGTCGCGTCTCGTAGCCGGGGGCCTGATGCGCACCGCGGGCCACATCTGGATAGGCGCCGATTGCCTGCAAAACGCGCTGGCCATTCTCCCAGATAAATATGCCAGCGCCGAATGCCCGCAGCTCTGGCTCCTTCTCATGTACGGTGACGCTCCAGCCACGGCGGTGCAACGCGATCGCGGCGGCCAGCCCAGCGAACCCCGCTCCGGCAACCTCAGCATGCATCGGTGGACCCCGTACGTCGAGTGGTAGCGCCGGGCATGCTAGCATAGAACGATGCGAACCTTGGCTCGCGACCCAGACGGCTAACGTTGTTTCATCGCCAGAAAGAAGCGCAGGTTTGAAGACCGGGTCGACGGAAGTGGTTATTCGGAACAACGCCACCAAGTAAGGCGCGTGTGAGGATCGACAGCATGAGGGCGCCGACGTCGACGCGGAGGGATAGGGCCATTTGCACACGAGCCGAGGCTCGGGGTGCATCTAGCCGCGTTGCCGATCGCGGACGGGTGGACTCGGTCCGGTGGCGGCCGCAACAGCCAGGAAACAGGCGTTGCGCGAAAACGACTTCCCTCGAGGCATTTTTGCCCGGGCCATTTTGCCAGGCCATCCCTCGGATCTCATACGTACTCCGCCAGATCCATTTTACCACGTTACCCTCATTTCGTTGTGGATAGGGGTGGCTACACTCCACAATTGCGAGTGTCACTGTTCAGCAACTGTTAGAACGGTGGCGCTGCCTTCTTGAGGCGATGCGTTCTCTAATGCGCGGCGAGAATTGCGTCATGCACCGAGTAGCTTTCGCAACAGGCGCTACACTGGTTCTGGCGACAACGCTTGCAGTTCGCCAAACAGTTGTGAACTTGGCTCATATTGGTACCCCGGACGCCATTGTGACGCGGGTGGCAAAGACACCGCTGCTGGCGAGCAAGGGATCTCTAACGTCGGTGACGCCGGTCCCGCCAGGAGGTGATGGCTTAAGTTTGACCTTCGATGTCGTGAACATCGATCCTCAGGGGGCTTCCGTCTTTGCTGGGCAGGCGCCCACAAATTCCAGCGTCAGCGTTCTCGCCAACGGCCGGGAGGTGGCCACGGCGACGGCTGACGAGACGGGGGCTTGGGCCATCGTCACTGACCGTAAGCTTGCCGCGGGCGATTACGAATTCAGCCTTAGCGCACGATCTCCCCAGCATGGTGTGACCGCCGGTCAATCAGTTCGCATGGTCCTTGCCCCCGCAGCTCCCCATGTCGCCTCCAGCGCGACGCCGGAAGCGGTCTCCCCGCTATCGATCCCGGCTCCTATTACCTTCGTGTATAACGACACCACCTTCACAGCCCAGGGATGGCGGGCCGCGGACTTGCTGGCGAAACGTCTGATAGAGCAACAGCCGGCGATGGTGTCACTAAGCGGGCATGCGGATGAACGTGGTTCTGACCCATATAATATGGAGCTTTCTCGCCGACGGTTGTCGGTCGTCGCAGACTATTTGCGGGATTGCGGCTTTGCAGGAAAGCTCGAATTGATACCGAAGGGAAAGAGCGAACCCTACACCGCCATTGACCGCAATGCGCTTCCAAAAGAGGAGGTGCGTCAGCTTGACCGCCGTGTCGAGCTATTGCGTGCGCACTAGTGGCCGGATCCTCGCTTGCGCGCATTCCGGTTCATAAGCTCCAGTGCGGACAAGCGCCTCCCAGTCGGCTTCGTTGAAATTGGTGTTGGCTGCGAACGCGTTGCCCGCAAGATCCGGTCACTGCGACTATCGGGAGATCCCATGGCTGCACTAGCGAAAACACTTTCGCGCAGCGTTTGGCGACAGCCGGATCGGCAGTCGGTTCGCTGCGGGGTGTCGCCGTGGCCTAGGCAACATCCAAAAAAGGAGCTCTCACGGGACTGCGGCGCCTCGGAATCGCGACGACAATGTCCAGCGTGATAGGGGAGCGTCGGATGGCGTCAAGGCTGTCGTAGTTTCGAAAGACAATTCCAAGGTGTCCGGCGAACAGCTTTGGATTTGCGATGAGCATATGCTGCGCTTCTGGGTGCCGCGCTACGTCGAGTTAGGCGCGAGATGCCGAAGACGCCGAGCCAGAAGACCCAGAAATATCTGCTTTGCTACGATGGGAGCCATGGTGAGGTCTTCCACCGGGAGCGAGCAAGTTCGCCTGCAGTCCGACCTCATTTACGCGCTTGATGTGGTGCTTTGACCCCGTGCATGAACGTTCATCCGACGAGATCTGCGGCGGCGGTTCGGCAACTTGAGGCGACCGCACCCCACTGCTCTGTTGAATTAGAGACCAATGCAATCAGGCTGTCGGCAACAGCGCCGTGCCACCAGCACGCCTGCTGGTCACCTCGTGGAGACGGCGCGACGCGTATTGGCCTCCTAGCGGCTCATCCCCGCCGCCGTGTGTCACGGGAAAGGGCTCGCAACATTGCGGGTTTACTCGCGCAGCCGACCGGTTATCGTTTGCGCTTGCGAAGATCGCAGGAGCCGGCCATGGAATTCGGTATTCTCTTCACGTCGCAGCCGCATAGGGACCGCGAGCCCTATCCCCATCGGGCCGTGCACGAGCGCGTTACCGACGAGATCATCGCCGCGGATCGCTTGGGCTTTGATTGTGCGTGGTTGGCGGAGCACCACTTCTCCACAGAGTACGGCATCATGCCGGATGTATGGGTCTATGCCGGGCATCTCGCCGCGCTCACCAAACGCATCAAACTCGGAATGGCGGTTGTGACACTTCCACTCGCAAATCCGGTCCGCACGGTGGAGAACGCCGGCTTCGTCGACATCCTTAGCGGCGGCCGCGTGGTCCTGGGCGTCGGCTCTGGCTACCGCAAGTATGAGTTCGACGGCTTCGGGCTCGACTTCGAGGCGCGCCGCGACATGCAGGAGGAGGCCTTGGAGATTGTCCTCGACCTCCTGCGCACTGGCCGCAGCACGCGCAAAGGCAGACACTTTGCGGTCGATGTCTCGGGCGAACACGAGCTGCTGCCGCAGTCTGTGCAGCGGCCCTATCCGCCCCTCTTCCTGGCCGCTGCGACCGATCGATCCATCGCTACCGCGGGCCGCCTGGGCTTCGGGCTCATGCTATCGACGCTGACGCCCTTTGCAAAGCTTTCGACCCAGGTCGCGCACTATCGCGCTCACCTCGAGAAAGCGAGCATAGTGGCGCGCAAGAACCCCGCGTTCGGGCATATCGACGTCGCACGCTGGGTGTACGTGGCGGAGACGGACGCCAAGGCGAAGCGCGAGAGTGAGGAAGGACTGCTGCGCCACCTCAAGCACTTCTTCGGCGGCCACCAGGCAGGTTACTTGGGGCAGGTCTCGCAGGGCGAGGGCTCAGTGGCGAGCGGGCTGCATTACGACACGTTGGCTCGCTCCACCATCATTCACGGCTCACCCTCGACCGTCGTCGCCCGCATCGCCGAACTCAAGGAGAAGACCGATTTCACGTCGCTCATGCTGCACTATCCGCCTTGGTACGGGACGGAGCTGGCCAAAGGCTCCCTCGAGCTCTTCGCTCGCGAGGTGATGCCGCGCGTTCGCCCCCCTGCCAAGGCAGCTGAGTGAACGTGACACGAGTTCACCGCAAACATCGCTGCCTCGCGGAGCCGGTTTGGACCAGCCTCCCGCAACCTCGAATACATCCGAAAAACGGACGGGATGGCAGTGCAGCTCCTCACGCGCAATCGACCTTCTGGGGTGCGTTGCTGAGCCCTAGTGTGCAGAGCTTGGACGACCAAGTTTGGAGCGAGGTTGTCGGCCGCGTCTCAGCTGCACTCCGTTCCCTACCTCATCCGCTCCGGACTGTTCCGTTACCCATGGCTCCGGGTCGCACTAGGGCGTACCGAACACATGGGTACTCTTGCCTGCGCCGGTGAGAGGGAGGTGGCGCTGGCCCTGGCGGGAGGGTTCGGTTGTCGGCTTGCCTTCGAGTTTCTGGTCGCTTGACGTGAAACAAGCTGACAGCTGCCACAATTGAGCCGGGCGCCGCACCGGTAGCCAATCATGAGATCTAGTTCGCGGGCTGAAGTCTCCACTGCGAGACCCACGTCTTTTTTTGCCAACAGCAGTGGGATGGACCGGTGCCCTTGGAGTTTCCGAGGCCGGCCAACCCTTCGGGGAAATGCCCCAGACCCACAGGCGAAGGCCTGAAAACGATGACGGCCCGAGCGCGTGCAAGCCCAGGCCGACAATCGTTGGGACTCGATACTTGGGACGCCTACGCAACAACCCTTCGACGCCACTCACTTACGCAACCAACGCAGAAGACCTTAAAGATGTTTCACGGAAACATTTTGACGGAGCCGTGACCATGCACAGGCAGGAATGCCTAAGATAATGCCCTCGCTCGACGGGCACAGGCGGGCCCAGAGCCGTTAACTGGGATGTCCTTTGGCGCTGCGCGATCTGGCGCGAATGAGGAATGCTGCACGACTGACAAGAACGCACCGATCGCGCTGCACGAGTGCCGGAGGCCCTATGTACGGCTTAGAGTGGACTATGGTGGCGACGGTGGGCCCGCTCGCCTTCGGCGTCCTGCTGATCTACCTGGTCATCCGCAAAGGGTGATGTCGTCGTTGCATGGGCAGGGTTGGCTGCGACTGACGAATGTTTCTACCCACGTCAGCTACTGGGCTCGACCCTTGGCTGCCACCTGCCGCAATGTCTTAGTCGAGAGCTCTCTCCCTCCGGCCTTGCATCTGTAGCTGCTCCAGACCGTACAAAGCTGCCGGCTAACGGAGGAAGGCAACTATGCTGCAGTTCCTCGCCTCTTGGCAGGTGTTAATGGCCGTGGCGATGACGCTTTTGGCGCTCGCTTTGCTGATCGAGCCCGCGCCACTGGCGCCTAATGAGCGGCTGTCTTCCTACCGCCTCGACCCAGATACGCGATCTTCCCTCCTCTCCTCATCGCCTAGTGGCCTTGCAAACGATCGAGGTTTCATCGCCTCGCTCGCTAGCGCTCGCGCATTGACTGGCGACGCGTCAAGCCCTTGTGCCTTGCCGGCTTAACGACGAATCGGCTTGGGTCGCCCGTACATGCGATGCAGGCCTCCGAAGCTTTTCGACGCCCGAATGAACTGACGGTCATTTTTCCAACCGTTGAGTTGCTTTACCTCGCAGAGGGGACGGCAGCGCAATCCCGACCGCCAGGGTGTCCAATCACGGATGCTTGGCCTGCGTCATCAGCTGGCGGAACTAAACACTGCGGGTCGGAATTCTCCGCTTTTGGTCAGGCGCCATCGTGCGGAAATCACCATAGGCAACAAAAGGAATTGGCTGAGAAAGAGAGATCGCTGGCAGCTGCGAAACGAATGCGGCGATCAGGCCACGCGCGCAGCCGCGAAAGCCATGGAGACCAGATCCGACAAGGGCCCAGCGTCAAGCGCTGCTCGACGCCGGGCTGCCCGCGAGGCAGAGGAAAACGTCGCCGCCGAGCGCAAAGTTGCCCATTGTCCGAGGAAAACCCGCAAACGAGGCCTCTAAGGCGTAGGCAACCATGCCAAAGCCGAAGCGCAAGCGACCACGCCTCACTCCCTTGGCAGCGTTGGCTCGCCTAGCGCCCGAGTAAGGACTTGGTGCCGGGTCGGATTGGCCCAACCGGGGAGACGCCGCGATCCGATCCAGCCTGAACAACGTGCCTAGGTGATGGCGCCAGCCACCGGCAACGGCATGGTCTGCCAACTGCCGGAACGGAGGATGTCCTCTAGTGCGTGGACAGCGTCCCAAATATCCGCATATCTCACGTACAGAGGCCCAAAACCAAAGCGCATCACGTCGGGGGCACGAAAGTCTCCGATCACGCCGCTGGCAATCAGGGCCTGGACGATTTGGTAGGCGAACGGGTGCGTTAAGGCGATGTGACTGCCGCGCTGGCTGGCGTTGCGTTTGGAGGCAAGCCCGCACCCAAGCGGAGCCAATCGCTCGTCAAACAATCGGATCATGAGATCGCCGAGGGCGCGTCCTTTCTCTTGCACATCACGGATGTGTAGACCGCTCAAGGCATCAAGGGCGGCCTCAAGGGCCGCGGTGGATAGCATTTGCGGCGTCGAACACAGCATGGCCCGAATGCCGTCAGCACGCACGAAATCCTCGCGGAAAACGAAGGGCGTGGCGTGACCGAACCAGCCGGTCAGCGGCTGATCGAGCCCCTGCAGGTGCCGCTCGGCCACGTAAACGTGTGATGGTGCGCCGGGCCCGCCGCTTAGGAACTTGTAGCCGCATCCGACAGCGAAATCGGCGCCATCCTCGTCGAGCTGCAAGGCGACGGCGCCTGTGCTATGGGCGAGGTCCCAGACTGTCAGCGCGCCGTTGGCATGGACGGCGGCGTTCGTAGCCGCCATGTTCTGGATGTCGGCGGTGCGGTAGTTGATGTGGGAAAGCTGGACGACGGCCGTATCTCGATCCACGGCGTCGCTCATCTCAGAGACTGCAACAAAGCGCGACGTCATACCCAGCAGCCGCGCGACACTAGCAACAATGTGGTTGTCGGATGGAAAATTGCCGAGCTCGGCGACAATCGTTTTGCGGCCAGGCCGCAAGCGCGCTGCCGCAACCAGTGTTTTGAACAGATTGACCGAGACGGTGTCAGCGACGATGACCTGATGGGGTGCTGCTCCCAACAGGGGCGCGAGCTTGCGTCCGATGCGCAGCGAAGAGTCGTACCACCCGGCCGCATTCCAAGAGCGGATGAGGCCACGACCCCATTCGTCCTCCACCATCCGGACAAGGCGCTCGGCGACGCCCTTCGGCACGGGTCCCAGCGAGTTGCCATCGAGGTAGTTCACGCCCTCGGGCAACGTGAACCGTTCGCGTTGAGGTGCCAGCAAATCCTGGCGGTCGAGCTCGACGCAATTGGCACGCGTAAGCTGCATAGGGTCACCCGACAGGGCGCATGGAACAGACATCGTTGGAAAGTCCACTCAACTCTTCGCCAGGTGGGTCTGCAAGCTCCAAATCTCCGCCGGAGACGGCGGGCCGGTCCTGCGGGCGACGGCCCTTCCTTTTTGCAGGTTTCGCATTGCCGGCGCTGGCTAGCCCCAAATTCTCAAGGTACGTGACGGGTCTCCATCAGGGTGGTCTCGAATCCCGCTTTAGTGAGGCCCGCATAGAGCCATTGCGACAGTGGGCGGGCCTCGAGGCCGATCCGCGTCAAGTGAAGGCCAAAGCCCTTGAAGAACTTCACGAGTGCTTCAGGGTGGGTCTCCACCTTGGTCTCCTTCACAACCTTGCCGGTTGCATCGACGGTGCACACGTTTGAGAGTTCCAAAGAGACGTCAATTGCGGCATAGTGATTCACGGCTGTCCCCATAACGGTTTGCGATGCTTGGGGCCCGGTGCTCAAACATCCAGGGACCCCGTTCACCATCACTTACCGGGAGACAGCCACCTTTCCCTTAAGCTCAGGACCAGGGCCCATTACGGCATCTTGGGACGTTCGAGAAGGGGCCGGCTTACTGGGGGATACTGGGACAGTGCGCTGCGGGGGAACCGACAGCGCTGCGGTAATTTCAGTATTTGTGCCGATGGCTGGGTGCTATCCGGGTGCGCAACACTGAAGCAACGAGGCTCGCACTCCGATCAGCTCGATGACGACAGTCTGGTCCCGTTGGCTCTTGGGCGCATGGGCCGTTGCCACCGCGGTTTGGTTGATGGTGGCCACCCTCATGCTGGTGCAAATGTGGCCCGAGCCCTCCCTCCGGAGCGCCGAGGAGGCGCCGCTTGGACAGATGGGCGCGCCATCTCGGTTCGACCGTTACATGCGGGGGCAGGTCGGCACCGCCACGAGCGTTCAACAGCACATCGCAACCATCTTGCTAGTTGCCCTTTTGCCGCCCGGAATCCTGCTGATGCTTGTTTTCGGTGGGATGAGGTTTGCGGGCCTACCCTTGCCATCCCTGCGACGGGCGGCACAGGAAAAGTCCTCGCGCGCCAAGTCATGAGCGGGCCCACACAGGGGTCTCACAGTGAGGATGACGTGCTGTTTGATCCGGCAATAAGTGCGATCGCACCGTCCACCTACTAGCTTCGGCACGTGTCCAAAGCCTCGTTACGGCTCCCCTCAAGGTAATTTGCTGCCTTTGCCTTTGCGGTCTAGTCTCTCTTCGCGACGTTTCTCTTCGATTGCTGCGATGTCGATCCATTGTTTTAGAAGGTCGGTTAGTTGGCGGAGATCGCTGTCCGACATGTTGCGTATGTCGCCAACAGTGATAGCTCTGAGACTTTTCAGGGCTTCGGTGACTGTGGGCGTATTCTGCTGCCTGTCCGGTCGATAAAGAGGACGGTCAGGAACGAGTGGTTGCTTCTCCTGAGCGTCCACAGGGAGCGCGAATAGGAAGCAGGCTGCATACATCGCATAGGCCGATCGGCGCATTGACTCCCCCAACGTAAACGAGACGTGATTGTATCGCATCGGCGCCACTATTCCCTCTTGAGCTCCCCACATCAAGTCCAGACTGCCACCGTCGCCCGCGCCCGCGTCTGCCGACCTGCAAATTCATTTCTCATCCACTTCTGCGACTCAATTTCACTGCTGCTATCAAGCTATGGTGAAATCAGCTGCCCACAGCCTCCGATCGCCCTGCCGGAGCGATCCGCAGCGGAGTCGGTGGAGGGCGACGGTGCGGGGCGCGGGAGTAGTCTCCGTCCCTGCCGCGATCGCAGGGGCGGAGACCGTGCTACTTGGTCGAAGGCAATGTGAGCGGCGCGGTTAGGCGATCGATCGCGGCTGTCGATGAAACTCAGCCGCGCCGCGCCGCCTTGATCGCAGCGATGTCGATTTTCTTCATACCCATCATCGCAGCGAACGCGCGCTTTGCCTCTTCGCCGCCGGCCGCCATTGCCTCGGTCAGCACGCGCGGTGTGATCTGCCAGGAGACCCCCCACTTGTCCTTGCACCAGCCGCACTGGCTCTCCTGGCCGCCATTCCCGACGATGGCGTTCCAGTAGCGGTCGGTCTCTTCCTGATCGTCGGTCGCAATCTGAAACGAGAAAGCTTCGTTATGCTTGAACGCCGGACCGCCGTTGAGGCCGATACAGGGGAGGCCGACGACTGTGAATTCCACCGTCAGCGCGTCGCCCTCCTTGCCGGACGGATAGTCGCCGGGTGCACGGTGGACGTCACCCACCCTGCTGTCGGGGAAGGTCGCGGCGTAGAAGCGGGCGGCGTCCTCGGCGTCCTTGTCGTACCACAGGCAAATCGTGTTCTTGGGCATTGCTTGGCCTTTTACTTTGGAAGAGACTGTCGGATGGTCCGCTCAGATCCGTCGACTGGCGTCGGCGAGCAGCTTGGCGCCGAGCGCACTTAGGAGCGCCCCCATGGCGTGGTCGAGAAGCGGCTTCAGGCGTAGATAAAGTGCGCGCGGCCGCACTGCGGACAACCCGAGCGCGACAATCGAGTACCAAGCGGCCTCGTTGGCAAACACGATGGCGAGGATCGCGACCATCATCCACAGTGGTGGATCCGACGGCAGCACCGAAACGAATACGGCGGAGAAAAAGACCGCGACCTTTGGATTCGTGATCTGGGCGAGGAAGGTCTCAGCGAATGCCCGGCCGAGCGTCTGGCGAGAGGCGTCGTCAGCGACCGAGATCGGCGACGCGGCATGCTGCCAGATCATCACAGCGAGATACAGCAGATAGAGTCCGCCCGCGACCTTCAAAGCCGCATAAAGCATCGGCGTTTGCTTAAACATGAGCACGACGCCCAGCATGCCCCCGATGGCCCACGGAAGCACACCGAAGCCGCACGCAAGCGCCGAAGCCAACCCCGCGGGCGGTCCCGAGGTAAGCGCGGTTCGCGACACCGTAATGAAACTCGGGCCTGGGCTCATCGCCGCTAAGAGATGCACCACGGTGACCGTGAGCAGTGGCTGCAACAGTGTTCGAAGTGATGTCATGGGTAACGATTTCCTTCGCGCCTTACGCGCCTGCTCTCGAATTGTTGTCGGGGTGGTGATGCGTCGACGACTGCGACCATGACCATGATGTCCATCTTGGCAACCCCGGGGGTGAGGGGCACCCACATAAGCAGCTAGGAACACGACCGATCTGTCAAAGGCCAATTTCTGCAAACATGACCATGCCAATTGCAGGAGGATCCGGCTCATGGCCACTCCTGTCAGCCCCATTGGCCGCAAGAAACTCTAGGCAAGATCTATCGCAGGTTCGGCCCGCGATCGGTATTCCGAGAGGAGCGCGACGGCAGAATGGTCTCGCCGAAGCTTCGGTTCCGGCAGTCGCATCCTCTCGATTGCGAAATGGCCAACACTCCGGGAGTGGGAATTGTCGACAGTCTGCGCTCGGGCCGTACTTCTGAAGGCAAGTCGCTCGTAAGGAACTGTTCGTCGGCACGCAGGCGATCTAAGCCATTTTGAGGAAGGCCGATCCCGAACCAATTGCCCGGCGGCCGACGCATGAAATTGCCCCCGAAATCGGTGAGCCCGCCGACATTGCCCAGCCGTTGCCGCACGCGTTCGGCGCAGGGTGCGTCGAATGGCAGCGGATAGCCCGAGCCTTCGCGCTCCAGCACGGTGGTGATGTCGATCTTGGGCATCGCAGTCCTCCCAGCGATCAGCGATCCTAGGCTTCGAAAGCAGGTGCGTCGACCGCGTGCGTTACCTTGTCCAGGTGACAAGACGACCGTCCTCGCGGCCCAAGCGTGATGGAGCGAAGCGATGAGCAAACGTCGGCCGGTGGGGGATTGTCAATGCTTACGATTTTCGCTGCTTTGTCTTGGAGCGGGATCCATCGGGTCGAACGCGTAGTCCGTCGATGAAGACGTCGACAAGCCGCAGAACGCTTGTCTGCCAGCCAGGTTGATCGTGCATGTAGCACATGCCCACAAGGGCACGAAGCAGGTCCTCCGGGGTGATGTCGCCGCGGATTTCGCCTGCCGCGATCGCTCGGTCCAGCAGCCCACCGACCGCCTGCGTCAGCCGATCAAATGAATGTGAGAAGAGCTCCGAGTTTTTGTAGGCGGCAAGAGCGAGCGCCGCCGACATGCCTTTTTTGGTCGCAACGAAGTTCACATTCGAGCGCATCCAGCGGCGGAGCGCATCGACGGGTTCCGACTTTTGTTTCAACTGCTCGGCAAGTTCCGCAAGGTGTTGGACTTCGCGGCGGTAAACCGCTTCGAACAAGGCTTCGCGCGTGGGGAAATGCCGATAGAGCGTGCCGATGCCGACACCGGCGGCGCGCGCGACGGCCTCGAGGCTGGCCTCCGGACCGCCAGCACGGAAGACCGCTTTTGCTGCCTCAAGAACACGCTCGCGGTTCCGAACAGCATCAGCGCGGGGCTTTCGCTCACTCTTCTCAGATTGCCTCATGCCAACGTCCAATCTCAAGAGGGCTTGAAAAGCGGAGGCACCCTCCGTATATGGCGTCGAGCCACGCTGAGACATAGCACCCGCGTCAAGCAAACGGCGAGGAAGATGAAGGTGAGCACCCGTCCTTACGACGGGATCCAGGCCAGGTCTTGGATCGTTACGGTTCTGGGCAATCTGATCGCTTGGCGGATCGGACAAAAGTCCACCAGCTGGCGGTTGTGCTTGGGCATGGTTGTTTTGGGAGCATGGTATGAGCATCTCAATGACTCTGACAGTGAACGGCGTGAAGAGAACGGTGGAGCTCGACGACCCTCGGACGACGCTCCTCGATCTGCTTCGCGAACGCCTCGCCTTGACCGGGACGAAGAAGGGCTGTGATCGGGGACAGTGCGGCGCCTGCACGGTCATCGTCGAAGGGCGACGGATCAATTCGTGCCTCGCGCTTGCCCTCAGCTACGACGGCGCTGAGGTCCTAACGATCGAAGGTGTGGCACAGGGTGATCGACTGCATCCTGTGCAAAAGGCGTTTCTTGATCACGATGGCCTGCAATGCGGGTTCTGTACGCCCGGTCAGATCATGAGCGCGATCGGTTTGATCCAAGAGGCTCAGGTCGGCGACGATCCCGAGCGCGTGCGTGAAGGCATGAGCGGGAATCTCTGTCGTTGCGCCGCTTATCAGGGGATCACCGAAGCGGTGATGGAGGCTCAGAAGGCACTCGGTGGGCCAGCGCGAAGAGAAGTCGCATGAACACCTTCGAGTACGTGCGCCCGGCGACGGTCCAAGAAGCCGTTGCAGCCGCTTCGAAACCGGGGGCTGCCTATTTGGCGGCCGGCACCAACCTTCTGGACCTAATGAAAGGCGGGGTTACTCGCCCGAATCGGCTTGTGGACATCAGCCGCCTTCCTGATCTCGACGGCATTGAGGACCTTCCGGACGGTGGCGTGCAGATCGGAGCGCTCGTCCGCAACGCTGACCTCGCTCACAACCAAGCTTTTGCCCGGCGCTTCCCGGCGGTTGCCGAGGCGCTTCTGTCCGGAGCCTCCGCGCAGCTCCGCAACGCCGCCACCGTCGGCGGCAATCTCTTGCAGCGCACGCGCTGCGCTTATTTTTACGACCTGGCAAGTTCCTGCAACAAACGCGATCCCGGTTCTGGCTGCGGTGCCCGCGGCGGAGATAATAGACTTCATGCCGTCATTGGGTGCAGCGACAGCTGCATCGCAACCCACCCGTCCGATTTCTGCGTACCATTGGTCGCGCTCGACGCTATTGTCGAGGTCGAAGGCAGGGCAGGGCGGCGGCGGATTCCGCTCGAAACATTTCACCGTTTACCGGGGGACACGCCCGAACGGGAGAGTGTGCTTGAGCCTGGCGAGATGATCGTCGCGGTGCGCTTGCCGCCTGAGGCGGCCCATTTCGCAGCTCGTGCCCGCTTCCTCAAGGTTCGGGAACGAACCTCCTATGCGTTTGCCGTCGTATCCGCCGCGGCCGCATTGCGCCTCGAGAATGGGATGATCGTGGAAGCACGTCTCGCGCTCGGTGGCGTTGCCCTAAAACCCTGGCGAGCCCGTGAAGCAGAACTGCTCCTGGCCGGCGCACGGGCGGATATGCCGTTGTTCCGCCGCGTTGCAGAGGCGGCGCTCGCGGAGGCAAAGCCTTCTGGTGACAACGGCTTCAAGATAGAACTCGCGCGACGGATCGTCGTGCGGGCCCTGGCACTCGCCCTGGCCGGCACGCCCGAGCGTGTCCCCGCGCTCCCAGGGTCCCTGTTCGCCTCCGTTCCAGGAGAGGTCATTCATGCCTGAGATCGCACCCACACGGACCCCAGCTCACGTTCGGCATGGCTCCAACATTGGCCAGGCCCTGACCCGCCGGGATGGGATCCTCAAAGTCACGGGAGCCGCCCGCTATGCGGCCGATCATCATCCGCCCGGGATGCTCTATGCCGTTCTGGCGGGGAGCAGCATCGCGCGCGGTCGCGTCACTTTTCTCGATGTTCAAGCCGCGAAGGCTCATCGACACGTCGTTGAGGTGATGACGCCGGCCAACCGACCGGCGCTGGCCCAGGACCCAGACGAAAAAACCAATCCCTTCATGTTTCGGCTCGATCTGCTGCAAAGCGATCGGGTTCGCTACGCCAATCAACCGATCGCCGTCGTCATCGCGGCAACGCTCGAGGCCGCGACGGAAGGTGCCGCCCTCCTGGCGCCGCGCTATGACATCGAACCGGCGCGGATTGGGCTCGATGCGAGCGACAGCTTCGTGCCGTCAGCCGTCGGCATCGGAAATCCGGCGGAGGAGCATCGCGGTGATGTCGAGGTCGGTCTCGCCGAGGCTTCCAAGCAAATCGGGGCGACCTACGAGACCGCACCGCAGTATCACAACGCTTTGGAGCCACATGCGATCGTGGCCACCTGGGACGGTGATTCGCTCTCCATTGATACCCCGAGCCAAGGTCTTGCCCTGGCGCAGGGGCGGCTCGCCGGATTGTTCGGGATCTCCCCGGACAAGATCCGCATCCGCAGTCCGTTCCTCGGCGGCGGCTTCGGCTCCAAAGGCTTCATCTCCGGCCCTCAGGTTCTCGGCATCATGGCCGCGCGTATGGTCGGAAAGCCGGTGAAGCTGGTGCTCCGCCGGGAACAGATGTTTGGTCCAGTGGGACACAGACCTCCGACACGGCAGACCTTGCGGATTGGTGTCGACAATGACGGCAAGCTGACAGCGCTCGACCACCGAACGAGGACAACCTCGAGCACCTTCGATGACTTCTTCGAACCGGCCTCCGGCGCTTCCCACACACTGTACGCGAGCCCGAACATCCTGACGTCGCATGATGCGGTCCGGGTTGACACCGGTACGCCGCTCTTCATGCGCGCACCTGGAGAGGCGACGGGCTCGATCGTACTGGAAAGCGCCATCGACGAAATGGCTCATGCCTGCGGCATGGACCCGCTGGCCTTTCGGCTCAAGAATTATGCCGAGGTGGAACCGATTTCTGGCAAGCCGTTCTCCTCAAAGGCACTACGCGACTGTTACACGCAAGGCGCTGAGTGCTTCGGCTGGGAGCGCCGTCCGCTCGCACCACGGCAGATGCGTGACCAGGATGGATTGCTGGTCGGCTGGGGCCTGGGTACGGCGACCTTTCCGGCGCTGATGTTTGAGGCCCAGGCCAAAGCGATGTTGCGCCAGGATGGTACCGGCGTAATGGAGATTGGAGCTCATGATATGGGCCAGGGTGCCTGGACTGCGCTCGCTCAGATTGCGGCGGATGGCCTCGGGCTCGAGATCGACCAACTCGAGTTCAGGTCGGGGACATCCGACCTTCCAGATGGCGGTATCGCTGGCGGCTCGGCCCATACCGCGACCGCGGGGATGGCGATTCACAACGCGGGTGCCAACGTGATTGCTCGAATTGCCGATCTCGCCACCAACGACGATCGTTCACCACTGTTCGGCGCCGGAAATGCCGGCGTAATCGCGCAAGCGGGCCGCTTGCACCGTCGTGACGACGAGACGCGCAGCGAGAGCTACGCCGATATCCTCGGCCGCGCGGGCCTTGTCCAAATCGAGGGTCGAGGAAAGAGCGCGGTCGACCCGGCTGCGCAATCGACCTACGCCATGCACGCGCATGGGGCCGTGTTCGCCGAGGTCAAGGTCGATCCCGATCTCGGGCAAATGCGCGCCACCCGCGTGGTAGGTGCGTTCGCTGCAGGACGGATCATCAATCCTCGCATGGTGCGCAGCCAACTCTGCGGGGGAATGACTTGGGGGGTGTCGTTCGCGCTGCATGAGCACGCCGTCATGGATCCGCGGTCCGGTCGTCCGATGAACCCCAATTTGGCCGAGTACCACATTCCCGTGAACGCCGATGTGCCATCTATCGAAGCGGTCCTGGTCGAGGAGCACGACCCGCACGTCAATGCCCTCGGCATCAAGGGAGTGGGCGAAATCGGGATTACGGGCACGGCGGGTGCGATCGCGAACGCGGTCTGGCATGCGACCGGAGTCCGCGTGCGCAGGTTCCCCATCACACTTGATCGTTTAATCGAGTTCCAGGCGTAATGAACAACAACGCTCCCTGCAGTCCGCGCCGCCATTCGTCATCAGCTGATCCTGGTCGCAGCCGACCCACATTCCGTTCTGAGGTTTGGCGGTGCTTGCCGGATGCCTGATCAGGCGGATTTGCGTCACGGTTGCCGAACCAGATCGGACTGTGAGCTTGGCTATCGCGATGACGGACGCGTTGGAGGGCGGATATCACTCTCCCCAGCAGGGCAAATCTGCCTCAGGCCCACAGGAGTGGTGTTTCCGCGAAGAACGCTTGGCATGACGGATACGTCGACTACTCAGACGCACTCGATGACGAAGCCACTAAGCTGCGGGGCAACCACCCCGCCGATCCCGCACGTGCTCGAGGGTGGTAACGGGTCTGCGCATGCCGTCGATGAACGAGGAGACGTCGATGTCACGGAGCATTCGGTCGCCCAATCCGTCGACTTCCCCTGGCGTTGCGCCGAGCCTTCAGCTCACCGACATTCAGCGGGTGGTGCGGCAGCATCCTCGCAAGAGGGAAGCACAGTCTTTGAGCTTGGCATTCCCGACACTCTTTACGCCTTTGGCGTTGGGGCTATGTTCCGTGCGCTCCCACCGACTCGCGCGTCGACAACTTATCAGGTGCGCTCGTTTGCGGATCTGTTTCGCCGCGCCTGCGAAGGCACGGGAAAAATGCTACCCACGCAAGGCCTGAATGTTTCGTGCCAGTGCATCTACACTTCCCCTCCTTCTCATCCGGGTGCCATACCCTTCTCTATTAACTCCTTGATGGCTTCGGAGTTCTTTGACAACTCCGAAAGTCCCATGCCGCGAAGAACATTAGCCGCCTTGCTGAACTGGATGTTCTCGTAGCCCACGATCTCGATGCGGTTGCCCCAGGGGTCGAGGAAATCAAGAAATCGGCCAGGCAGCACGTTCACTCCCGCGACTGCCAGCGCCTTACGGACCGCCTCCTTGTCATCGACGACAAGTCCGAAATGGCGGCCGTCGTCAGCAGCCTGTCGCCGCCCTTTTTGCAGGGCGAGGAACTGGTCACCGAGATCGATGAAAGCGCCAGCCTCACTTTTGCCCCGCAGCTTGAACTCGAACAGGCGGCCGTAGAACGCCAAAGCCTCTTCGATGTCGCCGACCTCAAGCGCGACATGGTTTACGCCCACTGCGCGGGCCTTCTTCGCCTCCGCCATAGCCAGTCTCCGTTGCCGTTTTAACGGATGTAGGGCCGCAAGTGGGCCAATGCAATTGCCGGACGGCAATGTCGGCCCGCAGCAGGCTGGGCCAGAATTGCAGTCCGGCAGGCGGATCGGGTTGGCCACGCGTCAGCGGCGGCGGCGGCAATGGTAGGAAGGCAACCGCCTATTGGGTTGGCATTAGCCTTTTCCCTGTCGGTGCAAATTGTCGGTTTCCGGCACGCGGAACATGACAAGTAGAGCAACGGGAAACTTACCAACGGTAAACACCGAGTCAGCTTTCCCGCCCCATCGCCTGCTACACCGATTTTGTGCCAATAGCGGCATCGAATTTACAGGCCTACTGCGAACTTCCGGAAGATGCTGCGGCGCGGCGGATTTCCTCGATGCTGCCCGTAAAGTAGAAGGCAGCGGCCGGAAGATCATCATGCCGGCCGTCTAGGATCTCGCGGCAGCCACGGAGGGCTTCGGCTCGGCTGACTTGGGAGCCTGGCCTTTTCGTAAAGGGCTCCGCGACGAAGAACGGTTGCGTGAAGAATGCCTGAATCTTCTTGGCACGTTCCAGTCCAATTGGGTCCAACGCCACGTTCGGGTTTGTTTCTGCCGCACGACTGGCGCCGATCGCGTCGCGTACGCGTCGAGCGATAGCCACATCATCCGGCGCAATAAGATTGTCGTCCAGCAACCGAGAACGCGCGGTCAGCACGTCGACGCCCGGGTAGTTCTTACGGAGGATCATCTGGCGCGACAGGTGAATAAGCGTGTCGACTGACGCCAGAGTTGCCAATTTTTCCGCCGTCCATGGTCCCTCCTCGCCACCAACGAAAAATGTCTGAACGGACCCTATTGTGCCTTCGCTGTATCCTTCCTTTTTCAAGGCGTCAGCGAAGTTTTCCTCCATTGAGGGCGGCCAGATCTCCGAAGGGGGTGGGACGAGAACGAACAGGATGACAGGACGACCGCTGTTGCTGATGCGGCGCACAATCTCTTCCATGACAACAGTAATGCCCGTGCCGTATTCGCCGGCGATTGCGACGCTGCCGCCCGCCCAGATTGGACACATCACGTCGATGACCTTGATGCCGGTCTCTACAACTTCGGTTGATTGCCCGCCGTCGTTCGTCGCACGCGCGATCAAGGGTAGGAGCCGATCGAGCTGAGTGCGATTGATCGGTGAAGTCGATCGGCGGCGCGCATTGAGCACGGTTGCGCCCCGCGGTAAGGCGTCGACCGGAGACCTCGCAATACCGCGCACGATGCCACCACCGGGTCGCTGCATGACGTGGACCGTTACACCTTGCTTGCGTGCTTCGTCGCTCACGGTCAGTTCCGTCAAGAGATCAGGAAGAGAGGTTGGATCGAAGAGCGCCTCAACCATATCGCCCCGCGCCTCGATCAGGCGTCCGATCCGGTTGGCGAAATCGTCAGGGAGTGCGTGGGCATTCAGTGTGTTGGTCACCATTTTCACGATCCTCCGTTTCAACTGGGAGCGAGCGGCGTGCAGCCGATTGTTGACGGTTGCGACCGATAGGCCAAGGAAAGCGGCGATGTCCTGATGTGAGCACTCGTGGACAAAAAACAGCGCGGCCGGCTCGCGCAGCGTGGCTGGAAGCTCGAATATTGCCGCGAGTGCGGTAGCCGCCTGCCGTCGCTGCTCAAGAATGTGGTCGGCCGGCTGCTCCGTGCTGGGCAGCTCTTCGGCCTCCGTCAGCGGCACGGACTGCACGTGCTTGCGCCGCAACGCCCGGAACACGTGATGTCTGACGATGCCCCTGAGCCAGCCGGGAAAGGCTGCCGGCTCGGCAAGTGTTGGGAGTGCCAACCAGGCGGCAACAAAGGACTCCTGCACTATGTCCTCGGCGTGCTGGAAATCGCCAACTTCAGCCAGGGCAGACCCGAAGGCGAAATGCCGGAAGCGTCGCGTCAGATTCACGAAGGCGGCCTTGTCGCCCTCGATTGCCCTGCGCACGAGATGTTCGTGGTCCATTGCCATGCCCCTTTCGCATCAAGGTGCCAGAAAGGGGGGACGTCCTTTAAGAAATTCTGCAGCGGCCGCCGGGAATGTCCCTTTCGGGTCGTCTTTTTGCGGTCCGGACGGGAAGCCGGTAAGGCAGAAGTACCCTCAGCTTCTGCCGGACCCGAGTATAAGAGGGTGCGACGGAGGGGGCACTCGGGGGTTGCCTTGGGCAACGCGTTGATCACCCTTCCGCGGCGCAATACGAGTCCAATGTGTCTTACTCAATTTCGGCAAGCCGCTTGCAAAGGATGAAAGCTGCAAGTGTGTCATACACACGACGAGCAGGGTGACTAGTGTTGTGTGAGCCAGTACACTTGCCTTCCGACTCGTTCCGTCGTGGCGTAACTGCCGCAATCATCTGGCGATTTCCACGCGCGTCTGGAGTCACCAATAGATCTTGCAGATACCAGGCGTCCTGGAATGTCCATGTTGAGCGATGGAAGATGAAATGTTCTAAGCCCACGACGCGGGCACTATCAAAGCCCCAAGCGCGTGCCGACAATCAGCGCGCCTATCGTCTTGCGCCTCAGCAGGGTCGAAAGTTTCGGATTGTCAAATTAGAGGGGTTCGTCGTCGAATTTCTCGGCGAAGGCGCAATCGTCGACGAACTGATCTTCCACCCACCGAACGGAACGTTCGTCGCGAAGCACTTGGAGGAATAACTGGTCGCAATGCCACACGTGCGCAGGTTTTGATCGTCACGAACTCGCACCGTCAAGCCAAAGGTGGCCGTCGATGTCGCCGACGTCATGATATCCCAAGCGCCGAGTTCTAAGGCCAAATTTGGAGATTGCGCAATCACGCGGCATCACCTGCCGAATGGCGACTGAGCACTACACGGTTCCCTCGTTTAGAGAGCCGGCGGCAGAAAGGCGAGACGGGCATCAATAACGGCCTCTGGCTGCTCCTCCGCAACCCAATGACCGCAGTTCTCGATGTTGACACCCCGGACATCGGTTGCGACGTATCGGAGGTGATCATCGATGATCGGTCCGAAACTGCCGGAGCCGCCGATACCTAGCACCGGCATGGTCAACTTGCGCTTGGCAAACTCTCTGTTGGCGATCATGTCGGTCGGGAAGGCCCGGTAGTATTCGAAGCCCGCACGCAGCGCGCCCGGCATGCTGTAGGCGCGCGCATAGGTTTCCTCCGCCTCATTGGCGAAGGCGCGCGAATTGACCGCCTCGTTGTTGTGGAACCAGGTGAGGAACTCGCGCTCTCGCCCGGCAACCAGCATCTCGGGCAGATCGCGCACATTAAAGAAGCGGAAATGCCAAACGCGCTGCGTGCGGACGATGTCGTCCCAGGGCGCGATGCCAGGGACAGAATATTTCTGGAACAAACCCTCTGGGATACATCGGCAATCGCCGCGCTCGCAGCAATGGGGGCTGCCATCGGCGGACTGACGTCCGTCCTAACGATATGACTGACCCAGCGGACGCAGGTGGGCGCGCAGCTGCTCGCGCGGCTCTTGCCCGCCGGCAGGACTCTACAGGGAATTCATCAAGTTCACCTCTTCGGATGGCATTGGCTCGCCACAAAAGCTCTCTTAGCATCATCGACTTCGATGACATTGACTTTGGGTTGTCGAAGCGAGAGCGCCATCGCGGGGTGGCCCCTTACTACTCCGCCCGTTCTTCTGCCGGGCCTTCCTGGCGGGTCAAATTGAGTGCGCAGTTGATTAGACCAACATGGCTGTAGGCCTGCGGAAAATTACCCAGCATGCGGCTTGACACCGGATCGAATTCTTCGGCAAGCAAGCCCACGTCATTGCATCGCGACAACAGTCGCTCGAATAGCCTACGGGCTTCCGAACGTCGGCCCTGCAAGATGTAATTGTCGACGAGCCAAAAGCTGCACGCCAGGAAGGCTCCCTCGCCCGCGGGCAGCCCATCACGAGGATTTTCGAGCTCGTAACGCAAAACGAATTCGCCGTCGATGAGGAGCCGCTCCTCGACGGCTCGAAGTGTTCCTCGTATGCGCGGATCGTTTGCGGGAAGAAAGCCCACGAGCGGCATCAGCATAAGACTTGCGTCGAGCCGCTTGGAACCGTAGGCCTGCACGAAGCTGTTGAGCTCGCGATCGAAACCGCGTTCGCAGACCTCGGCACGGATTTCATCGGCGACCGCGCGCCAACGGCTGGCCTCCTCGCCTGATCCCTCAACGGCGAACGCTGCCGCCGAGCGATCGAAGGCAACCCAGGCCATTACTTTTGAATGAACGAAGTGCTGACGCCCGCCGCGGACCTCCCAAATGCCTTCGTCCGGCTCTCGCCAGGCCTTGGCCAGATATTCCAAGATCAACGGCCGCATGGCCCGACCGCGTTCGCTTATTTCCATGCCTGTCTTCCGGGCCAAAGCCATTGCGTCAATTACCTCACCGGTGACGTCGATTTGAAGCTGCTGGTGGGCCGCGTTTCCAATTCGAACAGGCGAGGAATTCTCGTATCCGGGTAGCCACGGGACGACCAATTCCGGCAGCCACCGCTCGCCCGCGACGCCGTACATGATCTGGATCTGGTCGGGACTGCCGGCGATGGCCCGAATGAGCCAGTCTCGCCAGGCGCGCGCTTCGTCATAGTACCCCAGCTGCATAAAGGCCTGCAGAGTGAAGCTCGCGTCACGCAGCCAACAGTATCGGTAGTCCCAATTCCTCACGCCGCCCGGCTGCTCGGGCAACGAGGTCGTGGCGGCGGCCACGATTCCGCCCGTTGGGGCGAATGTCAAAGCCTTCAACGTAATGAGGGACCGTTTGACAGCCGCGGTCCAGGGACCAACGTCCGGGCAACGATCGCTCCATTCGCGCCAGAATGCCTCCGTTCGTTCGAGCGCTTGGCAAGCGTCGATGGCCATCGGCGGACTTTGAAAC
>Ga0134122_10000063_pt1 | contig 54370 bp, 43 predicted proteins | sample KB302_FD_96461 | JGI IMG/M metagenome (GOLD analysis project Ga0134122, IMG submission 96461) | Terrestrial soil microbial communities without Nitrogen fertilizer from Kellogg Biological Station, Michigan, USA - KB3-0-2 | ecosystem: Environmental > Terrestrial > Soil > Unclassified ... | reverse complement strand
TTTCTCGATATGCTGGCGATACTCTTTGATGGTCGTGGCGCCGATGGCATGGAGACTCCCGCGCGCCAGTGCCGGCTTCAAGAGATTTCCGGCATCGGCGGAGCCTTCGGTTTTCCCGGCGCCGACGATGGTATGGAGCTCATCGATGAAGAGAATGATCTCACCGTTGGATTTTTCCACTTCTTGGATCACCGCTTTGAGGCGCTTCTCGAAATCGCCGCGGTACATCGCTCCGGCGAGCAAGGCGCCCATGTCCAAAGAAACAATCTGTTTATTGCGGAGCGCATCGGGCACATCGCGCTCGATGATTTTTTTCGCGAGTCCTTCGACGATCGCGGTCTTACCGACGCCCGGGTCCCCAATCAGCACGGGATTATTTTTGGTACGGCGCGAGAGGATCTGAATGGTGCGGCGGATCTCTTCATCGCGCCCGATCACCGGATCGATCTTGCCGTCGCGCGCCAGTGTGGTGAGATTGATGCCATATTTTTCCAGCGCCTTGGTTTCTGCTGCTGCTTCCTTGCTGTTTACCGGAGTGTCGGCGTGGAGTTCTGCGATGACCTTTTGGATCGCGGTCGCCTTAATGCCGTAGGGATCAAAGATTTCAGTGCGAATGCTAGTGCTGGAGAGCTCTGCCATGGCGAGGAAAACGTGGTCGATCGCGAGGAATTGATCGCCCATTTTATTCATAATCTTTTCCGCTTCGAGCAGCACTTTTTGCGCTTCGCGCTCAAAGGAAAGCTCAGCTCCTTTCACGGTGGGCAGGGCTTTGAGTTTTTGCTCTAGGGCGCTGCGAATGATCTTTGCATCAATGCCAATCTTGGCGAGGATTTGTACCACGATGCTGTCCTCTTGCTCGAGAAAAGCTTTGAGAATATGGAAATTCGTCACGAAGGAGTGATCGGCGATATTGGCCGCCGATTGCGCTTCAAGGAGTGCCTCCGAGAGTTTGAGAGTGAATTTTTCGGTATTCATACAAGAAAATTAGCACTCCACATCATAGAGTGCTAATTTCTTTCCGTCAAATGAAATTTTTACTTTTTTAGAGAGAAATTTAGCTCCAGAAAAAACTGGTAAAATTCGACGATTTTGCCGATGATAGGTGCGCACTTTTCTTCTAATATTCAATGCAACAATACCTCGATCTCGCGCGGCATATCCTGACGACTGGAACCGAAAAAACTGACCGTACGGGAACGGGGACTAAAAGCGTCTTCGGCTATCAGATGCGCTTTGACCTCGCAGCGGGGTTTCCACTCGTGACGACGAAAAAAATGTTTCTGAAGGGCATCATCTATGAGCTCCTGTGGTTTCTTCAGGGCGCGACGAATATTAAGTACCTGAGCGAACATAACGTGCACATCTGGGACGAATGGGCGAAAGAAAATGGAGATTTAGGTCCGGTCTACGGCAAGCAGTGGCGCAGCTGGGAAGCAAAAGACGGACGGGTAATCGACCAAATCTCGGAAGTGGTAGCGCAGATCAAAAACATTCCCGATTCACGCCGCCTCATCGTGAACGCTTGGAATGTCGGCGATTTAGAGAAAATGGCATTGCCGCCCTGTCATCTGCTCTTTCAATTCTATGTGGCGAATGGTCGCCTCTCCTGTCAGCTCTATCAGCGCAGTGCCGATGTCTTCCTCGGGGTGCCATTTAACATCGCTTCGTATGCCCTTCTGACCATGATGATGGCACAGGTCTGTGATCTCAAACCGGGCGAATTCGTCCATACGCTCGGCGATGCGCACATCTACTCCAACCATATGGCGCAAATAACCGGGCAGATTTCACGGAAGCCCTATCCCCTGCCACAGATGAAAATAAATCCCGAACGAAAAAGCATTTTTGATTTTCAGTATGAAGATTTTAAATTGCTCAATTATGAGTGTCACCCGGCGATCAAAGGGGAAATCGCTGTATAGGATATTTTTTCTGCTCCCTTTTTTTTGTCATCCCCGTGAAAACGGGGATCTCGCTCGAGAATATGAGAAAGTATGAACTCCTACTTCGTCTACATTATGGCAAGTGAGAGAAAAACACTCTACATAGGTGTGACAAATGATGTAGCTCGCAGAGTTACGGAACACAAAGACAAATTAGTAAAAGGTTTTACCCAGAAATATAACGTCACGCACTTAGTATATTTTGAAGAGTTTGAAAATATTGACGAGGCGATCGATCGTGAAAAGCAGTTGAAAAAATGGAATCGGGAATGGAAGATAAATCTCATTGAAACAGAAAACCCTGACTGGAAAGATCGATATGGAGATATACTGGAATCATCCTGAACCGAGATTCCCGATCAAGTCGGGAATGACAATTATTTTTTCTCCCATGTCTTCCCTCTCAAAAACTGTATTGATTTTTGCTCTGAGCATGACTCTCATGGCGTGCACTCCAGAAAAAACTCCTCTGGATTCCGAATCGCCTCAAACCCAAGAAAAAATATTCATCGGAATGGTTATGAACATGGAGCGCCCTGCACCAGATATCGCTTACGACTACAAGCTGGTTCTGAAAACTCCATTTTTGGATGAAGTGGAAGATGGTGCTGAAGTGCGTGACCGAAAAGAACTTATTTTGACAGACTATGATGAAACACAAGAAGAATTTTTAGAAAAGACAGTAGTAAGTGGCTCAGCAGTTGAGGTTACAGGAAAAGTGGAATGGGGCTATGCCGAAAGCCGCGTATTACATGTGACAAAAATTAAATAGAGCTTGTGTTATGTCATCCCCGACTTGATCGGGGATCTTGTTCCAGAAACAGCGTTAATAGTTAGTCAGCTTGAAGAGAGAGATTCCCGCCTACGCGAGAATGACAAGTTATAAGCGAATTTGGTGAGGTCATCGCCTCCACTGTACGCTTTATACTTTATAACTTTACAAACTTTCTACTTTAAATAAGCGGTTCGGCAAAATCGACTTCCTGAAATTTATCATTCGCCGCTTGGGCTTTGTCCGGATCGGCAGTGCCCTCTTCCCAGGCGGAGATGATATTTTCCACTTCTTTTTTGGTATGACAGTACTGCTGGCGTGAATATTGGCGCGCTTCGACGGCAAAATTTTGCGCCGGGTAATGCACGTCCAGACTTCGTCCGGAAAAGGCTTGCGCCGTCTCGCCACTCACGGAAATTTTGCAGTAAAAATCGCGCATCGCGAGATTGATGATGTCGCGCGGCGAGAAAATGGGATTGAATTCTTGAGCGAGCACATCGGCATCTTCGGCGCCGACACGGAAGGAGATGATCGAACCGATATTGCCGAAAACCGTCGTGCGAATGCGCTCCGAGAGCTGCCCCATGAACTGATGCGCCAGCGTGATATTGAGGCGATATTTGCGTGCCTCCGAGAGAATTTCATCGAAAGTATCGGTCGCAAAATTGTGGAACTCATCGACATAGAAGTAAAAATCGCGCCGCTCTTCCTCCGGCACATCGGCGCGCGCCATCGCCGATTGATAGATCTTCGTCACCGCCATCGCGCCCATGAGTCCGGCGTTTTCTTCGCCGAGAATTCCCTTGGAAACCTTCATAAGCAGGATCTTGCCGTTGTCCATGATCTCGCGGAAATTCACCTTATTTTCCGGCTGCCCGACGATATTGCGGATCATGTTGGTCGCGACGAACTGTCCCATTTTATTGAGCAGCGGCGTGATCGCTTCGGCATCAAACTTTTCACTCCAGCCGGCGAATTCATTGACCCAGAAATTTTTGACGAAGTCCTCTTCGATGCCGCGGATGATGTACTGACGGTAGTTTTTGTCCGTCAGCATCTTCATGATCGAGAGCACCGTCGTATTCGGTGAATCGAGGAGCGCGAGGATGGTATAGCGCAAGACGTGCTCGAGTTTGGCGTTCCAGTTCGTGCCGAAGAGTTTCTGGAATATTTCGATGAAGCCGATCGTCACGCGCATCTTGAGTTCCGGTGGGACTTTCTCGAGCGGATTGAAGGCGATCGGAAAATCCATATCCGACGGATCAAACAAGACCACATCCTTAAGGCGTTCTTCGGGAATCATCTTCAGAATGTTATCGACGAGGTCGCCATGCGGATCGAGCACGCCAATGCCCTTTCCGCTCAAAATATCATTTTGAATCAGAAGTTCTAACAGCTTGGACTTTCCCGAACCGGATTTTCCGATGGTGTAGAGATGCCGGCGGCGATCGGTGCGGAGAATGCCGAACGGAATGAGCGAGTTATGAAAATTCGTTTCTCCAAAAAAAGATATCTCCGGATTGCTGCGATCGATCGGCAGGGTCGATGGCGGTTCGGATTTTTTACTGAGCACATAGACGATATTCGGCACTTCGCGATCATTGGGCAGATGATAGAGCGTCGCGAGTTCGGTGAGCGAAAGATGATAACCCCTGCCCATGTGGCGATGCTCTATCGCCTGAAAAAATGCCTTGGTTTGTTTCGGAGTAGGAGCTTGCAGCCGGTTAAAGTCCAAGGTGTTGTATTGAGAAAAAGCCCGCACCACCGCTGCCAAACGCGCTTTCATCTTCGCCGGATCGCTGGCAAAAACAGCGCAGCGCATGGTGGCATGATAGAGGCGTTCATGCCCCTTTTTATGAATCGCTTCCTGCATGTGGTGACGCGCGCCCTCTTTTTTAAACCAAAATTTAATCCGGAAAATATGGCGGATCGCCTCCAATCTTTTATAGATCCCGTGCCAAAAATGAAACATTCCGGAATCTTCCTGCGGTTCCACGATGTACTGGATCAGAATGCTCTCATCAATCGGTGTTTTGGAGAGCGTGGAGAGCAGGCTCGACAGCGAATCCCCTTCAAATTCTTCATAGGTCTTGAGCGGCAGCACATCGCTCTTTTCCAAACCAAAATCAATGCCGAGAAAATCGGCGGCTTGTCCGCCACTCGGCGAAGCATAGGTCAAAAAATCTTTCACTTCGATAATTTCCGCCTCAGGGAAAAGGGAATAGATCTGCCCGCGCACCACATCAGCTATGACCACATCAGCGGCAAATCCGAAAGAAATATGTTGGCGATGTGCGAATATCTCCAGGCTCAAATGCTTATGTCCCAAACTCTCATGCATGATCTCCAAAAGCTGGCGAAACACCGTTTCTTTTTTTTGGTTATCCTGCGGGATTTTGATGAGAAAGGTTTTCATAAACATTTTTATACATATAAATACATGAAAATCGCAATTTTTGCAAATTCCCAGCACAGAGTTCGTTCTGATAAAAGAATAAATTTATCCTTTTTTAATTTTTAAATTTTAGGAAATTTATAATTTAAAATTCAAAATTTAAAATTGTTGGTTTCATGCCATTTATCAGCCCGGATCAAACCTAGAAAACTTCTTTCGTGTAGCATTCTTCACAATAAATTTTCTCCGAGCGCTCCGGCGCATACGTGCTTTGGAGCCCTTTTTTACAATTTTCACAAACTCTTGCCCAGAGTTTGCGCGGATTGCGGAGTGACATCCGCTCATAGTGTCGGCACTCCGGACATTTATGGGGGATCGGAACTTGGAGTTGCTGATAAAAGTTAAATTCCGCTTCGATGATCCGATAGTTTCTTTGGCATTTTTCACAGGCGAGAATTTCACTCGTGATGCTTTCCGGAGTCTCTGAAATTTCATTGGGAATGACATAACTTTGCGCGAGGTAATCGCGCGTATCTTCCTCGTGCCACTCCCAATTCTTTGCCCGTACTTCTGCTAACGTCAGAGGGAAGTATTCGTAGGCGAGTGTTTCATTGTACGCAAACGGTGCGATATTCATCGGGAAAAACTCGCCCCATTCGCCATTTTTCTTCATGTGCTCGATGATCTGGGGCAGCAATTCCAGATATTCTTCTTTGGAGTATTGCTTATTGAAAATGCAATATTCTTTGTTCCGGAGCCCAGCACAGCCGAACAGGTTTTTACAATTGTGGCAGTGTTCGCTGTACCAGACATCATGGGAGTGGAACACATAAAAGGAAAAATGCACATTATAGGTCTCGATAACCCCCATGACCTGATAGCTGAGTTCCGGGCGGATGTACATGTTGGAGCAATCGAGCAAATCTTTTGCCTGAACTCCAACATGAACGTATTTACAATCTTCGCTGTCATTCACATCGTAGCAATCGTTACAGTTTTTACTGTTGCGGATGAAGTCCCCGCTGCAATTTTCACTGGCGAGGATATTGGCGTATTTCACAATTTTTTCACGGCGCATTTTGGTAAGGACTTCCAGCGCTTTTTGATAAGCGTTATAACCATGAAATTCCGCTACCTTCTTGCGATATTCCTCTTTGGAAAGCGGTTTATTCAGGAAATAATATTCCTTTTGGCTCAAGTTGGTGCAGAGGAAACAGTTTTTACAACCGTTCACGCTGTCACAAAAGAAACAATCGGAGGAATTCTGTGAATTATAGACCTGGACGCAGTTGTAGCATTTGCGGACATTGAAACATTCATAGAGCAGTTCGGAATCGTACACATCCGCCGAGTCTACAATATTCTTTGAACTCTGCAGCAACTTGCCGTAGTAGCAATCCTCGCAATATTCAGAAGAATTGATGAGATAGCAATTTTTACAGTAGCCCGTTCCGGTCGTGTATGGGCTGTTTTCATTGCTCACCTGAGTCAAGTTCGGCTTTGGCACGGCCATGCTGAGTTCGCGAAATTGCTCGAAAAACGGTCGCGCGAAGTCAAATTCCTGCGCATATTCCATCGGATCCCAATGATCGCTGAACCAGTGTGGAATTTCATAGATTTTATACGGTTTATCGGGCGAGTAGAGCGAAATGATGTTTTTTTTGCTGAAGTCGCATTCGCGTTTATAGAATTTCTGCTCATTGCGAAAAGCGGTGCGCCGCTGCAAACGACAATCGGGGCACTCTCTCGGTGCCGGTACGCCGATCTTGGCGTGGAAGTTCGCCTCTGACTCAGAAATTTCAAAATTTTGCTGACAGGTGATACAGGTGGACATAAATAATTTTTTGATAAAAATGACAATGCTATTATTTTTCTTTATAGTACAGTTGTGAACTGTTATTTTTCAAGAACAACATAATTTTTAAAATATTATATGATCAATGAATACCTCGCAAAACTCGAGTTTACTTCTAAAGAACAGATATTGTATCTCGCCCTGGCTGAACTCGGCAAACAGCCGGCATCGACGCTGGCAAAAAAATGCAAACTGGATCGGGTCACCGCGTATAAAAATCTGAAGCATTTGGTTGAGCGCGGTTTTGTGAAAATCTATTACGAACGCGGGATTCAGTACTTTGGCATTCAGAATTTTACGGCTATTTCCGAGTACCTCAAGGGAGAAACAAAAAATCTGCAGCAGCTCTCGGCCAAATTTCCCCTGATCGAAAAACTCCTCGCCTCCTTTCAGAAAGGGCATGAGCTTCTTCCGAAACTGGAAATCTTTGAAGGCGAAGCCGGCATCAAGCGTCTTTTTCGCGATCTCCTCTTTTCCTTAAAAACGGAGAGCGTGCATCAACTGCGCATGCTCACTTCCAATACTTTTGAGGAGCGCCTCGGCGATGTGCCGCTTTCGGAATTCGTCGCAGATTTCTTCACCGAACTGGAGCGTGAGAAAATTGCACTGGAGATTTTTGAAGCCACTGGGACATTGCTTCCGGAACGCATTCACACCATCACCCCGGAAAAATTTGATCCGCAAAAACTCCCCGCTGCCCGCGGTACGACGAATATTTTTCTCGCCGGACACGTCGTCTATATCACCTGCTATAAGCATTCGCAAATCGGGCTCAAAATCGCCCAATCCGAAATCGCCCAGATGTTCCACTTCCTGTTTGATCTGATGCGAAAATTTACTTGAAGCTAAAGAGAACGCTTTTGGACGAGTCCCATAAAAGCTCCGAGCATGAGATAGCCGCTGAACACCTCGATATCCGACATGATTTTGGAGAATAGTGTCACGGGGATGACATCGCCAAAACCGAGCGTGGTAAAGGTCGCAATCGAGAAATGGATGGTATCATACCAATGGGCTTCACCGGCAAATTTGGCGTGCTGCAAACCATCGAAGACAAAGTAAATTCCGCTAAATATGAGGATCGTCACCAGGCAGGTTATGCCCCAGCGGAAAAAACTCGTGCCATAGAGCGATGAAACTTCCCAAAAATTATATAAAAGCGCTTTGGCAATATTGCCTTCAAATTGGGCCGCTTTTTTGCGATAGCGCATTTTCTGCAGGTATACACGCTTCTGCGCCTGTTCAAAGTTTTTGCGATGATAGCTGACCTCCAGCGTCGTGTAATAGCGCTCAATGAGGCGATAGAAGGCAGAAATTTGTGCTTTTAACAGCGCATTTTGCGGATCCTGTTCATACTGGGCAAAGTATTTTTCTTCCTGAGCGGCGAAACAAGCGCACAGCTTCTCATACAAATGGTGTTCAATTTCGTTTTCAAACAGCAAATGCGTTTCCAGCGAGATGCGCAGGAGATAGTAATAATAGGTGCCCCGCGTTTCATACTCTTCCTCCGCCAGCTTTTTTAGCTGCTTCTCCAGCACCACTTTTGCCGCTTCGAGATTATGGGGGATCTCCTTGCGTTCCACCGCCAAAATTGCTTCTTGAAGCTGCATAAATTTGCCAAAATCACTAAATTATATCAAAAAAATACTAATTTGCCAAGGGCATTTTAAAAAATCTTAGAAAAAATATCGGGCAAGGCAGGCCTTGCCCCTACAGTCTCGCGTCTCCTATCCTCTGTCTTCTGTCTTCTGTCTTCTGTCTTCTGCCTTCTATTTTTTTCTACTTTCTGCCTTCTTTCTGCTGAACCTTTCTTTCTCAAAAGAACTTTGCCATACTGACCTCCGCTTATTTTTCTCCGCATGGCGACTGCCAAGCAGAAGATCCCCCCACAGGCGCTCGATGCCGAGCGTTCGCTCCTCGGCTCCATCCTGATCGATCCGGAATCCATGATCAAAGTCTCGGATTTGCTGACTCCCGCCGACTTTTATGCCGATGTAAACGGTCAGATTTTCGGGGCGATGTTGGAACTCCACACCAAACATAAGCCGATTGACCTCATTACCCTTTCGGATGTTTTGGAAGAAAAAAAGATTTTGGAAGAGATGGGGGGGGTTTCGACGCTCGGCGAACTCGCGACCGAGGTGCCTTCCGCAAGTCATATTTTTGAATACGGACAAATCATCAAGAAAAAAGCGGTCTTGCGCAGAATGATCCGCGCCGGAGATCGCGTGATGGGCTTCGGCTATCAGGAGGAAAAAGAAGTCGAGGAACTCCTGGAAAATGCCGAAAAAGAGATTTTTTCCATCTCGCAAACCTTCTTAAAAGAAAAATTTATTTCGATCAAAGAAATCTTAAATCTGCGCTTTGAGAAATTCGCCGAACTCCATGAATCCGATGATAAAGAGGCGGTGCGCGGCATCAAGAGCCATTTCGCGAGTGTGGACAATATCTTGGGCGGATTTCAGCCCTCGGATCTGATCGTGCTCGCCGCGCGCCCTTCGATGGGAAAAACCGCCTTGGCACTGACCTTTGCGCTGAATGCTGCGATCCACGATAAGAAAACAATCGGTATTTTTTCCTTGGAAATGTCGAAAGAGCAATTGGTGGATCGCATGTTTGCTTCGCGGCTGGCGGTGGACTCTTGGAAACTGCAAAAAGGTCGTCTTTCCGACGAAGATTTTCAACGCATGGGACCGGTCATGGATGAGCTGGCCGCCGCACCGGTCTTCATCGACGATTCCATCAGTTCGAGCATTCCTGAACTTCGGGCCAAGGCGCGCCGTCTGCAAATGGAGCATGGACTCGACATGATCATCATCGACTATCTCCAGCTCATGAGCACCGGCAATGCTTCTTTCAGCGTGAACCGCGTCCAGGAAATTTCAGAAATTTCGCGCAGCTTAAAAGCGCTCGCCCGCGAACTGCACGTGCCGATCATTGCCCTTTCGCAGCTTTCGCGCAGCGTGGAAGCGCGCAACGAGAAGCGCCCGATCCTCTCGGATTTGCGCGATTCGGGCGCGATCGAGCAGGATGCCGATGTCGTGATCATGCTCTACCGCGATGATTATTACCATGAAGACTCCGACTTTCCGGGGATCACCGAGATCTGGGTGCGCAAACACCGCAACGGTCCCATCGGACACGTGGATTTGCGTTTTGATAAGACGCAAATGCGCTTCTATGATGTGGATAAGACCCACGGCGAGTAATTTTAAATGGTAGATTTTAGATGATAAATTTATGAAAAGAAGGAAGTAAATTTTGGATTTTGAATGTTGAATTTTGAATGAAAAATAACGAATTACGAATAAAATAACTGATACTCTGATTTACTTACAACTTACTGCTGACCGCTGACTGCTGACCGCTTACTTACTTTTTTCATTTAAAATTCCCGCCAGTGCATTGTCCGAAATGTAAAAACATGGATACGCGCGTGATCGATTCACGCGCCACCGAAGAAAACCGTGCCATCCGGCGCCGGCGCGAATGCGAGCACTGCGGGCATCGCTTCAATACCTTTGAACGCATCGAAACGACCGGACTCATCGTCATTAAAAATGATGGCGTGCGGGAGCCTTTTTCCCGGGAGAAGCTCGAACGCAGCGTCTGGATCGCTTGTGGCAAGCGCCCGGTAACGCGCGAACAAGTGGAAGCTATGCTGAGCAAACTCGAAGAAAAATGGGGCGGGCACAAAGAACTTTCTTCGCGCGCGATCGGTGAGGACCTCATGACCGAACTCAAGAATCTCGATCATGTCGCTTTTATCCGCTTCGCCAGCGTCTATCGCAGTTTCCGCGACACCGAGGATTTTAAAAAAGAGATTGCTGAGCTCTTTGAAGCGAAAAAGAAATAGTATTGGAAATTTGTCCGAAGTTTTGATTTACCGCTATGCCTGAATTGCAGAACTTTTTAAAAAACCTGGCGCGCTACGGAAAAACCAAAAATATTCCGAATATTTCGGAGCAAACCGGGGAAATACTGCAGTTCTTGATCCATATTTCCCGGGCTAAAAAAATACTGGAAATCGGCTGTGCCAATGGATTTTCCACCATATTTTTGGCGGACGCGGCACGGAAAAATAATGGCTCGGTGCTGACTTGTGATGTTTCGGCACCGAGCTTCGCCGCGGCGCAAAAAAATATCACCGCGGCGGGACTGAGTGCTTTTGTGGAGTTTCGCTGCGGTGACGGCATGAAAATTGTCCGATCGCCTGAAAAGTTTGATTGTATTTTCATCGATGCCGAGAAGAAGCGCACCCATGAGTTTTTCACGCTGGCCCAAAGGCATCTCACGAAAAATGGACTGATCATCATTGATGATACCAAGAAATTTGCCGAAAAAATGCGCGCGTTCAAAAGCCTGCGTCAAAAATCAACCGCTCTGAATTTTATGGATATTCCGGTCGATCAGGACGATGCGCTCACCATCGCTTTTTTCAGAAAAACTTTCCCTTAACACCCTTTGGCAGTTCGGGAACAAGAGGTGTTATCGACAAAGAGCGGGATGCTCGCATCTTTTCCGGGGATCAAGATATTCCAGTTGCGATCTTCCGAATCGTCCCCGTGTTTGGCGGAAGGAACGACCATGTAGCCTTCGTATTTTTTCGGATAGTCGCTGCCGTCATAGCCGTCTTCGGCTAGCGTGGCACTCGGATCGAGAAAAACAGCGCGATCTTGAATCGACCAGTGCGTTTCTCCGCGCGCGCTGCTGAAACTCGCCGCATTATAGTTTCCGGGAATTTCTCCTTCCGCAACTTCATGTCCCGCAGCGTGTCCCGCAGCATCATAAATCGCCGTTTCGAGCTCTCCCTCCATAGCAAAATAGGCGGCATCGGAGTTCTCGGCATTTTTATTATTTTCCGATGATTTCGTGACCAAAGTGGCGACCCCGATCACGGCGAGGGTCATCACCGCCACGGCGATCACCGCAATCACGATGGCGTTTCCTTTGGTCTGAAGCATATGACGGATGTTGGGCAGCATGGGAAAGGGTACCAGGAAAACTTTCTCATCATTATATCGGAAATACGATCTTTTTGCAAAATATGCCAGCAAATCAGGGGGCAGGAGTTTTTTGGAGTTTCACGACCACTTCGATGTGCGGCGTATGGGGAAACATATCCACCGGCTGCACCTTCTGGAGTTGCCAACCGAAGTTTTTGAGTTCCTTAATATCTCGCGCGAGCGTGGCGGGGTTGCAGGAAACATAAATAATAGTGGTTGCAGTAATATCGCCCACAAGTTGGAGCGCTTTAGGGTGGAGTCCCGCGCGTGGCGGATCGAGAATGATCACCTCAAAATTTATATATTCAGCCAGCACTTCGGGCAAAATTTTCTCCGCCGCGCCACAAAAATAATATGTGCCAGAAATATTATTGCGTCTGGCGTTTTCGCGCGCCTCAGAAATTGCCGCCGCGTCCATTTCAACTCCTACAATACTTTTTGCTTGTTTCGCGAGGAATAAACCGATCGCACCGGAGCCGCAAAAGAGGTCGAGGATATTTTCGCTGCCCTGAAGTTCGGCGAATTCACGAACGACTCTAAAGAGTTGTTCAGCACCTAAGGTATTGGTTTGGAAGAAAGAAAATGGCGGAATGAAGAACTCAATATCTTCGAGATATTCCACCAGAAAATCATGGCCCCAAAGCGTTTCTATGGCTGGATTCTTATCATTCTCGCTGGCTTGGATGGTGCTGAGGATTCCGGTGATCTCTGGAAATTCGGCACAAAGTTTTTGCAGATGCGGCTGCCAGAAAGAAGCATCTTGCTTTTGGGTGACGAGAAAATTTACGAGAATAGCGCCATTTTTTCTGCTCTCGCGCAGCAGCAGATTTTTCCAAAAACCTTTATGGGAATAGGAATTGTACACGGGCATTTCAGAGTCCTGCATAATTTCTTCAGCGCAATTTTTGATCCGATTGAGTTTTTCAGAAATGAGAAAACAGTCGGAAATCGGCTGCACCAGGTTCCATTTGCCTTCCGGATGAAAGCCGAGGCATGGATTTTCGTCATAAAATATTTTTTCAGCACTGGCTGCGGTTTCCACCTTCATACTTTCATAGCCATAGGAAAATTCCACGCGATTGCGATAGCGAAAAATTTCCGGTGATGGGAGGATCGGAAGCTTCTCAAAAGTTTCTGCAGTTGAAATATTTCCGACGTGCCGCAGCGCCTCAAAGACCTGTTCCTCTTTGATCCGGAGCTGCTCCGGATAAGGAATTTTTTGCAGGCTGCATCCGGGCATGCTCGGATATGGCGACTCGATTTCTAACGGCGATTTCTCGAGAACTTGAATGAGTTTGGCGGTGGCGAAGTTTTTTTCTTTCTTGCGAATTTGGAATCGTACTTTTTGCCCGGGAATCGCACCGAGCACAAAGATGATAAAATCCTCATGGCGCACGATCCCCTTGCCGCCGAAGGCGAGCTTTTCCACCGTTCCTTCGCCGAGTTCGCCGATTTTCCAAACACGAGCCATAAAAGCTGTCAGAGTCTGCAGTAGACTAACAACTTTCTTCAGGCGAAGCCACGAATGAGCAGTGAGTGAGCAAGTAAATCAAGTAGGTGAGTTATTTTATTCGTAATTCGGCATTTTTCATTTTGCATTCAGAATTTTAAATTTCTCAACAAAAACAACTTTGGAGAGTTGCTCTTCGGTCTTTCTTTTTCGTAAATTTTCGCTCTCCTCCAAAAATACATCCGACCATCTTCATAAGAAACCTGTTTGGGATCAGTGATCGTGAAGGTTTGCTGAAGATTTCCCAAAGATCAGTTTTTTTACTTTCGAATTGGATGAGATTACGAAGAAAGAAATTTTCAAAAAGCATAATTCCTGTAAAGTGATGAGATAAGAAAAAAAGGAGCAACTCTGAGAGTTGCTCCCGATAACAGTCAGTATTCGTCATTCGTAATTTTTCATTCGTCATTGCCTAGAATGGCAGGTCTTCCGGACGAATTTCGCTCTCATAGTTGATCTCGGGAACATTGATGTCCTGCGGATTACTTGCCATCTCTTGGCTCTTTTCCGGAGGTACAGCTTCTTCTTCCGAACGATTCGCTTTGCCGCTGGCTAAATCGGTCGCCGGGTGCCCAAGAGCGAGGATCTGATCGGCGATGATCTCCGTGGCATAGCGCTTTTCGCCGGTGGGAGTTTCCCAGGAGCGTTTGGTGAGCTGCCCGCTGACGAAGGCGCGCTGGCCTTTTTTTAAAATCTTTTCGGCATCTTCCGCCAACCGCATCCAAGCGACGACATTGTGAAACTCGGTTTCCTCGCGATCTTCACCGCTCGCGGTATCCTTCCACTTGCGATTGGTGGCTACAGAAAAATTGACGACATTGCGTCCATTCGGCGTTTGGCGCATTTCCAAATCCTTGGTGACATTGCCCAAGACATCGACGCGATTGAGTCCACCCGCCACCGCGAAAGTTTCATCGAGCGGCGAGAGTGGGACGCGCGGATCGAGCAGAGTCACTCCGCCAAAGCGATCGGCAACCACTTTAGTCTTATATTTTTTCTGTGCCTGATCATCCTCCCAGGAGTCGGTCTTGAGGCGCCCGGAGATATAAACTTGTGAGCCTTTGTGTCCATATTGCTGCAGAAAGGTGGCGCTTTGTCCCCAGACCGTAACGGTATGAAAGGAAGTCGCGATGCCGTCCGTGCCATCATCTTTTTGAAAGCGCGCTTTCACCTGGATGTTGAGGTCGGTTACCGCCACGCCGCTCGGAAGCGTGCGGACATCAATATCTTCGGTAAGATAGCCCACGAGTTGGATTTTATTTACATCGGTCATACAGAGGAAAAAAGTACTGCGGATTGTTTCATTTTTTTGGCAAAAGGCAAAGAGGCACACCGGAAAATCTTGGATTTTTTAATAATCCCTTAATTTAAAACATTTTTAATAATTCGACAAGCGCTGCATTTCGCAAATAGGGAAAAACCTGGTACCCTGCAGCTACTTTTTTTGGATATCTCATTTTTAAAACTCATGGGGCAACGACTTCTCCGCACCACGTTAATTTTCCTGGTAATTTACTTGGGAGTGAGTTTTTTCTTGCCGAATCCGAATCAAAAAGATGAGCTCAGTCAGGGCGATATCGGGCTAAAAATGGTGAGCACCGAGATCGCTCAGGGGAATTTGGTGCGCGTGAATATCCAGAACAATACCGATCATGCGATCACGCTCGGGGACACACAAAATCCGCCGGAAAAACTGATCTTTGAACGGCGTGAAAACGGGCAATGGGTAGCGATAACAACCAAAACTCCTGAACCCCTTTCCGAACCGATTATTTTGCAAGCGCATGAAAAACGCGAATTTTCTTGGTCGGAATTTAATACCGAACTCTTTTTTGAGCCGGGCGACTATCGCGTGAGCATCCATCCGACTGCCGATCAGGAGTTTTCGGCGGAGTTTCAAATCTTTGAACCGGGTTTTTTCCGGACCCTATTTCGAGCGGTGTACAAGGTCATTTATAACACGTTTATCCTGCTCCTGATGGTGAGCGGCGGAAGCTTGGGCTTCGCCATAATTTTGATCACGCTCATCATCAAGCTCCTGCTGTGGGGCTTCAATCAAAAATCTCTGGAATCGCAACAGAAGATGCAAAAGATCCAGCCCGAACTCAAAGCGCTGCGCGAAAAGTATAAGAACGATCAGCAGCGCCTCGCTTCCGAAACCATGGCGCTCTGGAAGAAGTATAAGGTCAATCCCTTCGCCACCTTGACACCGATCCTGGTGCAATTTCCGGTATTGATTGCCCTCTTTTACGTCATCCGTGAAGGACTGCTGCCGCATAATCATTATCTCCTGTATCCCCCGCTGCAACATTTTGATTTCTCGCAGATCAATCAGATGTTTTTGGGGATCTTTAATCTCGCCAATCATCCGCTGAATGATAAGTCGCTCCTGTGGCTGCCGATCGTCGTGGGAATTTCGCAGTTTATCGCAATGAAACTTTCCTTCAAACGCGCCGAAAAGAAAAAATTGGAGGCGAAGAAAGCTGAACCAAAAGCTGACAAAAAAGCGCCTTCGATCATGGATCAGATGGAGGGCATGAACAAAACCATGCTCTACATCTTTCCGGGCATGATCTTCTTTTTCACCCTCACCTTCCCGGCCGGCGTCGGACTCTACTGGTGGATCTCCACCCTGATCGGCATCGGTCAGCAGTATCTGGTGAATAAAAAGCTCAATTCCTAAGTTTGCGGTCGAGGAATTGCCGCACTTGAGCCGTCCATTCCGCTTGAATCTCAGCGCGTAAATCTGGTGCATGAAGCTTCTGGATCTGCTCTGAAAAAATCATTTCCGGCGCATACTGCGGTGAAGCCGGATCTTGAAATTTGCGCGCTTTCTTCAGGAGGAGCGAACGAAAGAACCTTTCACTGATATTCCCAAAAATCAATTCGAGGAATTTTTGGAGCCAACTTTTTTGTTGCGAAATTTGTGGTTTTTCCATCGCGAAAGAAACTCCGATTTCTTGTTGAATCCAACCACTATTGGCAGTGCGAATTTTTTGAATATGTTCTTCACCAGAAAGTGGTGTCAGGGTACTGATCCAGAAAGCGAGATAGCCATCGCGTTCCTTTTTAATTTCCTGAAAATTCAAAAATTCAGTATCCACGAAAAAAGAGAGACAAAATTTCCCGCGCGTTTTTCCCTTTGCCGCCCTGAGCCGGAGCAGGGTAAAAAATATGGTGGTGAGAAAGCGCACGGTAAAAAGATGCCCTTTTTCCGCCACGATCAACAGATCGATATCGCTCTCTGCCGTGGCAACCCCTAGCGCCACCGTGTTTCCGATGGCAATGGCGCGGACAAAGGGGAAATACTGTAAAAATTTTCCGTACTTCTGGGCTTTCTTATGTAATAGAGTCGAATACTTTTCGGCCTTAATTCTCGTTGCCTGAAGAAGCTCTCTATCCGGCAGTGTTGAAAAATATTTTCGCCCTTCGTGTTCATAGCTAAAGAAGTGTTCCAGTAGGAATTCGGTAGAGATTTGTTCCTGCGAGAAAAAGCGCTGCACTTCCCTCGGCGTCAGGGGAAAATTCCAGAGCGCGAAGAATGCGAGCACCCCGGCGATTTTTTCAAAAAGATCAGGCATGCGCGCAGTCTGAAAAAATGTGCTGTGAAAGTCAAACGACGTGGAACATAGATCGTGAATCGGGGATCGTATATGAAAAAAATGACGCACCAAGCTTCTTCTTTAGATTGTTCTAGAAATTTAGGGTATGTATATTTCGTTGTACGATACACGTTTCACGTTACACGAGATAAGTTTTACGATTCACGTTTTACGACCTACGTTCTACGGGACTTGCGTTCAGCGCGAAAGGATTTACAATGACAAGCAATTCCTTCTTTTTTTCTTTTCCCCATGATGCACCACTACATTTATACGGAATTATCGCTGTATCTCGCTCGGGCCTTCGGTCTTTTTGCCGTCATTCTGACGCTGGCAATTCTCACGAATACCAAGCGCATGGAGGGCATCGCGGAAGAAATTAGCAAGACCCCAGCATTGCTCTATCTGATCGGCATAGCAAATTTGGCATTGGGACTCTTGCTCATTCTCCACCACAACATTTGGCAACTGCACTGGTCGGTCATTATCACGCTCATCGGTTGGGGCATGCTGCTCAAAGGAATTCTTGCACTCTTCTTTTCCGAACATATGGCGCGCGTGATCAAAGCTATGGTGAAAGAGCGCTACTATTTGATCGGCGCCACCGTTTGGCTGCTGATCGGACTCTATCTCTGTTTCGTCGGATTTTTTGCTTAAGCCAGAAGTTGACTCACCGCTTGCGCCGGATCTGCTGCTCCAAACAAATAGGCTCCGGTGACGACCATATTCGCTCCGGCGGCAGTGATCTCTGAAATTGTCTCAGCATTTACACCGCCATCGATCTCAATATCGAGATCTGGATATTCTGAGCGCAGCGTGCGCACTTTGTCTAAAACTTCCGGCTGAAACTGCTGCCCACTGAAGCCCGGTTCGACACTCATGATGAGGGCATAATCGAGCTCCGGGAGAAAATCGGCGATCGCGCTTACGGGCGTTTTTGGCTTTACTGCAATGCCTGCGCGCATACCTTCAGTGTGAATCAGGGCAATGATTTCTACAGCATTCTCCTGCGCCGCTTCGATGTGAAAAGAGATCATTTTTGCTCCAGCGGCGGCAAATTCGCGAATGCGCTCCAAGGGGTTCGTCACCATGAGATGCACATCAACTGGCGTGTTGAATTTTAATTTTTTGAGAATCGGTGCGCCCATCGTGAGATTGGGTACGAAATGTCCGTCCATGACATCGAAATGAAACCCTTGCACCAAAGGTTCGAGACGCTGAATCTCAGCCTGCAGATTTCCAAAATCGGCGGAGAGCAGCGAAGGGAAAACGTGTCGAGTGAGCATGGCGAAAAGAAAATAATAAAATCAGGCGAACTCCTGCATAAGTGCGGAAATGTCGTACGGGCGCACCTCCTCGGTAGCGGCAGTTTTCAGGACAGTTCGTTGCGGCATTTTCTGGTAAAAGTTTGTGTCTTCGCGTTCATACAGTACTCCGATCGCAATTTTTTCTTCCAAATCTTCAACTTTTTTCCGTGCCGCCCAGAGATCATGACGATCGTACTCCGGCGTATGTTCGATGTCTTGCACCCGATCGAGGAACCAATTTTGCGAAGTGGCTTTATTATAGGTCGGACAGAGTTGGAGAATTTCGACGAAAGAAAATCCATCATGTCGCAATGCTTGGCGCAGGATTTCGGTCGTGTGTTCAGTATTCCCGGAGAAAGCGCGTGCCACAAAAGTCGGGTGTAAAGTGAGGGCAAACTGACAAGCATTGAGCGGATCGAGCAAAACGCCATCCGGGCTGCCGTTCATCTTTTGCCCTTTGCGGGTAGCGGCGGAAGCTTGCCCGGTGGTGAGTCCGTAATTCTCATTATTGTGGAAGACGAACGTGATCGGATAGTTGCTCCGCACGGAATGTACCAAATGATTCACGCCTTCGCTGAAGGTCGCCCCGTCTCCGGCGATCGCCACCACTTTCAGGTGCTGATTGGCGAGTGCTGCGCCGGCAGCGAGCGGCAGGATACGCCCATGGAGACCATGAATAGTATAAGCGCCGATCTTGTCCGAACCATTGCCGCTGCAGCCGATGTCATAACAGATCAAGACTTGATCCTGCTCATATCCTTCCAGCGCCAAGGCGCGCAACAATGCTTTCTGAATCGAGTAATTGCCGCAACCGCTGCACCAGGTCAATTTCTCGTCAGAATTTTCGTACGCCAAATATAAATCTTGATGGGCAGTTAAATCCGTGATGAGCTTATTTTCTGCTGACATAAAAATAATTTAAAATTTAAAATTCAAAATTTATAATTTCTAAAGTTTCTTTTTTATTTTCACGAAATTCTGGACAAACTCCAGAACTTCTTCGACAAAAAAGGCGCGCCCATCATACTTCAAAAACTTCTCGCGAAATTTCACTCCCGCTTTTTCTTCGAGTATAGTTCCAAATTGTGCGGTCGCATTTCCTTCTAGGAGGCAGACTTGAGAATTTTCGACAAAAAACTTTTGCGCTGTTTCAGTCTTGAGCGGAAAGAGATAATCGTAGTGCAAGTAATTGACCGAAATTCCTTCCGCCGCTGCCAAGGCGATGACATCGCGCATGACATTCTTCGTACTGCCCCAACCGACAAAAGATATAGCAGCATTTTTTTTGACGCCGAAAATTTGCGGTTCGGGAAGTTCCCTCAAAATCGTTTCATTTTTCCGGAGGCGCTTTGCCATCATCGCCTGCACCTCTGTCGCATCTTCGGTCAGAGTGCCGTCGGCGCAATGCTCGTCGCTATTGGCGAAATAGTACGCCGGACTGCTTCCGGGCAGCCAGCGCTCGGAAATTCCTGAAGCAGTGAGTTTATAGCGATCTTGCGAGGTCAGTGTTTTCAGGCGCTCTGGATCGGCGACAATGCCGCGTTCGATCGGAATAGTGTTTTGTGAAAATGGTGCAACCGTCGTGCGGCTTTCACAGATCACTTTTTCACTGAGCACGAAGACCACAGTTTGAAATTTCTCGGCAAAATTTAAGGCGTGCTGAATGAGTTCGTAGGATGATTCCGGATCACTGCAACCGACGACAATGCGCGGAAATTCACCGTGTGCGCTGCCGATCGCCAGCGTGAGATCGCCCTGCGCCGTCCACGTTGGCAGTCCGGTCGCCGGTCCCGGACGCTGGCAAAGGACGATTACGAGTGGACACTCGATCATCCCGGCGAGCGATACCGTTTCACTCATGAGATCATAACCGCCACCGGAGGTCCCGCAGAGCGCCCGCGTGCCCATAAACATCGATCCGAGTGTCATTTCTGCTACCGTGATTTCATCCTCACCCTGCTTCACGATCATGCGGGTCTCATGGGCCTTTGCCGCCATGTAGGTCAAGATGCCGCTGGAAGGACTCATCGGATAGGCATAGTAGGCGCGCACTCCGGCGTGAATGGCACCGAGGCACAGCGCTTCCGTACCATTTATAAGCAGCGTCTCCGGTACATGCTCAGGTTTTGGAATTTTGAGTTCTGGGAGTTTCTCGAGGACTTCTTGCGCTTCATACCCGGCTGCCAAACACTTGAGATCGATCGCGAGCAGCTCCGGTTTTTTGGCAAAGCGTTTTTTCACTTCTTCCGCGAGCGCATCGAGCGGCAAGCCGAAGACGCGCCAGGTGAGACCGAGCAGCACCATATTGGACATGAGTTCCGTGCCGCCGCACTCATGAGCGATCTTTCGTGCCGGGATATAAACGACCTGAGCTTTACGCGTGGCGATGCGCTCCGAGAGCCCCGTGATGAGCTGATGGCGTTCATCGCCATGAATCACGATGCCCCCTTCTTTCACCCGCTCCAGATAATTCAGGAGTCCAGTGCGATCCACCGCCGTGACGATATCGACCTCAGAGGAAGAAGCGTAGATCGGCTCCAGTCCAAAGTCGATTTGATAGTCGGCATGTCCGCCCTTGATGAGCGACGGATATTCGCGGTCAGCGTTGAGGTAAAAGCCTTGGCGCTTCAGAGCATGCATCATGATCTCTCCGGTGGAGAGGAGTCCCGATCCACTTTCGCCGGCGATTTTGATAACAGTACGAAACAAGGAGGAGAAAGTTTATAAAGTTATAAAGTTTGTAAAGTTGAAAGCAGGTTGTAAGTAAAAAGTCCGTTGTTTCATTCGTAATTCGTAATTCGTAATGAATTCAAAATTCAACATTTAGAATTTATAATTTTCCTGAGAGTTCCTTCGCCCATTGCGTCACTTTTCCCTCGAGCTGTGGCAATGGAGATTTGCTGATTTTGAGCGGCAGGCAGACGAGCTCTCCGCCGCTTTTTTTGACAATATCGGTCAAGATTTTTGCGGATTCGATATGATATTCCTTATCGTATTTGGTATCCCCCAGCCCAATCACGGCGAATTTTCGTCCCGAGAGATCCGTTTTCTGCAGTTCTTTAGCGAAAGGAATGAAATAGTCCTGTAATATTCCATGCCCATATGTGGAAGCGGCGAGAATGATGAGATTGTGTTGATCTATATCACTGATATTGCTTCGTTCAACGCGTTGCAAAGTGACTTCATGTCGTGCTTCTTGCAATACGGCGCTGACCTTTTCTGCCACGAGTTCGGTGTTGCCACTCGTAGTGCCGTAGATACAGAGGATGGAAGCCATTGCGACCGAGAGGAAAAATGCGGGGAAAGTATAGCAAAATTCCGCCTGAGATTTAGTAGAGGAAAATGGTAGAATCTCTGAAGTTCTTGACAAAAGCAAAAAAAAATTAAGATACATATTATCACCAGCCACTCTTCCCAAGGAGGAAGCCATGCGGAATAAAACTCCTCGTCTGTCTAAAGGTCGGATCCGCCGGAGCCACCACTCGCGCCTCTGGCACATTGCCCCGGCCTCGCGCAGCAAAAACGCGCGCGCCGGGAAGGTGCAGGAGAGGTGGGTTGCTCCACCACCTCCGCAACGGCGACAGTGGTGGGAGTGATCAGCGTTCCTTCGAGCTAGCTCTGCTATGCTTGAACGACCTGTACTCGCGCCGGCTCCGATCACCTCGGAGCTGGCGCATTTTTTTGTCCATGGGAGTTGCTCTTTTCCCCCTCCCTTTCTACAATCTCCTCACAAAAATTTTCGCCCTATTTATTCTCACAAACCTATGGCAAAAATGGTCTTTGATTTTGCCGAAGGCTCCGCAGAGCAAAAAGCATTGCTCGGTGGTAAGGGGGCAAATCTCGCCGAGATGACCCGCATGGGGTTTCCGGTGCCGCGCGGTTTCACGATATCCAGTGAAGCTTGTCGTGAATATTTGAAGAATAAGAATGAATTTCCTGACGAACTTTGGAATGATGTCCTCAAAAAAGTAGCCGCTTTAGAACAAAAAACCGGCAAGAAATTTGGTGACGCGACAAATCCCCTGCTCGTTTCGGTGCGCAGCGGCGCGGCAGTCTCCATGCCGGGCATGATGGATACTGTGCTGAACCTCGGACTCAACTTTGAAACCGTGACGGCACTCGCCAACAAATCTGGGAATGAACGCTTTGCTTGGGATTCTTTCCGCCGCTTTATCCAGATGTTTTCCGATGTCGTGCTCGGACTCCCACATAGCGAATTCGAAGCGGCGCTGGAACGCGTGAAGCTGCAGTTTGGAAAAAAACAAGATACGGAGCTCACTGCCACGGAGTGGAAAGAAGTCGTGAAGGTCTACCTCGATTGGGTCTCAGAAAGCTACGGTCGCCCCTTTCCGGAAAATCCCCTTGAACAGCTCGAAGCCTCGGTCCGAGCTGTTTTTGGATCATGGAATAACGCACATGCCATTAAATATCGCGAAATTCATGAGATCGCCCATGACATGGGCACGGCGGTAAATGTGCAGGAAATGGTCTTCGGTAATCTCGGCGAAACTTCCGGTACCGGCGTTGCGTTCACGCGCAATCCTTCGACCGGCGAAAAGAAGTTTTTCGGCGAATTCCTCTGCAATGCCCAAGGCGAAGATGTCGTCGCCGGCATCCGCACACCGCAAGAAATCGCCGAACTCGAAAAAGCCATGCCGCAAGTATACAAAGAGTTGATGACGCTGCAGGACAAGCTCGAGCAACACTTTAATGATATGCAGGATATCGAATTCACCATTGAAGAGGGCAAACTCTTCATGCTTCAGGCCCGCAATGGCAAAAGGACGGCGCATGCCGCGGTCCGCATCGCCGTGGAAATGGTGGGAGAAAAACTTATCACAAAAGAAGAAGCAGTCTTGCGCGTGAATCCAAAGTCTTTGGATCAGCTCCTCCATCCGCAGATTTCACCGCAAGCGGCGAAAAATATCTTGGCGACCGGACTTCCAGCCAGTCCTGGAGCGGTTTCTGGCAAAGTGGTGTTCTCCGCTGACGACGCGGAATCTTGGACGAAGCGCGGTGAAAAAGTGATCCTCGTGCGCAAAGAAACTTCACCTGAAGATGTCCACGGCATGCACGTCGCGGAAGGAATACTGACCCAAACCGGCGGCATGACCTCCCATGCAGCAGTGGTGGCGCGCGGTATGGGGAAGTGTTGCGTGAGCGGTGTGAGCAGCATCATGGTCGACGCGCAAAAAAAGAAATTTACTGTTGGGAATATTTCGGTGAATGAAGGCGATGTGCTTTCACTGGATGGGAATAACGGCGAAGTCTTGCTCGGGGAAGTGGAAAAAATTCCGGCAGAAATTCATGGCGAATTTGGCACACTCTTACAATGGGCGGATGAACTCCGCAGTTTAAAAATTCGCGCCAATGCTGATACGCCGCTCGATGCTGAAAGAGCTCGAGAATTCGGTGCCGAGGGCATCGGACTCTGCCGCACCGAACATATGTTTTTTGAACCCGATCGCATCGAAGCCATGCGCGAAATGATTTTGGCGGAGAATGAAACCGATCGCCGCAAGGCACTGGAGAAGCTCTTGCCCTTGCAGCGCCAAGATTTCATCGGGATCTTTACCGCCATGGATGGCTTTCCGGTAACAATCCGTTTTCTCGATCCCCCACTCCACGAATTCCTCCCGCAGCGCGAAGAAGACCTCAAGGCGCTGGCGAAAATTCTCGGCAAAAGCTTCGATGAAGTGACGCATCGCACGGCTTCGCTTCATGAAATAAATCCGATGCTCGGTCATCGCGGCTGTCGCCTCATGGTGACGTTTCCCGAGGTTTTGGAGATGCAGACACGCGCGATCTTGGAAGCTGCCTTGGGAATGACGAAACAAGGAAAAAAGGTTCTTCCCGAACTCATGATCCCTCTCGTGGGAAAAACCGAGGAAATTATCTTTTTGAAAAAAATCCTCCTGACCACGGCGGAGAAAGTCTTCGCCGAACAGGGACAGAAAATCGCGTTTACGGTCGGCACCATGATGGAAGTGCCACGTGCCTGCACCGTAGCGGATAAAATCGCTGCGGAAGCAGACTTTTTTTCATTTGGAACAAACGACCTCACCCAAATGACCTTTGGCTTTTCACGCGACGACGCTTCAAAATTTCTCCCTGCCTATAAAGAAATGGGGATCTTGGAAAAAGATCCGTTTGCGAGTATCGACGAAGAAGGAGTCGGTTCTTTGGTAACTATGGCGGTACAGGGCGGACGAAGCGTAAAGCCGGATCTCAAAATCGGAGTGTGTGGCGAACATGGGGGCGATCCCGACTCGATACATTTCTTTCAGCGCGCCGGACTCAACTACGTTTCGTGCTCCCCTTTTCGCGTGCCGATTGCGCGACTCTCGGCAGCACAAGCGAAGCTCAAGAGTAGTCAGTAGTCAGTAGTCAGCAGTCGGCAGTCAGCATTAAAGAAAGCCATTTTAAATCTTACTTTTTTCTTTGATCAAAACTTTTTTTGAAATTCTGGCGTGGCAAAAAGCTCATACACTGACGCTGCAAGTGTACAAGCTCTCGGAAGTTTTTCCGAAGAAAGAAACTTTTGGCCTCATGATACAACTGCGCAGAGCTGCAGTTTCAATTGCCTCAAATATTGCCGAAGGGTTTAAAAGAAAAGGTCATAAAGACTCACTTCACTTTTACAATATTGCTCAAGGGTCTTTAGAAGAGGTGAAATATCAACTTTTCCTGGCAAAAGACTTACATTACATCACGCCTCAGGCGTATGCTGAAATAGCAGATTTAGCTGATGAAACCGGACGTATTCTGGACGGTTGGATAAAATCCCAGCGTTAAAAAGCTGACTTCTGATTGCCGACTGCTGATTGCTCTAAATTTTTTCATTCTTCATTTTGAATTTTTCATTCCCTCATGTCTTTGTACGAAAACACCCTGACGCAAATTTCTGAAGCGGCGAAGCTCATGAAACTTTCTCCTGATGCGCAAGAAATTTTGCGCACTCCGGAGCGCATCCTTCATGTCGCCCTTCCCATAAAAATGGACGATGGAAAAATTAGGGTTTTTGAAGGCTATCGCGTCCAACATTCCACGCTTCGCGGTCCTGCGAAAGGCGGCATTCGCTACCATTGGGACGTAAATATTGATGAAGTGAAAGCGCTCGCCGCCTGGATGAGCATCAAATGCGCCGTCGTGAATATTCCGTTAGGCGGAGGAAAGGGTGGAGTCGTCTGCAATCCGAAGGAGCTTTCGCCGCGCGAACTTGAGACGCTGACCCGCGCCTATACCCGGGCGATCGCTCCGATCCTTGGACCGCAGCAGGATGTCCCAGCACCCGATGTCTATACCAATGCGCAAATCATGAGCTGGATCGCTGACGAATATTCTATCTTGCAGGGTCATGATGAACTCGGTGTCGTCACTGGAAAACCGCTTGCGATTGGCGGCAGCAAAGGTCGAGATACCGCCACTGCTCAGGGTGGAGCATATATAATTTATAAATATTGCGATGTGAAGGGCGTCTGTCCGGTAAAAATGCGCGTGGCGATCCAAGGCTTTGGCAACGCCGGCGCCCATATCGCTAAGATACTGCATCAGATGGGACCGACTCGCATAGAAATCATTGCCGTTTCCGATTCCAGTGGGGGAATATTGGTTGAAAATGGACTCGATCCCGAGCTGGCGGAGAAGGTGAAAGCAGAGGGCAAAAGCGTGCAGGATTATCCGAACGCCAAGAAAATTACGAATGAAGAACTGCTCGCCCTGAAATGCGATGTGCTCGTGCTCGCCGCTTTTGAAAATCAGATCACCGGAGAGAATGCCAACGAGGTGCAAGCGGGAATAATGCTCGAACTCGCCAACGGTCCGATCACGCCGGATGCCGATAAGATCTTGGCGAAGAAGGGCGTACATATCATTCCCGACATCTTGGCAAATGCCGGCGGCGTCACGGTTTCGTACTTTGAATGGGTGCAAAATCTGGCAAAATATTATTGGAGTGCTGAGCTGGTGCAGGAACGCTTGAAAACAATTATGGAAGAGGCGCTCCTTACGGTCGTAGAAAATGAAAAAAAATATGACTGCACTTTGCGTGAGGCGGCATTCATCACCGCCTTAAAACGCTTGGAAGAAACCATGCTGCTCCGCGGACGTATTTAACTTCTTTCTATGCAAAAACCTCTGGTAAACTCCGCTTTTGTTGATGGTCAAAATGTAAATATTGGGATTCAAGAGCAAGGTTGGAAACTCGATTGGAAAAAATTTCGGATTTATTTACGCGAAAAATATGCGGTCAAGACTGCTTATCTCTTTTTAGGTTTTTTAGAACAGCACCAAGATCTCTATAATGCTCTGCAAAAAGCGGGTTTTGTAATCGTATTCAAAGAAGCTCTTATTTATAAAGATGGAAAAATAAAAGGAAATTGTGATGCGGAACTGGTTTTGCAAGCAATGATTGATTACAACAATTATGTCAAAGCAGTTATTGTCTCTGGCGACGGAGATTTTGCTTGTCTCGTAAGATATCTAGAAAAAGTAGATAAATTAGAGTGTATCCTCATACTGGATCAAAAGAACTATTCTGCTCTTCTGAAAAAAACGGGGAGGAGCAAACTTGCCTTTATGAATCTTTTACGCGAAAAATTGAGCTATAAAAAAAGGACTCCATAAAGACGGGACTTCATGGAGGACTTTTTGTGGTGATTCTGTATCGATTATAAACATATCAAAGAGAAAAATCAATCCCCAAAATATTTTTATTTTATGTCTGTCATCACCTTCTTCCCCACTCCAGCAATCATTGTCCAGATTGGTCCGATTGCGCTCCATACCTATGGTGCAATGTACGCTTTGGGCGCTATTTGTGGATATTTTCTCCTGCAATTTCTTGCACGGCGGAAAAAGCTGAATATCAGGAATGAATTGTTACTCGATTTGGTGTTTTGGACGTTTCTTGGAGGGGTAATCGGCGGTCGCATATTTTACGTGCTCGTCTATAATTTTTCCTATTTTCTCCACTCGCCAAGTGAAATTTTTGCCGTCTGGCATGGCGGCATGAGCATTCATGGCGGACTGCTCGGCGGAGCATTGGCTGCCATAATTTTTATCCGTCGGAAAAAACTTCCGCTTTGGAGCATCGCGGGCATCATTGCGCCCGCGGTAGCGCTCGGCATGATGTTCGGTCGCATCGGAAATTTTGCCAATGGCGAACTCTTCGGACGACCAACCCTGTTGCCATGGGGAATGGATTTTGGCGATGGCATCAAGCGCCATCCGGCACAGCTCTATGCCGCCGCCAAAGATCTCATTTTATTCTGTGCTTTTCTCGGGCTCAACCTCAAAACGCAAATTTCAGGAAAAGCCCTCTGGAGCTATTTCCTGATTGGATATGGCGTATTGCGCTTTGGCGTGGAATTCTTCCGTGAACCGGATCCGCAAATCGGACTTTTTTGGGGTGTACTATCTCTAGGACAAATACTTTCCATTGCTGTTATATTCGTAGGAATTATCATTTTGCGCACGAAAAAAACTCGCCAAAAAGCCTAGAAAATTATCTCACGGAAAAGACCTGAAAATACTATTCCTGAAGCCATTTTTCTTGTATTTTCAGCAGAATTTTGTTATACTGAATAGAAATTCTCGTTTCTTCGCGTGAAAACATATTCCCTTCATGTCCCCGCCACGCTTGATATCTCGCCTGAACTGCGCAGGATTGCGCTGCATATTTTCAGTGAATGTGGCTTTCGGGGAAACACTGTAGAACACCTGAAACTCATTTTTGATGAAGTCCTCATGAATGCGGTAAAATATGGCTCGCTGCCCAATTCCACGATCTATATCACTTTTGAATTCGTGGAGAATAAACTCACGGTATATTTTGAAGATGAAGGCGGTGAGAATAAAATTTCCGCCGAGGAGCTCCGGCGCATCATCGCCTATCAACAGGAGAATAATGATCCCGGCAAAACCTCGGGGCGCGGGCTCGCCCAGATCGCCAGCAAGCTCTCGGACGAACTCCAGATCTGCAATGGGAAAAAAGGCGGACTCTGCATCGCCTTTAAGAAAAAACTTCGTACCCCTGAAGAAACTCTCAAGAAAGAAGCGGTAGTGGCAGGATCTCAAAATGTCAATACGCCCGAAGCTACTTTTTCGGAGCAGAAAATTTTTGCGCTGAGCGGCGAACTCGATAATGTGCACCTCGCGGAAAAAAGTAAGCCGGTGGATGATTTTTTACAGCGCATCGTAAGCCCGACTTTGGTTATTTTAGATTTTTCTGCGGTGACCTTTTGCACTTCGGTGGCCATTGCCAAGCTCGCTTCTTGGAAGCACGACCTCCTCGCGAAAAAATCGGATTTGCTCATCAAAAACACTTCAACAAATATTTTGGAAATATTGGATTTGGTCGGACTCAATAAATTTATTCGCATTTTGTCCACGGAAGATTCGCAAAATATCAAAAATTCTTAACCTTTTTTAGAGCCCTGTGCACAGTATTAGCTTTAAGTTTTTGGCGCTGATCCTGATCTCCACCATCGCTGTGGGCGTCGGAATAAACATTATTTTTTCAAATGATGGCGTCCTGAGTACCTATGCTTTGTATCTGGCGCTTTTGGTAAATTTTATTCTTTTGTTCCTGATCTTTTTACAATTTATCGCCGCACCGCTGTGGCGGGTCGTACGAGAAATGAAACTCCTCTTAACGGGACAGAAATACAAACGCATCAAGCCGAGTTCGGCCGATGAAATCGGCATCGTCACGCATTTTTTTAATAAAATCACGCTGAGCCTCGAGAGCATTTCCGGAGATATCCTGGAAAGCAAGCGCCTCACTTCCGAGCTCGATATCGCCCGCGACATTCAGAAAAAAATTCTGCCGTCCGAAGCGCCACCGGTGTTGGGGCTCGATATCGTGGCGCGCTCGCGCCCGGCAGCTGAGATGGGGGGAGATTCCTTCGATTTCATCCGTCACGAACAGAATGCGCTGATCTACATCGGCGATGTCACCGGACACGGCGTGCCTTCGGGGCTCATCATGATGATGGTCAATACCATGATTCACGCCTTTGCCGAAGAAGGACTTTTTCCGCACGAGATCATTCGTCGGGTGAATGCCATTTTGAATGAACGCATCTCTTCTCAACAATTTATGACCATGGTGATGCTGCGCTGGGACGAACGAACCAGCAAGATGTATTACCTCGGTGCCGGACATGAGCATATTCTGATCTATCGCGCTGCCGACAAAAAAGTGGAGAAGATCCGAACCGGTGGTATTGCGCTCCGAATGGCGCCGGACATCGAGAATTTTTTGGAAGAAAAAGAACTGCTGCTCGCCGCTAATGATGTCATCCTGCTCTACTCCGACGGGATCATCGACGGGCACAATCAGGACGGCGACATGTATGGCCTGGAAAAACTCATGGACGCTTTCCGCATCAATGGTGCCAAGGCGAACACCGAAAAAATCTTCGATGGCGTGACCAAAGATTTCAGCGATTTCATCGGCAAATACGGGCAGCAAGAAGACGACATCACTCTGATCGCCATCAAGAAACTGCCGGAAGGTGCTGCGGCACGCACGCCGATCAAGCTCACCATCGGCGGACTGGAGGAAGCCGGAACGTTTAAAGAGGAGAAGAGGTGGGAATGGGAAAAAGAATGAAGAATGAAAAAGGTAAAATGAAAAAATTGTGGACTTTTTTGTCATCCCGGACTTGATCCGGGATCTCTCTTGTCTGAATTCTGGAAAATTGCAGGAAGTTTTTTTCCAGTTTGAGAATCTAAGTGTGACTGTGAGCTTTCTGGATAGGATCAAACGTGAAAAGCAGAGACCCTGAACAAGTTCAGGGTGACAAATAGTGCTGACTCACTTACAACTTACTGCTGACTACTTGCTGCTTGCCAATATGAAAGAAACTCGAAAGAATACGAGCGTATTTTTTTGTAACCATTATGAAAATTGCTCTGGGCTCCGACCATGCCGGATTTACCTATAAAGAAGCCATTAAAAAGTTTCTGCAGGAAAAAGGGCACGAAGTTCACGATTTCGGAACCAATTCCACGGAATCGGTGGATTATCCGCTCTTTATTCGCCCGGCAGCAGAAGCGGTTGCTCGCGGTGAGTGCGATCGTGCGATCGTCCTCGGCGGCTCAGGAAACGGCGAAGCGATCGTTGCCAATCGCATTCGCGGGGTGCGCTGCACGCTCTGTTGGAATACCGAGTCGGCAAGGCTCGCCCGTGAACACAACGACAGCAATGTCCTCTCGTTGGGAGAACGAATGATGCCACTCGAAACAGTGTTAGCAATCGTAGAAGTTTGGCTCAATACTAAGTTTGCTGGAGGACGACATATTCACCGTATTGAACTCATTGATGCCGCATAGTTGTAATGGTAAGGGAATCATTTTTGTCAGCAATAGGTCAGTTGTTTCGCTCAGAATTGAAAATTTCTCTGCCTTCTGTCTTCTATTTTCTATTTTTTGCCAATGGCTCCAGCGAAAAAAATAGGCGCAACCAGTACTCTGCTCCCACAAGAATGGTTTGCTCGTGATGCACTTATCATTGCTCGGGAGCTGCTTGGCAAGATTATTGAATACAAAAATTGCTCAGGTATGATCGTCGAGACCGAAGCCTATGTGGATGATGAGGCATCACACGCTTTTGTCATTACCCCGCGCAGCAAAATCATGCTCGAAACCTATGGCGCTATCTATGTGTATTTCACCTATGGAAATCACTATTGTCTGAATATCACGACCAACCAAGGCGCCAAAGGGGCGGTGCTGATCCGTGCGCTGGAACCGTTGAGTGGCATCGATCTAATGCAGCGGCGGAGAAATACCGAAATCTTTACGAATCTCACTTCCGGTCCGGGAAAACTCTGCCAAGCTCTGGGGATTACTACAACACTTAATAACACTCCGATAAATGAGAAAATAAAAATCTCTGAATATAAAAACTTCGCTGATTCTGAAGTTGCTATAAGCCCGAGAATTGGCATTAAAAAAGCAGTAGATCTTCCTTGGCGCTTTTTTGTGCGAGAAAATCCTTTCGTCAGTAAAAACTTTCAGAAATCAAAAACTTCCTAGCTCATAAGGGAAGTCTTTGAATTTTGAATTTTGAATTTTGAACTGACTCACTGATTTACTGACCAACTTACTTACTCCCTACTACTTACTTACTTGTTGCAACAGAACATCCGCTTGAAATTTAATTTTCTTCCCGATTTCTTGGGTGGAAGCGCTATCGGCATATGCCGCTCCGGCTAAATCCTTCGCTTCTTGAGCATATTTTTTGAGAAGTTCAGTATCCCCACTGAGTCCGGCTTGATAGCCCAAACACAGTTTTTGAAAGCCCATGGCGATTTTATTTGCTGCTTTCACAATTCCTTCATCAGGCGATTTTTTCAGTGCCTGCTCGGTATAAAATACCGCATCATTCGCATCCTTAAGGGCTGCCGCGATGTTATTTCCGTTGAGATTCACGAGCACGTTCACCAGTAAAGCTTCAGAAATGCTGAGCAGTTTTTGAGTATCGCCGCCGCGTTCGATAATGAGCAGTTTGTAGATGATCTCCGCACATTCGGCACGGGTGAGTGCCTTGTTGGGCTCGAGGCGGTTATCGAGCGTCGGCTGAATGATGCCGAGGAGTTTCGCATAGCTCAAATACGGCAAGTACCAATCCCCTGCTTTGCTATCGGCTGAAACTCCGCTGCTCAAATTTTGGTGCTGTGAAAGATCTTTTTTGAAGGATTGCAGCAGCATTTTGAGAAACTCCGCTTTATTGACCTGGCGCGCCGGGGCAAAACTGCCATCAGGATTGCCATTCACGATGCCGATCGCTTTGGCTTTGAGGACAATTTTGAGAAACCAATCGCCCACGGCTACATCAGAAAACCCGCTGGCGCCGCTGGCTTCGGGGATTTCGATCGCCGCACTTTTCAGGATCATGCTGAGCGCTTCGACACGATTTACGGCACCATTTGGACCGAAATTGCCGTCGCTGTAACCATTCACAATTCCTAAATTTTTGAGTGACTCAATGGCGGCATATTGCGGGTGGGTCGCAGGTACATCGCGAAATGATGCCGCAAAAACGAGTGGTGTAAGAACAACAAATGCCAACATTGAGACCAGTATTTTGCGGAGCATTTTTTATGAAAAAATCAAGAATACTTGCGAAAAAGGTACTGCATCGCAGCAAGAATGTAAACAAAAATTTAACTGCTAGTTAAGTATTGCTCTCTATGTACACGCTCATAATGTTGAGGATCACCGCTGCAGCGGTTCCGCCATTATTCATATATTCATGCCGTGTCAGAAAGGTCGTATTGGTGGGTAAATCTCCCGCTGCAGAGATTGTTCCCGTAGCATCCGCAACCGCTGTGTCGAGACGCCTTACGCGATATTTCACATCACTGCCATTTGGTGGTGCAAACATCGTGAGTTCATACACTGCAGTAGCACTATTCGCTGGAAAGTTTGACCCCAAGTCGGTTTTTGTTGCGGTACCGGAAGCATCATTCGCCATAAACTGAAGGTTGGTATCCGCACTATCCCAGCCCACTCCTAAGATATTTGTCAGCGCTGATGGAGCAGTAGAAGTTGAGGTAGCAGCAGTGGCGTTCATGACTCCGACAAAAAGGCGTTGTAGTGCCGTGGTAGATTCAGCATTAAATCGTGCGCTATAAAAAAATCCACCCAAGCCGGCAGCATTTCCACGCCAAACCATATTATTTGGGGTGCGCATTTCTGAAGCGGAAGCCGCTGTAGCCGCACTGGTCACTGTTATACGCCGCATGGCTGTTCGCAAGTTGGTAGAGGCGATCGTTGGAGTAGAGACGGTTCCCACCGCAGTATTCGTAATCCCAATCAGGGTAAGGGTTGTTCCCGTTTGAGGGAGCATCATGGCTACCGCAGTTGAAAATAATGCCGGCTGAAGAAATTGCCCCAGACCATTGGCGTCCATCCATTTTGGGAGAACTTTTCCTGCCGTATCTTTGGAGTAAATATTGAGAGTTCCTGAAGTCGCTGCCGATGGTTCATTCGTAACTCCTTTCAGCACAATACCGGTATCAGTTCCGCCGAGGGTAAGATCGTTATTGGTTTTATCCCAAATGAAATCGGCATCGGCACCGAGGGCACTGGCATCATTAAATTGAATTTGAGTGGTAGCACCCGCCGGAAGAGTGAGGTCGCGCCCGAGAATTCGCCAGCGTGAAGAAGTGGTATCGTACAAGAGATTTACACTCTGACTGGCGGAAAGAGTCAGGTCGGTACCGATATCAAAGCGGTTAGCTGCCGTGGAAGAGGCACTCGCATTCATGAGTACAATATTATTGGACCCCACATTTACGAGCACGAGTATTCTGCCATCAGAGCCTCCTTGGAGCCCGGTAATATTACGGGACGCATCTGAATTCAGACGAAGCACAGTAGCCGCGAAAAGTCCCGTTGGATTATAGTCATTTTGATTTGCCGTAATTTGGGTCGGGCTAATATCTCCCGCGAAAGCGATATCTTCATTTACAGTAGCTCCTGGGAGAGTGAGCTGATCGGTGGTCGCATCATAAGCAAATGCCGCTTCACCAGCGAAAGCTCCAGAACTGTTGTACTGTACTTGTGTCGTAGAACCCCCTGGTGAGCCGGATCCAGCTGCGACATCAAGCTGTTTCCAGCTCGTGCCATCACACACATAAGAAAAAGAATCATCGGTATCAAAATATAAACGCCCCTTGCTTGAGGTATTACAGGTAACCGTTGAAGCATTTTCAATACGCGCATTGATGAGCTGATTGCCACCGAAATCGACGTCATCACTAAAAGTAAAATAGCTGCTGCTGTTATCCCAGAGCAGGTATTCATTCAGCGTCGTGCCAAACTGCAACTTCAAATTTCCTCCGGTGTCATTGCGATCCACCACAAATGTTTCTTGATTTATTCCGCCAGTGGCATCGCCTTCAAAAATAAGTTGTTCCAAGGCCGCAGCATTTTGAAATTGCAGACAAAAACTTAAGCAAATTGCCAATAGCGGAAGGTATCTTTTTTGACGCACCCAAACGTACATAAAATTCCAAGAATTATATCATATTTTTTACAAAAAAAACAAGCGAAATCGGCTTAGTTATAAGCTTTTTGTGGGAAAGTGCTTGCATTAAAATTATGAATGTTCTGTAAAAAAAAGAAGCCTCCTTTCGGAGACTTCTTTCGGAATTCGTGCAGGGGCTCTTTCTTATTTTCCGGTGTAGGTGAGAACGACTTCTCCCAGATAAGCGTCTTGAGAAACCGTAAGGTCTTTCGAGGCATAACCCGTGAGCGTAAGGTAGATATAGTCTCCTGCCGTAGGATTGAAAGACACACCATCGAATTCGTCGGTATAGGTCGCCCAAGAGGTGCTGAAAAGATTTTGCCCATCCGAAGCGGTAAAGGCATTATCGCCATCTTTATCTTTGACGAGAATATCGATCTTGCTGTCGGTGTTATTGGTTCCGGTGTTTTTATAAGAGAAGCTGAGGTCGCCGGAGTTGGCGAAGCTCACGAAGTCCGTTGGCAGTTTTGCTTTGATCACCAAGTTGGTGTCCTGCAGCGTAGCCTGCTGACTCTTGAGAATATAAAACTGATGCGGATTAGCACCCGTTTCACTATCGGTATAAAGATTGGCGAGGTTATTGGTGCCATCGGTCTGGATGGTGAGATCGTTCATTTGTACTGCCATAGTTTTTGTACGAGTGGCGAGTTTGGAGAAGTCGATATTCGCACCGGCTTTTATGTCAGCATTTTCAATATTGGTCACGGTGTTGGTGTCCGCATCGAGCGAAAGACCCGTCGCTGTTCCCGTTCCACTGACATCCCAACTGGTGCCATCGATCGCAACACTATTCAGACCATCACCGACTGTAGCATTCCCATTGAAGTCCAAACTGGTGGTCGAGAGACCCACCCCATTGATCGTGCCCGTTGAGGTAATAGTGCCCGTAACATTGAGATCATCGCTCAAGTCAAAACGTGAAGCGGCGTTATTCCAAGTAAGGGTTTCAGCCAGCGCAGCTCCGAATTGGAGCACAGGGTTTACACCATTGTTATCGGTATCAATGATATAGCTATTGCTCGTGGTGCCAGTTGAAGTGGCGGCTCCTCCGGTCGTAATGGCCGCATCTAAATCATCCAAGACGCTCTGCACATTCGTGGAATTGGAGTTATCAAAGGTATCAGCTGCCGTGAGGTCATCGGCACCAACTTGATCCCCTCCCATACCGAAATCAACGCTATCATCATCGATCGTATCATCAGCAATTTGTTCGCCATCGATTTTTCCAGCGGCATTGGTGAGCTGGACATTACTGGATCCAGCAGTGATCGTCCCGTCGACATCAAGGTTTCCCTGCACATTGGCATCATCGGTAAAGATGAACTGTCCACCGGTATTATCCCAGTAGAGCTGTTCACCAAGTGCCGCTCCAAATTGTAAGATCACATTGCCTCCCGTGTTATCAAAATCGAGGACTTGTTTATTTGCATTATTTTCCAACTGTTCGTTTCCGAAAATCTGCTGCTGTGCCGCGAAAACAGGGACGTTCCCGAGGAGCATGAAGAAGAGAAGGATCCCTCCGGTTCTCAAAAGCCGCGCGAACTGAAGTGTTTTTGTTTTCATTTGAAAGTGTTAAATAAAAGTTAAACGAAAATTTGTTTCCAAGTATTGTATCAAAACAATATATATTTTGCAACATTATTTTCCTACGTAGTTCAACTGGATGGTTCCGAGATAGATTTTATTTCCCGAATGCGCTTGGAGCTTGAGCTTTAGCAGCATGGAACCGCCAGGGGTAATCGTCGGTGTCCCGGAAATAGTGATAGTCTTTTGACTCCAGGTGTCCGCCCCAGCGCTTGTCAGGTCATTGGAGTCAATCAGCGTCATATCTCCTCCAACGCTATCTTCCGCCGTAAGGTCGATCTGATTCTCCGAACTGGCAGTCGTCAAACTCCTGAGAAATATTTGCAGTGGGGTTGCCTGAAAAGAAACAAAATCGTCGGGAATCGGAACCGTGATATAGACATCCATATCCTGCAGTGTCGGCTGCTCAGAAGAGAGGAGATAATACGGTTGACCCGCAACCGTATCATATCCTTCGTACATGTTGGCGATATTATCCGTCCCATCACCATGGATCGTGCGATTGGCATATTCTGGGGTCAGCAACAGTGTTTTATTGCGATCTTTTAGTGCAGAGAGCGGAATATCTTGCAGCGTATTGTCATCGCCATCCAGAGTTTTGTTGGTGAGGGTTTGGGTATTCGTAGTTCCTACAACGAGCGTATTCCCATCGTCAAAAGTAATAATGTGCGTTCCGGTTAGGTTTTGAGTATCGAGAACGATTCCGTTCGCATCATTATTGATCGCAAAAGTGTCGGCGTTCGTACCGCTATCGGTATTTTGCGCATGTCCCCCCGCTAAGCTGGTAATATCCACGCCATTGATGAGTCCCGAAACCGTGAGATCTCCTGCGATGTGCAGATCATCATTGAAGACAAAATAGCCGTTCCCCACGTCATAGGCGAGAAATTTCCCGAGGGTATCGCCAAATTGGAGTTTTATCAGTCCATTCCCCTCAGTTTCCCGCGTATTATTTTTATCAAGAATAAAAGTATCGCCCAGACTATTTTCGGCACTTTCCGCCTGAAAAGAATAGAGTGGTGAATTCAAGGTTCGGCGATCTTCCAGGTCAGCACCGGCATCAGAAGTGGGATCCATAAGCTGAAAGGGAGCATCAATCGAACTTTGCAGCCGCACTTCCACCTGGAGAAAACGATAAGTGCGATAGTCGATCAGGGGAAATGGCGTGACGGCACCGAGCTTGGCCGCAAAAAAACCGTTGCTGCTCGGAGTAACCATTTGGACTTCTTCCCAACCGCTGTAGCTACTGGCGTCCGTATCAATATTTCCCTCCCCGGTGGTATCTGTCCCCTGCCAATCGGCACTGCTCCAGAGCGAAAACCGGAATTCATGGGGCACATTGAGCGCAGTATTATCGTTATGGCTTATCCTTCCTTTATATACGATGGTGAATGCGGGCGCTTCCACCGCAAAAATACTCTGCTGAACTCCGCTCCAAGTCGTTATGAGCATCAAGCTGAGTGCCAGAGAGAAAATCCGAAGGACGCGCATAGCGAAAATTGAAAAAAACTCTGATTATAAAAAATTTACTTGCGCCAAATTTTCAAGAAATTTGGTGGGAAGATAAAAAACAAACTCACGCCGCTCAGAAATATTCCTCCGGTAATGAACCAAAAGAACCGTGAAAATATAGAGTCATCAATGGGAGCAAGGTTTACATAAGGATGAAGGACTTGTTTTTGATCACTATTTGGAATATCAACAAATTTGTCCTGAGGTCGTTCGGGAGAAATTTCAGAGGGCGAGCGAGGCGCATCAAAGGAATTATCTCCCGTAGACTCATGGGAGTTGGGGAGCTGTACGATAGAAGGACTATCAGGAGCAGAGTCTTTCGTCTGTTCTGGAAGAGCTGATGGAATTGGAAATGCTGGAACTGGCCTTAATGGAACTGTGGAGGAATTCTTCGGCACTCCTGAGGAAGTTGAGTTTTTAGGAGTATCATTATTTGAAGGTGTTTCTTCATTCCCAGAATTCTGCATACTACATTGGGTGGTGAGAATTTCACTGCATTCCCCACATTGTAAGTTCCCTTGGGAAAAACCATAATCCGCACAGGTTTGTCCGCCAAAGTCAGCACCATCGCAGACTTCGCCCGAATCAAGACTCCCATTTCCGCAATCTTCCAAATTTAAAACTGACTGAACTCGGAAATCCGGGGAAGTGCCTTCTATTTCCAAGGGCACGAGGTTCATTTGCAATTCAAAGTTCGCTGAATTTGCCGTTCCACCGATCTCTACGGAATCGTACTGCAATCCAATTTCCGGAGTTTCTGCACTAGCAAAAAATCCCGGCATTCCCAAAAAAAGCAGGGCAGCGCCGAAAAGGAGGTAGGGTTGCTTCATGAATGTATAAGTCTTTGTATGATTTATAACAAAGTTTTATTTATAAAATTTTTGTTAAATATTCATAATAAATATTCCAAGAATTATACCCGAAAATATGATACATTTCAATATTTCTTACCTTTTCTATTTTTAGATATAGGCGTCACTTAAAACTTAAAAATATTCATTATCAAATTTTTTAACTCTCCTTTTCTGTTGTTAAGAAGAATGAATATCATGGAGAAAACAGTTGAAAAAATCGCGTTTTTATGAGAAAATAGAGGGATTTTATTCTCTTAAACAAAAAACGTGTCCCGTAATTTGCGAATCATTTGTATCACTCTGGGCTTAGTCTTGAGTTTTTGGGCAGCCGCATTTATCGGAAAGTCATTTTTGGCTGACACCATCTTTAACGGTCCGGGACTTGATGGCGGCGTCGAGATTCTTAAGCCTTTACTCAACAATACTGGTATCGAGAATACGAGTACCTTGACCCGTGCCATCTTATTTTGGATCAAAATCTTGCTGATTATAGCCGGGATCTTGGCTTTTGTGGCTTTTGTCTGGGCGGGCTTCCTCTATATCACCACTTTCGTCAGTGAAGAAAATAATGAAAAAGCGAAGAAAATTATGATTTTCACCGGCCTCGGGATCATCGTGATCCTCTTCTCCTACATTCTTACGAATTTCTTCATCAATGCCACGGTCTAAAGCTTTCTTTCGGCGCACGATACTGGCGCTCTGCACCTGCGCTCTCCTGTTCAACAGTGCGAATTTTGCGGCACAGGCGATCGGTCCCGGTGGCTTCGGGGAAGATCCTTGCGTAGGAGCAAGCTGTTTCTCACCGCCGCCGAAAGACAGCGTCGACCAAAATATCAATACCGAGCGCACCTTTCGTGAGCAGGTCATTACGATCATCAATTACTTTCTCGGCTTTGTGGGTCTGCTTGCGGTAGTTGCCATCATCTATGGCGGCTTTCTGTGGATACTTTCCGGCGGCGAAGAAGAGAATGTCACCAAAGGTCGCAAGATCGTGATCTGGGCGGGCGCCGGAATTATTTTGATCCTGCTTTCCTTTACGATTGTGCGCCTGTTTGTGAATGCCGGCGGTGCGCCAGGGACACGGACGCTCCCCGATGGCAGTGTGCAGCTCACCGATCGCATCTCGGTCGTGATCTCCGGTGGTCCGGCATCCGGACAGGCTCCGCTCAGCATTGAGCTTTCCGGTACGAGTTCGCGCTACCCGGGCATCGATCAGACCATTCCCGATAGTGCCTATCATTGGAGTTATATCGATAAGAGCGGAAAAACTCTCGATCTCGGCACTGGTCCGACGATCCGTCAAACCCTGAAAGAAGCGGGGCGATTCGTCTTCACGCTGCGCATCGATGCTCGGCCGCAAGGACCGGAAAAAGAAGCCGGCATCAGTACCTTTGCGATTGAAGTCTTATCGACCACCGCTCCTACCAATTTTAATATCAATGGACAAGTGGCCAAGTTTTTTCAGCAATTTACCGCGACTGAGGCTGCCAGTGGCATCTCTTTCGTTCCGGCAGCGCCCTTAAGTGGTGGCAGCCGCAGCGTCGAATACGCTTGGGATTTTGGCGATGGCAGCTCGATCATTAAGACCGCCGGTCCGGAAGCGATCACGCATACTTTCCGGGGCAATGGGGAATATCGCGTCAGCCTCACGGCCACCGATGAATTTGGCAAAGCGAGCACGACCAATGTTACCGTAGCGATCGTCGATGTTGCAGCGCGCATGCAGGTGAGCCCAGAGAAAAAAGTGGTGGGCGAACCCGTGAGCTTCAATGCCGCTGATTCTGAAAGCAGTTTTGGAGAAATCTTGGAATATGTTTGGACGATCGTGGATAGCAGCGGTGAGAGTGTGGAAGTTCGCGAAAAAAACTTTTCGCGCACCTTTGCCCGTGGCGGAAATATCCAGGTCACACTCAATGTGCGCGACAGCATCGGCAAAACCGGTACGGCATCGACGGTCGTCACCATCACTTCACATCCACCGGTAGCAAATTTCAGCTTTATGCCGAAGAGCGATTCTCTTCCGGCAACCTTTGTCTTTGATGGTGGACTCAGCAGCGATATTGATAATGATCCGCTCTTTTATTCCTGGGACTTTGAGAATGACGGTTCCTTTGAAATCCTCGATAACAATTCGTCCAAGACTGAATTTACTTTCAAAGAGAAAGGCGGATATAATGTGAAGTTACGCGTCAAAGACCGCGGCGGCGAAACCGCTGAAAAGGTCATCCGCATCGAAGTGACTTCGGTGCTCAATGTGGATTTTACGGCGGATCGTTTTGTGGCCCATCCGAGCGAAGAAATTCATTTTTCAGCGAAATCTGAGAATGGCATCACCTTCTTCTGGGATTTTGGTGATGGAGTGAATGATCAAGGAGAGAGCAGCAGCGCCGTCCACAGCTATAAAAAGAAGGGGAAATATACCGTAAAGCTCACCGTATTTGACCGGGAAGATCATGAAAACTCGATGGAACGCACGGTCTTTGTTGGCGAAAGCGATATGCCGGTAGCGGCTTTTGATCTACAACGGGATGGCATTTTCGCTCAGATCAAAAAAGATATCTGCGGCAGTGGGAAAAGCGGCATCGCCGTTTCCCGCGCGGAAAATATCCGCTTTGATGCGAGCAGCTCGATCAATCGCAGCGGTGAAAAATCCAAACTGGAGTATGAATGGGTGTTTCATGATGGCACCTTAAGTAAAGAAGCGAGCTTCGAACGCCGCTTCAATGAAACCCCCGATGAAAATGCCTGCTTTCCGGTAAAACTTACCGTGAAGGATACCGAAACCGGCAAGAAGGATACGGCGGAAACCATTTGGCTAAAAATAGAGAACCTTCCCCCGCTCCTCAGTGCGCTCATCGTTTCCATACCACAGAACACGATTGCTCCAGTGGTCGTCCCATTGCAGGCACAAAATGCCAGCGATCGCGACGGCACGATCGTCGAGTATAAATGGTGGGCGTATCGTCAGGGCAGTACCGAAAAAATCGGACTGCATACGACGACCACTCCTGCAACGAGTATCATCCTCCCGGTTTTCGGGCTGGAGAATGAAACCAATACCTATTATTTTGTCGTGGAAATCAAAGATAACTTTGGTGCGAAAATAAATTCGGAAGAAATCTTTGGCAAAAGCAGTTTTATTGTGGTGAAAAATGGTCAAAACCGCAGCCCGATCGTCGATTTTCAAATGGAAAAAACCAGCATCGATGAGGGTGACACCATCGGCTTTTTTGCCGAAGCGAGCGACCCCTTGGGCGGAACTATTCCGGACTCCGGTTATTTCTGGGACTTCAACGGCGACAATATTTTTGATGCCGTCGGGACCGGACCACAGGTCACGCATCGCTTTGAAGTACCCGGTGAATTCGAAGTGCGACTCAAGGTCGTCCACCGTGGACTTTCCAGCAGTAAAAGCCGCACCGTATTTGTCGCTCGCAAGCATAAACTCCCGAAAGCGGCGTTTAACTTTAGCATCCAGGGGCATAATGTCGTCTTCAATGCCGGCAATTCGGAAGTGGATGCAAGCGTTTCTGGAAATACCAAAAGTTTTGCCTGGGATTTCGATGCCGCAACGGATACCGATGGCGATGGCGTGGCGGACAACGATATCGAAAGCACCGATGAGCGCGTGAAACATTTTTACCAAAACTTTGCGAACTACTCGGTGAAACTCACGATCAGGGATCGTTTAGGAGTGGAGGACACGGTAACGCGCGAGGTTCCGGTCAGTGAAAGCGGTCGGGTCATCTCTCCCGATGGCACTCAGCCGCAAGGAACGAGTGCGAGCTTGCGCGAATCGATCCGGTTAAATGCTAGTCATCCGATCACTACACTCGATCTCGTCTTACAGCAAGGCGCAGTAAATGTGGGGGAAAAAGTACCGCTCCTCATCTTCGTGAAAAATGCCAACAACACGCTCTTTTCCGGCGCTATCACGATCAAGGTAGTGAGCGGCAGTGCGACCATAACTCCCGAAAATATCACTGCGCTCGCGGGCGAAGCTCGTGCCGAGGTTGCCGGAACCGCGAAAGGCAGAGTGCTTTTGGAAGTTACTGCCAAGGATACCGTTTCCGGAGATCTTTCTGAAGAAATTTTACTCACCGTCGAATAGGCAACATGTTTTCATTTCCAAAAATTCAGCGGCAAAAGTTGATGAAAAACTTCCTCCGGGGAAGCGCGCTCCTCTTTGCTTTGATTTTTTCTATTTCCTCGCTGGTAAGCCCACTTTTTAACTCCGGCAAAGTCGCTGCCAGCGGCACACTCTATGCCCGCATCGGCGACACCGTGGAGCTCTCCCCAAGCGATAATAGTGCGGCGTACGATTATTCTTGGGTACTCAAAAAAGGTGACGAGATCATCCCGCAGCAAGTGCAGAGCAGCGGTCGCTTCCAAAACGTCGGAAGTGGTTCGTCGCAAACCGCTTCACGCGGCAATACCTTTCAGCATACCTTCGTGGAAGAGGGCGAATATATGGTGACGTTACTGCGTACCAGTCGAACAAATAATGAATCGCAAACCACCACCATCATGGTCTTGGTAAGCTTAGAAAATCCGGATTTCAGTGCGAAAAAAGCTGTTCTGCATACGCTTCCGCCGGCAGGTGCCGACGAGAAAGTACGTTTGAGCGGCACTTCCAGTGAAGTGATCTTCCTCGCCGCCGAGAGTCGCGGCGATATCAGTGAGTATCATATCGACACCGATATTGCGGTGGATTCCGATGGCGATGGACTCGCGGACAATGATATCGATAATGCCAACAGTCCTTCTTTTTTCACCGGACAAGCCTGGGAATATAGCTATTCCGCCGAAAAGAAATCGCGTTTAGCGCAGCTTACCACCCGCTTTTCGAATGGCAAGGAAGAGAAAACCACCGTGGAAATACTCTTTGATGATGCAGCGCAGGACGCGCTCACTAGGGAACCACTGGAAGCCGTACTCGAAACCATTCCGGCAGCGGATCAAAATGGCATCATCCATGTTGCCGGCGCTACGACCGATGTGACCTTCTTCTCCGGGAATTCCCATGGCGTGATAGCGGAATACCGCATTGATAAGAACATCAATTTTGATACGGACGGCGACGGGAAAGCCAATAATGATATCGATAACCACGACAGTGCCTCCTTTAGAAATGGCAGCGCCTGGGAAACAAATTTTGAAAAAGCTTGGAGTCCGATCACCATCGAACTCCTCGTGGTTGATGCCAACCGGAAAGGAAGCAAGATGCAGCGCCAAATCGTCTTTGATAAGACCGCAACTCCTGGTGGAAATGAAGGTGAACAAAAATTACAAAAGCTGATCGTGAGCCGAGAAGAAATTTTCGCCGGAGAAAGTGTTGATTTCAGTCTCTTAGGGGTTCCGGAAGGCAGTGATATCTGGTGGGACTTTGACGGCGATGGCACGGCGGAATATGAAGGCATACGACAAAAAAATACCTATCAGTACCAGGGCAGTGGCGAATTTCCGGTCGTCATCATTGCCAAAAAAGATGGTGCGGAAATCGCCCGCTTTGAGAAAACCATCACCGTAAAAGAGCAAAGTGGCGGCGAAATTCTCACCACGGCACCGTCGGCAAGTTTCATTTTTTCGGCGAAGGATAATACCGTGGATTTTGAAAGCACTTCCAGTGCTGATAACCGACTGGCAAATTCAAAACTCCTCTCCTCTTGGGACTTTGGCGACAATGCAACGAGTGATGAGGAAAAACCACAGCATACTTTTGCCGCTGCCCAGACCTATACCGTCGTCCTTACCGTCACCGATAGCGTCGGTCGCAGCAGCACTACCGCGCAAAACGTGGAGGTAAAAAGTATCGCCGAAAATCCTGACGAAGTTCCTCCGACCGCAGAACCGGTGCCCACACCAGCTGAAGAAACTGCTGCCGATAATTTAGAACTGGGGTGGCTCTGGACAACGCTCATCATCCTCGCATTGCCATTCGTTATTTTCGGCGGCTACTTGGTATTCCGAAAAATCCAACTGCCCGATCTTTCCTTCGGAGAAATCTTGCATCGGGATATGGAGAAAATTCAGGAGCTTTTAAACAATCTGACTTCTAAGAAAACTACAGTTGCGAATGAAGTTCTTCCAACGGGGGAAACAAAAGTAGCTGCTCCTCCAGCGAATCCCTCTGAAGTGTATGTTCCCGAAGTCGTTTCGTCCGGACAGGCTCCTTCAACCCCGGGAACCCCTGCGCCAGTCGCGCCCGCAGAAATGCCACCTGCCGCTGCTCCGGTTAGCGAAACTCCTCCAACACCAAAAAACGAAGATGTCCCCGATTGGCTCAAAACCGATCTGGCACCCGCTCCGACTGCACCAGCAAATACCGCTGCCGAAAATCAAGCTTCAGAAAGTACTGTACCCCCAGAGCTACCGGAGTCTTCACCCGTATCAAACGAGAGCTCTGCCGATACGCCCGATTGGCTGAAGTCCGATACACTTTCTTCAGAAGCGGCTCCCGGAGAAAGTGCTTCTGCCGAAGAAGCTTCAACGGAAACTCCCGATTGGCTGAAAGCGGATTTTGATGTCGCGAGCCCTTCTACTCCTGCTGCTTCTGAAAGTTCTGCGAATGAAAATGCTGTTCCAGATTGGCTCAGTGCTGAACCAGAGGCTACTCCTCCTGCTCCAACACCAACTCCTCAAGCTGGAGAAAATACTCCGCCGCCGGCACCAGAAAATAGTGGCGATATTCCCGAATGGTTAAAATCCGACGACACCCCCGAAGAAACCGGAAAGAATTAACAGCAGGTTTATTAAGAACTTGTTAAGACTTGCCACTCCCGATGGGGAGTGCTAGCGTGGAAAGTAGCTTTTGAAATTTTCTCTTCCACGCATGCCAGAAACAACCGTTGTTCCAGACCTCGGCGTCAATATCGACCTTCCCACCGCGCACCAAGGGAAAAAGGTGCGGCGCCTACTCATGCTCTATGATGCCCCATCAGGACTGCTCTCTGCCATCGTGGATAGCGCCAAAAAAATGTTTGGACATGGCTGCAATCTCTGTGCGATCACCCATGGCCTCACCGGCAAACGCCCGGAGTGGGCGGAATTTGAAAAAAGAGCCGGAGTAACGATCGACTATCTGCATCAGGATGAACTCATGGAAGTCCAAAAAAAGCTCGGCAACATCGGACTTCCGGCCGTAGTGGTGGAATTGGAAGATGGCAATATGGAAGTGCTTCTCAGCCATTTAACGATCAAGAGTCTGGAAGAACTCAATGTCGAAAGACTCGTCGGCGCCATGAAACTCTGGGCGAATACCATGGATATCGAACTTTCATCCTTAAAATAATTTTTGCAAGAAAAGAAAAATTTGAGAATTTGTATTGGCATGAATTGTCTTTTTTGCTTATGATGAAGCCGCTATTTTCGCGGTGAATTTTTGCAAAAGAAATGAAAATTGCACTTCTCTGTGGCGGACCTTCGGCTGAACGCGGCATTTCCTTGAATTCCGCGCGCTCGGTCCTGGACCATTTGGGCGCACCGGAGCGCGAGATTGTGCCGATCTATTTTGATCTAAAAAAGATCCCGTACTTAATTTCCCAGGCACAGCTGTATTCGAATACGCCTTCGGACTTCGATTTTAAACTCCGGGAATCTGCCAAGAAGCTGAGTCCCTCCGGACTGCTCCGTATCCTCAAAAGCGTCGATATCGTTTTCCCGGTGATTCATGGACAGTTCGGTGAAGATGGCGAGATCCAGGCACTCTTAGCGAAAAATAAAATTCCTTTCATCGGTTCGCCCGAAGCTGCTTGCAAACTCGCTTTCGATAAATACGATGCCAATGCATTCATTAAATCACAGGGCTTTTACACGCTCCCATCAGCAGTTTTGAAAATTTACAAACGCGATCACTGGAAAATCCTTACGGACTTTTTCAAAAAACATACCATCAAACGCGCCATTGTAAAACCCGCCAGCGGCGGCTCCAGTCTGGGAGTTTTTTCGGTGGGGACGGTAGCGGAAGCTTTGGAAAAAGTCGCGCAGCTCTTTTCCAAGCGGGTGGATACGCGCGTCGTTGTGGAACCGTTCTGCACCGGAACGGAGTTCACGGTAATCATTTTAGAAAATCGCTTTCATATGCCGGTGGCAATCCTTCCGACCGAGATCGAAGCGGACTATGAGCAGCACCAGATCTTCGACTATCGCAAGAAATATCTCCCGACGCGCCAGGTGAAATACCACTGTCCGCCGCGCTTTTCTGCCGAGACTATTGAGAGAATTCAAGTGCAAGCGGAGCAGCTCTTTACGCTTTTGGGGATGCGCGATTTCTCGCGTTTTGACGGTTGGGTGCTGCCCGATGGTAATATCTGGTTTTCTGATTTCAATCCGGTGAGCGGCATGGAGCAAAATAGTTTTTTGTTCCAACAGTGCGCCCGCATCGGCCTGAGCCATCGCGATACTTTGGCATTTATCGTGAGAAATTCCTGTGAGCGCCAGAAGGTTCCCTTCGCGACAGGGAAGCAAAAGGTAGAAACAAAGAAACAGGTACCGGTCCTTTTCGGGGGAAACACTTCCGAGCGTCAGGTCTCGCTCATGAGTGGGACGAACGTGTGGTTAAAACTGCGGCGATCAAAAAAATATCTTCCGAAACCATATCTCTTAGGGCTCAAAGATGACATTTGGGAACTGCCGTACGCCCTGACGCTGAATCATACGGTGGAAGAAATTGAGGAAAATTGTCGCAAAGCAGCAGCGGATATGGAACGCCTCAAATTTTTACAGGAAAAAGTGGCATTGCGCTTGGCGCTTCAGCCAGGTGAAGCCTCGGAAGAGTTCTTTTTGCCGCGGAGAATGAAACTGGCAGATTTCCTTCACGATAAAAAATTCATATTCCTCGCGCTCCACGGCGGCATCGGCGAAAATGGCACGCTGCAAAAAATGCTGGAACAGCGAAAAATAAAGTTCAACGGTCCCGATGAAAAAGCATCACGACTGGCGATGGATAAATATAAAACTGGAGTAGTTCTCTCTAGCTTGGAGCAGCTAGGAATCTCTATTGCGCCGAAAAAGGTTGCGCTCCTGAAGGATTTTCAGAAATTTTCGCAAGCGGATTTTGCGACGTATTGGCAAAACCTCGTACGTGAGCTGCAGTCAAAATCGATCGTCGTAAAACCGCAGGACGAGGGTTGCTCCGCTGGAATCGTGCGGCTCTTTCAAGCAACTGATCTGGCGAAATACATCGCCTTGAGTCGAGAGAATGTGCCCTTTGTGCCAACCGGAACATTCTCGGGACAAACGAACATCATTGAAATGCCACTGCAGCCCAGCACTAAACTGCTTTTTGAAAAATTTATCCCCACCGATAAGATCGCCATTCGCGCCAATACTTTGAAATGGAAAAACGAATACGGTCGCATCGAAGTAACCGTCGGGGTGCTCGGTTCCAAAGGAAACATGCGCGCCTTGAACCCAAGCCTTACCGTCGCTGAAGGGAGTGTCCTCAGCGTCGAAGAGAAATTCCAGGGCGGTACCGGGATTAACCTGACTCCCCCACCCACCGAAATCATCGCACCAAAAGTTTTGGACCAAGTGAAAAAGCGCATCGAGATCGTTGCCGAAAAATTGGGGCTCAGTGGCTATGCTCGCATCGATGCTTTCGTCGAAGTTGCTACGGGAAATCTCATCATCATTGAGGCAAATACGCTCCCGGCACTCACACCTTCCACGGTGCTCTTCCATCAAGGTTTAGCGGAAAAGAAGCCAATATTTCCACAAGAACTCATTGAGAAAATTATCGCAATGAGCGGATATTAATTAACACCGAGTAAATCCGATTAATTAAACTGGCGATTTCTGATAGCCTCCGAAGATTATCGTAAAGTCTGGGAGTGATGGAAAATCCTATTTCTTTTTTAATAATAGTTTCATATACGGGAAGTGCTGTGGGGGTCGGGTGAAAACCAAACTTAATTATGAGCCTTTGCCAAAGGCTTAATCTGACTTTTTCTATCTCTCCCATCGCTCTTGGTATTGGAATGTTTATTTCTTTTTGTTGGAGAAATCCATATTTTAAAGCCATGTTAATAAAGTTGGTCACTTCATCCTGAATAGTTTCTGGTGGGCTCTCATACATTATGATTGCTGCAATAGCTTCAAAATCAAAGGTAGCTTCGTCATCAGGGGCAAATGATCCTAAACTTAAAATTGCTTCAATAAGTTTTTCTCGGGAAAGTTTTAATTCTGGCTCAGCTGCAAGAATTTGATCTATTATTTCCAGAAATTCTGAATAAGTAGTTATTTCAGTAATTCTCTCTGCTAATAATGGTTCTCTTTTGAGTTCTAACTCAGCCATATTTTTTCATAGTTTTTATATATTTTAACATTTATTATAAATAAAAACAATTTTCGAACTATTGTTAACTTTCCGCTCCGTGACATTTCTTATACTTTTTTCCGCTACCACACGGACACAGATCGTTGCGTCCAACTTTTTCGATATTGCGGATCGTGCCGCCAGCACGAATAGTCTTCCCCGGTTCTCCCCCATCACTAGAGGTCTCAATCCCCGATTCACCAGCTAAAGTGTTTTCGATTTGCGCTTCATTGGTGACCACATCCTTCGGGGCTTCCGAAGTGATCGTGGGGCGTTCGTGCACGGCAAAATTCACTTTGAATAAGGTAATTACCGTACCGGAACGGGTCTTCACCAAAAGATCTTCAAACATCCGGAATGCTTCTTCTTTATATTCGATCAGTGGATCGCGCTGTCCATAGCCGCGCAGTGCCACATTTTGCCGCAGATAGCTCATCGCGTCGATGTGTTCCATCCAGAGCGTATCGATCGTGCGGAGATAGACCGCGCGCTCCACTTCGCGCATCATCTCGCGATCGGGCAGCGATTTTTCCTTCTCCTCATAAATATTGGTAATGAGATCGATGAGAAACATCTTCATTTCGGTGGAATCCGTGAGCTTCTCCAGAGCTGGCAGTGTTACCGCGCTGCGACTTTCTTCCGTTATGGCGTGCACTGTCTCCATGATTTCTTTGAGATCCCATTCGTGTGCTTCGCGTCCGGCGGTATTATTATCGACGATCGCTTCGATTTCGCGCCGCAGCATTTCCAGGATTTCGCCCTGGAGATCGCCATGGAAGAGGACTTTGCGGCGACGGGCATAGATGATTTCGCGGTGCTTGTTCATGACGCCGTCGTATTCTACGAGATGCTTGCGGATATCGAAATGATGTCCTTCCACTTTCTTTTGCGCACTTTCGATCGCTCCGGAAATAAATTTATTTTCGATCGGCATATCGTCGGGAATATTCGCCCATTCCATCATTTTTTGCAGTTTTTCGCTGCCGAAGAGGCGCATCAGGGCATCTTCCAACGAAATGAAAAATTGGGTTTCTCCTGGATCGCCCTGACGACCGGCACGACCGCGCAGCTGATTATCGATGCGCCGCGACTCATGCCGTTCCGAACCAATGATTGCGAGTCCACCGAGCTCGGCGACTCCGGCTCCGAGCTTGATGTCGGTTCCGCGTCCCGCCATATTCGTTGCGATCGTTACCGCTCCTTTTTGTCCGGCTGCCGCCACGATACGAGCTTCTTTTTCATGCTGCTTGGCATTGAGGACTTCATGCGGCACATTCTCCCGAGTCAAAAGTTCAGAAAGGCGCTCGGATTTTTCGATCGAGATCGTGCCGATGAGCACTGGTTGCCCCTTGGCATGTTTCTCTTTGACCTTTTTCGCGATCGCTTGAAACTTCCCGATTTCATTTTTATAGACCGTATCGCGCTGATCATTGCGGATAACGGTTTTATTGGAAGGGATGAGCAGCACTTCGAGATTATAGATTTTGGCGAATTCTTCCGCTTCCGTCAGTGCCGTACCGGTCATGCCGGCGAGCTTTTCATAGAGGCGAAAGTAGTTTTGAAAGGTGATCGTCGCGAGCGTTTTTGATTCGCGTTTTACCTCCACGCCCTCTTTGGCTTCGATCCCCTGATGCAGTCCCTCGGAGTAGCGCCGTCCGGGCATGAGGCGGCCGGTAAATTCATCGACGATGATGATTTCGCCATCCTTGACGACATAGTCGACATCGCGCTTGTACACGGTATGGGCGCGCAGCGCTTGCTCGATGTGATGGACTTCCACAAAACCTTTTTCGGTATAGATGTTTTCCACATTAAGAAATCCTTCCATTTTCTTAACTCCCGCCTCGGTCAAAACCGCGGTCTTCTGCTTTTCATCGATAGTATAGTCGTCATTTTCGGTGAGACGGCGCACGAGTAGGGCGTATTGGCGATATTTTTCGGTGCTTTCTTCAGCCGCGGCGGAGATGATGAGCGGCGTGCGAGCTTCATCGATCAGGATGGAGTCCACTTCATCCACAATGGCGTAGTGCAGACCGCGCTGTACCATATTTTGGGCGCTCGTCGCCATGTTGTCGCGGAGATAATCGAACCCAAATTCATTATTCGTGCCGTAGGTGATGTCCGCCGCATAGGCCTCGCGGCGCTCGGTATTGGAAATACCGTGCACAATCACGCCGACGCTTAAACCCAAATACGTATAGAGATGCCCCATCCACTGCGCGTCACGCCGGGCGAGATAATCATTGACCGTCACGAGATGCACCCCTTTGCCCGTCAGGGCATTGAGATAGACCGGCATGACGGCTACCAGCGTTTTTCCTTCACCGGTTTTCATTTCTGAGATTTTGCCTTCGTGGAGTGCGATCCCGCCCAGCAGCTGCACATCGAAGGGCACCATATTCCACTCCTGTTCTTCATTGCCGATGGCGAATCTGCTGCCGAGCAGGCGGCGCGCGGCATTCTTCACGACAGCGAAGGCTTCCACGAGGAGGTCATTGACACTTTCCCCGGCGGCGATGCGGCTTTTAAATTCTTCGGTTTTGCCCTGGAGTTGCGCCTCAGAAAGAGTTTGGAGCTTGCGTTCTTCCCCATTAATTTTATCCACCAAATTCCTCATCCGGGCGATCTGTTTGGCATTCGGATCCCCGAGCAGTTTATTCAAAAGTTTCAGCATAGTGGTATCCAGAAAAGAGCCGCGGAATTGTAGCAGAAATGGAAACTCCTGAGAAGGCTGGGGGAATTTTGAATGTTGAATTCTGAATTTTGAATGGAAAAATAGTAATAAGTAGTAGGTAGTAAGCAGTAAGGAGAGATTCTTAGGTGAGAGTCGATGTGTCTTCGGGTGCTCAGCTTTTCAAAACCAGCAAGGTGTTTGTTCCATTCGTAATTCGTAATTCGTAATTCATAATTCGTCCTAAGATAATGGAGCGAGCTCACTTACAACTTAGTACTTACAACCTACTACCTGCTGCTCCCTTTGCTTTTCCGCTAATTTTTGTTACGCTGGCACCAGCACTCGTATTGCAGCTACATTTTCTTTTTCCCTGTGGTACGAAATGGCAATTCTCTCCTTCCCAAAAGACCTTTTTCTGGTGAACAAGTAGTTGAAAATTCAGTTTTTCCTTGATCAAGTTTGAGCATCCGCGTCTTCTTCTCTCTTTTTCATACTTTTGTCACTTCGCAGAACATTTCTCTGATATTCCGCAGAACTTGGTACGAAAAAAATAGTTTTTTGCACCAGGTGAAAAAGTAGAAGAAAACCGCCGGTTTCTCGCAAAAAGTCTTTTGAGGATTCCCTATTTTCCTCATATTTTTTTATACCATGATTATTCTCTACATTGTTCTGGGGCTCGCCTTGGGCGGAGCCGTCGGATATTTCCTCAAGAACGAGGATGTGAAAAAGAAGATGCTCCAAGCCGAAGCCGATACCGAACGTAAAATTCGCGTCGCCGAACAAAAAATTCACGAAATGGATCAGAAAGCCCGGGAAGCTGAACTCAAAGCCCGGGAAAAAGCCCATGAAATTGTGTCCACCGCCAAAGATGAAGCGGCACAAAAGCTTCAGGAGGTTGAGAAACAGTCTTTTCGCCTGGAGCAGCGCGAAGAAGAACTCACGAAAAAGACCAAAGAAGTTGATTCGCAGCGCGAACGTTTAACGCAGAAAGAAGCTGGACTAGTCGAGAAAGAAGAGGAGCTCAAAGAAACGATTCTGAGGGAACAAACGCAGCTCGAAAATATCGCCAAGCTCAGCAAAGAAGAAGCGAAAGCGGAACTGTTTGAAAAGATTGAAAAAACCGCTGAGGCGGATCTCGTAAATCACATGAAGCGCGTGGAAGAACGCATCAAGGAATCCGCTGACGCCGAGGCGAGAGAGGCGATCATCCGCGCCATGCAGCGCTTGACGAGCGACGTCACGAGCGAAGCCACCGTCACCGTGGTCACGCTCCCGAATGATGACCTCAAGGGTCGCATCATCGGCAAGGAAGGGCGCAATATCCAAGCGATTGAACGGGCTACCGGTTGCGACATCATCGTGGACGATACCCCCGGCGCCGTGATCGTTTCCGGTTTTGACCTCATGCGCCGCTATATCGCGAAGCGCACGATCGAAGATTTGGTAGAGGATGGGCGCATCAATCCGGCGCGCATCGAAGAAAAAGTGGAGCAGATGACCGCCAAGGTCGATAAGATGATTCAAGAGGCGGGAGAACAAGCGATTGCCGAGAGCGGGGTCACGGGCTTGCCGCCGGAAGTCGTGAAGATCCTCGGGCGGCTCAAATTCCGCACCTCCTATGGTCATAATGTTTTGAAGCACTCGATCGAAGTGGCACTGCTCGCCGAAGCATTGGCAAATATGGTCGGCGCCGATGCCGAAGTCTGTCGCGCCGCCGGACTGCTCCACGATATCGGCAAGACGGTGAGCCAAGAAATCGGTGGGAAACACGCGGTCTTGACCGGGGAAATTCTCCGCAAATTCCATGTGGCGGAAGTGATCTGTCATACCGCTGAGGCGCATCACGAAGACTTCGGCCCGCTCGATACTCCAGAAAAAGTCATTATCCAAATAGCTGATGCCATCTCTGCAGCTCGTCCGGGTGCTCGTCGCGAGACCTCTGAGAAATTCATCCAGCGCATGAAGGATATCGAAGCGACGGCAAATTCCTTTCCAGGTGTGGAGAAATGCTTTGCCCTGCAAGCCGGTCGTGAAGTGCGAGTCTTTGTAAACCCGGAGAAGATGAGTGACTTGGAAACCAAAAAACTCTCATGGGATATCGCCCGAAAACTGGAAAAGGAGATGCAATATCCGGGAGAGATCAAGGTCATCGTCTTCCGCGAGACGCGAGTAACCGAGTTTGCGAAGTAATTCGATCCGCAATGAAATTCAAGATTTCGACCAAATTCTTAATTTCTTGAAAAATTGCGAGTTTGTAAGCACATCTGTGCTATCTATAAATTGATCGATTGCTCCAATCTTTGTCTCAATACTTTGAATTTTTGGATTTTTGATTTCTTTCCTGAGAGCTTCCGCGAAGCGATCGGCATGAATTACGAGATACGGACGGTCATAATACTTTGATACCTTCGCGGAGAGTGGTGGAGTGATTTGTAAAGCATTGTGCATATCCGCTACAAATTCATGCGCGCGCGATAAATATTTTTCTCGCGTCTTCCATGACCGCGCTGAAAGGACTTTAGTAAAAATCGGTGAGAGTTTTTGAAAGCATCTCAACTCTTTAAATCCAGTCCCAAACCATTTTGAATAGGGCGCGTATTTTTTCTCCAGCAAAAAGCAGAGCTTCATGAGCTCCCTGACCATTCTAGCAGCGACAATTTGCGAACCCAATTCATCACCAACTTGGTGGCACCTTCCGGCAAATGCTTCTTCCTGCCCGATCTTCGTCCATTGGCAGGAGAGCAGATACAGCCAAATATCATGGGGATAATAAGCAAATTCCTTTCTTGTTTCCTCTAAACCTAAATCATCATGGAAAATCTTTCCGCTCGTAACCTCTAAAAGCTTTTGTGAAGGGAAAGTAAGCCAGTCAAAAATATCGAATTTTTTCACGGGATCAACAGCGAGGTATTTTTCGAAAAAAGACTGAATTGAAAAGATATCAACCGTATTTTTTACCGGGCAATTCAACTCGGTGGAATACCCCATAAATTTTGCTG
>Ga0134122_10000062_pt1 | contig 54461 bp, 44 predicted proteins | sample KB302_FD_96461 | JGI IMG/M metagenome (GOLD analysis project Ga0134122, IMG submission 96461) | Terrestrial soil microbial communities without Nitrogen fertilizer from Kellogg Biological Station, Michigan, USA - KB3-0-2 | ecosystem: Environmental > Terrestrial > Soil > Unclassified ... | reverse complement strand
TGAGAAACCCCGTGACGTAACTGTTTCCGGCAGAATCCAGAGCAATCCCAAATGCCCAGTCCTGCACAAACGGAGCTCCTCCCGCCCCTCTCGCCCAAACGAGCAAGCCATTGGGGCCATACTTCGCGATGAAGATGCTCTGTCCTCCAGTGCCCGTCAGCACCGTTTCGTTCGATTCGCCCGCGCCAAACGTCGTTTCGATCCGGAATGTTCCCGTCACGTAACTGTTGCCAAGGCTGTCGACGGCGATTGCCTCGGCATTGTCGATGCCCTGACCGCCGTCCTGTTTGACCCAGTCAAGAGACTGGGCCCGCGCGTTATCGGCCGCGTAAAGGCATAAGGCAACCCTGAACACGGATCGAATAATCCTGTGTGATCTCATGCGGCCCTCCGAATGGCGCTGCACAATCGTAAGGTTGTCTTGTGCGCAGATGTCTTGTGCGCTAGTCAGCGCACGCCCCGAGGAATGATCACCCGTGGAACGATAGGAAATAAATATGAGAGCTGCTCTGGGGGTTAACCGATTGACGTCCGAGCTCGGCGGCATCCTACACCCGCACGCGGCAGTCGGCAGAAGATTTTCATCGCTATCCGTTACATTCGCCTGAACTTCGCACCGAGTTGGAATCGACACCGGACGTCCCGATTTCATCGACGTTTCTCCGAACGTACGGTGATATCCCCGCGACCGCGGCGTCGGAGGGATCGTGTTGGCGGAGATGTGTTAGCAGAAGGGTCGTGAAGATGTCGCAGAAGCCTCCGGCCGCAGGTGCTAAAGCGCGCGAATGGTGAGCTTGGGTCGTTAGCACACGAAGATCGGCTATTGGGTGCAATGGGGTGCAAGGCGCCACGGCAAGCCTGGCATCGGCGGCAAGTCCGGCATTGTAGAATCTATAACTTACAGAATCTAAAGAGTCCTGTCGGGTTCGAATCCCACCCTCTCCGCCAACCTCCGACATCAACACAACAAAGCCTTGGCCGCGCTCAATGCGCCGATGGGTACCTTCTCGAAAAACTTGACGGACGCCGCCATGCGTCGGCGGCCGAACCCGCTATCGGTTCGCGCAGGGGTGACGCGCAATTCAACGACGTCTCCTCGTGCAAGGCGCCATGGATCTCCACGGCGCGACTCCGTCCCTCGTGGACGAAAAAGCTCAACATTCACACGCGATCTTCGCGGCGAGCCGGTGAGCCTTTGACGGTGATCCTTTCAGAGTGTCGCCTCTCTACGCCCGATGACGCGCTCCAAATGAAGGCTTTACGCAGCCGGCGTATAGACGTATAAGCGAGGCGTTCTCTTTCCAAGACACCACGTCGAACTCCCGGTAATGGGCGTCAACCTTTGAGCACTCACACCCGTTCAAGCGGAGGACAGACCATGCTCGCATGCAGAAGATTTCTCGTGATGACCGCCGTTCTGGGCTGCGTCGCGCTCGCGGCCTCGGCGTTCGCTCAGCAGGGTGGCGTCAGCGCGATCGCAGGGACTGTGAGGGATACATCGGGCGCGGTGCTGCCAGGCGTCACTGTGCAGGCGGCCAGCCCGGTCCTCATCGAAAAAGTGCGCGAAGTGGTCACCGACGAGCAGGGCCAGTACAAGATCGTGGGCCTGCCGCCCGGCAGCTACGACGTCACGGTGTCGCTGCCCGGGTTCAAGAGCGTGCACCGCTCCGGCATCGAGCTGACGACGAATTTCACTGCACCGGTCAATGCGCAGCTGGAGGTTGGCTCGGTCGAGGAGACGCTGACCGTGTCTGGCGCGGCTCCGGTGGTCGATGTCCAGAACGCGGCGACCCGCAACATCATCTCGGCGAAGGTGCTCGATACGATTCCCACCGGGAAGACGATGTTGACCATCATCGCCGTCACGCCCGGGATGGCGGGGAACACGGCCGGCCAGGATGTCGGCGGCTCCAAGGGCGACCTGATGCCGTTCTTCTCCTTTCACGGGAGCAACCAGGCCGATTCGAAGCTCGAGGTAAATGGGTTCAGCGTGAACAATGCCGCAGCCTCCGGCCGGGGCTTCGTCCCCAGCCCGCAGAACACGCAGGAGATCGCGGTCGAACTCGGCGGCGGATCGGCCGAACAGCCCTCGGGCGGCATTCAGTTCAACTACATCTCCAAGGCGGGCGGCAATGTCTTCAGGGGAGATGTGACCGGCGCGTTCAGCAATCAGAAACTACAGAGCAACAATTTCAACGACACGCTCGCAGCGCGCGGGATGACCGCCTCGACGATCAACCGGCTCGACAAGGTCGGGGACATCGGTTTCGGCTTCGGCGGGGCCGTGGTCCAGGACAAGCTCTGGTACTTCGCCTCCTACCGCTACTGGGCCGCCGGCACCTACGTCGCCGGGCAGTACTTCAACAAGCTCCAGAACTCGCTCCTCTATCAGCCCGATCTCAGCCGGCCGGTGATCAATGACTTCTGGGGCAACAACGCCTCTCTCCGCATGACACTGCAGGCCACCCCCAGGAACCAGTTCTCCGTCCACTATGAGTGGGAGAAACGGTGCGATTGCACCCACCTGATGGGGAACAACGCGATCTTCCAGGGCCTCTCCGCGGGCGAAGCCACGGACCATCAGATCTTCCTGCCGGTCGACATCCTCCAGACGGAGTGGACGTTCCCGGTCAACAACAAGCTGCTGCTCAACGGCGGCATCCAATTCTCCCGGCCCACGTGGTCGACCTTCCCCCAACCGGGTCTCTGGTCCGGCGCGGTGGCCATTACGGAAGACACGACAGGGCAGCGCTGGGGTGCTGAACCGGGGATCAACTCGTACCTGACGCCATCGACGCGCCACAAGATCGAACCGCGACTGTCGATGACCTACGTCACCGGCTCCCATGCGTTCAAGACCGGCTTCAATCTGATGCACGAGTGGGGTCAGCTGCAAACCACCATTGTTCCGAACGACGTGAACTACACCTTTCACCTCGGCTTGCCGGTGACGATCACGCAGTTCGGCACGCCGCTCACCGTCCGGGACAACATGAAAGCGGATCTCGGGCTGTACGGGCAGGATCAGTGGACCCATAAACGCCTGACGCTGAACGCGGGGCTGCGCTTCGACTACATCAAGGACGATGTGCCCGCGCAGCATCTCCCGCCGACGCGGTTCCGTCCGAACGCGGTGGATACGCCCGCGCTGAACTGCTCGCCGTGCCAGTCGGACTTCAGTCCGCGGGTCAGCGTTGCCTACGATCTGTTCGGAACGGGCAAGACCGCGCTCAAGTTCGCCGCCGGCCGCTACATGCTGGCGCGTGGCAATTCAGGGGTCTACAACCCGGCGAACTTCGTTGTCACCAATGCCTCCCGGCAGTGGAACGACGCGAACGGCAATTTCGTGCCCGACTGCGACCTCACGCTGATCGCCGCCAACGGCGAGTGCGCGGCGCTGAACAACAACAGGTTCGGCACGATCAACGTCACCACCACGATCGCCGACAATGCGCGGCTCGACTTCAGAAAGAATAACGTGCAGTTCTCCGGCGGTATCCAGCACCAACTGCTGCCGGGGACGTCCGTGAACGTCTCCTACTACCGGACCACCTGGAACAAGTTCACGGTGACGGACAATCTGTTGACGACGCCTGCTGATTACGACTCGTACTGCGTCCCGCTTCCGTCGGATGCGCGACTGCCCGGCGGGGGTGGCAACCAGCTGTGCGGGCTCTATGCCGTCAGCGCGGCCAAGTTCGGACAGTCCCAGAGCTTGGTGGCGCGCACGTCGGAGTACGGCGGCGACCAAACCGACGTGTTCAACGGCGTGGACGTAATCCTCAACGCCCGGTTGCCGCGTGGGGGCTTTCTCACGGGAGGCACGAGCACCGGTCGGGAGGTCTTTGACAATTGCTTCGCGGCGCAGCAGCCGGACCTCACGGCAACCGCCTTTACCAATCCGTCGGTCGCGGCGGCCACCCTCACGAACAACCCCTCGGGATTCTGCAGGGTATCGCCGCCGTTCCTGACGCAACTGAAGCTCCAAGGCAGTTATCCGCTGGCCTGGGACTTCCAGATTGCGGCCGCATATCAGAACACGCCGGGGATTCCGATCCACGCCAGTCTGGTCGTTCCCACCGCGACCGTCGCCCAGTCGCTCGGCCGGCCCCTTCCTGGCAACGCGAGCTCGGTCACTGTCGCCAACATCATCGCCCCGCTCACCGTCTATGAGGACCGAATCAGTCAGCTCGACCTGCGGCTGACGAGGATCTTCAGGGTCGGCGGCGCACGCCGCTTTCAGGCCAACCTGGACGTATACAACGCGCTGAATGGAAGCTCGATCCTCAACGAGAACACGAACTACGGGCCGAACTGGAAGAGGCCCACGCTGATTCTCGACGGGCGTCTGGTGAAGGTCGGGGGACAGTTGAGTTTCTGAGGGCCGGATGCGCGACGATCAACACCGGAAGGTGAACAGAGAGGCGCCCCCAATGATTCGGCTCGCGGTTGTCTGCGCCCTCGCGTCATTCTCGATCGTGCCGGGCGCGGCGGCACAGAGTTGCGAGGGCAGTCCCGTGGCCGTGCAGGTCCTCGGCTCCGGCGGGCCCAGGGTGAACAGGGATCGCGCGTCAGCCAGTTATCTTGTCTGGCTTGCCGGCCGGGCACGGATTCTGGTTGACGCCGGCGGGGGCGCATACCTTCGCTTTGGAGAGAGCGGCGCCAGCCTGGATGATCTCGCGCTGATTGCCATCAGCCATCTCCATCCCGATCACGTTTCAGATCTTCCAGCCCTTTTCTGGTCGATCGACCAGACTCGGAAAGAGCCGCCGCTGCCCATCGCGGGTCCGTCCGGCAACGATCCGGTGCCGGGCTTCGAGACCTTTCTCAAAGTCCTCTTCGATCAAACCAATGGCGCGTTTCGAGTGCTCGGCGGCATGGTCGGCGGAGCGGGGCGTGGCGTCCCGCTCGAGGTGATGGTGACCGATGTCAAGAAGCGCGAACCATCGATGGTGTTCAACCGGCAGGGCATCACGGTCACGGCCATCGGCATCCCGCACGGCGACATCCCTGCGCTTGCCTATCGCGTGCAGGCGCAGAACAAGTCGATCGTCTTCAGCACCGATCAAAATGGCTCGGACCCGAGCTTCGTGGAGTTTGCGCGTGGCGCGGACGTTCTGGTCATGCACATGGCCATTGCCGCCGGCGCCACCAGCCCCCTTCACGCCGCGCCTGCGGTCGTCGGTCGCGTCGCGCAAGATGCACACGTGGGGCGACTGGTCGTCAGTCACATCGGCCAGTTCGATCTGAACGCGGCCATCGCGGACGTGAAGAAGTTCTACACGGGGCCCCTGACCGTCGGTGCGGATCTGCAGTGCACGCCGGTGCCGTGAAGGCGCGTGGCGCCGAAGGGATGTGCCGGCGCGTGAGTGAACGTTCTTCGGGCGGCCCGGCGGAAATCACTCGCCTGCTGGTGGACTGGCGCAACGGCGACCAAGCCGCACTGGAGCAGCTGATGCCGCTCGTGCACGACGAGCTTCGCCGTGTCGCGCGCCGGCACATGGCGCACGAGCGCGCGGGCCACACGTTGCAGGCGACCGCGCTCGTCAACGAAGCGTATGTCCGGCTGATCGACATCAAGCAGGTGAACTGGCAGGACCGCGCGCATTTCTTTGCGATGTCGTCGCGGCTGATGCGGCGCATCCTCGTCGATTTCGCGCGCTCGAAGGCCTATCAGAAACGCGGCGGCGGTGCGCAGAGGGTCTCGCTCGATGAAGCCTTGATCGTGTCGGCAGAGCCCGGACACGACCTCGTTGCGCTCGACGATGCACTCACGGCGCTCGCCGCATTCGACCCGCGCAAGGCGCAGGTCGTCGAGATGCGGTTCTTCGGCGGCCTCTCCGTCGAGGAGACCGCCGAAGCGCTGAAGGTCTCGGTGGATACGGTGATGCGGGATTGGAAGCTCGCGAAGGCGTGGCTGCTGCGCGAGATCAAGGAGTCCCACCCCTAACGGCCGTTCGGCGCCATTGCGACGCTTCCCATCAGATGCAGCGCCCGGCGAGCGGCAGCCGCCGGGCGCGCGCGGTGTCTGGTTAGTTCGTCGCGGTCGACAGCTGCTGGCTGCCTGCGGAGTACAGGAACTCGTGTCCGACCGATTCGCCGACGGGAAACCACACCTTGATGGGCGGTGTCACGCCCGCAGGCACTTCGTGGAAGAGAACGGCACGATCCGCGCGGAGACCTCTCGGACGATCCACGCGCTGGGTGAACGCCATCAGGTACTGCTGGCTGCCGTCGCGGCTCATCACACGAACCACATCGTGCGAACCGGGACTGACCACCTCGAATACGTACGTGCCCGCCGGCAGCGCGATGCCAGGCAGCGCGAACGGCGCGCTGAAGGTCACGTAGTTCGTGTGCAGAGCGTTCGCCCTGGCCACTGCCGCGACGTCGAGAAGACCCGCAATCATCAGCACCGACGCAACAACGACGAGCTTTGACTTCAACATGACATCACCCTCCCTGATGCCCGCGCCGCGGCGGAATGCCACGGGGCGGACCGTCTACTCCGACTTCGCCTGCTGGTTGGATTTCCGAACTTCCGAGCGCACGGTGTTGCCGGCATCGATCGCGGCCTGTGTCTCGCACGCGCCCGAAGCGCCATGGACGGCGATTCGTTCGTAGAAGAAGTACCTGGCGTGGTTGTCGCGGACGCCGGGTTCGCCGATCACTTCGAGCGTGTGGCGCAGCTCGTGGCCAATCGATCCCATCAGGTCCCAGTCAGCCTTGCGCGTGTCGACGATCACCCGCATGTAGCGATTGGTGCCGCCTGCGGCGAGATCGACGAAGCAGGCGCGCACGCCGTGACCGCAGTTGCCCTCCTCGACGAACACGATGCTGTCGCTGGCGTCGATCGCCGCGACGATTCCGCGGAAGGTCGCCGAGCGCTCACTCGCGTGCTGCATCACGATGACGAGCGCCGGGTTGCTCGACCGCACGTGCCGAACTGCCGCCGCCGCGGCCACGAGGGCGTCAGCCGCCGCGCTCGCGCGGGGCGCTGCCAGGATTGCCGCTGCCGCCATCGCCATCGCCGCGGTTCGTGCTGTCTTCGCCATTGCCCTTCCCTCCTCGCTAACGGAGGCGGGAGACGGCGGTGAAAACTGGCAACGGCTGGTTGGTTGTCAGTGGCTGGTATGGGTTCGAGACCTGACCGCTGGCCAACGGGCGAACGGCTCCATCACGCTGCGAAGGCTCTGTCTTGTTGGGACCGCGGCGCTAGAATACGCGCCAACAGCGACAAACCCGTGAATCCCGAACGCTGGCGGCACATCGAGCGGCTGTATCACGCGGCGCTGCAGCACCCATTGCCCGAGCGCGAGGCGTTCCTCGAGCGCGAATGCCGCGGTGACGCGGGTCTGCGGCGCGAAGTGGAAACGTTGCTCAGCGGCGAGCGCGCGGAGCATTTCCTCGATCAACCGGCCGCGGCGGTTGCGGCGCAGATGGTCAGCGAGCCCGGCATCCCGAGTCTCACCGGCATCCGGCTCGGCGTGTATGAACTGCAGGCGCCACTCGGCGCGGGCGGGATGGGCGTGGTCTACCGCGCCCTCGATACCAACCTGCATCGCCCCGTCGCGATCAAGTTTCTCTCCGACGCGATCGCACACCCGGCGGCCCGCCGCCGCTTCCAGCGCGAAGCGCAAACCGCGTCGTCACTCAATCACCCGCACATCCTGACCGTGCACGATGCCGGCGAGTTCGAAGGGCGCCAGTACCTGGTCACCGAGCTGGTCGACGGCGGGACGCTTCGCGACTGGATGCGGGGCGCGGAGCGCGGGTGGCGCCAGACGGTCGAATTGCTGGTGGGAGTGGCGGATGCGCTGGCGGCGGCTCACCAGGCCGGCATCCTGCACCGCGACATCAAGCCCGAGAACATCCTGATCACCAAGAGCGGCTACGCGAAGCTGGCCGACTTCGGGCTGGCGAAGCTCTATGACGGCGCCGCGTCGGACGACGCACCGACCGTGACCGATCTCCGCACCGGCCCGGGCGTCATCGTCGGGACGGCGGCCTACATGTCGCCGGAGCAGGCGCTGGGGCAGGCGCTCGACGCGCGCAGCGACATCTTCTCGTTCGGCGTCGTGTTGTATGAAGCGCTGGCCGGGCGGCGCCCCTTCACTGGCGCGTCCGATCTCGACGTCGTGCATGCGATCGCGCATCGCGCGCCGGATCCGTTGCCGGACGACGTGCCGCTGCCGCTCCGCATGGTGGTCGAGAAGGCGCTCGAGAAGGATCCAGCCGATCGCTTCCAGTCGATGCGCGACATGGTCGTCGATCTCCGCCGCGTGGTGCGTCAGAGCGGGGAAGCGTCGGACCGAATCGCGCCGGTGAGTCCTCGACGCACACGGTATTGGCGGGCGGGGGTGGCAGCGCTGGTCCTGTTGCTTGCGGCCCTGGCTGCGTGGTTCGGTTCCCGATCGTTCCAACCTGCGCCTTCGCTGCAGCAGTTTGCGCAAATGACGAACTTTGCGGACTCCGCGGTTCAGCCGGCGTTGTCGCCCGACGGCCGCATGCTGGCCTTCATCAGAGGGGGTGAGGGCACGATGGCGTTCGTGCCGGGTCAGATCTACGTGAAGCTACTGCCCGACGGCGAGCCAGTGCAGCTCACGCACGACAACCTGAGCAAAATGGGCCCCAAGTTTTCGCCCGATGGAGCGCGCATTTCCTACTCGGTCGTGGCGGCTGACGGAGCGAGTCTGGATACCTGGGTCGTGCCGGTGCTCGGTGGGCAGCCGCGGCGGATCCTCACGAATGCGGAAGGACTCACGTGGGTCCCCGATAAGAGCGTGAGCGCTGCCAATCCGCAACTCGTGCTGTTCTCGGAGCTCGTGCCCGAAAAGAACGGTCAGATGTCGATTGTCTCGTCGACCGAGAGCCGCACCGCCATACGGAATGTGTATGTGCCGCCTGGCAGCGGCATGGCCCACCGTTCGTATCTCTCGCCGGATCGCACACAGGTGCTCATCATTGAAATGAGCCAGCAATCGTGGCTGCCGTGCCGGCTGGTACCTTTCGACGGCAGCTCTCCCGGCCACGCCGTCGGTCCGATCCCGTCGCAGTGTACGGATGCGGGATGGTCGGCCGATGGAAAGTGGATGTATTTCTCCGCCGACGCCGGCAACGGCGTCCACACCTGGCGGCAGCGGTTCCCCGATGGCACGCCGGAGCAGGTGACGTTCGGCGTCACCGAAGAAGAAGGCCTCCAGTTCGATCCCGACGGCCGTTCATTCGTCACCGCGATCGGCAACACCCTGAGCACCGTGTGGATCCACGATGCGCGCGGCGATCGCCAGATGACTTCTGAGGGCTACGCCTATCTGCCGTCAATCTCTCCGGACGGCATGAAGCTGTACTACCTCGATCGTGGCGGCGCCGCACGCAATTTCATGACGGGAGGGCTGTGGGAACAGGAGATCGGATCCGGACAGCGCCGCCGGCTGCTTCCCAATTTTCAGATGCGGCAGTACTCGATCTCGGCGGACGGCCGATCGGTGGTGTTTGTCGCTTCCGACTCGGAAGGCCGCATGCCGGTGTGGCTCGCGCCGCTCAACGGCGAAGCCGCACCGCGGCGGATTTCGGATATGGACAGCTGGACGGCGCTGTTTGGCGCGAACCGCACCGTCGTCTTCATGGGAAGGACCAACGATGCGGGTTTCGTTTATCGGGTCAAGGAAGACGGCTCGGAACTGCAGAGGATCGTCTCGTCGCCGAATACCATCCTGTTCGGCATATCGCCGGACGGGGCGTGGTTATCCGCCGAGATACCGCCGCAGTTTGGTACCACCGTGCTCATCCCGGTTGCCGGCGGTTCACCGCGTCTTGTCTGCAAGGGCTGCTCTCCTCCGCAGGGTTACCTGATCGTTCCGCCTCGTCTCAGTTGGACGCGGGACGGGAAATTCGTGTATGTGAAGTTTGCCGGCAGCCTGTATGCAGTCCCACTGAAGCCGGGCCAAGTGTTGCCGCGGATACCTGCCGAGGGATTTGCTTCGAAGGAGGCTGTCGCGGCGCTTCCCGGAGCGCGGCTCGTCACGGACGACGACAGTGCGTTTCCCGGTCCCGATCCTTCGATCTATACGTTCACCAGGCAGACCACGCACCGCAACATCTACCGGGTGCCGGTGCCGTGATGCGATGAGCTCGCTGCGCAGCAGGCCAACCGCCATCCGCCGCATTCGGCGAGGGCCCGGTCCTGGATGCCGGCCTCGACCGGCATCTGTCGCGTACGCCACCATCACTCGCGGACGTCGATCTCCGTCCCACACGTCGAGATGACCGTCGCCGAGCACGTCGTGCGGCTCGCCGTGGGTGGTGGCCAGGAACGGACGTTCCGTGTCGCGCACGCGGTGATTGCGGGTTGGACCGGTCGCGATGCGGGCGCTCTCCAGAAGCACCTGCGTGAGCTCCAGGACATCGGCGTGCCGCCACCCTCGTCCACGCCGATCTTCTACCGCGTCTCGGCGAATCGCCTGACAACCGCGCCCGTGATCGAGGCGGTCGGGGAACAGACGAGCGGAGAGGTCGAGTTCGTGTTGATTCAATCCGCGGGACGGCTGTACGTTGGTGTTGGCTCCGACCACACCGATCGTGCGGCAGAGGCGTACAACGTCGCTGTCTCCAAGCAGCTGTGTGATAAGCCGATTGCTCCCGCTGTGTGGGACTTCACCGATGTGGCCCCGCATTGGGATCAGCTGATCCTGCGCGCATGGACAGGGGACGAGCAGCGGCCGATCCTCTATCAGGAGGGTCCGGTGTCGGCGATGCGGGCGCCGGCAGATCTGATCGAACGATTCGCAGGCGGCAACGGACTGCCCGACGGTACCGCGATGTTCGGCGGCACACTCGCCGTGCTGGGCGGCATCAGGCCCACGCCGAGGTTCGAGTTCGAGATTGAGGACCCCGTGCGACAGCGGCGGATCCGCCATGCGTATCAGGTCGTGTCGCTCCCGATGGTGGCGTGACCGTCCGATCCAATCGAGGGCCGCATGTCAAGGTCGATCGGCGACACATTGCCCCACAACGTGCTCGAGCGTCTCAACGGCCGCAACCTCGACGCTGTTTCGGATCGTGTCCTCGTCGTCTGCAGCGTCGACGATCGCGGATTTCCGCATCCCGCGCTTCTCAGCTATTTCGAAACGATCGCCATCGACGCTCGCACGATCCGCCTCGCCATGTATGCGAACAGCCGATCGGTGCAGAATGCGCGGCGCGAGGGTCGATTGACCCTCGTGCTCGTCGAGGACCGCGTCGCGTATTACATCAAGGGACACGTACGGGAGCTCAGTCGATCGATGCCGGACGCGCCGCACAACGCGAAGCTGCATTTCGAGGTCGCCGAGGTCATGGCGGACGAACCCGACCCCGAGTCCGAGCGCGGCGCCTGCATCACGAGCGGCATCACCTGCGTGAACCCGCGAGACGACGCCGCGATGCACCTCGCACGGCAAATCCTCGCGCAGCTCGCGGAATGAACGCCGTGCACACGGACTGAGGAATGCCCATGAACAAACCGCATCTGGAATTCCAGCGGCTCGACATGACGAGCGGCTGGGCGACGCCGGCTGGATATCCCGCGGGCATCAAGCAGAAGATCCTCGCGAGCGATCTCGATGAGCAGCGCAAGACCGGGAGCCGCACCAGACTGCTGCGGTTCGAACCCGGCGTCTATACATCGGCGCCGTTCGTCCACGACCACTGGGAGGAGGTGTACATCCTGGCCGGCGACCTGATCGTTGGCAACGACGCGGACGGCAACGGCGGTGAATCCTTCACGGGACCTACATACGCCTGTCGCCCCCCCGGAGTCGTCCATGGTCCGTTCAAATCACGGGACGGGTGCCTCCTCTTCGAGCTGCACTATTACGATGAACCCGGGACGCCGCACCAAGTCGGGACGCCTGTCAGGTGAAAAGTGATCGCCCGGTTCTCGTCGCCGGCGCGGGGCCTGTCGGTCTCTTCTGCGCGCTGCTGCTCGGGCGGCGCGGAGTGCCGGTGCGCGTGTTCGAATCGTGCGCGTCGCTGCAGGAAGATCCTCGCGCGGCGACCACCCATCCCGCCACGCTCGAGCTGCTCGGCGAGGCTGGACTGATCGAGGACGTCATGCGGGCCGGCCTCATCGCTCCCGTCTTCCAGTTCTGGGATCGGCCGACCGGGACACTGGTCGCCGAATTCGATCACGCACTACTGCGGGACGACACCCCGTACCCGTTCGTCGTCCAATGCGAACAGTTCAAGACAGCCTCGCTCATGCTCCACCGGCTCCGGCAGCTTCCCAACGTCGAGATGCTGTTCGACCACGACGTCACTGACATCTGCCAAACGCCGGAGTCCGTCACCGTCACGGTGCGCGGGCCGGACGGGGTGACAGCGCACGAGGGCGTCTACGTCATCGGAGCGGACGGCGCGCGCAGCACCGTGCGCAAGCGATCGGGGATTCCGTTCGACGGGTTCACGTGGCCCGAACGGTTCCTCGTGCTCACCACGCCGTACGATTTCGAAGCGCACAGAGGCTATTGCCCGCGATCCTATTTCGCCGACCCCGAGGAATGGTGCAACTGCTTCAAGGTGTCCGCGAACGGGCCGCCGGGCCTCTGGCGGACGGTGTTTCCGACCGATCCTGACGCGTCGGACGAGCAGTTGATGAGCGACGAGGCGGTCCAGGCGCGACTGCAGAACTTCTTTCCCTCGGCAGTGCCGTACGACATCGTGCATCGCAATCTGTATGTCACGCATCAGCGGGTGGCGGGCGCCTTCCGCGTTGGACGCGTGCTGCTCGCAGGCGATGCCGCGCACGTGAACAATCCCATCGGCGGCATGGGGCTGAACGGCGGGCTCCAGGACGCGGCGAACCTGTCGGCCAAACTGGCGGCAGTCCTGCTCGACGGGGACTCCGATCGACAACTGGATCTCTACGACGCCCAACGCCGTACCGTCGCCGTCGAATTCGTCCAGCACCAGAGCATCGAGAACAAGCAGCGCCTCGAGGCGCGCGATCCCGACCTCCGTGCACGGAACCTCGCCGAGCTGCGCGATGCCGCCGCCGATCCGGTGCGGGCGCGTCAGTTCCTCCTGCGGACATCGATGATCAGCAGCCAGCGCCGCGCGGCGGCGATACGGCTCGACTCAACCGCGAAGCACCCGGAGCACACGACGTGAAACTCGCGGTTCCCGATCTGATTTCCAACTCCTACTTTCCCGCAATCGCGGCAGCCGAGCTCGGCTTCTTCGCGCGCGAAGGACTCGACGTCGAGACCGAGCTGATTTTCCCGGTGGACAAGGCCTACGCCGCGCTGGCGGAAGGCCGCGTCGATTTCGTCGGCGGGTCCGCGCATTCGGCGCTCGCCGCGTTTCCCGAATGGCAGGGCGTGAAGCTGCTGTGCGCCCTCGGGCAGGGCATGTACTGGTTTCTTGTCATGCATCGCGATTTCGATCCGCAGCGCGGCGACATCACCTGCGTCAGGGGACGCAGCATCGGCGCGGCACCATGGGTCGACATGGGACTGCGCGGGCTCTTGCAGGCCTCGGGCATCGATCCGGTCCGTGATGGGGTGCGGATCGCACCAGTACCTGGCGCGGCTGGCGCCGGCGTCAATTTCGGGGTGAACGCGGCCAAGGCGCTCGAGGAGCGGAAGATTGATGGCTTCTGGGCCAACGGGATGGGAGCCGAGGTGGCGGTCCGCCGCGGAGTCGGGCGCATTGTCGTCGATGTGCGCCGGGGCGACGGGCCGCCGGAGTGCTTCCATTTCACGATGGCGTCGCTGGCGGCAACGGAGTCGCTCGTTACTGGTTCGCCGGACGTCGCGGCGGCGGCGGTGCGCGCGATTGTGAACACCCACGCGGCGCTCAAGGTCGATCCCGGGCGCTCGACGGCCGTCGCGCGCAGGCTGTTTCCGCCTGCGGAAGCGGAACTGATCGCCGAGCTGATCCGGCGCGATCTTCCCTACTATGACGCGTCGATTTCAGAGGAATCGGTCGCGGCGATGAACCGATTCGCGCGGGCTGCTGGAATCCTCAACACCGATCCCGGGTATGGCCGGATCGCCGCCACCGAATTGTGCGCCCTGTGGAACGGCTGAACCGCCGTCGCGTTTGACACGCTCCGCATCCCGGCCGTAGCCTACGCCGACGTGCAGGACCGTATGCCATCCGTCCAGGAAAAACCGGTCGTCAGGATCGCCCCGAACAATCCGGTGTTCGACCTGCCGGTCATCGTCGGGATCGAGGAGCGGCTGTTCGAAGCCGCCGGTCTCGATGTCGCCTTCTCCGCGACGTATGCGGACCGCGAGAAGGATCACGCGGAACGCCCGATCATGTCGCGGCTGAAGGAGCACCTGTTCGAGTCCGGGTCGGCCGACAGCTATAACGTCTGCGAATGGGCGAGCATCGACCGGCTCGAGCGCGGAACGCGCGCCGGCCACATCGCCGCGCTGCGCGCTGCGGTCGCCGCGCAGGCCATCCTGACCTTCGACGAATCGCTGCAGGTCCCACGTGATCTTGCCGGCGTGCCAGTGGTCGTCCAGGAGCTCACCGGCTCGCACTACTGCACGCTGCAGATGCTCGAGAGCGCCGTCGGTCCCGAGCGGGTGACGATCGAGCCCGGCGGGCTGCCGCAGATGCGCTGGGCCGCGCTGAAAAGTGGGGCGGTCCGCGTCGCGACGTTGATGGAGCCGTTCGTGAGCCTCGGCCTCAAGGAAGGGGCGCACGTCATCGCCGCGTGCTTCTACCGTGGCGGCGAGGTGATCTCGCCGCGCCTCACCGCGGAGCAGCGCACGGCGTACTACGCCGCCGAGAACGCGGCGGTCGATCGCATCAACGCGGACTTCTACAAATACGCGCATCACGTGACCGCGCATGCGAGCGGCGCTTTGCAGCCGCACGAGCTGCTGCGCGCCTTCGTCCGCTACAAACACGTCGACCAGTACGACCCCGTCCTCTTCACACGCACTTACGAGTGGATGAAATCCCGCGGTCTCACTGAAGGCGGCAGCGACCATGCGTCGCTGATCGTCGGCTGACGTCCGCAACCCGCGCCGTCATGCCCGCACCACCGATGCGGAAGCCGGCAGGCGGCGGTACGCCCACGGCGTATCGCTGGAACATCCTCCTCCTGCTCGCGAGCTCGCAGGCCATCGCCTACATCGACCGCGTCAACTTCGCCGTCGTCGGGCCGCAGCTCATCAAGGTCTACGATTACACCCCGGCGCAGGTTGGTGTGCTGCTGTCCACGTTCAACTGGGCCTTCACGTTTTCGCTGCTGGCGGCGGGGCCGCTGACCGACCGCATCCGGCCACGGCGCTCGTACCCGCTCGGCGTCGGTACGTGGTCAGCCGCCACGGCATTGTGCAGTCTCACGCGGGCATTTGCGCCGCTGTCGGCGTTTCTCGTGCTGCTTGGCGTCGGCGAATCGCTGATGATTCCGTCAGGCTCCCGCGTCATCCGTGAGACGTTCGACAAGAAGCATCGCGCCTTCGCCGTCGGAACGTTCTTCGCCGGCAACAAAGTCGGGCTCACGGTCGGAATCCCTCTTGGATCGGTGCTGCTCGCCAGGTGGGGCTGGGAATGGGTCTTCTACGTCACTGGGTCGCTTGGGGCGCTCTGGATTCTGTGGTGGCTGGCCGTCTATCGACCCGCCGACCCGATCCCCGCCGTCCCCGATGAATCCCAACGCACGATGACGTGGGCGGCGTTGCTGAAGTACCCGACGACCTGGGGCGTGATGCTGGGCCAGGCGGGCTATCTCTATATTTACTATGTGTTCGCCACCTGGCTTCCGGGTTACCTCGTTCTGCAACGGGGCATGTCCGTGCTGACGACCGGTGTCGTCGGCATGCTGCCGTTCCTGGTCGGAACCCTGTGCGTGATCCTCGGAGGGTGGGCGGGCGACCGGCTGATCGCGGCGGGTCGGCGCGTGACCTACGTGCGCAAAGGATTCGCCGTGGGAGGCCTGTTCGGCGCGACGGTGTTCACGATTGCCGGCGCCTACACCGCGGATGCCGTGCTGGCCATCGCGTTCCTGACGCTCTCCGTCGCGAGCCTCAGCTTCTCGACGGCCGCGGTCAATTCGATGCCGATCGACGTGGCCCCACCGCACATCGTGTCGTCGCTCGTGTCGTTGCAGAACTTCGGCGGGAACGTCGGTGGATCGTTTGCGCCGCTCGTCACCGGCATGTTGATTTCCGCGTCCGGCGATTTCACGATTCCCCTCGTCGTCGCGGCGGCCGTCGCGCTGGTCTTCGGGTGCGGATCCTACGGGCTGATCGTGGGCAGTCTCGATCGGGAGTTGGGGAAACGATGACGGACCATCACCCTGCGAACACCAGCCGGCCGTCCGTCTGGCTGCACGAGCTGACGTGGGAAGAGGTCGCGTCATACCTCCGCGGGCGCGACACCATCATCGTTCCGTTCGGCACGACGGAACAGCACGGTCCCGCGGGGCCGCTTGGCCTCGACACGTACGTCGCCATCGGCCTCGCTGAAGACGCTGCGAAAAGAGCCGGCGTGCTCGCGGCGCCCCCGGTCTGGTACGGAGATTCCAGCCATCACCTGGGCTTCCCCGGAACCATCTCGCTGAAGACCGAAACGCTAATGCAGATCGTGTACGACATCGTGCGATCGCTGGCGCGGCACGGCTTCAAACGCATCCTGATGGTCAACGGGCACAAGTGGACCAACCTTGCGGCGCTCACGAGCGCGGCGCGCAACATCCGCGAATTCGAGCTGCCTGGCGTCCTGACGGCCGTCGCCGATCCGATGTTCCTCGCGCGCGGAATTGCCGCGACGATCAAGAGCACGAACGAGCATCATGCCGGCGAGCTGGAAGTCTCACACGTGCTCTACAAGTTTCCGCACACGATCCGGACCGACAAACTGTCAGACGCCGCATGTGACTTCGGCGCGGCGCTCGGACCCTTCGCCACGGCCGATCTGTTCGGCGGCGGCCACGACTCCATCGAGCAGCCATGGACCTCGTGGGATCAAAAGCGGATCGCGCCCACGGGCCAGTTCTCGTCCAATAGCGCCGCCTCCGCCGAGAAGGGCAAGGCGTATCACGACTACATGGTCGATCGGCTCGTGGAGTTCCTCGACTGGTGGCAGGCCTACAAAGGACCGCTTGGCCAGCCGGCGCCGTGACCCACCTCACCACCGACGTGCTCGTCATCGGCGCGGGCGGGGCCGGGATGTATGCGGCGATCGCGGCAGCGAGAGAAGGTCGTTCCGTCCTCCTGCTCGACAAGAACCTCGTCGGCCGTGGTGGCGCGACTGTCATGGCGCAGATGACCGTCGCGGCCGCGATCGGCCAGGAGGAACCGGACAGCTGGTCTCTTCACCTGGAGGACACGCTCGAGGCCGGACGCGGCATCTGCAATGCGCAGCTGGCCGAGATGCTGTGCCGGCTCGGCCCGGACCGCATTCTCGAAATGGAGGGCTGGGGGACCCGGTGGGCGCGCGAAGACGGGCACATCAAACAGGTCGGCGCGCCGGGGCATCGCCGCAAACGGTGTTGTTACGTCGATTTTCTGAGCACCGGTCCGGCCGTCGCCGCCACGCTCCGCCGGACCGTCGCCGTGATGCCACACGTTCGGAGGCTGAGCAACGTCTCCGCGATTGAGATCTGCGTCTCGCAGGGCCGCGCGCGCGGCGCTGTGGCGCTGGACCTCTCGACCGGCTCGCTCGTCACCATCGCGGCGCGCAGCATCGTCCTCGCCGCCGGCGGATTGACGAAGATCTTTCGGCGCAGCAGCGCGTCGACGAACATGGCTGGGGAAGCGTACTGGCTGGCGATCGAAGCCGGCGCCGAGCTCGTGGACATGGAGTTCGTGCAGTTCTTCCCGATTGCACACCTCGCGCCGCGACTGGTCGGCATGGACCCGATCATGTGGGATCCGTTCCGCTACAAGCTCGGAGGAAGGCTCCTGAACGGACGTCTCGAGGAGTTCATCCATCGGTACGGCGGCGAAGACGAAGGACACTACACCGTGTCCCGCGACGTGGCGTCGTACGCCATCCTGAAGGAGGTCGAGGCCGGTCGTGGCTCACCGCACGGTGGCGTCTACCTGGATTTCCGTCATATCCCCGGCGACAGCCTGCGCAAGGCATTCGGGCCGGTGATCGATCGGCTGCTCGAGAACGGCATCGACCTGACCCGCATGCCAGTTGAGGTGGCGCCGACCGCCCACTACCATATGGGCGGTATCGCGGTGAACGAGCGGATGGAAACGTGCGTTGAAGGACTGTTCGCGGCGGGTGAAGCGGTCGGAGGCGCCAACGGCGCCAATCGCCTTTCGGGCAATGCGATCACCGAAGCGTTCGCCTTCGGCGAACGAGCCGGATTCTTTGCCGCAACGGCGGCCGCCACGGACGTCGGGTGGTCAGCTGCCTATGCCGGTCGCGCGCGCGCGGAATTCGCGGAGCTGCGGCAGCGGAAAGCCACAGGTCACACGCCAGGAGCAGTGCAGAACAGCATCCAGGATCTGATGTGGGACAACGCCGGCCCGTTTCGATCGGGCGACAACCTGCAGAAAGCCCTGGATGCCCTTCGAGGACTCCGCGATCGCCTGGACGATCTCGCCATCGCGCCCGGCGAGGTGTTCAACCTCGATCTCCAGGACTGGTACGAGCTGAAAGCCATGCTGCGCACATCCGAGGGCGTGCTGACGGGAGCGTTGAACCGCGCGGAAAGCCGCGGCGCGCACCAGCGTATCGATCTTCCACACTCGACGCCCGGCTTCGAGAAGAATCAGCGACTGGCGCTCGTGGACGGACGCCTGATCGCTTCCTGGACGTCCGTCGTCCGATGCCTCGCGTGACCCCTCTTCGCGTCCGCCGCGGCTCGACGCGCGACGACGGCTTTTATCAGGTCTATGAGGTGCCGTTCGAGGACGGCATGTCGGTGCTGGACGCGTTGCGCTGGGTTCGCATCCACCGCGACTCGAGCCTCGCGATTCGCTACAGCTGCATCAACGCGAACGCCTGCAAGACGTGCATGGCGCTCGTCGATGGTGTTGTCGAATACACGTGCACCGCACGGCTGAAAGAGGCCGGCACGACCGTGGACCCCCTTCCCACACGGCTGGTGATTCGAGACCTGGTGACCGACACCGCGCCGGAAGACGAGAAACTCCGCTAATGCCGAAGGATCTGCGCTCGTTTCTTCACGACGTGCTCGCGCAACGGCCGGGCGAAATCAAACGGGTGTCGGATCGCGTCGATCCGCGTTTCGGCGCCACGGGTCTTGCGGAGCGCTTCGCCCGCGAGAACCAGTACCCGGCCTTCTACTTCGAGAAGGTCGGCAACAGCGACATGCCGCTCGTGCTGAACCTGACCGCCACCTACGATCGTCTCGCGGTCGCCCTCGGGACGACAGTGGCGGACATGGTGCCCACGTTCGGAGAGAGGATGACCACGCCGATACCCGCCGTCGAAGTGCCTCGAGACAAGGCGCCCGTCAAGGACGTGATCTGGACCGGCACGGAGATCGATCTGGGCCGGCTTCCCTTTCTGACCCACAACGAGCTGGACAGCGGCCCCTTCATCACGAGCGGTATCGGGATCATGCGGGATCCTGAGAGCGGCCGGGTCAATGCCGGCATCTACCGCCACCAGGTCCACGGCCGCGACGAGCTCGGCGTCTGGTTCATCGACATGCATCACGGCGCGTACATCCACCGGCGGTACGAAGAGCGCGGCCAGGCGGCGCCGATTGCGATCGCGATTGGCCACCATCCCGCCGTGGTGATGGGCGCCGTCTGCAGAATTCCGGGCGTCGGCGGAGAGTTCGAGGCGGCTGGCGCACTGCTCGGCGAACCCATCGAGGTCACGCGCGCGGAGCTCTCGGACCTGCCGGTGCCGGCGCGCGCGGAGATCGTCATCGAAGGCGAAGTCGTCCTGCGCGAACGCAGACAGGAAGGACCGTTTGGCGAATGGCCCGGCCATTACACCGCCGAGGGCCCGAAGCCCGTGATCAAGGTCAAGGCGATCACGATGCGGCGGGATGCGATTTACTACGACATCTTCTCCGCCAATCGTGAACATCTCGTGCTCGGCAGTCTGCCGCGCATGGGCAGCATCTACCGCAACGTCAAGCAGGTCGTCCCCGGTCTCAAGGCGGTCAACGTGCCTGCCCACAGCCGGATGCACTGCTACGTGTCGATCAGGAAAGAACGCGATGCGGAGGTGAAGAAGGCGGCGTTCGCGGTCCTCAATACCGAGCCGGAAAATCTGAAGATGGTCATCGTCGTCGACGATGACATCAACGTGTTCAATGACGGGGACGTGATGTGGGCGGTCGGCACGCGGTTCGACGCCGCGCGCGATCTGCTGGTCATTCCCTCGTGGTCGGGACCGGGCGGATTGCTGCCCGCCGGCTGGGATTTCCACCCGGACGGCTCGAAGACGCCGCGGATGATTACCGCCGTGGTGATCGATGCCACCAAACCTGTGCCTCCTGCCGCGTATCCGCCGAGAGCCATCGTCCCGGCGGCGGCAGTCGACGCGGCGAAGGCCACCGCGGTCACCGATTTCGTGGAAGCGGACCTGTAGGGGTTATCGGTACCCCATAGCTGGGTTCAAAGTCGTTCGTGTCATACAGTTGGCCGACCGCTATGCCCGTTCCGTGCCCGTCGAAGGGACGGGTAAGGGATTGAAACGGAGACGAGCTCTCGGCGGCGTTCCAGGAACTAGGTCTTGGAGATCGGGTTCGCATCGAATAGCGATGCGCCCTGGTGCCCGTGACACATCTAGCAACGAAGACCATTCGGACTGCGCGCTCACGCAGCTCCGGGGCGTACTTGCTGGGTCGTGGCATGGGCTGCATCCTCTCTCTGAATGAGCCCTCCGACGAACCCAGTACGATTCAGTAGCCGATCGTTTGTGTTGTTTTATCTCGAATAACAGGCGAGCTGGTAGGGCGACATGTCGAACGGAATGGCCGTCGCCATGCCTCGCGTAATCTCGACGCCCGGTCGCTCGGGCAGCCCAGTCACCACAGCAGTGACTTTCAGGATCGCATGTGGCTGAATCTGGTCGACCCCGATTGTCAGCGTGCGGTCGTGATGCATGACGCTCAATGAGCCTTTGTCCCGGTTGAATTCCGAGTCCGGCAGCGCCGTCGCGATGGTTCCTTCCCCGCGGACGAACTGTGACGTGATGTCAGGCGACGCGCCCGCACGCTGATCGAGTCGTTCGAGTAGTTTGTCTCTTGTGAACGCCTCGTCGGTGCGATTGATAACATACACATCTACGTGCAAGTCGGGATCGGCGGTCTTTGCATAGGCTTCTGCCGTACACCAGAGCGGATAACCGGAGTCAATTGGGAACAGGAAACTTCTGACCGGTCGGAAGGCCAACGAGCACACGAACAACAACATCGCCGTCAGAAGAGTGACCAGAATCGGACGCGCAATTTCTCTCTCCCAGTTCTTGAACAGTCGACCGACAGTCGCTCGGGCGTTCAAGGCTTGAGCTGCTGAATTAACTGATTTAAACGATTTCGCAATTGGTCGATTTGCTGTTGCAGGCCCCGAACATCAGCCGGGCTTGCCGACTCAGCCTTGCCTGCCGGCTCCGCTACTTGCTGGATTCCGGCCACCTTGTTGATTCGCTGTTCAAATTGATCAAGCCGCTGCCCGAGTTCGGTGAAGCGTTGCTGAAAGCATGCTGGACTCTGAGGATCAGCGACACAGGGTGGTCGGTCTCGACCCGCGGCTGCGCCCCGTCCTTGTGCCTGCACTATTACGACTGCCAGAATCAGGATCAAGGGAACTGCCGCGAACACCAACGCGCGCGGAATGGCACACACAAACCGACCATATTGTTGAACGATCATCTTGGGAGTCTCCGGAAGCGGGGATAGCGCCGCAATCCTACTGCAGGCGGGAATGGCAAAGGGATATCTTCGTTCTCACGGCGTATCCGAAACGCCGAAACACGCGTCCGCTAGTTGACAACTCGCGCCAGCCAGCCGCCGGCACGTTGGAGAGTACGTCCGGTCAGCCCTCAAGACGATCGAACGGCATCCAGCGGTTGCGGTTGTGTGGTGCCAGCGGACGCCGTCGATCAGTGAGCATTCGGATTGAAGTGCGCAGTTGTGGTGGCGACACATCCGCAAAAGACGATTGTGCTCCTGTTTCGTCGCCAGCAATGATCTCTGCGCCCGATGTAAACATCGCCGGTGTTCGTGTCGACGATCCCGTAGATTCCTCGGACGCCCATCGTTACGAATTTTAGGTGCAACGCGAACGCATCAGGCGATCTTTCGCCGCCACCTCGCCCCTAGTTGATTAGCCGGCAAATTGACAACGAATTTCCTACTAGCGCCTGATGGAGGGCGCGAGTGGAACCGGGAAGTCGTCAATCCTGCAATCGTCCGGGTCGTGGTTACCGTGACCAGCCACATTCGACCGAGACGGAAAGCCAAACGACGGCTGCGCCTTGCACAAGAAGGGAATGGGCTGGAGCTTCTCCGGTGGAAAACGCGGAGTCAGGGCCGACCAGGAAGCAAGACAAGTCAACGAGATAGACGTTCTGGCCCTGTCCGCCTATCTCTTCGCGAGCGATTCAGCCGCCATCTTCACCGATTCGACGATGTCCGGATAGGCGGCGCAGCGGCACAGGTTGCCTGACAGGTAGTGCCGAATCTGTTCGTCGGTGGGATGCGGGTGCCGCTCCAGCAGTTCTTTCGTCATCAGGATGAAGCCGGGCGTGCAGAATCCGCACTGAAAGCCGGTCTTCGCGAGAAAGGCCTGCTGGATCGGATGGAGCGTACCCCTGTCGGACAACCCTTCAATCGTGACAAGGGTCGTCCCGTCAACGAACGCCGCGAGATAGAGACAGCCAGAGACCGCCGTGCCGTCGACGATCACCGTGCAGCACCCGCACAACCCCTGGCCGCAGCTCTCACGCGCACCGAACAGGCCGAAGTCACGTTGCAGCACCTCGACCACCGTTTCATGGGATGCGACGGTGGCGCGGGCCGGGCGGCCGTTCAACGTGAATGTGATCGTGCGCAGTCGGGGGTCGCTCATGCGTCGGTCCCCAGCGGGCGGTTCTCCATCGCGTGAATCGCGCGCAGCACGCGCTCGGGCGTGAGCGGCAGATCGGTCACGATCACTCCGACGGCGTCGTACAAGGCGTTGGCGATCGCCGGCGACGGGCTGAAGACCCCGGTTTCTCCGACACCCTTGGCGCCGAAGGGGCCGTGTTCGTGCGGCACTTCGACGACGGCGGCCGTGAGGTCGCGCGGCAGGTCGAGGAGGCCGGGAATCTTGTAGTCCGCGAGACTCGCGTTCAGCACCTGGCCGTCGCTGAAGTGCATCGCTTCGAACAACGTGAAGCCGAGCTGCATCACGGCGGCGCTGGTCAGCTGCCGGTCGACCGATGCCGGGTTGATGGCGGTGCCGACATCAGCCGCGTTCACGAGCCTGGTCACCTCGATGCGGCCGGTCTCGCAGTCGACCGATATCTCGGCGCCGGCGCCCCCCAGCATCCAGAACGGCGTGATGTCCGGCGATTGCCCGGTCTGCGGGTCCGGTTTCTGGTACGACGGCGTGAACGCGCCGACGCCAACCACGGTCCCGGCCTGCATGGCGAATCGCGCGAGCATCGCCTCCCGGAACGTCATCCGGGCGCCCGCACGGGACACGATCGCTCCGTCGCGGCAGTCGAGTTCGACGATCGGGGTCCCGAACGCGGTGCCGGCGATCCGCAGCAGCTGGGTGCGGGCGTGGTCCGCGGCGAGCCGAATCGCGTTGCCCATGTGGTAGGTCGAGCGCGATCCGAGCGTCGCCATGTCGTATGGCGTCAGATCGGTATCAGGGTGGACGACGCGCACCGATTCGGTCGCGATCCCGAGGACCTCGGCGGCAATCTGGGCGAGCGCCGTGTCGGACGCCTGGCCCATGTCTACCGTGCCGCAGTGCACCGCGCAGCTGCCGTCGCCGTACACGTGGACAATCGCCGTCGACGTCGTCGGCGAAATCGAGGCTTTCAGTCCGATGGCCAGGCCGCGGCCGCGGCGGATGGTTCCGGTGCCGCGATCGAACGGCCGATGCCACTCCATCCGCTCCGCCAGGCTGTCGAGAACCGCGTCGATCTCCATTCCGCCGATGATCGTGCCGGTCGCGTGCGGCCGGCCCGCTCGCAGCACGTTGCGCCGCCGCAGCTCCAGGGGATCGATCCTGAGCGCGCGGGCGATGATGTCCATCTGGCGCTCGTACGCCCAGACGAGCTGCGAGATGCCGAAGCCGCGTAACGCGCCCGCCGGCGGCTCGTTGGTGTAGACCGCGTAGTTGTCGAGCGCGACGTGCTCGATGTCGTACGGTCCCGCGGAGGTGAACCCGGATTTCTGGCTCACCCGTGGACCGATGTCCGCGTACGCGCCGCCGTTCCAATACGTCTCGACCTCGCGCGCGATGATGCGGCCGTCGTTCTTCACGCCCGTCTTGATGCGGACGGTCGCGCCGTGCTTGGTGATCGTGTAGAACTGCTCGTCCATCGTCAGCGCAATCCGCACGGGCTTGCGGACGAGCAGCGCACAGACGGCCACGAGCGCTTCGAGCTTGATGTACAGCTTGGCGCCGAAGCCGCCGCCGAGGAACGCGGTGCGGACGCGCACCCGGTTCTCCGGCCATCCGAGCAGCCGGCTGATCTCCGTCCGCACGAACGACGGGCTCTGGGAGGCGGTGTGAATCGTCAGGCCGTTCGGCGCGGTTACCTCGGCAAGCGACACGATGGGCTCGAACGTCGCGTGAATCACCTTCCCGGTGCGGAACGTGTGCTCGAACACCTGATCGGCTTCAGCAAATCCCCTGGCGACGTCGCCGCGGCGGACTCGCGCGTCGAGCGCAACGTTGGTTCCCGACCTCCCGCCCAGATACTTGAGATCGGTGAACGTTCCGGCCGGCTTCAGCACGTCATGCACGACCGGTGCGTCCGGACGGGCGGCTGCGACTTCGTCGAACACGGCAGCGAGCGGCTCGTACTCGACTTCGATCAGATTTGCGGCCTCCTCGGCGACGTGTGGATCGGTCGCAAGCGCGACCGCGACCGGCTCGCCGACGTGACGAACCTTGTCGATCGCCAGGATCGGCTGGTCGTGAAAGGCAGGACCGTAGTAGGGGTTCGCCACGAGCGTCGCGACATCGGCGGCGGTGACGACGGCGTATACGCCTTCAAGTGCGAGCGCGGCGCGAGTATCGATGCGCACGATACGTCCGTGCGCGATCGAGCTGCGGTGAATCTTGCCGTGCAGCATGCCCGGAAGTCGCAGGTTGTAGATGTATTCGACAGAGCCGTCGACCTTGGCGGTCCCTTCGAGGCGTGGGACGGAGCGTCCGACCTCACGCAGCGTGCGGACAGTGGGGGAGTCCGAGGTTTCAGGTGGTGCTGCCACCGGGGCGGTCGGGGGCGTCATGGATTCGGCCCAGACCCGTCGCGCATCGCGTGGTCCAGCGCGCGGCGAACGTGTACCCGAACCATTTCGCGCTTGTATGCGGCAGTGCCGCGAATGTCCGTCAGCGGTTCCACCTCCGCGGCCGCCGCGTCGGCGGCCGCGGCGAAGATTGCCGGCCCTGGGGGATTGCCGACAAGGGCGCGCTCTGCGCCGGCGATCCGCATCGGCCGGTCTGTCGCGGCGCTGACGGCGATACGCGCGTCGGCGATTCGATCGCCTTCGGAGCGATACCAGACGGCCACGCCGACCGCAGGCCAATCATCGGCTGACAGCGCCGTGAACTTCGCGTACCAGGCGCGGACCCCCGGAGGTTGCACGGGGATCTCGACGTCCGCGATCAATTCGCCCGGGCCAACCGCCGTCTGGTAGTAGCCGACGGCGAAATCGTTCATGTCGATCCACCGCTCGCCGCGCGCGCCCACCACGCGCACGCGTGCGCCCAGCGTCATGAGGATAGGAGGGAGATCCATGTGCGGGTCGCCGTGCGCCAGGTGGCCGCCGAGCGTGGCGACGTTCCGAATGCGCACGTTGGACAGCGTTCGCAGTGCGCGGCGCATCACCGGGGCGGCCGTGGCGATGACGGGCGACCGCTCGAGCTCCGACAGCGTCGTCATGGCGCCGATGCGTACTCCGCCACGCCCCTCGTCGCGTACCGCTCGCATCGCGCCAGTGAGGCGTCGAAGGCTGATGAGACGCTCAGGCTGAAACAGGCGCGCTTTCATCATCAGCAGGAGCGCGGTCGCCCCCGCGATCACACGCACGCCGGGATTCTCCGGATCGAGCTGCGCGACGACCTCGTCGACGGTGGCGGGCTCGACGAGCTCGAAGCTCTTCACGCGGGCGTCTCCACGCGGCCGTTTTCGATCGCCTGCTTGAGGTTCGCGCCGAACTCGCGCGCGAGCCGCGCGCTCGTCGCGCGAAACACGGGCTCGCCGAGACCACCGAGCTTACCCGTCAGGCCGACGTCGGCGACGTAGCGGATGATCGTACGCCGCTCCCCCGCCTCCCTCAGCTCGACACGTGCCGTGGCCACGATATGCCCCGGAAGGCCGATGGCGTCGCCGGCGACTGTCGCGTCGATGGTCGTCGGCGGTTCGATCCTCGTGACTTCGACCACCGCCTTGAAGCTGAGCGTCATGAACGCCACGCGGCTGGTGAGGACCGCCGAGTAGCGTGCGGAAGAGAGCTCGGTCAGATCGCGGCATCCGGGAATGCACGCCGCAAGGCGCTGAGGATCCTGCACGAACCCGAACGCGTCCACGCGGGCGACGTCGACCGTGATTTCGCCGGCCGTTTCGAAGGACATTGGCGTGAAGTATAGTGTCGCCCACTTGTGAGGGTGATTGCCGAACGAGATGGGGTGCACGCGGCGGCTGAATCGGAACGACCCTGGTTCCGCGCTCTCGATCGAGGGCAGTGGTACACGCTGTTTGCCGCGAACCTCGGTTGGCTGTTCGACGGGTACGAAACCTACGCGCTGATCATCACCGTCAACGTCGCCTTCCAGGATCTGCTGCCGGCGGATCGATACGCGTCCATTCCCTTCTATGCCGGCTTGACGCTCGCGATCACGCTGCTCGGGTGGGGCATCGGCGGGATCGCCGGCGGCATCGCTGCGGATTACATCGGGCGGAAGCGCACGTTGATGTACGCCATCCTCGCCTATTCGGTCACCACCGGTTTCACGGCGCTGGCCTGGTCCTGGACCTCCTTCGTGCTCCTCCGCTTCATCGTCGGCTGCGCGCTCGGCTCCGAGTGGGCCACCGGAGCGTCGATGGTCGCCGAGATGTGGCCCGACAAGCATCGGGGGAAGGGCGCGGGGCTGATGCAATGCGGTCTTGGCATCGGGTTCTTCATCGCGTCGGTCGCGTGGTTTTTCGTCGGCAACTGGGGACCGTCGGCATGGCGCGTCATGTTCGTCATCGGCGTACTCCCGGGGTTTGCCGCGATCTGGGTGCGCCGACACATCGATGAGCCGGCGAAATGGGCCGAATCCGACCGTCGGAGGCGCGAGGCGCTGGCCGCGGCGCATCGCGGCGAACAGATCATGGGCGCACGCCGCCATCTCACGCGGTTCACGCTCGCGGATCTCCTCGCCACCCCGGCGACGCGCCGCCTGACGATCGTCGCGTTTCTGATGTCGACCGCCACGACGCTCGGCTGGTGGGGAATCTCGACGTGGGTGCCGCCGTATGTGGCCTCGGTCGCCGCGCGCCAGGGACTTCCGGCGGCGCGATGGGCCAGCCTCGCGGGGATGGCGTATAACGCCGGCGCGGTCTGCGGCTATGTGTTGCTCGGATTCCTCGCGGACGCGTGGGGGCGGAAGCCGGTCGTGATCGCGTGGTTTGGACTGGCGTTCCTGCTCACGCCCGTGCTGTTTCTGTGGACGAACAACCTGCCGCTCTTGCTGGTCGTGTGCGCCGTCAACGCGGTCTTCTCGCTTGGTCAGTACACGTGGTGTTCCACGTGGCTGCCCGAAGCGTTTCCAACGCGGGTTCGCGCGACGGCGGTGAGCGTCTGCTTCAACGCGCCGCGGTTTGTGGCGTTTCTCGGCCCACTGCTCGCGGGGACGCTGATCACATATTTCGGCGACTACGGCCGCGCCGCGGTGCTTCTCAGTCTCGTGTACGTCATCGGGATGGCGGCGGCTCCGTTCTTCCCGGAAACACGCGGTCTCCGTCTGCCGGATTGAGCCCCACGAACTTGCTGCGATTCTCTATGACCTAACCTCCTCATGCCGCGATCATCGCCTCGGTTCCGCTACGAAGAAGTGGCAGCTGCGCCGGCCGGCGGTGATCGACAGCGTGAAGAGTCCCGCCGCCGCACGAAGACGCAAGCGAGTTCCGGTGGTCAGGATGCGCCACCGTTTGACAGACACGACCGGCGCGCATATAGTCGCCCCCTTTCCATGACAATCTGACAAGCCACGGGTAACACGCGACCGCTGATAGGGTGCTTATGAGCGTGCGAATGCGCGTCGTCAGAGCGAGTGCGGTAGCCCTGGTGTCGGTGATGTCGCTGCCGACCCAGACCTCAGCCCAAGGTCAGACGAGTGCGGCGATCGCCGGCCTGGTGAAAGACACCACCGGGGGACTCCTGCCCGGCGTCACGGTCGAAGCGTCCAGCCCGGCGCTGATTGAAAAGTTCCGAACAGGTATCACGAACGACGAGGGCCAGTACCGCATCGTGGGACTGAGCCCCGGCGTGTACACCGTCATCTTCACGTTGCCCGGGTTTCGGACGCTGCGACGTGACGGGATTGAACTGTCGGTGGGGTTCACCGCCACCGTCAACGGCGAGCTGACGCTCGGCGGCGTGGAGGAAACGCTCACGGTGTCAGGACAGGCGCCGCTGGTCGATATGCGTAGCGCCTCGCGGCAAACCGCTTTCACGCGTGAGCGAATGGACGAATTGCCGACCACGCAGATGTTCTCGTCGCTGGCGGTGCTGATCCCCGGCGTGTCGGTGGCGAGCGTGACCGGCGGTCCGCGGCAGGATGTCGGCGGGTCGATGGGCGAGCGGAATCCCACGCTCTCCTATCACGGGAGCGTCGGCACCGACATGCCGCAGATGGTCGACGGCGTGAAAACCAACAACTCCGGCGCGAACAATGGCGGCGCCAATAGCGTGTGGTCGGCCAACGCCGGGATCGTGCAGGAAGTGATCATCGACACGTCGGCCTTCTCGGCGGAGACGGCCGAGAGCGGCGTCCGCGCGAACTACATCATGAAGCAGGGCGGCAACCGATTCTCGGGATCGTTTGCCGGTGCCTACACCAACGATCGGCTGCAGGCGAACAACCTCGACGCGGCACAGCAGACCGTCGGGTTGTCCCCCTACGTCGTGCAGCGAATCTGGGACGTGAATCCGGCGATTGGCGGACCGCTCAGGCAAGACAAACTGTGGTTCTTCTACAGCTATCGCTATTGGGGCACTGACGACGGGGCTCCGGGCACGTACTTCGAGAAAGACCCGTACGATTTCACGTTCGAACGCGATCTGACCCGGCCGGTCATCAAGTCCACGTGGGTGAAGGCCCACAACCTGCGGTTGACGTGGCAGTTCTCACCCAACAGCAAGTTCACCTTCTACGGCGACAATCTTGAAACCTGCAACTGCATTCGCTCGGCCGCGTCGAATGTGGCGCCCGAGGCGGCCAATAGCCGCGACACGCCGCTCAACAACTTCTTCAACGCCACGTGGAGCTGGACGGTCTCGAACCGCCTGCTCGTGGAGGTCGGGCAGGCCTTCAAGCGCGACGTGTGGAATCAGTACAACTACGCGCACTTTACCAGCCGCATTGCGGACGCGAAGGGTGCGCGCGACGGGATTTCGGTTGTCGATACCGGCAGGGGAGTCACCTATCGGGCACTCGGGCCGACGACGATGAACCTCAGTTTCCTCGAGCCTGGCAAGGCCAGCCTGTCGTACGTCACGGGCTCGCACAACCTGAAGATCGGAACCCAGTGGAACTCGATGGCCAACATCGTCGAGAACAACAAGATCTGGTCGGATACCGGTAATCAATACGTGTATAGCTTCGTCAGCGGCGTGCCCACGTCAGTGACCGCGTATCGAGACGCGATTGCGCACGACCGGGTGAAGCTGGCGCTCGGGATCTACGGCCAGGACCAGTGGACGATCGAGCGTCTCACGCTGAATGCGGGTCTGCGGTTCGACTACCACAGCGGGTTCATTCCCGAGCAGCACGTCCCCGCGCAGGTGCTGGTGGGCGCGCGCGATTATCCAGGCTATCAGGATCTCCCGATCTGGAAAGATGTGTCGCCGCGACTCGGAGCGATTTACGACGTGTTCGGCAACGGCAGGACCGCGCTGAAAGTCAGCGCGGGGAAATTCGTCGAGTCGCTGGGAACCGGTGTGTCGATCGGAGTCAACCCGACGCGCGCCGCCTCGAGTAACGTCACCACACGCGCGTGGCAGGACGTCAACGGCGATTTCGTCCCGCAGGAAAGCGAACTGGGTCCGAGCTCGAACCGCAACTTCGGCACCGACAACGTCGGCGTCCGCTATGCGGATGGGTTCACCACCGGCTGGGGCAGGCGCGCGTGGAATCGGGAATTCTCGGTCAGCGGCCAGCACGAACTGATACGGGGCCTGTCGGTGGACGCGGGGTACTTCCGCCGTACGCGCGGCAACTATCGCATGACGCAGAATGTGGCCGTGACGCCGGCGGACTTCGATCCGTACTGCGTGACGGCGCCGGTGGATGCGCGGCTCCCGGGCGGCGGCGGCTACCCGGTGTGTGGCCTCTTCAACATCACGCCCGCGCAGTTTGGCCGCAACGACAACGTCATCACGCTGGACAAGAACGTCGGCGGGCTGAGCGAGGTGTTCGACGGCATCGATGTCAATGTCACGGCGCGGTTGCGGAGCCGATTGACGCTGCAGGGGGGTACCAGCACCGGGCGCATTCGCGATGAACTGTGCGACGTGGTGGCGAAGAATCCGAACGTCGCGCTGCCGGTCATCAATGCGTACGCAGTGGGCGCGGTCATCCCCGCCACCTCGTCATACTGCAACATCGTCCCGCCCTTCAGGACCGATCTCAAGTTGCTGGGAACGTACCGTCTGCCGTGGTGGGATCTGCAGACGAGCGCCACGTTCCAGAGCATTCCGGGACCGGAAATCCTCGCGGCCTGGGCTGCACCCGCGGCCGTTGTGCAGGCCGGGCTCGGCCGTGCGCCATCAGGCAACGTGCGATCAGTGACAGTGCCGCTCGTGCCGCCGGGGACGATGTATGGCGCGCGCCTCAATCAGGTCGATGTGCGGGTGGCGAAGGACTTCAAGCTACAGGCAGGAGTCAGCGTCCAGGGGTACGTCGACGTCTACAACCTGCTGAATGGGAATACCACGCTCGCGCAGAACAACACCTTCGGGCCGCTGTGGCAAAACCCGACAGCGTTCCTGGGAGCGCGTCAGGGCAAGTTTGGGGTTCTCGTCAAGTTCTAGGCACGCACGCCATCTCTTTCGCAGGAGGAGCTATGAGGTTACACGCGTCGCTGGCGCTCGCAATGAGTGTCAGTCTGCTCACGGCTGGCAACCTCGCGGCGCAGGACCTCGGCCCCAATATTCACAAGCTGCAGGAGGGGATCTACGTCTACGTGGGCAACGTCCGTCCGAACGACGCCGGACCAGAGTCAAACGTGGGCATCATCCTGACGCAGGACGGCGTCGTTCTGATCGATACGGGCCAGAACCCGACAGACGCCCGTGCGGTTCAGGCGGCCATCAAGAAACTCACGTCGCAGCCGGTCCGCTATGTCATCGCCACCGAGACGCATGGCGATCATCACGGCGGCGATTACGTCTTCTCTCCTCCCGGCGTCAGCATTGCGCATGAAGGCAGCACGGCGACGCTGAAGGATCGCGAGCCCGGAGATCCAGCGCGGGTCGAGAGACTGAGAGCCAGCTCCCCGGAGATGCGCGCGGCGCTCGAGGGCTATCACTTCGTCCTGCCGCAGATCGAGTACCGGCACAAGATGACCATGAACGTTGGAGAGAGAACGTTCGAGTTGTTGTATATGAAGAACGCGCACAGCGAGGCCGATACGGCCGTCTGGCTGCCGAAAGAGCGCGTGTTGTTCTCCGCCTCCGTCGTCGTCAACAACCAGTTCAACGTGATTCGACCCTGGGTGACCATCCCCGATATCCTCGCCGCCACGACAATGCTGAAGGCGCTGCAGCCCGAGGTCGTCGTTCCCGGCCATGGAACGCCGGGGACGGTCAAGATCTTCGAGGACATGGAGCGCTACTACGCGCTCCTGGTCGAGCGCGTCGGCAAGATGGTCCAGGCAGGTAAATCGCTGGATGAGATCAAGAGAGATTTGCAGATGCCCGAGTACGACCAGTGGATGACGAAGAACCGGATCCCCGGCAATATCGAAATGGCTTACAACCTGGTCGCCGGCCGATTGGTGTTCCGAGAGAACTAAACAGAGGTTGGTGAGCACATCAACCTGTTCCCTTGGGGGATGGTGCGCCCGCAAGTCAAAGTGATGCAGTTACTTGACCATGTCGGGCTACGGGAGTAAGGTCTGCCTCACCGGAGGCGACGATGCGTGAATTTGCCAAATACGTGCTGGGAATCGCGTTCCTCGTGGTCGCTCCTGCTGCGGCGTATGCGCAAGGCTCGATTGTGGGCCTGGTGAAGGATGCGTCAGGGGCCGTCCTTCCCGGTGTCACCGTTGAAGCTGCCAGTCCTGCCCTCATCGAGAAAGTGCGGTCAGTCGTCACCAACGGCACGGGCCAGTACCGTATCGAGAACCTTCGGCCCGGAACCTATACGGTCACGTTCACGCTTCCGGGCTTCTCCGCGGTCAAGCGCGAAGGCATCGAGCTCACCGGAAGTTTCGTCGCGACGGTCAATGCCGACTTGCGGGTCGGCTCGATCGAAGAAACCCTCACCGTCACCGGAGAGACCCCGATCGTCGACGTCCAGAGCACGACACGACAGCGGGTCATGGATCGCGAGATCCTCGACAACATTCCGTCAGGCCGCACCCAGTACAACCTGGGCGTCCTCATCCCCGGCGTCGTGCTGACCGGCGGTCAGGACGTCGGCGGGTCCGGGGGCCAGACGGCGTTTCCTGCTCTCGAGATCCATGGCAGCAAGGCGTCGGATTCGGTGGAGACGATGGGAGGGATGTCGATCTCGGTGCTGAACACCGGCTCGCATCAGCCGGTACGGGTGAATCCGGCGGGGACGCAGGAGATCGTGCTCGACACCGCATCGGGCGACGCCGAATATACGGTTGGCGGCGTACGGATTAATCGCATTCCGCGCGAAGGCAGCAATACGTTCAACGCCACCTTCTTCGGTGCCCTTGCCAACGGCGGCATGCAGGGCAACAACCTCACGCAGAAGCTCCGCGACCAGGGAGTCGGGCAACCCGACTCGATCAACACGAACTGGGAAGCGAATGTCGGCTTCGGCGGCCCGATCAAGCGCGACAAGTTCTGGTTCTATTTCGCCGCGCGAAAGATGCGGTCGTCCATGTATGCGGCGGGGCTGTATTGGAACAAGAACCTCAACAACCCCGACGCGTGGACCTTCGAACCCGACTTGAGCCGGCGAGCGACGAACGAACGCACACAGACGGACGGCCAGATTCGTCTCACCTGGCAGGCGACGCCGCGCAACAAGGTCGCGGCCACGTGGCAGGAGGCGGTCCTGTGCTGGTGTCCGCAGGCCGCGCGGCTCACATCGACGCTCGAAGCCGAATCCCAGCGGGAGTACCCCAAGCGGCGCATCACGCAGCTCGAGTGGACGAGTCCGGTTACCAATCGGCTGCTGTTCGAGGTCTCGGGCGGCGTCATCTGGGGTGTCAGCAACGACTTCCCTCTGTCCCTCCTGAAGCCGGGCACGATTGGCGTCGTCGAACAGTCGAACGGGATGGCGTATCGCGCGCCGTCGGACTTTTCGCGCGGCCGGCCCGAACGCGTCAACAGCTTCCGCGGCGTCGCGTCCTATATCACCGGCACGCATGCCTTCAAGGTCGGCATGACGCATCGAAGCGGCAGCCAGCGCGAGTATCGCTTCGATCTGTCGCCGCTGACCTTCCGGCTCAATAACGGCGTTCCCAACCAGTTGACGCAGCGAGCCTATCCCGTCGACTTCGAGTCACACGTCGACCACGACATGGGCGTGTTCGCGCAGGATCGATGGACGGTCCGTGGCCTCACGTTGACGGCGGGCGTGCGCTACGACTACTTCGCCAACAGCTTCCCCGAGCAGCACGTCGGTCCGGCGCAACTGGCGCCGACGCGCGACATCACGTTCCCGGACACGAAGGGAACCTCGTATCAGGACATCACGCCGCGGCTCGGGGTCGCCTACGATCTGTTTGGCGACGGCAAGACAGCCGTCAAAGTCAGCCTCAACAAGTACGTTTCCGCGCTGGGCGCTGGAGGACTGATTGCGACCGACACCATCAACCCGGCGGCCAATCTCGTCGTCAGCGCCACCCGTTCGTGGACCGATCTCGACCGGGACTTCGTGCCGGACTGCAGTCTCATCGACCTCAACGCGAACGGGGAATGTGGCCGCGCATCGAATACCAACTTCGGGAGCGTCCGCGCAGGGACGGCGTACGATCCGGACTTCCTGCGCGGCTGGGGCAAGCGCAACTTCAATTGGGAATTCTCGGCAGGCGTGCAGCATCAGCTGGCGCCGCGCATGTCCGCCGAGATCGGGTACTTCCGGCGGTGGTACGGCAACTTCCCGGTGACCGACAACCGCACGGTCTCGGCAGCCGATTACGATACGTTCAGCCTGACGGCGCCCTCCGATCCGCGGCTACCCGGAGGCGGCAGCTATGCGATCTCCGGGCTCTACGATCTGAAGCCGGCGAAATTCGGCTTGCCGTTGGACAACCTGATCACCCTGTCGGACAAGTACGGCAAGCAGATCGAGTACTGGCATGGCGTCGATATCACCCTGAACGCACGGCCCGGCAACGGCGTGATGCTGCAGGGTGGCCTGAGTACCGGCCGCACCGTGGCGGACAACTGTGCAATCGTCGCCAAGCTGCCCGAGATGCTGATCTCTTCGGGAACCCTGATGCGCGGGAATGTCATTCCGGTCCAATCGCAGAACGTCTGGATCCCGCAGCAGTTCTGCCGGCAGACAGGTGCCTTCCTCACGCAGGTCAAGTTCCTCGGGTCGTACACGATTCCGCGCCTCGACGTCCTCGTCAGCGGAACGTTCCAGGGCCTGCCCGGACCCGCAATCCAGGGGAACTACAACGCGCCGAACGCACAGGTGCGACAGGCGCTCGGCCGCGATCTGTCAGCCGGCGCAAACCAGAACCTGTCGTTCAACATCGTCGAGCCCGGACGCCTCTATGGCGGACGCATCAATCAGCTCGACCTTCGCGTCGCGAAGATCCTGCGACTGGGCGGCAAGCGCGCGAATGTGGGCGTCGATATCTACAACGCCCTCAATGGAAGCTCCGCGGTGTCGCTCAACAACGCCTTTGGCGCATGGCAGCAGCCGAACGAAATTCTGCTCGCACGGTTCGTCAAGCTGAACCTGCAATTCGATTTCTAAGGAGGCGGACCTGAAGGTCCGCCTCTACGAGGTCCGCCTCTACGAGGCGTAGAGGCCGACCTTCAGGTCGGCCTGGTAACGGAGACGGAGGTCCGAGATGAAGTTCTCTCGCAGACACTTCCTGAAAGCGGCCGGCGCCGGAGGGCCCGCGGCTGTGGCGCTCACGACCGTCGGCGCCGGTGTTGCCGGTATCGCCGCCGCCGAAGACGCGGCGGCGGCACAGACGCCGGCGTCGCCTCTCACCATTCCGCCGCCGATGACGAAGGAGACCGGCAGTTTCACCATCAACGGCAAGCCGTACCGCGCTGACTACGAGGCGCGAACCACGCTGTGGGAAGTAATCGCCGTCAAGCTGGGCCTGACCGGCACCAACCGCAGCTGCAATCGCGCCAGTTGCGGCGCCTGCAGCGTGCTGATCGACGCGGTCCCCTTCTACTCATGTCACACGCTGGCGACCGAGGCGGTCGGCAAGAAGATTTTCACGGTCGAAGGTCTCGGCGACGAGAAGAACCTCCATCCGATGCAGCAGGTCGGCTACCGCTACATGGCCGCCGATTGCGGCTACTGCACGGCCGGATGGGAAGTCACCGCGAAGGCGCTGCTCGACAAGAACCCGAATCCGACGGTCGAGCAGGTGAAGGCCGCGCTGGCGGGACACATCTGCAGGTGCGCGGCCTACGACGCGATCGTGCGCACCGTGGTCGACACCGGCAAAGTGCTGCGAGGGGAGGCGGAGATCGTATGAGCCAGACTCCTCAAAAGCCGAAGCAGAAGATCGTCGCCGGTCCCGAGAAGGCGATCATCGTCAACCAGCCGATGGTGCGGAACTTCTCCACCGGCGGCGGGCACGGTCCCGAAGACGTCCTCGTGGAAGGCGACGACAAGATCGTCACGAAGAAGTGGCAGGGCTACCCGCCGCAGAACCTGAACGTCATCGGCAAGCCGCATCCGCCGATGCCGGAAGTCGCGATCCCGAGATACACCGGCAAAGCCGAGTACGCAACGCGCATCAACTTCCCCAATCAGGTGTGGATCAAGGTGCTCGCCAATCCGCATCCACGAGCGAAGGTTCGAAGGCTCGACGCGTCGAAGGCCGAGAAGATGCCGGGCGTCGCCTACATCCTCACGGCGCAGAACGCCCCGTCGACGTACCCGTTCCCGAACGAGCTCTTCTTCCAGGGCGAGCTCGTCGCGATGGTGGCTGGCGACACCGAGGACCTCGCGGAAGACGCGCTCGACAAGATCGAGGTCGAGTACGACGTCCTGCCGTTTGCCGCCACGATCGAGCAGATCATGGCGGCCAACGCGCCCGACCTGCGCGAGGGCAAGGCCAAGGCGATTCCGGTCATGTCGTCATACGGCGATATCGACAAGGGATTCGCCGAGGCCGACCTCATCAAGGAGTTCACCTACCGGTGGGACGGCGCCATCCCCGTTCCGATTCAGCCGGGCGGCGGCGTCGCCAGGTGGGACGGCGACAAGGTCACGTTCTACGGCTTCGGTCAGGGCATTTATCCGCAGCGCGCAGGCCTGGCGAGAGCGCTGGGCATCAATGAGTCGCAGGTGCGCTTCATCAACAAGTACAACGGCTGCACGCTCGGCGGCGGCATGGCGCTGGCGCGCCTCAACCCGTGGATCGCGTACATCGCCAGGCAGACCGGCCGGCCGGCGAAGCTGATGCTGCAGAAGGACCAGGAGCTCTCGTTTCTGCAGATCAAGCCGCAGAACATCGTGCTCTTCAAGGTCGGCGCGAAGAAGGACGGCCACATCACGGCGGTCCACCGCACCTTCCACGTCAACATCGGCGCGAACGACAGCCCGCAGGGCGGACAGGGCCAGGGCGGCGGGCGGTCGGAGCTCTATCTCCACGTCATCCCGCACTGGAAAGAGACCGGCTTCCTCTACCGCACCAACACGATGCTGACCGGCCCTTCGCGCAGCAACATGCAGCAGGAGTTCAAGTGGGGCTGGGAACAGATGATGGACGAAATGGCCGAAGCGGTCGGGATGGATCCCGTCAAATTCCGGCTGCTCAACGTCCAGCACCCGGGCACCGTGCTGACGCACGAACATGGCGGCGTCACGGTCACACCGATGCCCGAGAGCCTGAACGGCACTCTCACGTACGACTCCTACGCCGTCGTCGAGGTGCTCGAAGAGGGCTCCAAGGTGATCGGCTGGGAGAATCGTAATCGCGCGCCCGGCGGCGCGCCGGGACGCTTCAAGCGCGGCATCGGCGTCGCGCTCAATCAGCATCACGCGGGTCGCGTCGGGTACCACGACGGCGAAGTCGGCTTCACATGGGTGACGACGCGCGGCAGCGGTAATCAGGGAGGTGGCGGCGGACGGTTTGCCGGCGGCAACGCCAACCCGACGCAGGGAGGCGGCGGTGGAACCGGCGGCGGGCCCAACGACGTGTACCACGCCTTCGTCGACCTCAACGCCGAAGGCAACGTCGTGCTGCATTTTGCGCAGCCGGACAGCGGCACGAACCACGCGACGTCGATGTCGATGGAGGTGGCGGAGATCCTCGGGTTCACCGACCTGAAACACATCCGCGTGATCTGGGGCGACTCGGACCTGACGCCACCGGCGCCCGGCTGGAACAGCGGCCTGACGACACAGCTGCAGGGCGGCGCGCTGTGTCGCGCGGCGGACCTGATGCGGCAGGATCTGCTGCAGCGCGCGTCGACCGCGCTGAAAGTCGAGGCCGGGAAGCTGACGATCAGAGACGGCGTGATCTCGTCGAAGGACAACGCGTCGACCAGGACCACGTTCGTCGCACTGGCCAAGGCGAACGGCGGGCAGATTCGATCCGAGGCCGCCTGCGTGCATCCCGGATCGATCGGCCGCTCGATGAACCGCGGCGTCGGCTGCTGCTTCGCCGAAGTCGAAGTCGACACCTACACGGGCAACTTCCGCTTCCTCCGTGCCGCGTACTGCCATGACTCGGGCAACATCATCAATCCGCTGCTCGGCGACGGCGACATGCACGGATCCCTCACCCAGAGCCTCGGCATGGCCACCGAGGGCATTCCGTGGGACAAGGAATTCCCGGGCACGAAGCACTACGCCGTCGGCTATCTTTCGCACCGGCTGCCGACGATCATGGATGTGCCCGAACAGACCAACGTGTTCGTCAACAGCCTCGAGCCGAGGTGGTTCTTCGGCACGAAGGGCTTTGCGGAAACCGCGATCGGCGCGCCGCCCGGCGCGCTCGCCAACGCGATCTACAACGCGTGCGGCGTGCGCATCCGCGAGCACCCGATCACGCGCGACAAGATCATGGCGGGACTGAAAGCCTTGCAGGCCAGAGGGGGGCAGACCGCATGAAACCCGTATCCATCTACAAGCCGGTCACCGTCGAGCAGGCGATCCAGATCCTGTCGCTGCACGGGACCGAGGCTGGCGTCTATGCGGGCGGCACCGATCTGCTGATCCGTCTGAAAAACCGTCTCAAGCAGGCGCCGACCTATCTCGTCGACATCAAGAAGATCGAGAACCTGCGCTACATCAAGGAAGACGGCCAGGGCGGCGTGCAGATCGGGGCGCTCACCAAGCTCGCCGAGGTCGCCGATTCTCCCCTGCTGGCGCAGAAGTACCCGATGCTCGTCCAGGCCGTGCAGAAGATTTCGTCGCCCGAGCTGCGCAACGCCTCGACGGTCGGCGGCGACATCCTGCAGGAAGTCTGGTGCCAGTACCTGCGGGGCGGCTACTCCTGCTATCGCAACGGCGGGTTCATCTGCTACGGCGCGATTGGCGACAACAGCTACTACCACTCCGCCATGGGCGGACGCCTCTGCTACGCCGTCTATCCCGGCGACATCGCGACCGCGCTCATTCCGTACGACGCGAAGGTGAAGCTGGCGACGCCGTTCGGACCCAAAGAGCTGACCGTCGAACACCTCGTGCCGGGTGACGTGATGGTCGATGGGAAGCTGCAGTCGCACGTCGTCCGTTTCAACGAGATCCTGACCGAGGTGACGATCCCCGCGCCGAGACCTGGCTTCAAGGCCTCATTCGAAAAGATCCGGCCGAGAGAAGTGTGGGACTTCGCGATGGCGTCGCTGGCGATGGGCCTGCAGATGCAGGGCACGACGGTTGAGGACGCACGTGTCGTCTTCGGCGGCATTGCGGGCAAACCCTATCGTGAACACACGGTCGAGAATTTCCTGAACGGGAAAACCGTGAGCCCGCAGGTGATCGCGCAGGCGCGGGCGATGGCGCTCGCCAACTCGGCGCCGCTCAAGTACAACGCGGAGAAAATCGACATGGCCAAGGGTCTGCTCGCATCGGGACTCGAAAGGCTCGCTGCCGCATAACGGCACTCGCGGGCGCGATCGGGAGGACCACCATGGGTAGGTTCGTGACCGGATCTGCGTTGCTCGTCTGCGTGCTGCTCGCTCCAACCCTCGCCTTCGCGCAGGCGTCGATCGTCGGCGCCGTGAAAGACACCTCCGGGGCGGTCCTGCCCGGCGTCACCGTCGAGGCGGCGAGCCCGGCGCTGATCGAGAAAGTCCGATCCGCGTTGACCGACGGCAGCGGCCGCTACCGCATCGAAAACCTGCAGCCGGGCACATACATCGTCACCTTCACGCTGCCCGGCTTCAGCATCGTCAAGCGCGAAGGCATCGAGCTGACGGGCAGCTTCGTCGCGTCGGTGAACGCGGACATGCGGGTCGGCACGCTCGAGGAAACGATCACGGTCACGGGTGAAACGCCGATCGTCGATGTGCAGAGCACGGCGCGCCAGCGCGTGCTCGACAAGCAGGTGCTCGACGCGCTGCCGGCCGGGCGCACGATGGCGGCGCTGGGCGGACTCACCCCCGGCGTGACCGCGAGTAATCAGGACGTCGGCGGCCAGCTGGGTGACGGCGTCAGCGCGGGCGGACTGCGGGTGCGCGGCGTGGGCGACTCGCGGATGCTGATGGCCGGCGTGACGACCAACACCAGCTATCGCGTGCTCACCGGCGCCTACAACCTCGCGGCGTACCAGGAGGTGGTGGTCGACACCGGCGGCATCGGCGCGGAACAGGAAGAAGGCGGCGTTCGCGTCAACATCATCCCGCGCGACGGCGGCAATACCTTCAGCGGGACCTCCTTCTTCGCGTTCGCCAACACGTCGACGGCGGGGCACAACCTCACCCAGTCGCTGAAAGATCGCGGGCTGCGCGCGCCTGATTCGCTGAAGCAGATTCTCGACGTCAACCCCGGCTTCGGAGGCCCCATCAAGCGCGACAAGATCTGGTTCAACGGCGCCGTCCGCTACGCCCGCGCCTGGAACTACGTCCCGACGTTCTTCAACAAGAACGCCGGCAATGCGAACGTGTGGACGTATGAGCCGGACCTGGCGCGCAGCGCGGCGTCGAACGAAGGCACGATCAGGAACTTCACGGGACGGCTCACGTGGCAGGCGACACAGAAGCACAAGTTCGGCTTCACCTACGACCCGTCCTATTCATGTGAGTGCCCGCGCCAGCTGACCGCGCGCTTCTCGCCGGAAGCGAACGCCATCAACTACGTCATCACCTCTCCGAATCGCAACCTCGTGGCGCAATGGACGGCGCCGGTGACCAGCCGCATCCTGCTCGAGTCGAGCATCGTCAGCCGCCACAGCACCGCGGCACGCGCGATCGCGAGCAACGGCAAGGCGACCTCGCTGCCGCGTGATGGAGGGGTCGTGGATGCCGTGAATCCGTACTTCCCGAGGAGTCCCGTTCCGCTCGTGCTGGTGCTGGAACAGTCGACCGGCTTCAGCTATCGCGGCGGCCCCAATGCGCGCATCAGCACGAACAACCTGCTCTACTGGCGCTCGGCTGCGTCGTACATCACGGGAAGGCATGCCTTCAAGGTCGGCGCGATTCTCGGCCGCGTCCCGAACGACGACTACACGTTCACGCTCGACTCGCCGATGGAGTTCCGGTTCAACAACGGCGTGCCCAACCGCATCACGCTCAACGCGACGCCGTTCCGCGAGGTGACCAACCTCGACGCCGACCATTCCGTCTTCGTGCAGGATCGGTGGACGGCGAAGCGGCTGACGGTGACCGGCGGACTCCGCTACAGCTTCCTCCGCATCCGCTATCCCGACACGGTGATCGGTCCCGGCGCCTTCACGCCCAACCGCAACATCGTCATCGCGGGCACCGACGGCGCCACGTGGCACGATCTGTCGCCCCGCAGCAGCCTGGCGTACGACATGTTGGGCAACGGCAGGACCGCGGTGAAGGTCAGCCTGAACCACTACCTCGGCGCGCAGGATCGCAGCACGGTCTTCGGCGCGGATGCGTCGCCCGTTGGACGCCTGATCACCAGCACCACGCGCGCATGGAACGACGCCAACCGCGATTTCGTGCCGGACTGCGATCTGATCAGCCCGGCGGCCAACGGCGAGTGCGGCGTGATGGCGAATACCGCCTTCGGCAGCACGCAGCCGGGCCGCGCCTACGATGCCGACACGCTGCGCGGCTGGAACAAGCGCGTCGGCAACTGGCAGTTCGCCGCCGGCGTACAGCATGAAATCCTGCCGCGCGTGTCGATGGATGTCAGCTACTGGCGGACCTGGTTCGACAACATGGCCGTGATCGACAGCCGCGCCCTGAACGCGGCCGATTACGACGCGTTCAGCATCACGGCGCCGCGCGATCCGCATCTGCCCGGCGGGGGCGGATACCTCATCACCGGCTTCTCCGATCTCAAGCCGGCGAAGTTCGGCATCCCGGGCGACGAGTACGTGACCTTCACGAAGAACTACGGCACGCAGTACGAGCATTGGAACGGGGTCGACATCACCGTCAACGCGCGCGCGTGGCACGGTCTGCTGGTGCAGGGCGGGACGAGCACCGAGCGCAAGAGCACCGACAACTGCGACGTGGCAGCGCAGGCGCCCGAGGTCGGCGTCGCGGGCACGACCGTCCTCAACGCGGGCACCGGCGCCACCACGGTGGGCATCACCTCGACGCTGCCGGCGTCGATGCCGCTCGAGTTCTGCCACGTCCCTGGCACGTTCCTGACGCAGGTCAAGCTGCTCGGCGCCTACACGATGCCGCGCATCGACGTGCAGGTGAGTGCCTCGGTGCAGAGCCTGCCGGGACCCGAGATCACCGCGCAGTACGTGGCGACCAGCGCCGAGGTCGCGCGTTCTCTCGGCCGCCCGCTGTCGGGCAACACCCCCAACGTGACGGTGAATCTCGTCAGGCCACGGTCGATGTACGCCGATCGGACCAATCAGCTCGATCTGCGCATCAGCAAGATCCTGCGGTTCGGCCGCAACCGCACCACCGCCGGGATCGACATCTACAACGCGCTCAACTCGAGCTCCGTGCTCACGCTGAACAACGCGTTCGCGTCGTGGCAGCAGCCGCAGAGCATCCTGCCGGCGCGCTTCGTGAAACTGGTCCTGCAGCAGGACTTCTGAAACACCTCGTTCGGCCGGCGCCGACGGCTACGTCACGGTAGCGACCGTTCCGCGGCGAACCTGATCGCGTCGGGCAGCTCGTGCAGCGAGACGATGGCGCCTGTCGGTTCGAGCATGGCGAGGCGCTTGCCCTCGTCATAGTCGTTGAACATCAGCATCGAGTTGACGCCAACGTCCCTGGCCAGCTCGATGCCGTCTTGCGTGTCGACGAGACACAGCACGTGTTCCGGCTGAACGCCCGCGCTGTCGATCGCTTTGCGCAGCGGCGCCCCCTTCACGCCACCGGCGGTGTCTCTCGACCACGCGCCCGAGAAATACGGCGCGAGCGAGAACTTCTCGAAGAAGCGGTTCGCCGCAGCGGCGGAGAGCGACGAGGCGATGAGCAGCGTGATGTCCATCGCCTGGAGTGCGGCCAGCGCCGGCGCGACATCCTCATACAGCTGCGCACGCTCGATGGCCTGCAGCTCCAGCTGTTCGGCAATCGCGGCATTCGATGGGTTCCATGCGCGGCCGGCCTGCTCCATCAAGTCGAGCAGATACCAGTAGGCCTCACTGCCCGATTCGCCGATCGGCAGTTCGGATTCGAACACGCGCCGCGCGATCTCGTTGAACTCCCCGGCGGGAAATTCGGCAAGGCAGCCGACCGGCTCGATGAGCACGGCCTTGATGATGCGCATCAGGACCGCGGATGGACGTTCGGGCGATATTGCTTATGGCACGACACGCACGACGCGTTGATGGGCGCCTCGAGCGCTGTCAGTGCGTTGAGGTCCTTCGCGCGCGCCGCGCGGTAGGCGGCGGCTCCCGCGTCCACGAGCCTCCTCGCATCGGTCATCCACTGCCCCTGGTCGCGCGCGCGTCCCGGCATCATGAGCACGTTGCCGGACTCCCCGAGCAGGACGGCGCTGCGCTGGAGTGCCATCCATTCCTTGTCGTCCTGCGGACCACCGCGCGCAATCGACAGCAGCAGCTCGTTCGCGGGCGGATAGACCATGCTGGTCATCACGTCCGCCATCGTGCCGACGGGCTGCGTCCCGTTCTGTGCCTGCATCACCACCGCGCCTGCCGCCGTGAGCATCGCTGCGACGAACAGCCATCCGAGGATACGCATGGCGCCTCCCTCGCTGAGCGAGTGTCCAGAATGCCGCGAATGCTAGCACGTTGGCGGCTTGACAGCGTCCGGATGCGGACGTAAGGTGCGCCTGCATTGTGCCCGCGGTGACACGGCGCGAAGTCGGGGGCGAGACCAGATTGATCGGTAGCGACGCGACCACGCTCCGGTCAAGCCGACGCTTGACCGTGCTGCACGACAGGAGTAACGTCTGCCGCAACTCAGTTTGAGGATCGGAACCGGCAATCTACTCCTAAGTCAGGAGACCAGCGATGCGTCGACTCGCGGAGGGTGCGTTCGCGCTCGCTTTGCTCGTCTGTGCTCCTGCTGCGGCCTATGCACAAGTCCTGCTGGCGCGCTTCGTCACGGCTGAACGTGCAATTCGACTTCTGATCGAAAGGACATCCCGATGGGACGCAAGCTTCGTGGCGTGTTGATTGCGGCTTTTGGTCTTGTCGTCGCAGCGGCTCCTGGGTTTGCGCACCACGGATTCGCCGTGGAGTTCGACAAAGACAAGTGCACGGATCTGACCGGCTTGCTTTCGGCGCTCTATTGGGAGAATCCGCACGCGTATTTCGACGTGGATGTGAAGGAAGCCAGCGGCACGATGGTGACCTGGCACCTGGAAATGATCACCCCCAACGCTCTGAAAAGGAACGGCACCACGCGGGACGATTTCCAGACGGGTATGGGAAAGTCCGTCAGCGCCAGGTTCTGCCCGACCAAGGCTGGTGGTACGCCGTACAGAGGAACGGCGGAATTCATCAAGCTGGCGGACGGCCAATTGCGGGTCGTCGGGCAGAATATTGAGAATTTGACGCCTGCGCAGATTCACTTCTGAACGACATCGAAGGTCCTCTCGAAAAGGGGAGAACTTGACATGAGAGACATGAAGCGGCCGTTCCGCAATGGCCTTGGGAGCGCGGGAGTCGTACTGGCGGCTGTGTGCATGGTTTCCATGCCTGCCTTTGGTCAGGTGAACACCCATGGCGCGCAGTCTGGAGGAAAACCTCCTGTGCCCATCGTCGGCGGCTTTGACAAGGTGAAGGTATTGCCGCCGGGCGGACCTGTGCCTCGCACCGCGGACGGACATCCGGACCTGACCGGACGTTGGTATCCAAACCCGTCTGGACGAATGCTGCAGTTTGCTTACCCGCTCGAAGAAGCGACCATCAGGCAGTTCGATCCCAAGGTGACGCCGGAGGAGAACGTTTCCTTCAAGCCTGGCATCGACGCAAAGTACAGGAAGCCGGCCCCTTACGGAGAATGCGATCAGGCCGGCGTTCCGAGCGCGGCATTAGAGCAGATCAGCCAGCACGCTCCCATGGAGTTGATTTCACTCCCTGGCGGGAAGTTGTGGCAGATGTTTGAATACCCGATGGACGTTCGTCTGATACACACTGATGGACGCCCGCATCTCAAGAATCCGGATCCCACTTTCAATGGCGACTCGACCGCTCATTGGGAGGGAGATACCCTCGTCATCGACGTGATTGGCATTGATGAAAGGATGAGGGTTATTACGGGTGCGGGAGCAGGGTGGTGGCCGAGCGACAAGATGCACGTGGTCGAGCGCATCACTCGCACCTCGAAGAACCACCTTACCTACCAAATCACCATTGAGGACCCGGTGGTGCTGGCAAAACCCTGGAAGTCGGCGCCTCGTGCATGGTCGCTGGCGCAGGATCCCAACGATTATTGGACTGAGGTCTTCTGTACTCTTAATGAGGAACCAGCGGAAATACAGAGACAAAAGGCAGCGCAGGCGACTGGCAAGTGAAAAGCGGATGACCTGATGCGTCGGTCTCGCACCATTGGTCAACGAGTGGCTTCTACGGCGAAGTTCGGCGATCAGTCGAGTGCCGAGCTGTCTCCGGCGACGCATCCGACCGCCGACGCTCGCGGACAGCTGCAGCGCATTCTTCAGAGCGACACGTTCAAGTCCGCCGCGGGTCTGCGCACCCTGCTGACGTTCGTCATCGAAGAGACCCTCGCCGGCCGTCGCGACCACCTGAAGGAATACTGCCTGGGCACGATGGCGCTCGGCAGGGGCGGGTCGTTCGATCCGAAGATCGATCCGATCGTGCGCGTCCAGATGGGTCGTCTGCGGCAGCGTTTGCAGCACTACTATGCGACGCAGGGCAAGCTCGATCCGATTGCGATCGGCTTCGTCAAAGGCACGTACGTGCCCACCATTCACGATCACCGGCGTGATGCAGACGGTGACGAGCACGCTGATCCTGCGGGTGCCGATGGCGGGTTTACCGCCGACGACGTGAACATTCGCGCGCGGTATCTGCTCGGCCAGCGCAACGTGGCACGTGTGCGAGAGGCTGCGGCCCTCCTCGACGCGCTCCTGCAGAAGACACCATCGTTCGCGCCGGCGTATGTCACGGTCGCCGAATGCTACCGGCAGTACACAGTTCTTGAGATGATGCCACCGGCCGAAGCCGTGCCGAAAATGAAGGCGGCGTGCGAGCGGGCGCTCACACTCAATCCATGTTCCGCGGAAGCCCATGCGGCGCTGGCGGGCGTTCTCGCGTGGGGCTGGAACTTCGCCGCCGCCGAGCGCGAGTACGAGCTGGCGGTCGATAACGGAGGGCAGAGCGCGTTTACGTGCCAGCGATACGCGGTTCATCTCGCCGCGACCCAGCGCTTTGCCGAAGCAGTTGATTACGCCAACCGCGCGTGCGATCTCGATCCGCTCTCGGCGGCCTGCGAGCACACCCGGGGCGTCGTCCACTACTGGCGCCACGATTTCGCTCGGGCGCTCGAGAGCGCTCGGAACGCCCTTGTTATCGCTCCGCAATTCGGCCTGGGCCACCACCTGCTTGGCTTTGTGTACCTGCACGCGCACGAGTATGGGCCGGCGACCGAGGCGCTCGCCCAGGCAACGGCGCTATCCGGCGCCAGCACGTTCGACGTCGGTTACCAGGCGTACGGTTTCGCGTGTGCGGGCAATGACGTGAAGGCGCGCGAGATTCTCAAGAACCTCTTTGCGGCGGCGCAGCACCAATACGTCGCGCCGCTCAGCATCGCTCACTGTTATCTCGGGCTTGGTGTATTCGACCAGGCGCTGGACTGGATCCATCGGGCTTACACGCCAGGAATGGGCCAGTGGCCATATTATCTGGCGGCGCCTTTCTACGAACCGCTTTGGCGCAACGATCGATTCCAGTCGATCCTCGAACGAATCGGGCTCTCCCGGCCCGCTGCGCCGGCGGCGGTCAGGTAACCGTTACCCCTCGTTACTTGGCGCGCGAGACACGCCGCGCATAATCGCGACTGGCGGAGCGGAAGGCTCTGTCGGCGGTGGTGACGGAGACCGTCTCTCAAGGGAGGAACCACTATGGGTCGCGCAATCATCGCGGCGGCGGCGATCGTTCTGTGCGTTCTGACGCAACCACTGCAGGCCGATAGGAGAGATCGATGTACGAACGTCGATGGAACGCTGGTGTTTCACGCCACCAGCCCCGACTCGTTCGAGAGCGTCCTGAGCGGCGATCTGCAGGGGATTCTCGTCGGCACCAACTTTCGAATCGTCAAGGTCGGCGATGACGGGACGCTGTTCGGCGTCGTCGATCACGCGTTCGTGAGCACTCGCGGCACGTTCTACACGTTCGCGGAAGTCGTCCTGTCGCCGATTGGCGCAAATCTGTACCGCACCAGCGAGCGCAACTTCTTCCTCGGCGGCACCGGCGATTTCACCGGCGCGAATGGCACGCTACTGATCCAGGCGTTCGCGGATTTCACCATCGGCGCCGGCTCGGGTCACTATCACGGCCGCCTTTGCGCGGGGGCCTTTTCCTGAGATGGAGGATCTCGTATGTCAGAGGCGAACAAGATTATCGCGCGGCGCCTGCGAGAGGAATGTTTCAGCAGTGGCGATATGAGAATGGCCGATGAGCTGCTCGACGAGAATTACGTTTACCACGGTCCGACGATCATGGAGGAGGTGCGAGGACGGGAGGCATTCAAGCAGGCGGCGGCCGCCTTTCGTGCCGCGTTGCCGGATCTCCGCGCAACGGTCGAAGATCAAATTGCAGAAGGAGACAAAGTCGTCTCTCGCTTCGTTTCTCGTGGCACACATACGAACGAACTCATGGGCGCACCGGCGACGGGAAGGCAAATTACGCTCAGAGGCACGGATATCAGTCGTATACGTGACGGCAAGATCGTGGAAGCCTGGGTCATGCGGGATGCTTTGGCGATGATGCATCAGCTGGGGTTGGTGCAGGCGGCACGCACGTAACGAGGCGGGCTGGGTTCTATTCCGGGCACATAGGTAACACCTGATCCGGAGACATGGGTAAACACGTTCGCTTGGCGACTCGAACCGTTTACCTGCATCAAGTCGCACGGTGGAGCTGCGATCTTTGCGACCGCACGAAAACAAGAACAGCGGCTGATCCGCGGGTCTCAGCAGCTGGGCCGTTGAGCGCGGCGGGAACTTGGCAAAGGCTTGGCTCTATGCCGAGCGAGACGTTCGTGAATCCGGATCGCTGGGAACGCATCAGGCAGCTCTTCGAAGAAGCGCTCGGCCGGCCCCGTGACGAGCGCACAGCATTCCTGTTGGCGGTGTGCGGCAGTGACCACGATCTCCGTGCGCACGTCACGCAGATGCTCGGGCACTACGAATCGCCGGGCGATTTTCTCGAGACCCCGGCCGCTCCCGTGCAGGGGGCGGCATTCGGTTCCGATTCACGCCTCCAGTCCACCATCGGCCCAGGCACCCGGGTCGGACCGTATGAAGTCGCCGCCCTGATCGGCGCCGGCGGCATGGGCGAGGTCTATCGCGCCCGCGATACGCGGCTCGGACGGGAGGTCGCTATCAAGGTGCTCGCCCCGCACATCGCAGGCGACGGGCAATCGCGAGCGCGATTCGAGCGGGAGGCCCGTGCCGTTGCCGCGCTGAACCATCCACACATCTGCACGCTGCACGATGTCGGACATCAAGACGGAATCGACTTCCTCGTGATGGAGTACGTGGTTGGTGAGACGCTGGCGGCGCGACTGGCGAAAGGGCCGCTGCCCGTCGCAGTGGCGCGTCGTTACGCAGTGCAGATTGCGTCGGCGCTCGATCGAGCGCACCGCGCCGGCATCGTGCATCGCGATCTGAAACCGGCGAACGTGATGCTGATCAAGGAGGGCGTGAAGCTTCTCGACTTTGGCCTCGCCAAGGCCCCCCTGCGCGCAGCAAGCACGGAATCAGACCCGACCTACAGCCTGACGGCGCCCGGCATGATTCTCGGCACACTGCATTACATGGCGCCGGAGCAGCTCGAAGGCAAGCCCACCGACGCGCGCACCGACATTTTTGCCTTCGGCGCGGTTCTGTTCGAGATGCTCACCGGTCGGAAAGCATTTGCGGGGAACAGCCAGGCGAGTGTCATCGCCGCGATACTCCAGAACGCACCACCCCGACTGGCAACGCTCGTCCCGCAGGCGCCGCTGTTGCTCGACCATGTGGTGAAACGCTGCCTGGCGAAGGATCCGGACGATCGCTGGCAATCCGCGCGTGATCTGGTGCTCGAGCTCGAATCGATCGACGACGTGGTTCTACCCTCGACCGCCGTGGTGCCGGCGAAGGTGAATCCGCGGCGGCGGGCCCTGCCGTGGCTGGCTGCCATCCTCACCGGTGTCATCGTCGCTGTGTCGACCAGGGCCTTGATACAAGTCCCACCGAGGCCGGTGACCCGATTCCTCGCCACGCTGCCGGACATGCCCTCCTTCAGTGGGTTCACGGGTTCGGAAAACATCGCGATCTCGCCTGATGGCACGCGCATCGTCTATCGCGGGAACACCGGCGGGCGTTCTCACCTCTACGTGCGCCGAGTCGATCAGCTCACCGGCACCTCGTTGTTCAGTGAAGGGGAATTCACCAATCCCGTCGTTTCGCCGGACGGTGCCTGGGTGGTGTTTCGCGGTCCCGACTTGACATGGAAAAAGGTGCCGATCGTCGGTGGTCCGGCGATAACGATCTTCGCGGCCAGGAGCGCGGTGGCCGGACGCGGTGCGAGTTGGGACCGCGACGGCACGATCGTTGTCAGCGAGGGGAATGTCCTGTGGCGGGTACCAGCGGGCGGCGGCGAACCCGTTGCGCTCACCTCTCTGGACACGAAACGGGGTGAGGTGGCGCACGTGTGGCCCGAGGTCCTGCCCGGGGGCAAGGCGGTACTGTTCACGGCCGCGCGAGGGACGGGATTCGAGAATCACGACATCGCTGTTGTCGATGTAACGACCGGCGAGCGGCGAATCCTTGTTTCAGGCGGCAGCCGGCCGCGATACGCACGGAGCGGACACCTCGTTTATGGCGTGAACGGGACGTTGATGGCCGCTCCATTCGATCCCGACCGCCTCCAGCTTCTGGGCAACGCCGTACCCGTCGTACAGGACGTCTTGACGAACGCGTCGACCGGAGCCGTTGAATTCGCGGTGTCGGCGGACGGCTCGCTGGTCTACGTCACAGGGCAGAGGCTCGAAGTGAAGCGATCACTCGTATGGAGCGATCGGAACGGCCGTGAGGAAACTCTACGGGCACCACTTCGTAACTATATGTCTCCCCGAATCTCGCCGGATGGAAGCAAGGTTGCCCTCAACCTGCGCGAGGAGGAGACCGACATCTGGATCTGGGATTTCAACCGCGCGACGCTGACGCGCCTCTCCTTTGATCCGGGACTGGATCGCTTTCCCGTCTGGTCACCCGACGGCCGACGAATCGCGTACTCCTCGCAATACGGCGGAAGCCTCCGGGGCAACCTCGTTTGGCAGGCCACCGATGGGTCCGGCACCGTGACACGGCTCGCCGACGGCGGGGGCGCTCAAGTCTTCCCCAGCTCGTTCTCGCCGGACGGCAGCCGCATCTTCGTCTACGGTGATGATGCCCGCACCGATCAGGACAACGACGACATCGGCGTCGTCCAACTCCAGGGCGGGCAACGTGTCATCCCGCTGCTGCAGACGAAGTTCAGCGAGCAGAACCCGGAGGTGTCACCCGACGGCCGCTGGCTGGCGTACAACTCGAACGAATCGGGACGCCACGAAGTCTATGTGCGGCCATTCCCGGACGTTGAGAGCGGCCGTTGGCAGGTGTCAACGGCAGGCGGGAGCGAGCCCACGTGGGCCCGCAACGGCCGGGAACTGTTCTTCCGCAACGGCATGGCGGTGATGTCTGCGCCCGTCAAGACCGAGCCGCGGTTCGTGTCCGGCAACCCGACCATCGTCTTTCAGGGTGACTACGCGACACCACCGGGAGGTCGAACGTATGACGTGTCGCCTGATGGCCGGCGATTCCTGATGATCAAAGAGGCGACCCAGGACACGCCGCAGGCGCACATCATCGTCGTGCAGAATTGGACGGAGGAGCTGAAGCGTCTCGTCCCTGTGGACTAACTGGAATGCAGGCGCATCGCGCGGCCCCATTACCCACGATTATCCGCTTTCCCGCATACAAACATAGCGGTGAAGCCACCGCGTCACTGACGGCTGTCGTGTCGAAGATCCATGCATCCACGAGATCGATTGGGTAGCCGTAGAGCAGGGCGTGCCGATCCCGCTTCGGTGGACGAGCCGGCCGAGGGCGGCGGCAGCGTCCACGACGACGTCCCGGACACGCAGGCACAGCTGGCGTTGGCGCGGGAGTGTGCCAGCGATCGGGAACTGTTTGCGGCTCTCCATGCCGAACTGAAGCGCATCGCGCGCGCGATGATGCGTCGCGAAAACCCGGCTCATACACTGACGCCGACGGGCCTCGTGAACGAGGCGTTCATCAAGCTCTTCAAAAGCGCGGTGCCGTCCGACTTCTGGTCGGATCCGTCGCGAACGCGCGGCTTCATCGCGCGCATGATGCAGCAGATCCTGAACGATCATGCCGATGCGCGGCACGCTGAAAAGCGTGGCGGCAACCGCCATCGCGTTCCACTCGAGACGGAGGCCGACGACAAGGACGGCCGCTCGAATCGACAGGTCGTCAGTTCCGAATTGCTTGTCACTCCGGAAGTGTCGGAGGTCATTGTGGGTGTGCGGCAGGGCATGGCCGCGCTCGAACGTGTCTCTCCGCGGCAGGCTGAGGTCCTGCGGCTCTCCTTTTACAGCGGTCTCACGTACGACGAAATCGCGGCGTGTCTCGACATCTCGAGAGAGACGGTGAAGCTCGATCTGCGCAAAGCCAAAGCGTTTCTCAAAGTCGCCATCGCGTAATCCGGCGCATCACCCTTTCGACCACGCGTTCCCGCATTCAACCACAGCGGCGAATCTCGCCGCTGGTTGGAGGCGGGTATGCGCGGGAAGATTGGGCTACGGGCGGCGATCATCGCCACGGCGCTTGCGTGGAACGCCGGGATGGCGACGGCGGAAGATCACACGGAGATCGGACCCGATGTGGGTGGTGTCGCGACGCAATCACGCGTCAGGCCGATGACCCCGCGTCTGTCAGCGCTGGTCGCCGAAGCCAGCCAGCGGTCCACAACCTTCCACAATCTCGTGACACGCATCGACGACACGGACGGCGTTGTCTACCTCGTTGAACAACGCTGCGGCGTGCTGAACGCGTGTCTGCTGCACGCCGTCAGGATCGCGGGGCCGAATCGTCTGCTCCAGATCAACGTGGATGCCCGGAAAACGGATTCCAGTGTGATGGCGTCCATCGGGCATGAATTGCAGCACGTCGTCGAAGTGCTGTCGGACCCGACGATCAGAAGTGCGCCGACCATGCGGCTGTTTTACCGGCTGAAGTGCTCACTCTGCGGGAAGGAGTACGAGACCGATGCGGCCGTGCGCGCCGGCCTCCGCATCGGCGACGAGTTGCGCAGCGGCCCGACGCCACGCACCTTTGCGCGACGACAGGGCGGCGATTAATCGCGAATCGTCAGGGGCGAGATTCCACATTGATCACGCGCCACTCTCCGCTGTGGAGCTTCACCACGCGCACGCGCGTACGCGAATCGCCGCAGACATCGATATCTGCGATACGCGATCCGAATGCGGGAGCGCGGGTCGTGCAGGACGCGGGCAGGGCTTGAACGCCGTATATCGGCTGGACGGCGATTCTGGCCACTTCGACCGGATCGTTGCGCCACGGCTGGTGGCCGCCGTAGTTGACGCTGATCAGGTCTTCCGCATGAACATCGATGGCCGTAATTCGCCAACCGTCCGGGGTCCGCGTGAGTTGGAGCGTGCCTTCGTACCATGCCACCGCGGGCACCGCATCGTTGAAGACGACGGTTCGCTCCTCCTCCACGAACACCGCACCCTCACGCGCCGTGCTCTTCGACGCCATCAGGTGCGCCTGCAACAACTGCACGTGCGCCAGTTCCGCATACGTATCTTCAAATGCCTTCGGTGGCATCTTCTCCTTCAATGAGGGAGCGAGCAACTGGTACGCGCGAGTAAACCTGCCGCCAACGTATCCCCCATACTGCGCCCGCACTCCAGCGGAACCGTCGAATGCCTTGTACCAATCCCGCACCGCCTGTTCGACGTCATTCGACACACTTTGAGCGACGAACGAGGCGAAGAGAAATGCCAAGAGGAATACGGAGTTCATTGCTTGTCTCGTGACGGAAAGTAAATGTGTGATTTCACTCCGAATATCCTACTGTCGAAGCGCGCGGTTCACTGTCTGCCCCTCACGGTCGCCTCGCTATCTCCGGCTGCAGGTGGCGGCGATCGGCGTCCTCGTTGCGGCGGTGATCAACCTCTACTTCACGATGATACCGATGTTGTTTCCTCCGCCACCTGACTACCTGCCCGGAGGTCCGAACACACTGCCACCTCCACAACAGCGTCTGCCACTGCCGCCGCAGTAAGTGCACGGGCAGGCGCCGGTGAAGTCGGGCTTTCCCGACGATGGCGCGGTCCGCCTGTGACGTCTTTCGTGGAACGGGGAAAGGTGCAAGATGAGACAGCCACGTCGGACTGGGTATCAACCGGTGGTCGATACGATCATGAGCGATTTTCGCGCCGGCCTGGGCTCCTAGCGCAGCGCTGCAGCGCCGATGAGCGCTTCCTTCCTCGCGCGGCTCCAGGGCTTGAGTTCCCGCTCGCGCTTCAACGCGGCGCTCAGCGATTCGCATTCTTCGACGTAGACGAGTGCCACCGGCAGCCGCGAACGCGTGTACTTCGCGCCCTTGCCCGAGTTGTGAACGTGCAGTCTCTTGTGCGGGTCGCGTGCGAGGCCCGTGTACAACGTGCTGTCGGCACAGCGGACGATGTAGACGAAATACATCCGGCACTGGTGATCAGAATAGCGCGAAGTCCCGTGTGATCTGCTGCAGCACCTTCGGATCGACGAGGCGGGTGTCTGCCTTGTCGGGCTCGCCCTCGGAGTAGACCGTCAGCTTCACCGCGCTGCACTGCGGCCCGAGCGCCGCGGGATCGAACACGTAGAGCCCCTCATCGATCGCCTCGGTGTCAGAGACGCGGT